>Ga0224509_10000018_pt1 | contig 76422 bp, 32 predicted proteins | sample SF_Jan12_sed_USG_5_FD_170158 | JGI IMG/M metagenome (GOLD analysis project Ga0224509, IMG submission 170158) | Sediment microbial communities from San Francisco Bay, California, United States - SF_Jan12_sed_USGS_24 | ecosystem: Environmental > Aquatic > Marine > Sediment | place: USA... | reverse complement strand
TTCCCCCCCGGGGGGCCCGAGAATCCCCCCCCCCCCCGTTGACTCAAGCCCACCGGACACTACTCCCGACAGCCTGAAATCACGGGGTGCTTTAGGTCCAAAAGGGAGCGGCGCGTTTACGCTGGAGAGGACAGAAGGTGCCCTCACCGACAGTACTCTTCCAACGGGCCAATCGGTCACGTTCTATCTTCGTATCGAAAACAGTGTCTATTTCGATATCAACGGCATAATGAACGGCTTTCGCGTCTATTCCCCGGATGGCGCGACGTGGGGGAGTACCGTCGGCGATACACTTGGCACGCTGAATTGGAAGGAACGCTTCGATTTGACCTTTAACATAATGCCATTCAGCGTCACAGGTTCGGGTGCGGATACGATAGGCTCGGTGGGGCGAACATATTCAACACCGGACTGCCGTGGTGGTTTGACGACACCGCTTATTCTGTGACCATCGGGCCGATTCCCCCTTCCTCAATCGGCAGGACTATCTGCCTTGACTCCGCTTACTTTCCACCTTCAGGTTTTTGGAGATGGACGGTGGCCGGGCTGGGGTCGTATCATCCGTCCTGGGACGGCCCGCACTGTTTTATCGTGGAACCGCCACCGGTGTTCTCGATTCAAGGCTATTCGTGGTACCAGGATCCGACACCTAACTCGTACCCCGGTCTCGATTCTACCGAGGAGCCGATGCGCTTCGTCAAGATCGAGATGTTCGATTTAGATTCGAACGGATCACAGTCTCTCGGCTCCATGTATACTGACGAAGACGGCTGGTTTGAGTTCAACGACATAAGCAACGTTGACTCAAACGGAACCGGTGGTCAGGATGTGTTCTTTGAAGTAACAGCTCAAAACACAAGAGTTGTGGTTCTGAAGGATGTTTACTCAAATAAACATATCTGGGCCACCCCGGTGGCCTACGACCTGGCCGATGGCTTTTATGACACGCTGATGATCGCTTCTGTTGACGAGAGCAAACCGTTCTTTGTCGCCGATGCGATTCTGGACGGCCACAGCGCGTGGGAGTCGCAGTGGCCACCAAATCAGTACTTTGTGCCGTACGGTCAAGTCTTTCTTATGGCCGATTCTATGTCATCGGGTTACGATAGCTACAACGACTTGATTTTCATCAACGACTCTGTGGACAATAATAACGGGTGGCCGGATACCTGGAACAGATCAACCATGCTGCATGAATTCGGTCACCGCATTTCTTCTACCTACAGTTTTTGCGATGATACCACGAATAGCCCTTCCTCGCACCTCCCATGGGTTGCTTATAATCTGCAATTCGCAGCCATGGAAGGTTTTGCGCACTGGTGGTCGGCGTTTGTTGATAGCACGCCTATTCGTACGTATTACTGGGATGACTTTACGGACTCACTTTGGCTCAACTTCGAGAACGGTGAGTACGGCCATACAACGGCGGATGGTTCTTTCAACGCCATGGGTCCGAAGTGCGAAGGGGCTGTGGCCGGCATCTTGTGGGACATCTTCGACAACCCGGATGATGGCTACAGCGACCGGGCCGATTGGGGCACCCTCAACCTGGGGCCACACTATGACGGAATAGACGATTACATTCAGGAGGGCAGCGACGATATACTCGACGCTCTACTAAATCGCTATTATGGTCCCAACCGGCCTGACAATATCCATGAGTTCCACCAGACCTGGTTTCAATCTCCGGACCTTGGCTATTGTCAGGAAATGTACAACCTTTTCTACGAGCACGGTGACTCATTGCAGCCACCACCCAAGAGCTGCTCTTGTTGTCTTAACAGAGGTAACGTTGACAATATCATTGACCGTATTCCAATAGACATCTCTGATCTTGTGTACCTGGTGGATTTCATGTTCACAGGTGGACCGCCACCCCCGTGCTGGGAACAGGGGAGCGTTGATGGTGATGCCGCATCCGATATTGATGTTAACGATCTTATTTATCTGATAGACTGGATGTTCACCGGCGGGGATGCGCCACCGTCTTGTCCCCAGTAGCACCAGACTGTATAACAACTGAAACTTTCGGGGCTTGCGGGGCTCCTTCAAAGACAACTTAATTCGATTCTCATACCACGGTGCAAACTCCGGCCCAGGTACTCATACCTCGACTTCGCTCGGCATGACATTGTCTCATTGAGTCAGATTTCTGTTAATTGAAAAGTGGATGAAGTCCGAACCGGCTCAGACATCTTTCAGGAAAGTGAGGTACTGTCGACCCCAGGCTTCCCGCTGATGATGAGCGATAATATGCTCACGATACCGCTGTCCAAGCTTTTCGCGATCTTCCCGATTCTCGCGCAAGTTCAGTATCAACTTACTCAATTCCTCGGGAGAGTCCGATGGATAGGTGAGAGCGCCGCCGGCGATTTTGAGTTCGTCAATCGCCTCACCCTGCCGCGAACCAAACACGATTGGTCGACCAGAGGCCATGTACTCAAACATTTTGGACGGAAAGGCCATCTTGGCCACGCGAACTTCCTTGAGACATTCAAGCAGAACATCGGCCGACTTCAGAAAGTATGGGATATCCTCAAGCGGCTGAGTGCCGATAACGCTTACGTTCTTGAGGCCGTAATCACGCACCATGTCGACCAGGGCGTTCTTTCTCTGGCCATCGCCGAGAAACGCAAAGTGAATATCCGGTTGGTCGACCAACTGACGGGCAGCTTCGATCACGGTTTCGAGTGGACGCACCCAGCCGAGGGTACCGGAATAGAGGATCAGGAATTTCTCATCCCAACCGAATTTCCTGCGGATACCATTGGAGTCCGAGTGGATAAACTCGCGCCCGACCCCCGATTTGATGGTGGCCATGCGGGCCCGCGGGATGCCGATCATCTCCATGTAGCTTGAGATACCATCGGTGACCGAGACGATCCGATCAGCCCGGCGGTACAGGGCGTGGATAATCCGGCGGACTATCCGGGTGAACAATGACTGGTTGAGATTTCCGAACTCCTCGCCGGATTCCGGCTGCAAGTCGCGTACTTCGATGACAAAATTACACCGTCTGATCTTACTCAGCAACCAGCCGATCACCGGTGTCGTCACTGGCGGAGTGGAGGCCAGAATCAGGTCGAATTTTGTCTTGACTCTAAAGGCGTTAATCAGAGTGGTTACCAAAAAGGTGATGAATCCGACCATTCTCTTGGTTGGCTGAGAGTTTGAGGCAGGCAAGACCCAGCTTCGGTAGACTTTGATTCCGTCCATCTCTTCGGCGCAGAAGAACTTGCCTCGGTAGGCCGGCGGCACGATCCCGTCCGGATAGTTGGGCGTTGCCGTCATCACCGATACATCGTGTCCATTTTCGACGAAGTACCGGGCAAACTCATATAGACGCCGGACCGCCCCTTTTTCAGGCGGAAAATGTTGAGTCACAATCAGAATTTTCATACTACCTCGCGGGAAGTCTACCTAATTTTCAGAGTACAGGCAAGCGATTTCTGAACGCGGCCGCTTTTTTTGCGACAGCAGGCTCTAAACGCTTGACCTGAACAACTCCAGTAAATAAATTGGCTACACTTTTGAAGGACGTTTTTGGAAGTAGATTTGTATAATAGAATGAGACACATAAACCAATCAGAGAGGTTTTTTGCTATGCGTCGATTTTTCATCATCCTTACCGCCCTTGCCGTGATGGCCTTCCTGTTTGCAGGTGCTGTTTACTCCGAGGAAGCGGCTAAGAAGGCCGACCACGCATACGTGGGCGCCAAGAAATGCTCCAGTAAGGCCTGCCATAAGGACAAACACACGTCCTGGGCGGAAACCGCTCACGCCGGAGCTTTTGACAAGCTGTCAGCCGAAGAGCAGAAGAAACCGGAATGTATAAAGTGCCATTCCACCGGCACGTTGGCCGACGGCACATTGATCGAGGGCATCGAGTGCGAAGCCTGTCATGGTCCCGGCAAAGACTATAAGTCGGCCAAGATCATGAGCAAGAAAAAGTGGAAGGCCGATCCTGAAGCTCAGATGAAGATGGCCGTGGATGCCGGTCTGATAGTACCAGATGAAAAGGTCTGCGTCCGCTGTCACACCAAAGAAGGCAACACCAACTTCAAGGAATTCAAGTTTGCCGAGCGTGTGAAGCTCGTTCATCCGGTCAAGGAAGAAAAGCCGGCCGAGAAGTAACGGCTCGACACGATATGTTCCTGGAAGCGACCCAACCCGGTCGCTTCTTTTTTTGTGCTCGATTGATTCTGCCTAACCTGCAAAAGGAAACGTGCGCACCGACACCCATTTGCCGCCGGGCAGCGGCGTTATCAAATCGATAGCGTCGGCTGCGAACGATTCATCCGGGAGGTAATCGACAATCTGTTCTTTAACCGGCAGGACTCGATGCATCGATATCTCGCGCGCGATAGTAACGTGAGGCTGGTAGTTCTTGTATGGGATAGGATGCCCCAGGCGTGAGTATAGGCGGTAGAACAGTTCGCACAAACACTCATCCTTTTCGATGTTCCAGTAGATTTTGGGTATCCCCGGATAGAAATCACCGATCGAGGTTAGATTCATGGGTAGCGGTTTACATTCACTTGTTTCATCACGGACGAGCGCGGCCACTTCTTCGAGCGGACGATCGGTTTCAAAGGGATGAACCAGAGTAATGTGCGGGCTGATCAGGTTGTAAAGGGGATCGAACCTGGCCCGCATGGGAGCGATAATGCGCTCCAGGCGCTCAGGCAGCAGGATGACGACGGCGTAGATGCTGTTGTTTTCGTCCTGAGGAGTATCTAAGAGATAACACCACTCCATGGTTACTCTCGACTATTGATAAAAGATAATCTCAATCCTTCGGTTTTCGGCTCGGCCCGCCGCATTCTGATTGGAGGCGACAAAGTTGGTTTCACCTCGGCCGAAGACTTTGATGCGCTCACTGTCGACACCGTTGGCCACCAGGAAATCGCGCACCCGGTTGGCCCGCTTTTGGGACAACTCACGATTGGCCAGGGCCGTTCCAATGTTGTCGGTGAATCCGTTAATCTCCAGTTTCACAGCCGGAACGAAACTCAGCATGCCGGCCAGTTTTTCTATACGCTCACGATTGCGTGGGTCTATCTCAAACGATCCCGGCACGTAATCGATGTTGAGCACCATCGGTTCGGATAACATGGACAGGTCAATACAACCGTTTGGGTCCACATCAACGCCGGTCAGTGTATGCGGGCAGTCGTCCAACCCATCCGGTACACCATCGCCATCGGAATCCAGAGGGCAGCCTACGGCATCCACCGCGGCGCCGACCGGGTTGTTGGGACAGTCATCGCGGTAGTCGGCAATACCGTCAAAATCAGAATCTATCGGACAACCATGGATGTCGACATGGGATCGAGCGCGGAACTCGGTATCCGGACAATCATCAAGATTGTCCCGGACGCCGTCACCATCCGAATCCCGGGCGCAACCAAAGCGATCAACCTCTATCCCGGTTGGAGTGTCCGGACAGCGATCGGATTCGTCGGGCACACCGTCGCCGTCACCATCCTCGATCTCCCCCGGCGGCGGTGGCGGCAGGTCGCCGGGCGTCGATGACCAGTTCTCTTCGGAAACCCACGATGTCGGCGACGGTCCGAAGGAGTATCCGACGGCAAACATCAACGAACCCAGGATTTTCCCACGGGCTGAATTTACATCGTCGGCGAATTCGGCGCCCAGTCCGCTCAGGTAATCACCGCGCAGACGCCAGTTGAGCGACCAGCGTTGGTTGAGCATCCATTGCAAAGTCGTCTGGCCGCTTACGAACAGTTCCGACGCGGCGAAGTCGATGGTCTGATCATTGGGCCCTGCCACTTGGAGTTTCCCGCCTGTGGATGGATCCATCACTCGCCAAACCAAGAGGCCGCCACCTATTCCGGCTGAGACACGAAACTTGTAATCTTTTGACCACAGCAACCGATCGGCAATCGCCCCCAAACGGGTGGCCGTGAAACGGGCCGAACTGTTGTCGTCACCGGCCCCCAAAGACAGATTGGCCACGTTGAGGGTGTCGTTGTTAATACTGTGCCGCGACAGATCAAAATGCAGACGCCACTGATCGGTCAGACGATACTGGAACTCCAATCCATAACTCTTCTGAAACGGAAAGTGGTGGGATTCGTCCCCGGCCAGCCGCGACAATCCGCCGTAGAGACCTACGGTGTACTCATACTGACCGGCGAAACAGCTGCCGGTGACGAGCAGAACCAGGGTCATTGTCAACACGCGCTGCATCTTTATTCTTTTCGTCCTTCCCAAGCATCAAAGTCGACGTGACACGGAGTCAATACTTCGTTTGTAGTTCCACGCCGGTGAAATAATGTTGCAGGATGGCATTGAAAGACCATCCCTGTCGAGCCAATCCTATGGCGCCACACTGGCACATTCCGACACCATGCCCATACCCGCGTCCTTTGAAAGTAACGGTCTCGACGCGGCCGGAGGCATCGCGTTTGATAACAACATCGAATCGATCAGACGGCAGAATCAAGTCCGGATTGGAAGTACGCCCGACCACCCATCGAATGCGGTCCTTCTTGAAACTGTAGTTGCCCGCCTCGGTGACCACTGTCATCATGGCGATCCGTCCGCCGGGTGATCGCTCGGCCGGCACGACGTCGGTGATGCGGCTGATTACCATATCGCGTCCGCGATCACTGGACAAATACTGTTCGAGCCGTCCTCTTAACTGACTTTCGGTGAAGACCTCTCGCCAGGTGTAATACTTTGACCAGGAACAGGCGCCTGAATCCGCTACCGCTTTCAGGTAGGGCGTCTCCTTGCGGTCCCAGACGCTCTCGATGTCGTCGGTCATGCCGCCGCAGGTGGAGTGATAGTAGGCGTTGATAAACTTATCATCAAAAGTGATAGTCTGACCGGCCGTGCCATCGATTGAGCGATTGATCAAATCGTTCTCTACTGACAGGCCTTGATAGACCTGATCCATGATGCTTGACTTCATGTCATACTGTTCAGACGGATACTGCTGCAAATGAGCCATGGCATAAGTGCGTGCAGCCACTGCTTGCGCCTTGACCGCTTCGATCTCGCTGTCGGCGCGCTTCCCAATCTCGGGCGGTACGACGCCGCGCAGATAGTCTTCCATGTAAACGACATTGATCAACTGGACGACATAACCGTCGGGGAGCAGCTTCATCAGACCACGATACCGCTTCCCTCCCACCTGCAACCTGTTGGTGGCGCCTCGCGGTATGACGTTGACTTCGTCGATGTTCTCGGTAATCACAGCCTGCTGCGTGTTCTCGACGGCGAGGAACTGTCCGCGATTGATTATCGTGACCGGTCGGTTGGAATAGTAGACTTCCTGCTCACCGTCCTTGAGACACTCGATGGCAAACTGACGGTCACCGCCCACAGTGACCTGTGTCTGGGATTCATCAAGTAGCACACGCACAAAAGGAATGCGCATGAACGAGGATGGGGTTTCATCTTTCAATAGCGGCACGGTGGCGCAACTGAAAGCAAGAGCGAGCACTAAAAAGGCGGTGCCTATTCGAGCCGTCATCCTAACTGTCCTTCCAAAGGTCATGCTTGGTGCCTCATCACCGTCTGCCGTGGGTTACATGTGGCGGTTGAGCAATCCTGCCCAACACCGGCTGCATGGCACGCCGGTGGGCCGTTGTCGGCAGGCTCTCGGCTCGGATACAGGCCTCACCCATCACGGCATAGGCGGCCGCTTCGATACAATCGGCATCGACACCAAGCTCATCAGCCGAGCGAATCTGCAGCCTTGGCAGGGACTGCACAAGCTGTCTTACAAAGAAAATGTTGCGCCGACCGCCACCGGTCAAATACAACTTTTCCAAACTCTTATCGCGTCGCAAGAGTGGGCGCAGTGAGCGAACTATACCGATAACCGTCAGTTCGGCGGCCGTTCTCAACATATCCACGGCCGAGACCCGATACCGTTTGCCGAAAGCGATAATGCGGTCGACCATGGCTGGGCCGAAACGCTCACGTCCGGTGGACTTTGTTCTACCGACAAAGAAATCGTCGGTGGTCAGGTCCGCCAGCAGGTCCTGGTAGACACTTCCCGATGCGGCCAGGCGACCGCCCGTATCGTAATCGAGTTTGAACAGGCGCGCACACAAGAGATCACACAGACTGTTTCCGGGTCCGCAGTCGGCCGCCGCGGTTTTTAACCCGGACTCTTTGGACGGGAGATAGAAGTAGTTGGCCATGCCGCCGATATTGACAATCAGTCGTGACTCGGTGGGCCGGGCGAACAAGCGATGCATCGCACCCACTGTGACAGGCGCGCCTTCACCGCCCACGGCTACCTCTGCCTGTCTGAAATCGCCGACGGTGATGCGTCCGGTGCCGGCGGCGATTCGCTCGATCGAGCCCAGTTGCATGGTCCCGTGGACCCATCTCCCCAGACGCTTTACTTTCTCCGGGCAGTGGCGTATCGTTTGTCCGTGCGAAGCAACCATGTCAACTTTGACTCCCCGACGTTCCAGTTGAGTAATATACGATCTTGCCGCACGACCGAAGAACATTCCCAGCAATCCGTCCAGCTCGATAGTGTCTTCGGGCGCCAACTTCTCGGCGTCGGCTGAGGCGTGGATCAATGATTTCATATCGGGGTCGAACCTGCGTTCGGTTCCACACAGATACTTCACCGCGACTCTTTTGTTGGTGCGTCGTATTCTCATCAGGGCCAGGTCGAGACTGTCGGCCGAGGTGCCTGAGTTCAGACCCAGACAGGTGAGCTGTTTGCGTTTGATCAATTGGTCCAATGACATATTTCATACAACTAACATACGATAGAACTGTCCAGCTTGAACTTGATTCCGGATACCCGACTCAACGAAGACTTGATCTGGCTCAGGTCCACATCGCCACGTTCGACGGCGTCCACGAAGTAATCGTAAGCCTGCATGGCCGCCTCATAATCCTGCCCGAACAGCAGGATATCATGTCCGGCCTTGAACGCCGCTACGGTGCGTTCACCGATATTCCCCAGCGTCGCGGCGCCGTTCATATTCAGATCATCGGTAATCACGGGACCGTCGAAGCCCAGGATGTTTCTCAACAATGCTGACACCACCTGAGACGAACCGGTGACAATCTCGCCGCCGAAAGCGGTCATCCGCAGATGTGTTGTCATCACCATGTCGGCGCCGCTTTCGATGCCGGCGGCAAATGGAAGCATTTCGCGCTGCCGCCAGATCAGTTCATCGTATTCGACCGTCGGTGTCTCGAAGTGCGGATCGGCCACGGCTGCGCCCAGGCCGGGGAAGTGTTTCAGACATGACAGCAGCCCGGCTTTTCGGGTGACGGCGACAGCTTTCTCCACAAAAGTAGCCACCTGCTGAGGGGTTTCACCGAAACAGCGATCTTTCAAACAGGCGTTGGCCGAATGCAGACGGATATCGGCCACCGGTGCCAGGTTGAGGTTGATTCCAAGTGATTCCATGAACATGGAGGCGCGAGAAAAATCTTCCGCGAATCGATCCAAGTCCTGAGTGGCTGCGTAATCGGCAGCGGCTCGAATCTCAGCCGGCGCCTGCCTGAGACGACAAACACGTCCGCCTTCCTGATCGACGGCAATGAAGGGCATAGAACCCCGTTTGAACTGAGAGCGAATCAGGTCGATGTTGTCCGATACTTGTTGGTGGTTCGCGCAGTTTTCTTCAAACAGGATGACTCCGCCGATCTGTTCCTCGGCGATGAAGTCGAGAAAATCTCGCGATGGTTGGCTGCCTTTGAAGCCCAGGACAAACAATTGCCCGATACGGTTCTTAGCTTCCTGCATTCTTACTGCACACCTTTCTGATACACATTCCTGATAGAGTCTATTTGGTACATACCAGGTTTCTTCCTTCGCCCTTGGCTCGGTAGAGAGCCTGGTCGGTTACCGACACCAGTTCTTCATGTGACTTTCCGTTCTCCGGGAAAGAACTCACACCGACCGATACGGTGATTCTCAAATGACCGGCCTTGCCTGCCTCGATGGCCGTTCTTTCCACCTGTGAGCGTATTCGTTCGCCAATCGTGCGGGCTTCATGGCTGGCCGTCTGCGGCAGGATGACGGCAAACTCCTCACCACCATAACGAACGAAAAAGTCGACATCTCGGATACACTTTTTTATGATGGCTGACAGATGGCGCAAAACAACATTGCCGGTCTCGTGACCATAACTATCGTTGAACTTCTTGAAGAAATCGATATCCACCATTACTAAAGACAGCGGCAGGTTATAGCGCAGGGCACGGCGCTTTTCTTCTTCCAGCTTTTGTACGAAGAAACGGTAGTTGTAGGTTTCGGTCAACTCATCGATAATCGTCAACTCCTCGGTCCGTTTGTGGAGTTCAGCGTTCTCCAGGGCCAGGGCGGCCGAGCGCGCCACGACCGATATCATCTGTACGTGTTTCCCTTTGAAACCGGCCACTTCATTGGATTCGGCCACCAACACACCGTTGGTGGAACCGTGGGAGACCAAAGGTACCAGCATCACTGCCCGCGCCTCAGTCGATTGCGCGGTATAGTCATCACGAGTGCGGATATCATTTATGGAGACCGGCTCGCCGATTTTGCAGACCCGTGCCAGCAACTCTTCCGCCTCGAGGTCGATTGCTTTGAGGTGAAAATTGTGGCGCCCTCGCTGAGAGCGGGCTCGATAGTAGCAGTTGCCCCATCGGTCGCGGAATATCAAGGCATGACATTCATACTGCAGGACCTCGCCCATAATCCTGACTACCTCCTTGACCACGCCGTCGGTGTCCAGAATGGAGGCCAGAATACGGGTGTTCTCATAGATCATCTCCAGTTGCGCCTGCGATTTTTCAAGCTCGGAGGTGCGTCGATTGAGAGTGTTGAAAAGTTTCAGTAAGCGCTTTTCGGACCGACGCATGTATTCGGAGGCATACGATATGGCGGCGAAGAACACGACTATCAAGCCTATTCTCATGGACATATCAAATATGGTGTCAACATCAAGGGATTGGTAGTTGACGGCCAGATAGCCGACGACCACAGTTGCCGTCACCGCGCTGGCGAACCAGACAGTCAACACGTAGGCCCCTACCGATACGGTCAGGAAGTACAGAAGATAAAACGATGAATTGGTGCCGCCGGTGTAAAGGATTAGCGTCGGTATCAGGATAAGATCGTAAACGATAGTCGACAAGTAGGCCAGTTTGAGATCGAACCGCCCTTTCACTGCTGCCCACAGAATGACCAGGTTGATACAGAAAGTCCCCAGAATGAACTGAAACAACAGCCGGTCACCTTCTTGACCGGTACCGCCCAGAATAAACCAACCCAGAGCGGCCAGAATCATTACTCTCGTCAGAAAGTAGACTCGGTCCACCCGAGGCAGCAGCGTCTTATGTCTGTCTAAAAACAATTTCATGGCCACAATCCACGTTATTCAGCATTATCGGCGGATTTATGAGGATGTTGAATCTTTTGCCGAAAGTCCGAAGATTAAGCAGTGGCCGGCTGAGGCTTGGCTATTCGCCTGATAGACAGAGCCAAAACGCCAAGAGCCAGGGCCAATAGAGAGATGTCGGTGATTATAAGAAGCAGATTGCCGGTGGGAATATATCTTACAATCAAGGAGTAGACCAAAGCTGCGATAGTTGTAAAGACCATAACGACGGCCGGCACCAGTGTAAACCAGCTCCTGCGACCGGACCGGCGTAGCCAGACCGTAACGGCGATCAGGGTCAGCGCGGCCAGTAGCTGATTGGTGGCCCCAAACAGCGGCCAGATGAGCAAATACCCTTTGGTGGCGGCGGGTCACACGAATTCCCTGGGGTCCGCCGCGGCGGACAGGACCCACCGCAACAGCGTTTGGTGACTTTGTCAACACTCCCCAAGTCGCAGGGCCACAACCACGCCTAGGGCGTGGTCAGGACCCTGCGAAACCACACTGCGACAGAGCCTCCTTGTTTGGGTCGGGTTTGGTGCTGTCAGGCGACTTGCCATACAGCTATTGACTGCGTGGGCCGGCGTCGGGCGGGGTCGCCCAACGCCACTTGAATGGACTCACCCTTCGACTCCGCTCAGGATGAGGTTTCCACGCGCCGAGTCTGAAGACTCAGCGGGCACAATCTGTGGAATGACAAGCCGCAAAGCGCAGCTAAGCGAATTATCGCCACCCCCAACCCGAGTTTGAGGGCGCCACACGGGTGACTTCAATCTGCAGACCGTCAGTCCACACGCTCGTCTTTGCCGATCGCCAGGACCGACGGAACTTACAGTTGGACCGGTTTACCTGTTTTTTTGGTGGTGTTTGCCGCTCTTACAGGCTTTATTGCAGCAACATGAGTAGCTTGGAATCGTAGAATCGATTGTGATGTATAATCTGACCTGGAGCAAACTCAGCCTACCACTTCGATTCGGTCTGTATGCGGCGGTGCTATTGACCAGCGTCCTATCGATAGTCGCCACCGCCTCGGCGGCTGAGTTTCTCAAAGGCAAGAATGTCCACCTGACAAATCTACACCGTATCGACGGCGACGTATATGCAGGCGGGAACGACATTACCATCGATGGATCCATTGGTGGCGATCTTATAGCTACCGGCGAAAACATCACCGTCACCGGCGAAGTCTCAGGGTCGGCGATGATCCTGAGTTTCAAACTAACCCATACCGGTCGGACCGAGGGCTCTATCCGCATGTTGGGAGATCGGGCCGTAATTGATGGCTATATCGGACGCTCGATCCTGTTCTGCGGGAGTACATTGGAGATTCGGCGGGGTGCTGTAGTTCGCAGCGATGTCAACGCTTATGGACAGAGCGTGGTACTGGCCGGAACCGTGATGGGCGATGTCACCATTGCAGCAACCGACATAGACATTAGCGGGCAGATCGAAGGCGATGTCGACCTGGAAGTGGGCGAATCTATAGAAATCAGTCCACCGGCGGTTATCCACGGGGATTTGACCTACACTTGTTCAAAGGAACTCGATTTCAGTGAGAAATCCGGGATTACTGTTCTGGGAGAGATTGTGCGGTTTGAGCCGGTGGATCCCGACGATGAAGAAACCGAGGAGACAACGGCCACCGCCGTGCGGTTTTCACTGTTGTTCGCTGCTTTCCTGTTTGGTCTGATACTGGTTCGTTTGTCTCCCACCTACCTTAGCCAGGCTTTCGAGCAGTTACATCATCGTTTCATGAAAAGCGTCGGGGCCGGTCTTTTGGCCGCTGCGGCGGCTATTATATGTTTGGTGATCCTGGCTCTGGCCGTGGCCTTGTGTCTGGTAGGTCTGCTACTGGCTGCCAATGACGAGGTTGCCGCGGGGATGCTTCTGCTGATTTTTTCGACGTTGATGCTCCCGATCACCAGTTTTGCCTGTGTCTCCGCTGGATTACTGTTTTATGCCGGTAAGCTCCTGCCGGCCTGGCTGCTCGGTTATGGCATAATTCGGATATTCAGGAAAACACCAAAGCTATTGGGTAAATGGCAACTGCTGATCGGTCTGACTATTCTCACCGGTTTCTACGCGGCACCCGGCGGCGGTATTTTGTTTTACCTGGCTGCCGGTATCGTCGGGTCCGGCGCAATTGTCCTGTCATACAGAGAGACACGGCGGCGTTCTCATCTTTTGAAACCGGATACAACTAACGAGCCTGCGGTTGTAGAGCCTCCGGTAGAACCACCGCCCGATTAGAAACCTGAGACGCTTCCGCCACCCCTGGGATCTGAGGCCCCGGCCATCACGCCATCCTGGGTAATATGCACGATCTGTAAATCGCTATACGGCTTTCGCTCCTTGACATTGTGCCCACGCACGATCAAGCCCTGGATGACATTGATATCGAAGGAACCTTGTTCGAGGTAGAGTACGTCCGGTAACCACTGGTGATGGAAACGTGGTTGAGCGACAGTTTCGTTTAGTGTCAGGTGAAACCGGGTGAAGTTCACGATAGCCTGAGCAACCACGGTGATTATTTTCGATCCGCCCGGAGACCCCAGGGCCATGAACGGTCGTTCATTGAGCATGACCAGGGTAGGCGTCATTGACGACAACATCCGTTTGCCGGGCTCGATTTTGTTGGCCTCGCCGCCGACCAGGCCATAGATGTTTGGATGACCCGGCTTGATGGAGAAGTCGTCCATCTCGTTGTTTAGCAGGAACCCGGCTCCCTCTACAACCAGCTTGCAGCCGTAGGGGGCGTTGAGCGTGTAAGTGATGGCCACCATGTTGCCCGAGCTGTCACAAACGTTGAAATGCGTGGTCTGGTCCGACTCGGAGGCGCCGGGTGTTACTTGCTTTGACGGTGTGGCTTGATCGGCATCAATGAGCGAGGCACGATGACTGAGGTATTGCTGGCTCAACAGTTTTGATGGCACCTCCCAGAAGTCAGGGTCGCCAAGATGTTCGCTGCGGTCGGCAAAGGCCAGCCTGGATGCTTCGGTGAAGAGGTGGATGTACTCGGGTGAGGCCGGCGACCAGGACGCAAAACTATAGGACTCCAGATTTGACAGAATCTGCCCCATGCAGATTCCGCCGGAACTGGGCGGCGGCATGGAATAAACCTCCAGCGAGTCAAAGCGGAACTTGACCGGAGGGCGCCATCGGACCAAGTAGTTTTCCAAATCAGAATGGTCGATCAGGCCGCCATGTTCCTGCATGGTTGCGACGATCCGGTCGGCGACCTGGCCTTTATAGAACCCATCCGGACCCTCGGCTGCAATGGTGTACAAAGTAGCGGCCAGATTAGGTTGGCTTAGCCGTTGTCCCGCCGTCGGGGTACGTCCGCCCGGCAGGAATTGCCTGGCCGTGGAATCAAAACCGGCCAGCGCGGCCGAGTACTCAGCCAATGAACCGGCCAGGTAGTCGTCTACTACGAAACCGGTGTCGGCCAGTTTGGCTGCCGGCGTAACCAACTGCTCCCACGGCAGCGATCCATGCTCTTTCCAGAGTTCGTACAGCCCGGCCACCGTGCCGGGCACGCCCGCGGCCAAAGCCCCGAGCGTAGATGCATCAGGCCGTACCGCATTGTTTGCGTCGAGATACATCGTATCGGTTGCAGCCAGAGGAGCTTTTTCGCGAAAGTCCAGCGCTTTTATTGTGCTGTCTGAGCCACTTCGAATCAAGGCGAATCCGCCCCCGCCAATATTGCCTGCTTCGGGATGTACCACGGCCAGGGCGAAACCAACCGCCACGGCCGCATCGAATGCGTTCCCCCCCGCCTTCAACTGGTCCAGACCGATTTCAGTGGCTATGGGCGCCGCAGTGACGACAATCCCCTGCTCGAAGTGGCGTGTTAGTCCAACGCCCGCACATCCACACAACTGCAAGTAGAGTAGGGCGGCTGCAATTGAGCCGGCGGAACCTCTATGACGCTTGGCCCAGGCAAGTGGTGCCTCGATCATAGCGCCGATGGTTACCGCCTTTCTATCAGGAAGACGTACCCGTCCGGAAAACTGACCGGAAGTTGGATACCATCTTTGAGTTCTTTGGTCGTAATCCTGATCGGTTTGCTTTCTTCGCGATCGAACAGATTGGTCAGTTTCAGTCGAGGGGATTTGTATCCGGCCGCTTTTAGGTCTGCTTTTATTATGACTTCCTTACCGCTTCGTTCGATGCCATCGGACAGCTCACCGGCCGGCGGAGCGACTACGAACAGAAGCCCCTTCTTCTCACCCAGTTTGAATGCGATATCAACCGACGGATCACTGCAATACACCTGAGGTGTGATCGACTCGCCGATAAGGACCGATTCAAGATAAGCCAGCTTGGCATGGTTTCCACCCGACGCGAAGTCGAAAGTGAACAGGAAGAGAGTGCCTTTGAACCGCGATGATGACACACCCACCAGCTTGGTGCCGTTCTTGCAAAGCTTGCGAACTTTGGCGTCATCGGTGGAACGAATGGAACCGTAGACATGGGTCGGGAATGATCCGCCTTTGTGTTCGGCGGAGCCGATCCCATAGTCGACACTGGTCTTGATTCGGAAGTGATTGGCCAGAATCTGACAATCACGGAGCGTCTCGTCGTATCGGGGCATCAGACCACAAATGATAACATTCACGCCTGATTTCACCAAGTCTACAACAGCCTCCTGATCGGTTCGGGACATTACTTCAGTCGAGGGTATGAAGACCATTTTATAGCTCTTTAACGATTCCCAGTCACGGTTTTCGCGAACACCGAAGTTCACTTTCAACCGCATGAGATCACGACAGAATCCGGAGGCCGAATCATCCAGCAATCGGCCGACATAGGGGAACATTTTCTTGAAGGTGATTGTCTTCATCCATTCATATAGCCGATTCCCCACCACCGCAACCTGCTCATTGGACTCCATCTCCTCAAGGCCAACCTCCATGATGGCTGTGTTGAATTCCCGGGCCACGCTGTATCCCTCGGAGATAGTACCGTCGTTGTGAAGCGGCGCCCCGTGCCAATGATCACGATCCACAAACATGTAATGGTTAAGCCCGCTGAACCCGGAAGCCAAACTGGCGGCCAGATAAAAGCGACGCTGATTGGCCGGTATTGGTGCGATCGTCTCCTCCCGGTCCGGGTCTTCAGCGGCCGCTCCGGAAGTAAACGAAGTCGCAAAAGCGAATCCGTATTCGGACTTTAGGAAGCGCGCCTTGACAGCCAGGTCAAAGTAGCTGCCGCCCGGAAAGACATTGGCCCCAAGAAACGGCGAGCGGTCGTCAGGCACCAGATCGAAAGCGGGCAGCAGGCTGCCTGGTTTGAAGTAGAGCGAGCGAAAGATAAGCGGTTCCACTGTGTAGGAGGAGAATACATCCTCTAACCCCTCCAGATAGGTCACCAATACTTGCTGCCGAAACTTCATCCAGTCAATCGCTTTGACAAACCGTTTGGGGTCCAAATCCTTGAACTTTCGTGGTGGCTCTATCTGGTCGAAATTGGAGTGTTTCTCTTTGTAAGCAGCGTTCAGCTTTTTGATATCACCATAGAGCTCTTCCAAAAAGGCGGGATAGTGCTCGGCTATCACATCCGGATTGAAATCTGCCGAGTCCGGTTCCAATAACTGTCCAAACGAGGTCTCATAATCCAATTCGACCATGAAGATAGGTCCTCGTGGATGCACATAGTTCTTGGTGATTTCAATGAAGTTCTTGAAAAAATTCTTGATGTGGAACTGATAGGTCTTGTGCAGATAGCTGGGAAGATAGCCGCCGTCGACACCGCAGTCATTGGGCAGCTTGCATTCCTGACCGGCGGCATCCCGAGCAAAAGTGCTCAGATCACTGAAAACAAACTTCGGCAGCCCCCCGTTTTCCAACTGACCTTTGACAATTGGACCGGGCCGCAAAATGACTTTGAAGCCAAACTCCCGAGCCAACTCAAGAAAGACGATCAAGTCTTTTGAGGGATCAGTGACACCGGAAAAATCGAAATGCTTGCTTTCATCCTGATGAACATTCCACGGCACGGCAGTGGAAATGATACGAAAGCCGGCGCGCTTAATCCGCTCAAAGCAGATCGACCAGTAACGCTTGTCGATCCGGAAGTAGTGCATCTCCACGGAGAACGGATGGTAGGTTTCTTTTCCGATTGAGAATTTGTTTCCGATGACCCCTAACATATAACCCTTTATCTTTCAATAAGTTAACGTTTTCATAATCCGCTACATAAGGTACTAAACTACGAAAATCGGGCTATAAAGTCAACTTAATTCGTGTATGCTGTTGTGGGACAATGGGTTGTATTGGCCAACCGCCTGTTTCGGGTAGTTTTGGACTGTCAAGGTGTACTGACCGGAGTGCAAAGTTCGGCGTATTTGCCATTTTTGTAAGTGGTTGGCAGTTGTCCACATTTCCTTGCGGCTTTGTAATCGGCACATCTGGACATGGGCCGATCACCAAACCTGTGGACGTATGCCCCTCACCGGTCTTATTTCAGCAGCACCATCTTCTTGGTCTGAGTGAAGCTGTCGGTGTGGAGGCGATAAAAGTAGACTCCGGAGGACACCGGGGCACCGCTTGAAGTGAGGCCGTTCCACTCGGCCACATAGCTGCCCTGCGATAACTGTTCGTTGACCAAGGTGGCCACTTGCCGACCGAGAACATTGTAAACAACCAGACTAACCTGCGATCTTGAGGGCAACTCGAAAGCTATCTGAGTGTTCGGGTTGAATGGATTGGGATAGTTCTGACCGAGGGCGAAGGTGGTGGGGCGGTTGTCACCTGAAACATCCTTGACGGCTGTGACCAGGTCAATGATATGGACCATGTACTGCTGTCTTAACGGCGAGTAACTTCCACCGGTGGGCGTCAAAACGACACTGTCGGCGTGCGCCATACCGACCGCAAGGTTACGACCGTCGGATTGTACAATCAGTGTCTCCGGAGTAGTCCCCGAAGTCGGCGTGACCATCAGCCAAGCCGAATCGGTGGTGACCGCGAAGGGTATGGCGCTCACACCATCGGTCGCGGTTACGATCAATGTCTCCGGTGGGGCCTGGTTGCCGTCTTTGGCGTAGGAGAGAAACCCCCAAAACGGAGTTGATGAAATCAACGGCTGCACCGTCACAATACACGGAACCTCCAGGGGCGAATTGGCCACCCCCGCGGCCGTTACTGTTATCGTGTCGAAATAGTGACCGGCCGACAGCCCGGTGATATCGGCTGAGATGGTTAGTGAGATCGGTGTCGTACCGCCAGCCTGCGGATCAACCTGAAGCCAGGCCTGGTTATTGGCCACCGAGATGCTAAGCGGGTTGCCGGTATCGAAGGCATCAATTTCGAGCGACTGGTTGACCGGTTGGACCCCTTCTTGCGTTGTAAACTTCACCACGCCCGGAGTTGGGACCAAACGCTGTGTCCCGTTGGAATCCAAAACTGTAAAACAATGAGGTCCATCCCAGGCGGGCAGACGATCACCCACCAAAACGCTGTCGACAGTTCCCCCCGCCCACAGCCATGGTCCGGAGGGTGGGTAGAACGCTGAGTCCAGGCAGACAGTCTTACCGTGGTCCTGAGCAAGTATCGGCCCTATGGTGATGGTGTAGGCGGTATCATCGAATCCTGCCGGCAGGCCGGTACCTGAGGCACCACGAATCCCACCAAAACCCAGGGTGTCTGCTCCGGAGCCGGTAAGCCCGAACCTATTAATCGTCCAAAGCAGATCGAATTCGTTTGAGCCGATAGTTCCGAGATCATTGTCACCTACCGTCGTATCCCAGGTGGCGCCGTTTGGAGAATAGACGTGAAGACCGTTGGTGATACCTTTCATGGCATACGCACCGTCATTGGTCAAGCGAATATAGAAGGTTATCTGCTGATCGGTATTAAGAGTATTGGGGTCATACAAGCCCACCACGCTGTCAAGTGAGATAGCGAAGTCGGCGGCCGCACCGGACGAACAGAGCATCAGAAGCAGTAGCAAAAGAGGCAAAGAAACAGATTTCATCTAATCATGGCTCCAAATCGAAGTGACCTCAGACAGGCCGCAGGTTCATACACAATCCAACCGGATCAAGGGTTGTAAGATACCGGTTCCAGGCACTATGTCAACGTGAAACCGGGACGGTAACGTAGTAGCGAGCAGGCACAAATCTCGATAAAAAAACCCCCGGTTGGCCGGGGGTTGTGATTCGCCGTAAAAGAGCCTGTCTACTTCAGCAAAACCATTTTCTTGGTCTGTGTGAACTGTTCGGTATGTAGGCGATAGAAGTAGATGCCCGAGGAGACATGGTTGCCGGAGGATGAACGACCGTTCCACTCTGCCTCATAACTTCCTTGTCCGAGTTTCTCGTCGACCAACGTGGTGACTTCTTGCCCCAACACATTGTATACGGTCAGCCGCACATGAGTAACGATTGGGAGATCGAATGCAATACTGCTGCTCGGGTTGAACGGGTTGGGATAATTTTGTCCGAGTGAAAAGGTGGTGGGGAGGCTGTTATCGTCGGTCACCTTAACATCGGCCGGGTCAGGCTCGACAAAGTAGCAATAAGGACCGCCCCAGGCCGGGAAGAAGTCATTGCCACCGGCGGCCGCCCATTTCCATGTGCCTGCCGATCCATAATAGGCGGAATCGACACAGATAGTTGTCGTGTTCACAATAGATCCCCCCCCGATAGGACCGATCGTAATTGTGTAGGCGGTGTCATCGAAGCCCGCGGGCAAGCCAGCTGAGAAGAACCTGAATCCACCAAAGCCGACGGTGTCGGAAATGCTTCCGTTCACCTGACCGGCCTGGTCATTTGGATACATCTGCAATCCAGAACTGCCGTCGAACATGGCCGCTGTAATCGTTCCCAGCGAAGCCGTCTTCACCGTGTCCCAATTGGCGCCGTCGTCTGAATAAACTCTGTAGCCGTTGGTGATTCCATCTAAAGCGAAGCCGGTATTGTTGTTCACTCTGATGTAGAACGTCGCCTCACCGCCGAGAGCCAGGGTGTCGGCTGACGACCCCTGCAGTCCGGTTACAAGATCAACGGTGATGTTGCCGGATTGTCCCATCGCTATTCCTGTGCACAACAGTGACGCTCCGACCAGCAAGAGTACTTTCGATATCATTTACTATCCTCCGAACAGATATATATGTTTTTCAAGTCCTAAAGTCTCAACACAGTACATGACGAATTTACCGCTCTATTTGTCCAATCACCTCCTCGTTCACCAGGTACAATCTCGCATTCCACCCTAAAATACGAACCATAACTGGTCGCATGATAGGAATTTGGCTGATCGGAGTCAATAAAAATTGGTAGCTGCGAGCAAAAAACTAAGCATGAAAAAAGGGCGGGCCTTAGGCCCGCCCTGGAGTTATCTCAGATAGTCGATCACGGAGGTGGCGGGGGGCCACTGTTGAACATAAAGTCGACCATATAGACCAAATCGGCGATGTCGATCAACAGCAGGCCGTCGATGTTCCCCACAAAATACGGATCGGGGGCTGGGCCGGCGTTAAACATGAAATCCACCAGGTAAACCAGATCGGCGATGTTGATGTCGCCGCCGGAGCAGTCTACATCTCCGCGAATGCAGCCTTGGATTTCGATAGAACCGGCGCTGAAAACCGGAACCAACTCGCCCCAGAGGGCTTCATAGCGCGGCCGCTTGCCGGAGGCGGTTATCGAGTCCACAGCCATTACCTCGCCGCCCGTAGCGCTGGGAGGCACGTTGAAAAAGATGTTAAGGATGGCTCCGGTATCGGGCTGTAGGTAGTTGGAGCCACCGCTGGCCGGATCATCTGTCTTCAAAAGGAAACCGTATTTTTTGTTTGTCACCAGCGAGTTGTTGGTGATGCTCTCAAAATATGCGGTGCGAAGACCTTCCGTCGAAATACTGTCGAAAGTAACACCCAGCGTGTTTTCCATGTAGAAACTGAACTGGATTTCCTTGATCTGGGCGGTATTGTGCATGTAGACCGGTAGAACCGCCTGGAAGCCGGCTGGGGCCACCACATCGGCAATGTCGACGGTATCGGCCGTGACCCAGATGTAATTGGTCAAGTGTTCCTCACCCGGTCCAAGGGAGCTGGTGTCGTCGACGATCAGAGAGACATCGTAAACACCCGGGTCGTTGTAAACGTATGTGGGGTTTTGATCCGAAGATATATCACCGGTGCCGAAGCTCCAATCCCATGAGGTAGGTGAGTACGGCGACTGATCGCTGAAATTGACGGTCAGCGGCGCTTCGCCTTGATCCACATCGGAGGTAAACAGGGCGCAGGCCAGTCCGGCCATGGCTGCTTCGGCGTCGATTCGTCCGGAGCCGAGCTTGGCTATGTAGCTTGAGTTGCATGATCCGGCATATACGTCGTGGGCGGTGTTGATAATTATCGAGTCCACCTGGTACTTGGTCAGGCTGGGCATCTGGGAGCGTATCAAGGCAGCCAGACCCGCAACATGAGGTGAAGCCATCGACGTACCCCAGTAAGTGGCCATAATGGGTGCGGCATTGCTGTTGGACGCAGTGGAAAGGATGGCTGAGCCGTAACCTGAGATATCAACCCAGTAACCAAAGTTGGAGAAGCCGGTTTTGCAGTCGTTGCTTTCGACTGAAGCTACCGACAACACCTCGAAACCGAAAGGATCGTAATCCATATAGTCGGGCTGATCGATGTTGTCGTTGCCGGCGGCGTGAGTCACCGTCATACCGGCCGAATCGCAGAGCTGCATGGCTGCGTTCATAGTAGTGGTACCGGAGGAACCCCAACTGGCGTTTGCAATCTTGGCGCCGTTGCGCGCAGCATACTGGAGGGCGGTGCCGCAGTTGTTGGAGTTAACGTAACCGTTACCGTCGGAGCCGGTGGCGCCGACCCGGAGGCACATAATGCGCACGCCGCGATAGGCGCGGTTACCGCCCAACCAGCCACCGGCCATGCCTGAGCCGTTAACGCCGTTGTTGGTGACTTCGGCCATGATGCCGCCGACATGGGTGCCGTGACCATTACGATCTTGTGGGTCGGGGTCCGGCGTGTGATTATCTTCGTAGGCTGCGGCACTGCCGATACCGGTGAGAAAGTCGTAGCCGATCAGATCGTCGACGGTACCATTGCCGTCGTCGTCGATACCGTTGAGATCATCGATATCGTAAGGTACGCCGTCGCCGTCGATATCCTCACCCGGGTTGACCCAGATGTTGTCTCTGAGGTCCGAGTGGTTATAGTTAACGCCGGAATCGACATCGGCCACGATAATAGAATCAGAGCCGGCCTCCCGGTCCCAGGCGGCCCGGACATTGACGTTCAGCGAGGTCATGTGCCATTGACTGTTGAATTGCGGATCGTCGGGTGTGACTGCCAACGGCATGGCCCAGACCGGCTCGGCCGTTCTAACATTCGGGTTTTGCAGCAAGGCATCCACAACTTCGCGGACAGGTGTCTCCTCCGGAAAGGATAACTCATAAAACCGGGTGTAATCCGGCAAGCCTGAGTTTATCTCTCGCGGCTTGGAGCCGGGGAAAATCTCATGGGCTTCGGTGACCGAAAACTGATCCAGAATCGGATCGAGACTGCCCAGAGCAAAACTCACTCGACCGAAACCCTTGTTGAGCCGAGAGAGGTCGACGCCTTCTTCGAAGACAACCGTCACCTTACCCTCGATTATGTAGGGTTTGGGGGTATTCCCGCTCTGGCTTATCACGCTATGTCCATCAGTCGGCATAGCCCACAGCGCCGCTGTCAGAAGAAGCGGACCAAAGAGCACCTTTGTCCATCTGTTTGTCATCTTGCTACCTACTCCTATTTCACCTATGATTCTCTTGTTCATTCACTCGATCGTCCATTTAGAATAACGTCCAATTGGATCGAAAAGTTAACGTTGATTATACAGGCGTGTCTTCAAACGCAAGTATCATTTGGGGCTTGTCTTCCGATTCTCTGACCGCCCGGACAGGTCCAACGAACTTTCTAATTCCGTGTTCAGTGCCGTTTTACAGAAAAAAGACGTTACTAACTGTTTGCTCGGCACCATTATCCGTGCTGGCGGTCTATCAGTGAGAACACACTGTTGAATATAGCTAAATCTGGCGTTTTTCCAAGCAAAAAAGGAAAGCCACCCCCGTAGATGACGGGGGCGGCTTCAGGTTTATCTAATGAGTCTTTTAGACTCTGGATGATCTAACCTGCTACGGACATGGGATCGGCGGCGGACCACCAGTGAACATGAAGTCGACCAGCCAGACGAGATCGGAAATATCGATCACGCCGTCGGCGTTTACATCGGCTTGTTCGAGGCAGGGCGGCGGCGGTCCACCAGTGAACATCCAGTCCACTAACCAGACGAGATCGGAGATGTCGATCCTACCGTCACCGTTAAGGTCACCGCGAATGCCTACGCAGCAACTACAAGTCGGCTTGGGCACGTATTCATCAAAATAATCATGACACTCCTGCGCCGAGGCGATAAAGGCCGCAAAGCCCAAACGACTGGTGATCAAACATTTGAAAACCCAGAGCGTTGTGGTCGGGGTAAGCGTGTAGCCGGATTTGAAGGTCATAACCGAGTGCAGATCGGCATCGAGTGAATCCGAAAGGACATATCCCTCGCGAGCGGTCATCAAGCTGTCTAACTGTTCCGGGATAAAGCCACCGGCCGGGTAGACCCAAAGGGCGTTACTACCGGACCAGGCGCCGTAAGGATCGGAGCTCTCGGTAGTATCAACTCCATCGATCTCCATTGTCCTGAGAAGCTCAATACCACCGTAGCGGTCTGAGTTCTCCTGACACTCTTCGGGGTCTTCATTGTACTCAGAACCCTGTAGGTAGACCAGCCGCTCGCCGGCCTCAAAGCCGGAACGGTTGCGCGATGCAGTGTCGGCCGGGATATCCCAGTCGATGGCTTCACCGATGTTCAGATCGGTATGCGTCGTACTGTCAAGCACGGTGATCCGCAGGATCTGAATTATGAAATTGGAGCCCTGGGAAGCGCTTTGATCCGGATGTACCCACCACTTCTCGATCAGGATACCGGTGTCATGAGTTGTGAACTCAGAAAAGTAGGTATCGTCGATGAAAAGAGACTCTGGTATGGAGTCGCAGGACATGCCGCGGAAGAACGGCACCGACGCAAGGTGACCGACCGGCACGAAGCCTTCGTCGGAAATATAAGTGGTACCGAAGATCGACCAGTTGCAGATGACCGAGTCACCGTCCGGCCAGCAGATGACCGGGGAGGCGTCGTAGGCATAGACCGTGGCGTCGCCGGGGATAGTATCCTCAGCAGCTTCCAGGTCGTCGCAGTCACCAAAGTCAAAGAAGTCAAGATTGACATGACCGGCGCCCTGGTTACCCCAGTTACCCATGTTGGATACGACCAGCGAGAAACAACCGGTGGTAATTGTGTCGAATACCGGCGGCACGATTGTGTCAACGATGAAGAAGTTGATCGGGAACACATAGGGCGAGCCGTTCATGTTACCGGTGACAGTCATGTTACCCGTCAGGTTCACAATCGTACCGGGAGCGTTGATTGTACCACCTTCGTTGATGGTAACAGTACCGCTAATGGTGTTATTGGCGCCTGAGTTGATGGTTCCAGACTCAAGTGAAGGAGAAACGGACAGCCAACCGGAGTAAGGGCCAGGATCTTCGTTCAACTGTGTTTCAAAGTTGGCAGGCACGTTACCGAAGTTCTCGACAGTCAGCGGCTTGTCGTACTGAGTACCATGTTTGGTGTACTCAGGATAGTCGATGCCGGTCCAGCCGCTGGGACACCAGCAAGAGGTCGGAACCGGCTCGACACAAGGCAGACGGAACCAACGCACGTCGGCTTGTTGCCAGGTGCCTTCGTCCTGCACGATACCACCGGGATCGGGATCGCCGATGTACTGTACATCGAGGAAGTAAGCGCCGGTGTAGCTGCCGGTAGGATCGACAACTTCAGCACTGCTCATGTCACCGCCCAGATTGGTACCATGACGATTCATGGAGGACCAGTGCTCACTACGGCACTCGCCAACCGCGCCGGTCGCAGAGTCGCAGTGCGGTGTGCGGGTGTTGGTCAGATTGCGAGGGATATCCCAGGTGAGACCACCGTCGTCGGAGACGGCCATATAGAGGTCGCCGTTGGCCGAACCGAAGGCATCACCACCGGCACCGAAGGCGCGGTTGTGACAGTCTTCTTCGATACCGTTGACGACATCATTGAACTGGGTCCAAAGAACATACAACTTGCCGTCGCATTCTGAGACGTTCATCTTGGAGCCGTTAAGCTGCCAGGCGCCACCGTTACACGTGGTTTGGTCCCATTCGAGATTGGCCGCGGTACGGATATTACCGGTAGCTTTCACAAAGCCCAGATTCTCACCCCAATGGAAAACACGGCCACGCAAGAGACCGGCCTGGCCGCCACTGTTGGCGTCGGCCGGCCAGAAACGTGCACCCCACACGATGTGCAGGTCTTCGTCTGAAGTGATCAGGGACTGCAAGTCGGTGTAAGGGCGGTGGCCATCGACGCCATCCTGATTCTGAGTCAGGTTGACACGCGGCAGCCAGGAGCCCGGGGCGCCGTAGTTGTTTGATATCTGATAGTAGATGTCGTTGTCCCACTGGACAAAGTTCTGGCCGGACTGGCTGGAACAGGTGTCGCAGTCACCGTCGTCGGGACGGTTGGCAATCCAGGTCAGAGCGACCTTGCCGGTGACCTCGGAGCAAGCCACATCCTGCGCGATGTCGAACACCGTGTCAGGAACGTATGGCGGGAAATCCCATTCGCCGGTGTCATTCTCACCGACCTTACGGAAGTAGATGATAGCCTGTGCATCACCGGCGCCCGGTTCGGAAACCTGTGTGAAGACGTGGGTGACCGGATCGGCCTTGCCCGGCGTCTCATGATAGCGAATTGACGGCCAGATAGCCGACTTCAGGGAGTCGTTGGGATCCTGAGCGGTACCGGCGGCCAAAGTAGTGTCCGGTACACGACGATTCATACCAAAGAAGCCGAAACCGGGGCCGAAGTCCCAGTAAATATGAGGCTGGTAACCTGAACCCTGGTTGTTGTGACCACCGAGAACGGCGCGGCCGTCCTGAGTGACATCCAGAGAAACATATCCGGCGTATTCACCGTCGGGCTGAATCTTAACCTGACCGAGGAATGTGCCGGCCTGGCCACCGCCGGCGTAGTAGACGTTGTAGGCATAATGGCGGTTTTCCGTCACTTCGGTGGCCAAACGCGTCCACAGAAAGTGGACCATGAAGCCTTCACCGCCGGCTACGTCATTGCCCCAGTCTACCATGCGGGTCATACGACCGTTATGCTGGTAGTCGTAGTAAGTATCACCAATCTTGACACCGGGCCACGGCGGAGAGGTACTTACTGAGTTACCCAGCGAGACGCCATCGCCCAGCTCGGTGGCCGGGTTGGCGTTGAGCGTACCTGAGTTGGTCGCGTCCGGGAATGCGTACTGGAGTGACTTGTACACCAGCGGGTTGATTACCCGCGGCGACTCTTCGGGCGATTTAACGGCCTGAGCCGACAGGGCCACAAAAGCGACCACTAGTAAGGAGAGGATCAGAATCGTCGAAATTCTCTTTGTCATTCGATTACTCCTTTCGAGACAGATGATTCCCGATCTATTCCTGCTTCTAAGACTAACCTTGGGGCGAAGCGGCATCGGGTGGGGCACCGACCGGCAGACGCATGGAAATCCCAAATGCGTAGTGAGGATGTTCTCAACCGTGATTTCGGCACCATTGTTCGTGCCGGCGGTCTATCCGTGAGAACTCACTATTAAATATAGTCAAGTTTGGCGTTTTTCCAAGCAAAAAAGAAAGCCGCCCCCGTAGATGACGGGGGCGGCTTCAGGTTTATCTGAAGGACCTTATAGGTCCTGTGTGATCTAACCTTTTATGGACATGCAACCGGCGGCGGACCACCAGTGAACATGAAGTCGACCAGCCAGACGAGATCGGAAATGTCGATCGCCAGGTCGCCGTTCATGTCTGCTTCGTCGAAGCAAGGCGGCGCCGGGCCACCGGTGAACATGAAGTCAACCAGGTAAACGAGGTCGGAGATGTCAATGGCATCGGCACCGTCGTAATCGACGTTACCGCGGATCGGCGGGATGCAGCATCCGCAGGACGGCGATTTCAGATTATCCGCATACCAGGTATGACACTCCTGAGCCGAGGCGATAAACGCCGCAAAGCCCAAACGACTGGTGATCAAACATTTGAAGATCCAGAGCGTCTTGGTCGGGGTAAGCGTGTAGCCGGACCTGAAGGTCATAACCGAGTGCAGATCGGCATCAAGTGAATCCGAAAGGACGTATCCCTCGCGAGCGGTCATCAAGCTGTCCAGCTCTTCAGGGATATAGCCACCAGCCGGGTACACCCAAAGGGCGTTACTACCGGACCAGGCGCCGTAAGGATCGGAACTCTCGGTGACAGTTCCACCATCGTCTTCTCTGATCTCAAGAAGCTCAATACCACCGTAGCGGTCTGAGTTTTCCTGACACTCTTCAGGGTCTTCATCGTATTCAGAACCCTGCTGGTAGACCAGCCTTTCAGCCGGACTGAAGCCTGAACGGTTACGCGAAGCGGAGTCAGCCGGGATATCCCAGTCGATGGCTTCACCGATGTTCAGGTCAGTGTGTGTCTGACCATCGATCACGGTGATCTTCAGAATCTGAATGATCCAGTTGGAACCCTGTTGAGCACTCTGATCCGGAGCGATCCACCACTTCTCAATCAGGATACCGGTGTCATGAGTGGTAAACTGAGACAAGTAGGCTTCGTTGTAATACAGGTCGTTCGGCGGGTCTTCACAGTCCTGACCGTAGAGGAACGGCGTTACCGGAGTGTGACCGACCGGCACGAAGCCTTCGTCGGAGATGTAAGTGGTACCGAAGATCGACCAGTTACAGATGACCGAGTCACCGTCCGGCCAGCAGATGACCGGGGAGGCGTCGTAGGCATAGACCGTGGCGTCGCCGGGGATGGTATCCTCAGCATCTTCCAGGTCGTCGCAGTCACCAAAGTCGAAGAAGTCAAGGTTGACATGACCGGCGCCCTGGTTACCCCAGTTACCCATGTTGGATACGACCAACGAGAAGCAACCGGTGGTAATGGTATCAAAGATCGGCGGCACGATTGTGTCAACGATGAAGAAGTTGATCGGGAACACATAAGGTGAACCGATCAGGTTACCGGTCGCAGTCATGTTACCCGTCAGGTTCACAACCGTACCGGGAAGGTTGATTGTGCCACCGGCGTTGATGGTAACAGTACCGCTAACGGTATTGGCCGCGCCTGAGTTGATGGTTCCAGCCGAAAGTGAAGCTGAAACGGACAACCAGCCACTATGCGGACCGACATCTTCGTTCAAGGCCATCGTAAAGTTGGTGGCCGTGTTGCCGGGATTCTCGATAGTCAGCGGCTTGTCATACTGAGTACCATGTTTGGTGTACTCAGGATAGTCGATTTCGGTCCAGGAGGGAGCCCAGCCCGGAGTCGGAACCGGCTCGACACAAGGCAGACGGAACCAACGCACGTCGGCCTGCTGCCAGGTACCTTCGTCCTGTACAATACCACCGGGATCGGGATCGCCGATGTACTGTACATCGAGGAAGTAAGCGCCGGTGTAGCTGCCGGTAGGATCGACAACCACAGCACCGGACATGTCACCGCCCAGGTTGGTACCAATGCGGTTCATGGAGGACCAGTGCTCACTACGGCACTCGCCAACCGCGCCGGTCGCAGAGTCGCAGTGCGGTGTGCGGGTGTTGGTCAAGTCACGAGCGGCGTCCCAGGTGAGACCACCGTCGTCGGAAACAGCCATATAGAGGTCGCCGTTGGCCGAACCGAAGGCATCACCACCGGCGCCGAAGGCGCGGTTGTGACAGTCTTCTTCGATACCGTTGGCAACGTCGTTGAACTGGGTCCAGATCACGTACAGCTTGCCGTCGCATTCGCCGACGTTCATCTTGGAGCCGTTAAGCTGCCAGGCACCACCGTTACACGTGGTCTGATCCCATTCGAGATTAGCCGCGGTGCGGATGTTACCGGTAGCTTTCACAAAGCCCAGATTCTCACCCCAATGGAAGATACGGCCACGCAAGAGACCAGCCTGCCCGCCACTGTTGGCGTCGGCCGGCCAGAAACGTGAACCCCAAACGATATGCAGATCATCATCGGAAGTGATCAGGGCCTGCATGTCGGTGTACGGGCGGTAGCCATCGACGCCATCCTGCTTTTGAGTCAGGTTGACACGCGGCAGCCAGGAGCCCGGGGCGCCGTAGTTCATTGAGATCTGATAGTAAATGTCGTTGTCCCACTGGACAAAGTTCTGGCCGTTTTGGCTGGAACAGGTGTCGCAGTCACCGTCGTCGGGACGGTTGGCAATCCAGGTCAGAGCGACCTTGCCCGAAGTCTCGGAGCAAGCCACATCCTGCGCGATGTCGAACACCGTGTCAGGAACGTATGGCGGGAAATCCCATTCGCCGGTATCATCGGCACCGACCTTACGGAAGTAGATGACAGCCTGTGCATCACCAGCGCCCGGTTCGGAAACCTGAGTGAAGACGTGGGTGACCGGATCGGCCTTGCCCGGCGTCTCATGATAGCGAATTGACGGCCAGATAGCCGACTTCAGGGAGTCGTTGGGATCCTGACCGGTACCGGCGGCCAAGGTGGTGTCCGGTACACGACGGTTCATACCAAAGAATGCAAAACCGGGTCCGAAGTCCCAGTAGGTATGAGCCTGGTAGCCTGAACCCTGGTTGTTGTGACCACCGAGAACGGCGCGGCCGTCCTGAGTGACATCCAGAGAAACATAACCGGCGTATTCACCGTCGGGCTGAATCTTAACCTGACCGAGGAATGTGCCGGCCTGGCCACCGCCGGCATAATACGCGTTGTAGGTATAGTGGCGGTTTTCCGTCACTTCGGTGGCCAAACGCATCCACTCAAAGTGGACCATGAAGCCTTCACCGCCAGCTACATCATTGCCCCAGTCTACCATACGGGTCATACGACCGTTATGCTGGTAGTCGTAGTAGGTATCACCAAGCTTAACACCGGGCCATGGCGGAGCGGCACTTACGGCGTTACCTAGTGAGACGCCATCGCCCAGCTCGGTGGCCGGATTGGCGTTGAGCGTACCGGAGTTGGTCGCGTCCGGGAATGCGTACTGGAGCGACCTATACACCAGCGGGTTGATCACTCGCGGCGACTCTTCCGGCGATTTGACGGCCTGAGCCGACATCGCCACAAAAGCAACCACTAGTAAGGAGAGGATCAGAATCGTCGAAATTCTCCTTGTCATTCAAGTGCTCCTTTCGAGAGATGAATAGTTCCCAACTTATTTCTGCCTTCAAGACTAATCTTTGAGCGAAGCGGCATCGGTTTCGAAACCGATAGGCAGATTGCTCAAAGAATCAGTTCCGAATGCCATGCAATCACTACGTTTACTATTTCTGCGAGACACCTCCTTTCCTAAAACCTTCCTTAACACCCCAGGCGGAACTTCGGGGAGGTTTTCGGTTTGATCGTCCTTGCACTCAAGATGTTGAAGTAAATTCTCAACAAGCTATAACAGCTTATCATACCTCAAGGCAATGCATGCAGAGACAGCCGACCACGGCCATCTCAGATGTAAGCTTCGTGAAAATCGCTAGTACCAAGCGACAAAAACGTAAGACCTAAAAGTCACTGGTCGTTTTTCACCTACGAAGGTCACACTATAGATAACTTCTGATGCGAAAGTTGTCAAGTATTTTCGCATGATATATGGACAAAACTGGGTCTGAAACGGCTTTTTGGGGCTGGTTAATATCAGCCGAATAGCCGCTGCGAGAGCGGCTATTCGGTGATTATCGGATTCGGTCGGCGCAATTATTGCGGCGGTCGTGGACCAGCATGGTACAGGAAGTTGATCATATAAACGATATCGGCCACATCGACCGTGCCGCTCATGTCGGCGTCGCCAACCTCCATGGGATTGGGTGCGACACCGCCCCGGAAAATATACCCGGCCAGCATGACAACGTCATTCAAGGTGTACTTGTCGTTGCCGTCAATGTCGCCTCTAAGAGCGCTGAGTACGGCGAAATTGGTGACCATCGGGGTTGCCAGACCGGTCGAATCGGTAGCCGTGAATGTTATCTGGAATACCTGACCCACCTGGGAGAGTTCGGGGTTGAAGTAATAGGTCCCGGTATCACCGACCACCGACCAAGTGGCGTTGGTCACAAATGGCGCCGCATCCAGTGTTACCGGCGTGGCTTCGGGGTCGCTGGCGGCCAGCGCCTGAGTGTACGGGAAGCCGATGAACACATCAATGGTATCGGGCAGGACAACCGACCAGACAGGCGGCTGGTTGCCGGCTTCGACAACAATGATGTCAACCAACTGCGTGTCCGACAAACCTTCCAGGTCATCGGCTATGAACGACAGGGAGTATTGCCCGGCCTGAGTGAAGTCCGGCGTGAAATCGAACAGAACGATGTCACTGGAAGGTTGCGTGATGGTATAGTTACTGTCGGGCAGGCCTTCCACTCTCAAGAGCGGGACATCGCGGTCATCGGCGGCCTGAACATTGAAGTTCAGGTTTTGACCTTCGGTCAGGTTGAACGGTCCGATGCCGTCTGAGAACTGCATGGTCGGCGCCTGATTGCGATCATATACCTTGATCGTCTGGGTGCCCGAGGAATCTCTCAGGAGCGGATCGAACTCATCAATCACGTGGACTTTCATAAAGACAAAAGTCGGATTATCGTCTCCCTGGGAGTAATCGGGGACAAAGGTCAGCACGCCGTTATTGATGGCGCCGTCCCAGGTCAAATCCACCGTCATATTGGGCAGGAGCCCACCGGTACCGTTAACATCGATCTCGATATTCGGGATCGAGCCGTCATCGTCCCAGGCCATAAAGGTGAACAGAAGCGTGTCGAGCTCCATGACCGAGTCCGGCTGGTTGAACGGAATCAGGAACCATGGTGTACGATTGACATCGACCACCGTGATGATCACCTCGGCCGAGTCGATATCACTCGGGAAGTCAGCGTCAGTGGCGTAGAACCAGACACTGTAACTGCCTGAGTCCTCCTGGGTGGTGGTCCATTCGAAGACATAGATGTTGTCGGCATCCGGATCTTCGAAGGTAGCCGTGCCCGGCAGGGCCGAAGTAGTCATGATCGGCGGCGGGCCGTCGATATCAGCAGCTCCGACCAGGAAGGAAACAGTGTTTAATTCATCAACGGTCACGTTTGAAAGCGGCGACAACGATGGGAACTGATTTCCGGCCTCGACCACATCGACTGTAAGAACCGCGGCTGTCGAGTCTGCGCCGTCGTGAGCGAACAGTGTAATATCATAAATGCCGGCCTGCACGAAATCGGGAGCGAACCCGAACCAGGCCACACCGTTGCCTGAGTCTGTGAAGGTGAAGTTCGACGGCATGGTCAATGAATCTATGCTGTATGTTATCAGTTCAAGCTCGGGGTCCTGGGCCGTGATGCTGTCGACCAGGGTGGTGCCCTCGGTAACAGACGGTGACGGCAGGGGATCAAAGACCGGCGCCTGGTTGCCGGCTTCAACAACCTGTATCAGCACCAGTTCTTCGGTGACGTCCACACCGTCATCAGCCATGAATGTGACCGAGTACAGCCCTGCCTGGAGGAAAGTGGGGCTGAAGGTGAACAGGCCGGTGTTGTCGAGGTTGTCGATAAACGCGGCGTTGTCAATCAGGGAGTCGACCGACAGGAAAATCGGCAGGCCACCGTCCGGATCGCTGGCGGAAACATTGATTACCAGAGTATTACCCTCGGTGACCGCTTGGGGACCGATAGAGTCAAGAACCGGCGGGATGTTAGTGCCCACCACCGTGATTTCAACATCCATGGTCGTGCTCAACTGGGGCGTGCCCTGGTCGACGGCCAGGAAGGTGGCGGTGTCGAGACCTTCCATGCCGTGGTCGGGATGGAAGATAAAGCGTCCGGTGTTGTCGCCGTTGTCCACAAAAGTAGCGTTGGGCGGCGAAACCAGCATGGTCATGAGGACGATTCCGGCCGTGTCGGCGTCGGTGGTGTCGGTGACTGTGACCAGGAAAGTCAAGGAGTCTTCGACAGCCACAGTGAACGGCCCGATTGAGTCAAACAAAGGCGGCTGGTTGGCTTCCAGCGTGGTGACAACGAATGTTTGCGAACTGGCCTGGTATGGCGGCGCCACTTCGGATGCGAAAATGAGTACCGAGTCCTCACCGGCGTCGAAGTAGTCCGGCGCATAGGTCAGCACGGCCACTCCGTTTCCGCTGTCGACAAAGGTGACGTGGTTCATGAGTGTACTCGCGGCGATGGAGACAAATCCACCTTCGGGATCTGATGCCGTTATGACCAATTCAAGGATGTCTCCCTCGGCCACCGAAGTGTCGGGAATAGCTGTGATGACCGGTGGTTGGTCGCCGGACTCGCTCACGGTGATCTGTACCAGTTCACTGTCCGGCAAGGCTACACCGTCGTCTGCGTAGAACATCACGTTGTAAACACCGGCCGATAAGAAGTCGGGCGTCCAGTCGAAGTTACCTGTGCCGTCCAGGTTGTCCACAAAGGTGGCGCCGGTCGGCAATGAGACAGCCGACAGGGCCGGTATGGTGCCGTCTGAATCGCTGGCCGTAACCAGGAAGTTCAGGTTGATACCTTCAAAGGCAACCCTGGCTCTGATCGAGTCGAGTACCGGGTCGTGGTTACCGGATTCGGTCACCGTGATGACTACCTGTTCGCTGTCGATCAGAGCACCATCATCGGCGTAGAAAGTGACATTGTAGGCATTAGCCTGGGTGAAGTCGGGCGTCCAGTCGAAGACAGCGGTGCCGTCGCCGTTATCGACAAACGTGGCGCCGGTCGGCAGCGTGGAGGTAGACAGCAACGGGATATCCGTATCCGGATCGGTGGCTGACACGATGAAGTTGAGGTTGAGTCCTTCAACAACCGTTTGCGGGCCGATAGCGTTCAAGGTCGGGATCTGGTTTCCGGCATCGTTGACCGTTATGGTAACAGCTTCACTGTCGGCTACCAGGCCATCATCGGCATAGAAAGTAACGTTGTAGGCTCCGGCTTGAGTGAAATCAGGCGTCCAGTCGAAAGTGCCGGTGCCGTCGGCATTATCAGTATAGGTGGCTCCCGCCGGCAGGATTGAGTTGGTCATGAGCGGGATAGTGCCATCGGGATCGCTGGAAGTGACAACGAAGTTCAAGTTGGCCCCTTCGGTGATCGTCTGGGGTCCGATAGGCGCAAGTACGGGCGGCTGGTTGCCGACTTCGTTGACGGTTATCACAACGATTTCGCTGTCGACCAGCAAACCGTCGTTGGCATAGAATGTGATGTTGTGTATCCCGGCCTGAGTGAAGTCGGGTGTCCAATCGAAAACACCGCTGCCGTCGCCGTTGTCGACAAATGTCGCACCGGTCGGGGGTGTGGATATCGAGAGTGCCGGGATGGTAGCATCCGGGTCGGTTGCCGAAACGGTGAAGTTCAGATTGACGTTTTCGTCAATGGTTTGCGGACCGATCAGAGCCAAAACCGGAATTTGGTTTTCAGCGTCAAGCACATCAATGACAACCTGTTCACTATCGATCAGAGCACCGTCATCGGCATAGAAAGTGACGTTGTACGTTCCAGCGTCGGTGAAGCCGGGCAGCCAGTCAAATGAGCCTGAACCGTCGCCGTTGTCGACGAAAGATGCACCGGTAGGCAGCGTTGAGGTTGTAAGGGTCGGTATGTCGGCGTCAGGATCAGTCGCAGTCACAATGAAGTTGAGCAAAACATCCTCAACTGTTAATTGCGGTCCGATTGCGGCCAGAACCGGGGACTGGTTACCAGCCTCGTTGACCGTGATCACGACCTGTTCTGAGTCAATCAGGGCGCCGTCGTCGGCGTAAAAAGTCACGTTGTAGCTGCCCGCATCGATGAAGCTGGGTGTCCAGTCGAAGGTACCGCTGCCGTCCAGGTTGTCAACAAACGTCGCACCGGTGGGCAGAGTCGAGGTCGACAGCGTCGGGATAGTAGCATCCGGATCAGTGGCCGTAACACCGAAATTCAGGTTTACATTTTCAGTCGTGCTTTGAGCGCCGATAGCGGCCAGGACAGGTGACTGGTTGCCGGATTCGGCAATGGTTATGACCACCGCCTCGCTGTCGGCAGCCGGTCCGTCGGAGGCGTAGAAGGTGACGTTGTAGATGCCCGCATCGGTAAATCCGGGCGTCCAGTCGAACGTGCCCGTACCGTCCAAGTTGTCGACAAAGGTCGCGCCGGTCGGCAGGGCCGAGGTCGACAAGGCGGGGGTGGTCGCATCCGGATCGGTAGCGGTTACCACGAAGTTCAGGTTGACATCTTCGTTGGTTCCCTGGGGACCTATAGCGGCCAACACCGGATCCTGGTTTCCGGCCTCGTTGACGGTAATCACAACCGCTTCACTGTCGGCGGCCGTGCCGTCGTCGGCGTAGAACGTCACGTTGTAGGCGCCGGCATCGGTGAAGCCGGGTGTCCAGTCGAACGTTCCCGAGCCGTCGCCATTATCAACGAAGGTCGCACCGGTCGGAAGAGTCGAAGTGGTCAGACTTGGAATCGTTGCGTCAGGATCAGAGGCATTTATGCCGAAATTCAGGTTGACGTCTTCGGTAGTGCTCTGGGCACCAATGGCGGCCAGGATTGGTGACTGGTTACCGGCCTCGTTGACCGTGATGACAACAGCTTCACTGTCGCTGGCCGTGCCGTCGTCGGCGTAGAAGGTAACGTTGTACGCACCGGCATCGGTAAAGCCGGGTGTCCAGTCGAAGGTCCCGGAACCGTCACCGTTGTCGACAAAGGTCGCGCCGGTCGGCAGGGTCGAAGTGGTCAGACTTGGAATCGTTGCATCAGGATCAGAGGCATTTATGCCGAAGTTTAGATTGACGTCTTCGGTCGTGCTCTGAGCACCAATCGCGGCTAATACAGGTGACTGGTTTCCGGCCTCGTTAACCGTGATGACAACGCCTTCGCTGTCAGAGGCCGTGCCGTCGTCGGCATAGAAGGTGACGTCATACGTCCCGGCATCGGTAAAGCTCGGTGTCCAGTCGAAGGTTCCGGAGCCGTCACCGTTGTCTACAAAGGTCGCACCGGTCGGCAGGGTCGACGTGGTCAGACTTGGAATCGTTGCGTCAGGATCAGAGGCACTTATCCCGAAGTTCAGGTTGACGTTTTCGGTAGTGCTCTGGGCACCGATCGCAGCCAGTATCGGGGACTGGTTACCGGATTCGTTGACAGTAATGACAACAGCCTCGCTGTCAGCTGCACTGCCGTCGCCGGCATAGAATGTGACGTTATACGTCCCGGCATCGGTAAAGCTCGGTGTCCAGTCGAACGTGCCGGAGCCGTCACCGTTGTCTACAAACGTCGCACCGGTCGGCAGAGTCGAAGTGGTCAGACTTGGAATCGTTGCGTCAGGATCAGTGGCAGTTATACCGAAGTTCAGGTTGACGTCTTCAGTTGTGCTTTGGGCGCCAATGGCGGCCAGCACAGGTGATTGGTTGCCTGCTTCGTTGACGGTGATGACAACGGCTTCGCTGTCAACAGCCGGTCCATCGGAGGCGTAGAAAGTGACGTTATATGCCCCGGCATCGGTGAAGCCCGGCGTCCAGTCGAACGTGCCGGAACCATCACCGTTGTCAACAAAGGTCGCACCGGTCGGCAGGGTCGAAGTGGTCAGACTTGGAATCGTTGCGTCAGGATCAGAGGCATTTATGCCAAAGTTCAGGTTCACGTTTTCAGTCGTACTTTGCGCACCGATAGCGGCCAGCACGGGTGACTGATTGCCCACTTCGTTAATAGTTATCACGACTTGCTCGGAGTCAACCGCCGCCGAGTCGTCGGTCGCATAAAACGTGACATTGTAGGTACCGGCATCGGTGAAGCCGGGAGTCCAGTTGAAATCGCCTGAGCCATCGCCGTTGTCTACATAAGAAGCGCCGCTCGGTAGCGTGGAGGTGGTCATCACCGGCGTGCTTTCAATGTCAGTAGCTGAGACGGCGAATGTGAGCAGACTGTTTTCTGTTCCCACTTGCGGACCGATCGCGGCTAATACCGGAAGCTGGTTACCGGCTTCGATAACTGTGATTACCACTTGTTCTGAATCAATCAGACTCGGTTGCAGGTCGTCGGTGGCGTAGAATGTGACGTTATACACACCATCGTCGAAGAAACCAGGCGTCCAGTCGAAACTACCACTGCCGTCGCCGTTGTCGACGTATGTCGCACCGGCGGGTAGGGCGGAACTGGTCATTACCGGGAAGCCGCCGTCGGCATCGGTCGCGGTCGCGGTGAAGGCCAGTAGTTGTCCCTCGGTGACGTTTTGAGGTCCAATTGCGGCCAGGATGGGTAGCGAGTTCGAGATGTAGTTGTATCCACCAACCAGTATGTTGGACAACTGCCCCGAGGCCAGGTTGGTCACGGATACGTCGGCCAGTCCGGCAGTTCCCGCCTGCGTGGTACCGGTGATCTCATACGGTGAGACGACCGTGACACCGGTCAGAGAGGCGGCGCCCACCAGCGCACCGGCGCCGGCCATATCAAAACCGGAACCAGTGATAGTCACCACCGTTCCACCCAGGGTCAGGCCGCTGTCGGGGTTGATAGCAACCACAACCGGCGCCGCCACCACAGAGGAATTAACGGTGGCTACATCGGAGTGCTGCGAATAGTTGCCGGAGCCATCTTCGGCGACGATCAGATAATTGTACGAACTGACACCGTCAACAGTGACGTCGACAAAGAAGCTGTCCGAAACGCCTGCATTGGCCAGCGAACCAGTGGGATCATCAACGCGGAAGAAAGAACCGCTGGAGGTAGCCACCCGTCGGTAAACATGGTAGGTCATGCCGGGGGATGAGTTCCATCCGATCACTACCGAGCTGGTTGATACGGCCATGCCCGTAAGGCCGGTCGGTTTGAACGGCCAGGCCACCGCCGCCAACTGGATATTCTCCTGCTGGAACGAGTTGTTGGGAATAGCCTTGCCCAAATGGAACCCTTCGTCGTTGGCCAGATTGTAGAAGTAATAATCGTATGGATTTCCGGGTGCTTCGGTAAGATAGTTCTGGAAATCGTCAAACCAGTTGCCGGCATCGTAGCCGGCACCGGTTGAGGATTCGATCCTGATCTCTTCGTCCGTATCATCCAGGAAACCTACAAAGCTAATATCGCCATTGGCCGGTGTAGACAGATCGGTGTTTTGCACGGTCCCGAATATGGAACCCTGGGCGAAGGCAGACAACGGCATTGCCGCCACCACTGCCAGCACCAGCGCATACAGGTATTTTGACCTGCGATCTGTTTTCTTTTTCTTCACCACCAAACCTCCATCTATTATAACGTCACTTTTTTTCAAATCCATAACCACCTCCCTATGGTCCCGGGAAGACACCGTCCGTGGCGGCGTTACCCTGATATGGTTTACCGGCTTTCACTGGGAAATTGGTCCCGAAGCCTGCTGCGAAACGAGACTGATAACTCTGTGAACCGGCCACGAAATTATTGAGAGTGTTCAAGACTCCCGGTATCGAATCAAGCAAATCCTGCGCGACCGTGAAGTTTCCTTCGAGTTCGAAAGGAATCATCAGGAAGTTGAAGTCGGTCGTTGGGGATGTTTGTATGCTATAGGAAACAGTGCCCGAATCGGGGATCGATCCGGCCACACTGAAAATTGTGTCGGTAGCTGAGTTGACCTGATAGACACCGCCGATGGTGATGGCAAAGTTGGTACCGAAACCGGCTGCGAAGCGGGCCTCGTAGCTCTGCGAGGCGGCGATGAAGTTGTTGACTGTCAATACATTACCACTGCCGATAGCAGCGATCAAGGCGTCGGCATCGACAATTCCTGTGTTGGAGAACGGGATACCAACCAGGTTGTAGTTGGTGGTAGCCGTGGTCACCAGTTGGTAGTCGTACTCGCCAACCCGGTTGGAGAGCGTGGAACGATTGCCGTATATGTCGACCACCTCGACCACATAGAAGTACTGCGTGAGTGTGTCGCCAACGACGTTGGCGCCGGCCAGATCAGCGTCGGTGAAAGCTGAGGTCAGGTTGTCGGTGAAGCCGATTGAATCGCCCGGCAGTGGCGTAAAGTAGGCCGCCGTGCCGCGGGAGATAACGTAACGATCCACGCTGGTGGCAAAGCCGGCCGTATCCAAAACACTCAGGCTCCAGGTAAGGTCGACGGCGTCTGCGTTTATTTGAATGGCCAGATCACTCACCGCGACGGGTGGCGCGACGTTAACGACGTCGATTGAAACGGTATCAGGCGTCGAAGGCAGCAGACCGTCGTTGACAGTAAGCTCGAAAAGATAGGTATCCGTAACCGGCGGCGTGAATGTCGGCATAGAATCAGCATTGTTGGAAAGAACCACTGCCGTGCCGCCGATTTGCAGCCAGTTATAATTGAGCAAGTCGCCGTCGGGATCGGATGAGAAAGTGCCGTCAAGAGTCACCAGACTACCGACCGGGACATTGAACTGATCGCTCCCGGCATCGGCGGTCGGTCCGCGGTTGATATCGGTAACGACTATCTGTACCTGCTCACTGTCGATCAGAACGCCGTCGGTGGCATAAAATGTAATCACGTACACCCCGGCCTGATCGAAGTCCGGAGTCCAGTCGAATGATCCGGAGCCATCACCGTTGTCGATGAATCCTGCACCGAACGGTAGCGTTGAGGTCGACAGAGCGGGGATAGTAGCATCCGGATCGGTAGCGCTGACACCGAAGCTCAGGTTAACGTTCTCGTCGGTAGCTTGTGGTCCGATGGCGGCGAGTACCGGTGACTGGTTGCCGACGTCGTTGACGGTAATGACTACTTGTTCGCTGTCGATCAGGGCACCGTCATCGGCGTAGAAGGTGACGTTATATGTCCCGGCGTCGGTGAAGCCGGGTGTCCAGTCAAATGTTCCGGAGCCATCACCGTTGTCCACAAAAGTCGCGCCTGTCGGCAGCGTCGAAGTGGTCAGACTTGGAATCGTTGCGTCAGGATCAGAGGCATTTATGCCGAAGTTCAGGTTGACTGTTTCAGTTGTGCTTTGTGCACCGATAGCGGCTAATATCGGTGATTGGTTGCCGGCTTCGTTGACCGTGATGACAACTTGTTCAGAATCTGTGAGGCCGCCGTCGTCGGCGTAGAACGTGACGTTGTAGATACTGGCGTCGGTAAAGCCCGGTGTCCAGTCAAAGTCGCCGGTGCCGTCACCGTTGTCGACAAAACTCGCGCCGATTGGAAGCGTCGATGCGGACAAGGCGGGGATCGTCCCGTCAGGATCGGTTGCACCGACCGGTATGTTCAGAGGAATCCCTTCGGTGGTGAAGTGTGGTCCGATAGCGGCCAGGACCGGAGACTGGTTGCCTGCTTCGTTGACCGTTATCGCAACCACTTCACTGTGAATAAATGAACCGTCATCAGCAAAGAAGGTGACGTTGTAGGGACCCGCCTGGGTGAAGTCGGGCGTCCAGTCGAAAGTGCCGGAACCATCGCCGTTGTCGACGAACGTGGCGCCACTCGGCAGCGCCGATGTTGTCAGATTCGGAATGGTAGCATCGGGGTCCGAAGCCGTTACTGTAAAGTTCAGGTTGACGTTTTCAGTTGTCGCCTGCGGTCCGATCGGGTCCAGTGTGGGCGGCTGGTTGCCTGCTTCGTTGATCGTTATCACAACCTGTTCGGAGTCTATAAGAGCGCCGTCGTCGGCATAGAAGGTGACATTGTACGTCCCGGCGTCGGTGAATGTCGGTATCCAGTCAAAGGCGCCGGAGCCGTCACCGTTGTCTACAAAAGTTGCGCCGGTGGGCAGAGTGGATGTCGACAAAGCCGGAATAGTGGCATCGACGTCGGACGCCGAGACACCGAAGTTCAGGAGGACGTTTTCGGTAGTCGAGCGAGGGCCGATAGTTGCCAGAACCGGCGATTGGTTACCTGCTTCGTTGACAGTAATCACCACCTGCTCGGAGTCTATCAGAGCGCCGTCATCGGCGTAGAAAGTGACGTTATACGTCCCGGCATCGGTAAAGATCGGTGTCCAGTCAAAGGTTCCGGAACCGTCGCCGTTGTCCACGAAACTTGCCCCGGTCGGCAGGGTCGAAGTGGTCAGACTTGGAATCGTTGCGTCAGGATCAGAAGCAGTTATGCCGAAGTTCAGGTTGATATCTTCGGTCGTAGACTGGGCACCGATTGCGGCCAGGACCGGCGATTGGTTACCTGCTTCGTTGACAGTAATCACCACCTGCTCGGAGTCTATAAGGGCGCCGTCATCGGCGTAGAAAGTCACGTTATAGACAGCGGCGTCGGTAAAGCCGGGCGTCCAGTCGAAACTGCCCGAGCCGTCACCGTTGTCGACGAAAGTTGCGCCGGTCGGCAGGGTCGAAGTGGTCAGACTTGGAATCGTTGCGTCAGGATCAGAGGCATTTATGACGAAGTTCAGGTTAATATCTTCGGTCGTAGACTGGGCACCGATTGTGGCCAGCAGAGGCGCTTGGTTGCCTGCTTCGTTGACGGTGATGACGACCTGCTCGGAGTCTATGAGAGCGCCGTCGTCGGCATAAAACGTAACGTTGTATGTACCGGCATCGGTGAAGCCCGGCGTCCAGTCGAAGGTTCCTGATCCGTCGCCGTTGTCTACAAAGGTCGCGCCGGTCGGTAGGGTCGAAGTGGTCAGACCAGGAATCGTTGCGTCAGGATCAGAGGCATTTACGCCGAAGTTCAGGTTCACGTCCTCAGTCGTACTCTGGGCACCTATGGCAGCAAGCAAAGGCGACTGGTTGCCCACTTCGTTGACGGTGATTACAACTTGTTCGGAGTCTATCAGGGCACCATCGTCGGCGTAGAAAGTGACGTTATACGTCCCGGCGTCGGTGAAGCCCGGTGTCCAGTCGAAGGTACCGGAACCGTCGCCGTTGTCGACGAACGTTGCACCGGTCGGTACCGTCGAACTCGACAAGGCAGGGATGGTAGCGTCCGGATCGGTGGCCGTGACTGCGAAGTTCAGGTTAACCGTTTCTGTAGTGCTCTGGGCACCGATAGCAGCGAGAACCGGCGACTGATTGCCGGACTCAATTACCGTAATCACAACCTGTTCGGAGTCTATCAGGGCACCATCGTCGGCATAGAAAGTAATGTTATACGTCCCGGCGTCGGTGAAGCCGGGCGTCCAGTCGAAGGTTCCTGATCCGTCGCCGTTGTCAACAAAGCCGGCACCGGTCGGCAGCGTGGATGTTGACAGCGCTGGTATCGTGGCATCAGGATCGGTGGCGGTCACGCCGAAGTTCAGATTGACATCTTCGAAGGTACTTTGGGCACCTATCGCGGCCAGTAGAGGTGACTGGTTGCCCGCTTCGTTGACGGTGATGGTGACCACCTCGCTGTGGATAAAAGAACCATCATCGGCAAAGAAGGTGACATTGTGGGGGCCGGCTTGGGTGAACCCGGGTGTCCAGTCGAACGTTCCTGATCCGTCGCCGTTGTCAACAAAGCTCGCGCCTGCGGGCAGGGCCGAAGTGGACAAGGCCGGGATAGTCGAATCCGGGTCGGTTGCGGTCACGATGAAGTTGAGATTCACGTTCTCGGTTGTCACCTGTGGTCCTATCGGATCCAAAGTCGGCGGTTGGTTGCCGGCTTCGTTGACTGTGATGACGACCTGTTCGGAATCTATGAGGGCGCCGTCGTCGGCATAAAAAGTGACGTTATATATCCCGGCGTTAGCAAAGTGCGGCGTCCAGTCGAACGTCCCCGAGCCGTCGCCGTTGTCTACGAAGGTCGCACCGGTCGGCAGGGTCGAAGTGGTCAGACTTGGAATCGTTGCGTCAGGATCAGAGGCACTTATGCCGAAATTCAGATTAACAGCTTCGGTTGTTGACTGAGCACCGATTGCAGCGAGAACCGGTGATTGGTTGCCGACTTCGTTGACGGTGATGACAACCTGTTCGGAGTCTATGAGAGCGCCGTCATCGGCATAAAAAGTAACGTTATACGTCCCGGCATCGGTGAAACCGGGTGTCCAGTCAAAGGTTCCGGAGCCGTCGCCATTGTCTACGAACGTTGCACCGGTCGGCAGGGTCGATGTGGTCAGACTTGGAATCGTTGCGTCAGGATCAGAGGCATTTATGCCGAAATTCAGATTGACCGTTTCGGTCGTACTTTGGGCGCCGATCGCGGCCAGCAGTGGCGACTGGTTGCCGGCTTCGTTAACGGTGATTGCAACCTGTTCTGAGTCTATGAGGGCGCCGTCGTCAGCGTAGAAGGTGACGTTGTAAACGCCGGCATCAAGGAAACCGGGTGTCCAGTCAAAGCTTCCTGAGCCGTCGCCGTTGTCAACAAAACTTGCGCCGGTGGGCAGCGTGGAGGTTGTCAGGGTCGGAATCGTTGCATCGGGATCGGTGGCGGTGACGCCGAAACTGAGGTTTACATCTTCGGTTGTGCTTTGCGCTCCTATCGCCGTCAATAGAGGTGATTGGTTGCCGGCTTCGTTAACAGTTATTGCGACAACCTCGCTGTGTATGAAGGAACCATCGTCGGCAAAGAAAGTGATATTATAGACACTCGCCTGAGTGAAATCGGGCGTCCAATCGAAGGTACCGGAACCGTCGCCGTTGTCGACGAACGATGCGCCGCTAGGCAGAGCCGAGGTGGTCAGGTTCGGAATAGTAGCATCAGGGTCCGAAGCGGTCACGGTAAAGTTCAGGTTGATATTCTCTGTGGTGACCTGCGGTCCAATCGGATCGAGCTGTGGCGGCTGGTTGCCGATCTCGTTGACCGTGATGACAACTTGTTCGGAATCTATCAGAGCGCCGTCGTCGGCATAGAATGTCACGTTGTGCGTTCCGGCGTCGGTGAAGCCCGGCGTCCAGTCAAAGGTGCCGGAACCATCGCCGTTGTCGACAAAGGTTGCGCCGGTAGGTAGAGTCGAAGTCGACAGCGCAGGGATGGTCGCATCCGGATCGGTGGCGCTCACGCCAAAGTTCAGGTTGACCGTCTCGGTGGTCGATCTCGGTCCGATAGCCGCCAGCACCGGCGACTGATTGCCGACTTCGTTGACGGTGATGACCACCTGTTCGGAGTCTATAAGAGCGCCGTCGTCGGCGTAGAAAGTGACGTTATACGCCCCGGCATCGGTGAAGCCGGGTGTCCAGTCGAAAGTACCGGAACCGTCGCCGTTGTCTGCGAACGTTGCACCGGTCGGCAGAGTCGAAGTGGTCAGACCTGGAATCGTTGCGTCAGGATCAGAGGCATTTATGCCGAAATTCAGGTTGACCGTTTCGGTAATGCTCTGGGCACCAATTGCAGCCAGCACCGGAGATTGGTTACCGGCTTCGTTGACCGTGATGACCACCTGTTCGGAGTCTATCAGAGCACCATCATCGGCATAAAAAGTGACATTATGTGTCCCGGCATCGGTGAAACCGGGCGTCCAGTCGAAAGTACCGGAGCCGTCACCGTTATCCGCGAAGGTCGCACCGGTCGGCAGAGTGGATGTGGACAAGGCGGGGATAGTTGCATCCGGGTCGCTGGCCGTGACACCGAAGTTCAGATTAACATCCTCGGTTGTTGACCGAGGACCGATAGCGGCCAACACCGGTGATTGGTTGCCGGCTTCGGTGACGGTGATAACAACCTGCTCTGAATCTATACTGCTTGGGAAGACACCGTCGGTTGCATAAAAAGTTACAGGATATGTCCCACCCTCCAGGAATGACGGCGACCAGGCGAACGAACCGGTGCCGTCGCCGTTGTCAATATAGGTGGCTGTGCCGGGCAGGGCGGAACTGGTCATAACCGGAATGTCACCATCGGCGTCGGACGAAGATGGTGAGAATAAAAGCGTACCGCCTTCGGCAACGTTTTGCGCTCCGATGGCGGCCAGTACCGGATCCTGGTTGACGTTTGTGACCGTAATCGTGACTTGTTCCGAATCTATCACCAGCGGGAAGGCTGAGTCGGCAGCATAGAATGTAACGTTGTAGGTTCCACTGTCTGCGTAGGTCGGTGTCCAGTCGAAGGTTCCTGTGCCGTTGCCGTTGTCTATATATGTCGCCGTGCCGGGTAAGGCCGAAGATGACAGCACCGGCGTGTTACCATCAGCGTCACTTGCACTGGTCCCAAAGTTGAGATTCACGTTTTCAGATGTTGCCTGCGCTCCGATACCGGCAAGTATCGGGTCCTGGTTGACATTGGTTACTGTGATAGTTACTTGTTCAGAATCGATCACCAGCGGGAAGGCCGAATCAGCCGCATAGAAGGTCACCAGATATGTACCACTATCACTGTAGGCCGGTGTCCAGTCGAAGGTGCCGGTTCCGTTACCGTTGTCGATATATGTAGCTGTGCCGGGTAAGGCCGAAGATGACAGCACCGGCGTGTTACCATCAGCGTCACTTGCACTGGTCCCGAAGTTCAGGTTCACGTTTTCAGACGTTGCCTGCGCTCCGATTGCGGCCAGTACCGGGTCCTGGTTGACATTGGTCACCGTAATCGTGACTTGCTCTGAATCTATCACCAGCGGGAAAGCTGAATCAGCCGCGTAGAATGTAACGTTGTAGGTTCCGCTGTCATTTGACGTCGGTGTCCAGTCGAAGGTTCCTGTGCCGTTGCCGTTGTCTATATATGTCGCCGTGCCGGGTAAGGCCGAAGATGACAGCACCGGCGTATCGCCATCAGCGTCACTTGCACTGGTCCCGAAGTTCAGGTTAACGTTCTCACTTGTTGCCTGCGCTCCGATAGCGGCTAACACCGGGTCCTGATTGACGTTATTGACCGTAATCGTGACTTGTTCCGAGTCGATCACCAAGGGGAAAGCCGAGTCGGCCGCGTAGAATGTAACGTTGTAGGTTCCACTGTCATTTGACGTCGGTGTCCAGTCGAATGTTCCTGTGCCGTTACCGTTGTCGATGTATGTAGCGGTGCCGGGTAAGGTCGATGATGACAGCACCGGCGTGTTACCATCAGCGTCACTTGCACTGGTCCCGAAGTTCAGGTTCACGTTTTCAGACGTTGCCTGCGCTCCGATTGCGGCCAGTACCGGGTCCTGGTTGACATTGGTCACCGTAATCGTGACTTGCTCTGAATCTATCACCAGCGGGAAAGCTGAATCAGCCGCGTAGAATGTAACGTTGTAGGTTCCGCTGTCATTTGACGTCGGTGTCCAGTCGAAGGTTCCTGTGCCGTTGCCGTTGTCTATGTATGTCGCGGTGCCGGGAAGCGTCGAAGCAGTTAAGACCGGTGTATCGCCGTCGGCGTCTGAGGCCGATGTCCCGAAGTTCAGGTTGACACCTTCACTGGTGTTTTGTGCTCCAATAGCAGCTAACACCGGCAGCTGATTGCCCACTTCGTTGACTGTGATGACCACCTGTTCACTATCAATCAAGGCCCCATCGTCCGCATAAAATGTGACGTTGTAGATCCCGGCATCGGTGAAGGTCGGCGTCCAATCGAACGTTCCGGAGCCGTCGCCGTTGTCCACAAACGTCGCCCCGGTCGGCAGGGTGGAAGTGGTCAGACTTGGAATCGTTGCGTCAGGATCAGAGGCATTTATGCCGAAATTCAGGTTTACTGTCTCGGTTGTGCTCTGGGCGCCGATTGCGGCCAGCAGAGGCGATTGATTGCCGGCTTCGTTGACCGTTATCACCACTTGTTCACTGTCGATCAAGGCGCCGTCGTCTGCGTAGAAAGTGACGTTATACGCCCCGGCATCGGTAAAGCCGGGTGTCCAGTCAAACGTACCGGAACCGTCACCGTTGTCGACGAACGTTGCACCGGTGGGTAGAGTGGACGTAGTCATGGCCGGAATGGTGGCGTCCGGATCGGTGGCCGTCACCGAGAAATTCAAGTTAACATCTTCGGTGGTGCTCTGCGCGCCGATAGCGGCAAGCGAAGGCGACTGGTTGCCGACTTCGTTGATCGTTATTGCAACCTGTTCGGAGTCGACGGCAGCCGAGTCATCAGTCGCATAGAAAGTGACGGGGTAGACACCGGCGTCGGTGAAACCAGGTGTCCAGTTGAAGTCGCCGGAGCCGTCTCCGTTGTCAACGAAAGCTGCACCGGTCGGAAGAGTTGATGTCGACAGCGACGGAACAGATTCGCCGTCGGTTGCCGACACTGAGAATGTCAGGAGGCTGTTTTCTGTTCCAGCCTGGGCGCCGATCGCGGCCAGTACCGGATTCTGGTTCCCGGCGTCGGTGACGGTGATGGTCACGAACTCACTGTCGTCCACGGTACCATCAGAAGTATAGAACAGCACCACATAGACGCCACTCTGAGTGTAGTCGGGCAGCCAGTCAAAGTCGGCCGTGCCGTCTCCGTTGTCCAGGAAGGTCGCACCGGACGGCAAGGTGGATGAGAACAGGGCGGGAATCGTGCTGTCGGCATCACTGGCCGTTAACGGCAAGTTCAAACTGATGCCTTCGAGAACAACTTGCGATCCGATTGTCGTGAGCACAGGAGTCTGGTTGCCTGCTTCGTTGACCGTGATTGTTACTTGCTCACTATCGACGGCGGCTGAGTCGTCGGTTGCGTAGAACGTAACATTATGTACACCGCTCTGCACAAAGACCGGCGTCCAATCGAAGGTCGCGCTCCCGTCGCCGTTGTCGGTCAGCGTGGCCCCGGTCGGCAGGGCCGTGCTGCTGAAGGAGGGAGTGCTCTCGATGTCCGAAGCGGACAAACCGAAGTTCAGATTGACACCTTCGGTGACGTTCTGCGCTCCAATGGCAGTAAGTATCGGAAGTTGGTTGCCGGCTTCGTTGACAGTGATAATGACTTGCTCGCTGTCGGCCGCTGCTGAAGCATCGGTGGCGTAGAACATGACCTGATAGCTGCCGGACTGTAAGAAAGTCGGCGTCCAGTCGAAATCGCCGGTGCCGTCACCGTTGTCGACAAAAGTAGCACCGGTCGGCAGGGTCGATGTTGTCAGTGTCGGGATGGTGGCATCGGCATCCGAAGCGGACACGCCGAAATTCAGATTTACGTTTTCTGTCGTTGCTTGCGCCCCGATAGCAGCCAGCACCGGAGTCTGGTTACCGGCCTCGGCTATGGTTATGGCCACCTGCTCTGAGTCGACAGCCGCCGAATCGTCGGTGGCGTAGAAAGTGACGTTGTACAATCCGGCGTCGGTGAAGCCCGGTGTCCAGTCGAACGTCCCGGTGCCGTCCAGGTTGTCGACAAAAGTCGCCCCGGTCGGCAAAGCCGAGCTGGTCAGGGCGGCTGTGCTTTCATCATCGGAGGCTGAGACGCCGAAAGCAAGATTCACATTCTCGGTGCCCAATTGTGAGCCGATGGCCGCCAGCACCGGAAGTTGATTGCCGGCTTCATTGATGGTAATGGTAACTTGTTCTGAGTCGACCGCGGCCGAATCGTCGGTGGCATAGAAAGTGACATTATAAATTCCGGACTGCAGGAATCCCGGCGTCCAGTCGAACGATCCGGTGCCGTCAGTGTTGTCGACAAATGATGCGCCGGAAGGCAAAGCCGACGTAGTCAGAACCGGCGTACTTTCGATATCAGAAGCACTCACTGAGAAATTCAGCAGGACATTTTCGGTAGTGCCCTGGGCGCCAATGGCGACCAGCGTTGGCTGTTGGTTGCCCGCTTCGTTAACGGTAATAGTAACTTGCTCTGAATCAACGGCAGCCGAGTCATCGGTGGCGTAGAATGTAACGTTGTAGATTCCCGACTGAAGAAAATCAGGCGTCCAGTCAAAATCGCCACTGCCGTCGCCGTTGTCTATGAACGTTGCACCGGTCGGCAGGGTCGACGTCGTTAAAACCGGTGTGCTTTCAATATCGGATGCTATCACCGAGAAACTGAGCAGGACATTCTCAGTTGTCAATTGCGCGCCGATAGCGGTCAAGACCGGTAGCTGGTTGCCTGCTTCGTTGACCGTGATGGTCACCTGCTCACTGTCAACAGCCGCCGAGTCGTCGGTGGCATAGAAACTGATATTGTAAATGCCTGACTGAAGGAAGTCTGGCGTCCAGTCGAAATCGCCGGTGCCGTCGCCGTTATCGGTAAAGACAGCACCGCTGGGCAGAGTCGATGTCGCCAGCACCGGTGATGTGCCTTCGGCGTCCGATGACGTTACACCGAAGGTCAACTGGATGTTCTCGGTTGTCGATTGCGCACCTATCGAAGTCAGTACGGGCGCCTGGTTACCGGGTTCGTTGACGGTAATCGTAACTTGTTCTGAGTCAACCGCAGCCGAATCGTCGGTGGCATAGAAACTGATATTGTAGATGCCCGACTGGGTGAACGTGGGTGTCCAATTGAAACTGCCACTGCCGTCACCATTGTCAACAAAGGAAGCACCGGTCGGCAAGGTCGAGGTGGACAGACCAGGTGTGCTCTCTGCATCCGTCGAGCTAAGGCCAAAGCTGAGATTCACATTCTCAAGTGTAACCTGGGCGCCGATCGCGGCCAGCACGGGGAGCTGATTACCTGCGTCATTCACAGTAATCGTTACCAACTCTCCATCAATGGAGCCGGAATCATCGGTTGCGAAGAAAGTGACGTTGTAGCTGCCACTCTCAAGGAATCCGGGGGTCCAACTGAAGTCGGCCGTACCGTCTAAGTTGTCAACCAGCGTGGCGCCCGAAGGGAGATTGTTCGCCGAAATTGTGGGGATGCCTTCAGCATCTGCTGCAGAGATCACGAAGGCGAGTGTGTTGCCCTCGGTAACAGCCCGGGCTCCAATAGTCGCCAGCACTGGTGCCTGGTTGCCGGCGTCGGTTACCGTGATGACGACCTGTTCTGAGTCGATCACCAAGGGGAAAGCTGAGTCGGCGGCATAGAACGTAACATTGAAGACACCACTTTCGATGTAGGTAGGTGTCCAATCGAAGGTTCCTGTGCCGTTGCCGTTGTCTATGTATGTCGCCGTGCCGGGTAAGGCCGATGATGACAGCACCGGCGTGTTACCATCAGCGTCTGAGGCCGATGTCCCGAAGTTCAGGTTAACGTTTTCAGATGTTGCCTGTGCTCCGATAGCGGCAAGTATCGGGTCCTGGTTGACGTTATTGACCGTAATCGTGACTTGCTCTGAATCTATCACCAGCGGGAAAGCTGAATCAGCCGCGTAGAAAGTAACGTTGTAGGTTCCACTGTCATTTGACGTCGGTGTCCAGTCGAAACTGCCTGTGCCGTTGCCGTTGTCTATGTAAGTCGCCGTGCCGGGTAAGGCCGATGATGACAGCACCGGCGTGTTACCATCAGCGTCACTTGCACTGGTCCCAAAGTTCAGGTTGACGTTTTCAGATGTTGCCTGCGCTCCGATAGCGGCCAGCACCGGGTCCTGATTGACATTGGTGACGGTGATCGTGACTTGCTCTGAATCTATCACCAGCGGGAAGGCTGAATCGGCAGCATAGAATGTAACGTTGTAAGTTCCGCTGTCATTTGACGTCGGTGTCCAGTCGAAGGTTCCTGTGCCGTTGCCGTTGTCTATGTAAGTCGCTGTACCGGGAAGCGTCGAAGCAGTTAAGACAGGTGTGTTACCATCAGCGTCTGAGGCCGATGTCCCGAAGTTCAGGTTAACGTTTTCAGATGTTGCCTGCGCTCCGATAGCGGCCAGCACCGGGTCCTGATTGACGTTGGTGACGGTGATCGTGACTTGCTCTGAATCTATCACCAGCGGGAAGGCTGAGTCGGCGGCGTAGAAAGTGACGTTGTATGTTCCACTGTCATTTGACGTCGGTGTCCAGTCGAAGGTTCCTGTGCCGTTGCCGTTGTCTATGTAAGTCGCCGTGCCGGGAAGAGTCGATGATGACAGCACCGGCGTGTTACCGTCGGCGTCACTTGCACTGGTCCCGAAGTTCAGGTTGACGTTTTCAGACGTTGCCTGGGCTCCGATAGCGGCAAGTATCGGGTCCTGGTTGACGTTATTGACCGTAATCGTGACTTGCTCTGAGTCGATCACCAGCGGGAAGGCCGAGTCGGCGGCGTAGAAAGTGACGTTGTATGTTCCACTGTCATTTGACGTCGGTGTCCAGTCGAAACTGCCTGTGCCGTTGCCGTTGTCTATGTAAGTCGCCGTGCCGGGTAAGGCCGATGATGACAGCACCGGCGTGTTACCATCAGCGTCACTTGCACTGGTCCCAAAGTTCAGGTTGACGTTTTCAGATGTTGCCTGCGCTCCGATAGCGGCCAGTATCGGGTCCTGGTTGACGTTATTGACCGTAATCGTGACTTGCTCTGAATCTATCACCAGCGGGAAGGCCGAGTCAGCCGCGTAGAAAGTAACGTTGTAAGTTCCGCTGTCGGCGAAGGCAGGTGTCCAGTCGAAACTGCCTGTGCCGTTGCCGTTGTCTGTGTAAGTAGCCGCGCCGGGAAGAGTCGATGATGACAGCACCGGCGTGTTACCATCAGCGTCGGAGGCCGATGTCCCGAAGTTCAGGTTAACGTTTTCAGACGTTGCCTGCGCTCCGATAGCGGCAAGTATCGGGTCCTGGTTGACATTGGTTACCGTGATGGTGACTTGTTCCGAATCTATCACCAGCGGGAAGGCCGAGTCAGCCGCGTAGAAAGTAACGTTGTAAGTTCCGCTGTCGGCGAAGGCAGGTGTCCAGTCGAAACTGCCTGTGCCGTTGCCGTTGTCTGTGTAAGTAGCCGTGCCGGGTAAGGCCGATGATGACAGCACCGGCGTGTTACCATCAGCGTCACTTGCACTGGTCCCGAAGTTGAGGTTGACGTTTTCAGATGTTGCCTGCGCTCCGATAGCGGCCAGTATCGGGTCCTGGTTGACGTTATTGACCGTAATCGTGACTTGTTCCGAATCTATCACCAGCGGGAAGGCCGAGTCAGCCGCGTAGAAAGTAACGTTGTAGGTTCCACTGTCGGCGAAGGCCGGTGTCCAGTCGAAACTGCCTGTGCCGTTGCCGTTGTCTGTGTATGTCGCCGTGCCGGGTAAGGCCGATGATGACAGCACCGGCGTGTTACCATCAGCGTCACTTGCACTGGTCCCGAAGTTCAGGTTGACGTTTTCAGATGTTGCCTGCGCTCCGATAGCGGCAAGTATCGGGTCCTGGTTGACATTGGTTACCGTGATGGTGACTTGCTCTGAATCTATCACCAGCGGGAAGGCTGAATCAGCCGCGTAGAAAGTGACGTTGTAGGTTCCACTGTCGGCAAAGGCCGGTGTCCAGTCGAAGGTTCCCGTGCCGTTGCCGTTGTCTATGTATGTAGCTGTACCGGGAAGAGTCGATGATGACAGCACCGGCGTGTTACCATCAGCGTCGGAGGCCGATGTCCCGAAGTTCAGGTTAACGTTTTCAGACGTTGCCTGGGCTCCGATAGCGGCAAGTATCGGGTCCTGGTTGACATTGGTGACGGTGATCGTGACTTGTTCCGAATCTATCACCAGCGGGAAAGCTGAATCAGCCGCGTAGAAAGTAACGTTGTAAGTTCCGCTGTCGGCGAAGGCAGGTGTCCAGTCGAAACTGCCTGTGCCGTTGCCGTTGTCTATGTATGTCGCCGTGCCGGGAAGAGTCGATGATGACAGCACCGGCGTGTTACCATCAGCGTCACTTGCACTGGTCCCGAAGTTGAGGTTAACGTTTTCAGATGTTGCCTGCGCTCCGATAGCGGCCAGTATCGGGTCCTGGTTGACGTTATTGACCGTAATCGTGACTTGCTCTGAATCTATCACCAGCGGGAAGGCCGAGTCAGCCGCGTAGAAAGTAACGTTGTAGGTTCCACTGTCGGCGAAGGCCGGTGTCCAGTCGAAACTGCCTGTGCCGTTGCCGTTGTCTATGTATGTCGCCGTGCCGGGTAAGGCCGATGATGACAGCACCGGCGTGTTACCGTCGGCGTCACTTGCACTGGTCCCGAAGTTCAGGTTGACGTTCTCGTCAGTCGACTGAGCACCAATCGGCGCCAGAATCGGATTATCATTTACCGCTGTGACGGTGAACAAAGCCGGGTCGGAATCGGCCTGCAGATCGGGATCTGTGGCCGTAAGGGTTATCGTCTCGGCCCCGTTCCAGTCGGCTGAAGGAATACTGATAGTAGCGACGCGACTGACGATACTCACCGTCAGTGCACTATTGCCCGAATAACTCCAACTGATCTCTGAGTCCAGATTGTCGGCGTCGGTTACGTAGTCATCGAGGTTGATCGGAGCGAAAGTCGTTGAACCCTCAGCGACCGATTGATCGGGTATGTCTGCGACCACCGGCGGCTGGAGGACGTTATTGACCGTAATCGTGACTTGCTCTGAATCTATCACCAGCGGGAAAGCTGAGTCGGCGGCATAGAATGTAACGTTGTAGGTTCCACTGTCGGCAAAGGCCGGTGTCCAGTCGAAACTGCCTGTGCCGTTGCCGTTGTCAATGTAAGTAGCAGTGCCGGGTAAGGCTGAACTTGTCAACACCGGTGTGTTGCCGTCGGGATCGCTGGCTGATGTTCCGAAGTTGAGGTTAACGTTTTCAGATGTTGCCTGGGCTCCGATAGCGGCCAGTATCGGGTCCTGGTTGACATTGGTGACGGTGATCGTGACTTGCTCTGAATCTATCACCAGCGGGAAAGCTGAATCAGCCGCGTAGAAGGTCACCAGATATGTACCACTATCACTGAAGGTCGGAGTCCAGTCAAAGGTGCCCGTGCCGTTGCCGTTGTCTGTGTAAGTAGCCGCGCCGGGAAGAGTCGATGATGACATTACCGGCGTATCGCCATCGGCGTCTGAGGCTGACGTGCCAAGAATGAAGCCGGCGTTTTCGAAGATTGATTGGGGACCTATCGGCGCCAGTACCGGCAAGTCGTTGACAGCAGTGACCGTGAACAAAGCCGGGTCGGAATCGGCCTGCAGATCGGGATCTGTGGCCGTAAGGGTTATCGTCTCTGCCCCGTTCCAGTCGGCTGATGGAATACTGATAGTAGCGACGCGACTGACGATACTCACCGTCAGTGCACTATTGCCCGAATAACTCCAACTGATCTCTGAGTCCAGATTGTCGGCGTCGGTTACGTAATCATCGAGGTTGATCGGAGCGAAAGTCGTTGAACCCTCAGCGACCGATTGATCGGGTATACCTGATACTACCGGCGACTGGAGGACGTTGGTGACCGTGATCGTGACCAGTTCCGAGTCGATATCGGCTGTCACAGCATCGTTGGCATAGAAAGTCACTTGATATGTGCCTGAATCGGCAAAAGTGGGTGTCCAGTCAAAGGTACCGGTGCCGTTGAGATTGTCATTGAAGGTGGCCGTGCCGGGCAGCGTCGACGTAGTTAGAGTCGGGATGGTGGCATCGGCATCGCTGGTAGTGACCCCGAAGTTCAGATTCACACCCTCGTCGGATGACTGAGCGCCTATCGGATTCAAGACCGGCGGAGCCGTTTGAGCCGCGGCTCCGAGCGCCATCAGTATTACCAAGGCAAATGCAATCGACAGGTGTCTAAAATACATCAGTGAAGTACCTCCTGGGTCCTTACTTCAAGAGCAGCATTTTTTTGGTCTGGCTTTCCGTGCCAACCTGTAGTTTGTACAGATAGACCCCGGAGGCAACTTTTTGTCCGTTGTCGTCGGTGGAATTCCATTCCACGCTATAGTCCCTTGGTGAGAGGAAGTCATCGACCAAAGTGGTTACCTTTTGTCCAATAATGTTGAAGATTTCCAGCCTGACTTTCTTTCCAATGGGTCCGAACGAGAATTCAATGGTGGTCGACGGGTTGAACGGATTGGGATAGTTCTGGGCGACTCTGAACGAGGTCGGCAACGGTGCATCCAGCCCTTCGACCCGAACGGCGGTAGCCGACGAGGTGGACAACAGCGCCTGGCTGAGCTTGATCTGGGTGGTATCACCTCTGGCGACGGCTTCGTTGGTGGTGATCGGTATCGTTACCAACTCCACCTCGCCTGAATTGATACTGCCGCCGGCGGCGAACGGGTTGCCTGAGTGCAGCAGTACTTTGAGTTTCCCACCGCCGTTGTTGGATGAGTTTATCGACATGGTGGTAGCATCCTCCCCCTGCTCCGGTCGACCGAGGTAGACCGTGGCCGGGTCATAGAGGATTTCCAACTCAACACCGGCAATGTCGGTCGGCAGGTCGGAGCGCACCACTATCAGATCGGATTCCCCCTGCTGTAGGTCGTCAAAGTCAAGCTGGACCTTGGCGTACTGATCTTCATAGAGCAAACTCGGCGAACCCTCCAATGGGACACCGGAAAGTATCGAATTGACGATTGCAACCAAGTCAAAAACGTTGACCGAGGCGTCGAAGTTCACATCACCGGCGTCGATCTGTCTCTGGTTCAAGGTGTAGGCTGCAATAATATGTCCCACTATACTCACCAAATCGGCAACGTCGACATTAAGGTTGAGGTTTACATCGCCAAACATGTCGACCTGAACGACACCTGTGTCGGCAATCAACGGTAACGAGGGGAAATTCGGATCGGGATTGACTGATTCCCAGGCATAGTTGAAGTAGACAGGATACTGTCCCGGCAGGGCTCCTGACTCTACCTCCATCTCGATCAATAGAACCTCTGTACCGTCGGTGCCGATCGGTTCGTTGGCCATACCGAAGGTAATCACTCGCACTTCTCCGGGTGTGGGCGAGTCGTCTTCGTTGCTGTAAATAACGTACTCGGCCGTGTTATGGTTGGTCAGCACGTTTCTAACGTTAAAATTGGCTTCATCGAAAAGGAAGTCAAACTGCACGCCGTATACGGTCTGCGAAGTCACAAGGTTGACCGGGAAGAGGAAGCTCGGCACTCCGGGGATACCACCGGAAGCACTCTTGTCGGTCGACGAGGTGAACAGTTTGTCAAAAGCCGGCTCGGCAATGTTAATCTGCACAGTGACCGTAGTTGGGGAAGTGTTTCCATCGGAGGCGCGGAAAGTTGCTGTTTCTGTACCCGCCTGGTTCAAAGTCGGGGTGAAGGTAAACGTCCCCGAGGCTAAGCCGGTGCCGGTGACTGTTGGAAAAGTAGCGTTGGTCGGTAAGTCGGTGGCCTCAAGGGTAACGAAATCACCATCCGGGTCGGTGGCCGATACTGTAAAGACCAGCGTGTTTCCGACATCAATGAAGTGCGAAGTATTAACGTTGATCACCGGTTGATGCGGATCATCCGGCGGGTCGTCATCCGGGTTTTTGACTAACATGGTGCGAACAGCAGTAGACGTATCGGTTGCATTTATCGCCGTCAGTGTGTAGGTAAAGCTGCCTTGGGTGGCGGGCGCATTCACCGACAGGAAATCAGAGAGAATGGTGGTAGCATAGTCGACACTGGGTCCGGTGATGAATATTGAATCGGCATTGACTACCGTCCAGGTCAGTACGAAACCATCGCCGGTACCGACCGAGTCACCCGGCGCGGTGGATGCAAAGCTCTGGATTTCCGGGGGCGGCGTGGCATCGGCGAAGAACTGGCCGGGAAGGGTGGTTGGGTAGAGCACCGAAGTACACGTGACCGTATCCAGCAAAGTATCGACTATCAACTGCGGCACAGTGGCCAGAGTGTCATAGACCTCCACCTCGCAGTCTCGGTCGACGCTCATATTGGTGCGGCGGCAGTCGGCACAGAAGGCCTCGAGCAAGGCTTCGCTGGTGACCACAAACTCGTTAACCTCCCTGTATGAGAAGTTGGCCGAGTCGCCATCGGGCATGGAGGGGTTGGCCAGGAAGGGCAGGCGGAATATAAAATCGGTCGTTGGATTCATCCTTGGCGGGGTCTGGGTGGAGTCTATACCGCCACCGAAGCCGAGATTGAAAGCACAAATAATAGTAGGAAAACCACTGTCGGCGCTCTGAGTTGAGATTTGAGCAAAGAAGACTTCCTTGTTCGGATCAATAATATCCTGTTGATCCTGAGCCAGCTGAAGAGCACCGGCCAACTGATACTGCACGAAGAGAGTATCATCGGGATATTGCGGATCCAAAGGGTAATGGACCGGGGTGAGTTGGGCCGAATCGAACTCAACCAGAATCAGAAAGCCGGAGACCGTATCGTTGGTGTTCAAGTGAACCGGCATCCAGACAGTGTCGCCGGGGCGACCGGCGAAATCCTGAATTGCAACCTGGTCGACTGAAGAGTTACTAATCTGTCCACAGTCGATGTACGAGTTGATACAGGTATACACTCCCACCTGAGCCGAAGCAGACCCGGCAAAAGCCAGAAACAACAAAAGTACGATGGCGGGAATTTTCTTAAATCTCATCTTATGACCTCCAAAAGGACCAATTATTATCTCATCAAAAGTCGCGGTACGCGACTGGTTATTTCAAAAGTATCATCTTGCGGGTTTCTTCTGAGTTGGGAGTCTTGAGGCGATAAAAATAAACGCCTGAAGAGACGACCTGTCCGTTTTGGTCGCGTCCGTTCCAGGTTGTGCTGTGTCGACCGGCATCCAAGCGGCTGTCGAGGAGAGTCATTACCTGGCGTCCCAACAAATCATAGACGGTTAGCCGGACATCCGATGCCACCTTCAGACCAAAGTCGATCTGAGTGGCCGGATTGAACGGATTGGGATAGTTCTGAAACAAGGTGAAGTCCTCCGGCCGTGGCGCAGCCGTCGGAGCAAACGATACCATGGCCGTGCGCCCATCGGCGCCGGCAAGATCCATCGATGTTATCTCCACACCTGTCAGTCCGTTGATTTTCAGAAAGTCGTTGGACCCCGCGGGCATACTGTGTCCATCCGGGCTATAAATAAACAGCCGGGTCTGAGCTCCTTCGGTGAGGAGACGGATACTCATATTCTGGTTCAGGTTCTCGATACTCTGCAAGTCCACCGGCTGTGAGGTTCGAAGCGCCAGAAAGATGCCTCCAACCTCAAAGTCGGTTTGGTAGCCAACTATGGTTGCGGTCTGAGTGGATCGGGACTCGATGGTTGCGGTCAGGTCGTATGATCCGCCGGCGGCTTGTGAAGCTTTTGCGCCGGACATGATCTTGTTTATGAGCGTAATCAAGTCGGATATGGTGGCCGGAATGTGGTCGAGGTTCATATCGGAGTTGGCCAGTTGCAGAGCGTTCATGGGGTAGGCGTTGGGATTCTCAAAATAGTTTGAGAAATAAACGTAGTCTGAGACTTCGTAGGCGAAGCCGTTGATATTGACATCCCCGAGATTCACTTCGCCCATCTCGCGGACGGCAATGAATCCATCATAGTACTCGATCTCGGTCTGGCCGATTTTGACACCTGAGTCGTCGGTGAGAGTATTGTCGTCGTTGATCGGTGTGTCGTGAAAGACAAACCTGACCGGGATGTACAAACCAGCCAGATCAAGAGTATTGGCCACGGTGAAGGTAATCCGAGCCAGCGAACCATCACCCGGCGGCAAAGCTGTGGCGGCCAATGGCGGTCCGGCACCCAGTTCGGATATACCGATCAGTCTGACCTCGCCCGGTCGGCCGGCTTCGTTGTACGTGTACTCGAAGTACTCAAAATCGGCTGCTCGCGTGTTTTCCAAGGTCAGGTTAACCGGCCAGACGGCAGAGGGATCGTATTTAATCAGAAGATTGAAGGACCCGACCGGTCCTGAGTTGGTCAGGTTGATATCGAATCCGACACTCTCGCCCGGATAAACATGTACCGTATCAAGCCACAGAGTGTATGCCAGGTCGGCGCTTGCCTGTCGGTCGGTGGTTTCGGCCACCACCATACAGGTCACAACCGACCCAAGCATCAAAAACGTGACTATGATCCTCAAAACTCTCACAAACTACCTCAAGCTATTTGCAGCATATCCGGCCAAACGGATGATGCCGATTCCTTATTCAGCAATTACCGGACCGATTCTGCATTTCATCAACAGTGGCCGCATATTCCGTCAGTCATGACAGGCCAAGCGGCAGGGCGCCGAACGCCTTTTTTCGGCGACTTACAGCATCATGGGCGGTATAGGCTTAAAGGCCTACTGTCGATGCAATGTCAACTTTTGAACACTCGGACTATAAAAGTCCCCTTGTAGTAACGGGCGTGACCAAGGGCAACGAGGAGAGTTGTATTCCCGTGAAAGTCACAGTCTTTATGCAATCGCGCAACATTATGCACAACAGGGCTATTGCGCAAATCACCTCGCTTGTAAGATAAAAAAAAATGACCATTTGGCAAGGGGTTTCGGAGCTTTCCCGGCATCTGGTCACAGTAGTTTTCCTGTCTATTTCAGGCTTGGTTTTTCGCTATTCAATCGATATCAGATGGTTCCTTTTTTCTCTCCTTTCGTTTTTTACTCCCCGGAAAGGGATTAACCTTTCCGGGGGAGTATTTAAGCACAAACAGGCTTACTTCAAGTATACCATTTTCTTGGTATCGGTGAAGTCATCGGTATCCAGCTTGTAGAAGTAGACACCTGAGGCCTGGTTGGAGGCATCCCAGTCAACTGTGATCTGACCGGCATCGGCGGAGCCTGAGAAGTTGGCGACTTTCTGACCAGTTACGTTGTAAATGGTAAGGGAGTAGTCACCACCAAACGGCATACCGAAGGCGATCTTGGTCATTCCGTTGAACGGGTTCGGGTAGTTCTGATGCAGGCTGTAGCTGCGCGGAATTACCGTCTTGGCAACGGGAGTGCCATCATAAGTGGCAAACTCGACGCTGACCACGCGGCCGTCGAACTGGAGGAAACTTCCTTCAAAGCCGACACGGTCGATCTTGGAAACCAAGACGCGAGTGTTACGGCCGTCAAAGGCATAGTTCATTTCCATTTCGGTAGCCAGGAGGGTCGGATTCACATTGCCTTCGATCACGACAAAGGCGGCGCCCATCTTTGAGTCGACAGACATTACACCATTCTCGTAAGCGTATGAGGCAGCCTCGGCACCCAGTTTCGGGTACGGATTGGCATCACCGACGATGATACGAATAAGGTAGACGAGGTCGGCAACACTGAGAGTCAGACCATCAGCGTTCACGTCAGTCGCAGCGACCTGACCCTGGTAGTTGACATTAAACACGCCGATACCATGAACGAAGTAGTTGCTGAACAGCACAGCGTCAGCAATTTCGTTGGAGTTACCGTTGAGGTTAATGTCGCCACGGTCATCGATGGAGTCGGCACATACAATGTCCACACCACCGTTCAGGAAGTCAACGAACTGAATCGGAACCGGCTTGTCGGGACCGCCACCTTCCAGACATTCGCTCTGGACACCGGTGTAGGTCGGGAAGCCAGTGAACATGTCTTCGATATGACCGATGAGGTCAAAGTCGATGACATAACGGGAAACACCCTGGACCGAAGACAGCGGATCGTCTGCCGGATGGTAGGCGATACTGTTGTCACCGCAGTCCGCCCAGTAGAAGCGGATCGGCACGTACATGCACTCGAGAGTACGGTCATTGCTGACCACAAAGTCGAGTGAGAACAGGACGGCCGGTAGCGGATCGATCTTGAGGCAGAGCGGATGGTTGGGACCATTGTTGGTCTCAGCAATCGCAACCACGCGGAGCAGTCCGCTCGGGCACTGGTTACCGCAGTTGCCGTTGGGGCCAAAGCGGTAGTTGAAATACTCCCAACCACACTGGGTGTGGAAGTCGCCGGGGATGGCGGCCTGGAAGTGTAGAGCCGAAGCGTCATAAGCGATCAGGATGTCGTAACCGCCCATTTCCTCTGAACCCTTGTTCAGAGTGACGTCGACGATTACATGCATACCCTGTAGGGTATTGTGGGTCTTCTCGATCTGGACTTCAAACGGCTCAACGGTCAAAACGTTGAACTCTACCACACAGCAGTTTTCGTCCACGCCATCGGTGACGCAAACTTCGACTGTGTAGATAGTGCCTGCGGCGCCACCGTCGGTCGGATCAGTTTCAAAGACAACATTGTTGCCGCTGATGTAGATATTACCGGCCGGGGTCGGGCTGATGTTGCCCAGAGAAACGGTGGACGGGTCGCAGTCTTCGTCGTTAGTCGAGAAACACTGTGAACCGGTGTTACCCTGACCAATCGGAACCACACCAGCGCAACAAACGATGGTGGGAGCCACATTGGTGAAGTTCAGGACCAGATCGACAGTGTTACAGGCTCCACCATGCAGGCCGTCGTCGGCGAGAATGGTAGCACCCAGAGAAGCACCTACGTCAGCCAGAGTGGGAGCATAGGTATACTGACCACTGTTGGCGTCAATAGAACCAACACCGGCGGTCACGGAGAAGGTGATCGGATCGCCTTCGAAATCCGTAGCAGCGTACTGCAGGACAACGAGGTCGCAGTGATCGCCACCACCGGAGGTCGGAGCAGCAGTGAAGTCCGGACACAGGTTCGGAACATCAATGAGTCCAAAGCAGTGCGGACCCTGCCAGCTAGGCGGGAAGGAACCAACGGTCGAACCGTAGGCCCACATCCAGGTACCCGACGGCGGGTAGTAGGCGGAGTCAACACAGAAGGTTTCGTTATCGAAACCACCACCGGTACCGAAGTTCACGGTGAAGTATACAGCCGGGCCGGAATAGCCTGGAGGCAGACCGGGGCCGAGCATGACCGAACCACCGAAACCGATGGTATCAGACATGGCGCCATCCCAACTGAAGGTGTTGACTGACCAAACGAGGTCAAAGTTGCCCGGGGCCGGGCCGAAGCTGAACTCGTCGCCATTTGCGCCGTTAGTCCAGGTCGCTCCACCAGTAGCACTGAGGGAGTAACCGTTGGTGATACCTTTGGCCTTGTTGGCGCCGTCGCCGTTAGTATAGCCAAAGTGGAAAGTAACGTCAGCACCTAGGTTAGTGGGGATTTCACCGCCCTGGAGACCGTCAACAGCGTCCAGGTTAACCGAGCTACCGTTACCTTGTGCAAAGGCCATGCCAAATGAAAGGGTCAAGAACAATGCAAGCATCAAGGAAATGCGTTTCATTTTGTTCTCCTAATTACTTCGTTAGCAAAAAACATGAGTTGTACGTTTATCCAATTCAAACTCCCCCCTCGCGTCACATTCTAACCGAACTCCAGACGAGAGCCACCTAGTCTCAGAGCAGCTTTTTGCGACTTGGGATAGAACCAGACAACGTCCTTTCATTTGAGCGTGTGTCATAAGTTAGTACCTCTTTTAAGAGTCCTCCTTTCCATCTTTACTTTTAGAGTTAAGGGTTCTGGCCGCCCCACCCGAAGGTGAGGACAGCCGCTTACAAATATGTCTACCTTGTTATTCTCATTTCACACAGTTATCGCATGGTTGGGGACCGGCTAAGAACATGAAGTCGACCAGATACACCAGGTCCGAGATATCAACGGCTCCATTACAGTCAGCCATGTCGGCTGTCCAGATGGGCTCGGGTACCGGGCCGCCGACAAACATATAGTCTACCAAATATACCAGATCGGAAATATCGGGTGGCCATAAGCCAGAGGCATCGACATCACCGCAGATTCCCAGCGGACATGGATCGGCCACGGCGCAGTCGGCGCCATTTGACCACTTGCTGTCCGGCAGGGTATCGCAGGCCCATTCTATATTATTGGAACAAAGTCTGACCGAATCCTCAGGGTTATCATCCCAGCAGCACTTGCCGTCGGGCGGCGGGTCGATAGTCAGGGAGCCATCGGCCAACCAGACATTGACAGTGTCTATATACGACACTGTGTCGACACCGATCTCCATAGAGTCGGCCGGCGGCGATGAGACCCTTTTCCAGGTCAGGCAGGTGTTGCCGGCCCACATTTCGCAGAACCAGTAGTTGGTGTCGGGAACCTCGGCCTGGAGAATACCGATCGAGGTGCCATCGGGCCGGGAGAAGTTGAAGTGAGCCAGGAAATTCGATTGGATCAGCATGTTAACTTCGCGGTCCACCAAAGTATCCGGTATGCTCAACACATCGGCCAGCAGCTTTATCAAAAGCCCGCCCTGCTGAGGAGCGATTCCGGGAGTGGAGGGTGGCTCGGGAAGATCGGCGATACCGGCAATATTCAGATCGGTTCCATAGCCGGAGAGCGAGCGGGCGTCTACCCATTCCCAATCCTCGACCAATGTGCCGACAGGATCAATGCTGCCGACCAGCACCTCGTTGGTATCGACATTAAACCAGTCCCACTCGGCCGGATGTGACCAGTCGTGAGTAGAATCAGCCGGTACCATTGTGGAGTCTGTACAAATCGGGCCTTCCCAAACATCACACCGCCAAAAAATCGAGTCACCCGTAACGTGAATGGAGTCGACACATGAGTCGGTGACGACAGGATCATAATCCAGACAAAGCCACCTGGTGGTGTCGATAGTACTATCTACATTGGTTTGGAATATCAGGATATCGGGCCGATCCAATTGCAGCCAGATGTTAAATCCGGCGACGGTGTCATGGTAGTTGGACAGATACACTGAAACAACCGTGTTTTGGGCTTCAGACACAGCGGTGGTATCGCCGACTTGTACAATCAGGTCAGGTAATTGACCGTAGGCCGTGGGGCAGGCCAACACCAACAGGGCCAGAACTCCGACCATCAAGGTCGTTCTAACGAGTCCAGTAAACTTCATTCCGAGAGCCATTCAATCCTCCTAATCGAGATTCGATCGTCCTACTTCTGCTAACCCTTAGCCAAGGCTCAATAGGAGCACTCCCGCAAACAGAGTGTTAGTGGCCGCCATGACCGAACGCACGCGCTCAGCGAGACTCGCCTTCTTCTTATGACATTTCTTCGAAGCAGTTAATTCCGTATAGTATAAGTAAGTCTGCTTGTAACATCCGCACCGACACCTAATCAGTACGAACTCGAAGTACTAGAACAGCTATACCCGGAAAGAAGTTTTGGACCCCTAAGGAGTCGATCTGTGTTTGTCGTCCATCGTCCGAGAGCCAATATAGGTATAGATGGGCTAGTTGTCAAGCGCAAAAAGCCAAGTTTTTTGGTAGCGTTTATGTCGCGGGCGTACTCCTCCTCAAGTAGTAGATTCACATCCTTATCTATCATCCTTATCGCGGCTCGCGGTCCCAATGAATTCACGGGTACAAAGAGACCGGCCGTCCTAATCTCTTGTATCGGAACTTTCTGATAATCCTTGCCCCTGCTCCCTCTGGACTCAGGATGAGATCGCAAGTCAGGCAACGCCAAGAACTCGATTGTGGGAAAAAGGCCGCTTGTTTTTCGACGGCTTGAGTTATTCATTCAGGATAATGAAGAATCAACCCGAACATCGGGCAGCTTATATTTCAAGCGGGCTGATTCTGGCTCTGTTTGCAGCCGCTACATTAATAGAGATCAGACTATTGTGGGGATTCAATTTCGGGGCATTCCTTCCCAGCGGCGCGGTTGGAGTTGGGTTGACTCTCGGTGTACTATTAATGTGGTCGAGCCTGAGTTTGGGGATTCAAGGTCGGCTCGATGGCGTCTCCACTATAATAGCTGACAACAGGCGCTTGCGGTTGGTTGTGCCTCTGCTGTTGGTGTTGGCGATTGGGGCGTTGTTCAAATACTATGAGTCTTCGGCTACCTTGTTGGGCGATGCTGTCCTCAGGCTCAGCCAGATCGACGATGGTCGCCTTCTACTGCCGACAGAGATGGGTGATTTCTTTGTGCACGCGATTTTGTGCCGAGTCTTTTTCATCCCAAACCAGTTCAGCGCGGAAACTTGTTATAATGTAGTCAGTGTTGCCTGTGGCCTGTTTTTTGTGGTTGGTGCCTGGCGACTGGCTGCCTATATGACTGCCCGGCAGTCGATCCAGCTGTTTTTGATCTTGATCAGTTCGGGGATGACGGTCCTGTTCTTTGGGTACATTGAAAGCTACTCCATTCTTGCGGCGATGTTACCCTTTGTGCTTTTGCAGGCGCTTAAAGTTGTGGACGGCCATGGATCGGCGTGGAAGTTCCTGGCCCTATATCTGGTAGCGGGTCTGGTTCATGCGGTGGCCTTTTTTCTCTTCTTGGGCCCAGTGGTCCTGGTTTTCCTTTTGTCGCACGGATCTGATGACCTGAAGGTGGCGAGGGTCAATCGTAGTTTGTCATTTCTCTTCATTTCGATTCTGTGCCTTGGCTATCTGGGTCGTTCGATGGGTTGGTTTGGTCTGGAGCGTCAGCTTCTTGGTTTGGTCGGACGGGAAGGATTTGAACTGGCTCTGTTCACGGCCGATCACGGCTGGAATCTGGTCAACTGGGTGCTTCTTTCGGGGTTGCCGATCCTTTTCTTTCTTCCAATCTTGGCGGTGCGAAAGCACAGCGGTGCTGAACTCAATCGAAGACTACTGCTGGCCATTTGGCTGGCCGTACCAGCGGGGTTGTTTGTGGTTTTCTTTGCACCCCAATTGGGTGGGCCACGAGACTGGGATCTGTTCTCATTGCCGATGTTTCTGATTTCGTCGGCCGTACTGATAGGATACATCGCTCGTCCCCAACGTTCGATTCCGCCTCAGGTTTTGCCGGTGTTGTTGGTTGGAGCGGTATCGACTTTCGCATTCGCCTATGTCAACAGTTCGCCTGTGTTATCGGCGGATCGTTTCGCGCAGGTCTTACAGACGACTAAGTTCAAAAACCAGATTCACGAATACACCGCCCTCATGGATCACGCCCGCAAGTATCCGGAGTTGACCGACCGCAGGCTTCAGTATGCGCTGCAAGCATGGGACCAACCACCTTACAAGCGGGTCGATTCCAGCTTCATTCTGAACTATCTGAACTGGATGACCGGTTACAGTAGTCAGGATGGCCATGTTCCGGTTGATGTCCCGGGTTTTCTAAAAAGTGAGAGCGCCAGTCGAGACCGGTCGTTGTTGTTGGCCGTTTACTATCTCCGCTTTGGAGGAGATATCGATCTTCTACAGACCGCCGACCACTTGGAGCAACGATTCGATGAGGATGTCAAGGCACGTCTCTATGCCGGCATACTTTTCATGAAAACCAACCGTCTGGACGAATGTCTGAGGAACTTCGAAGCGGCGTATCAGCTTGACAGTAATGATGTCGAAGTGCTCACAGCTTACGCTGGGTTCCAATACCAGGCTGACAATCTGCAACAGACAATCATCCTGCTAGACCGTGCTGTTGAGTTGAATCCAAATAGTTTTCAGGCGCACTATAGTCTGGCCGTGGCCCTTAACGATAGTGGTCAGTTAGATTTGGCTGTTGAACACCTATCGAAAGCCAGAGAGCTGGCGGTCGGTCAATCGCGACGCCGAAAGGTCGAGGCCACCTGGCGGACTTTGACCAAGACGATTCAGAATCGAAAAAAGTAAAAAGAAACCGGTCGTGAGCATTAAGCAAACGACCGGTTGAGTCTGAACAATTAGTATCTACTTGTTCCAGCCCGAAGTAGCCTGGGCGCCGCCTTCGTCGCAGGGTTCAGTAACTGTCCAGGAGATAGCTCCGCTGGTGAAGGTGACGGTCACCGTACCTTCGCCTTCGTTTATAGTGGCTGTAACTGTCCAGCTACTGTTGACATCAAGGGTATCACCGGCGTTTGCATCCAAACCGGTACAGAAAGCGTCAATGGAACTGATGGACGAAATGGTTCCCGACTCCGGGCAGTCCCCTTCGACATTGACGTTGAACACGAGGTTGGTGATTGTCTGATCCAGGGTCATGGTTATGTCACAGACGCCCCATTCACGGTTTTCACCACTGTAAATCTGGTCATCGGTACTGCCGTTGAGAGTGAGAATAGTATCTCCCTCGACATAGCTCATATCGGCTTCTATGATATGATTGAGCGATCCGGTATGCTCATCGTCGTTGTCCTCCCAGTTTACGTGGGCACGTTCATTGAGACCCTCGACAACGGTTTGGTCATTCGGATATTGAATCGGGACACCATCGGCAATTACCTGGATGGAATCCCATCCGCCGATGAATACGGTGTCATAGTAATCGACTCCGCCATAGCTGTATTGATCGACAGCCACCGCGGCGAAGTGGAAGATATGCCAGCCGTCACTGTAGCCTTCATAGCCGGCATCGGTTATGATCATCTCTTCTTCATCGGTACCAAGGGCCAGAGACGTACCGGAGAACTTGGCGCCCTGGGCGCCGGGAATATGGTCGACCAGTTCCCAGGAGACGCCGAGGGCGTCCAGCGGTGTGCTGAGCATGTCTTCAGTCAGCATGTCCTCAACCATTGAGGAGTCTTCCGGCGTCAGAATGGTATGGTTGCCGCCATCGTCGGTAATAGCGGCATCCTCTTCACATCCGAGCATGAAAGCGGTACAGATTGCCAACAGTCCGGTTAGCAGCAAGAACATCAGCCTCTTCATAATTCAACCTTTTGGTAAAGAGTTTATTAAAATGGTTTTGTTTATGAATCGGCCCAAATCGAGATTGAGTTTAGGCGGAAAAAAAGGAGACATTGCGGGTGTAGATGAGAGTCATTTATGCCCGGTTCACGGGCCTGCCTGGGGTCCGCCGTGGAGGCCGATATGGGAGCGGCTGCCGTCGGTATTGTATATAGTGGAGTCGCCCATATTCAGCGCCGGGGATTCCGGTTGCAAATGAAAATCTGAGGGGCCCACAAACAGTGGATCAACGCCCAGGTTGCCGTTTATGTCTTTTTGGTCCCAGATATCCCGGTATTCATCCTCTTTATTATTGAAGACAATGTTGTTTGAAAACTGCCATTTGGCCCAGTCGCCGTAGTTCCAGACACCGACACACGGGCACACCCATTGTTCGCGCCAACCGTTTTCGGTGATGATGTTGTTGACCATCCGTCCGCGGCTTTCGGTCGACCAGGGCGCCACGCCGCAGTTGCCGTTGTGATGCACGACGTTGTTGGCGATATCCATAAACGACTGGCCGGTGGCGATGATGCCCCAGCCGAGATTGTCATGCACCAGATTATTGCGGGCGATTACCCAGGAAGTTCCAAAGGCGCCGATACCCTTCCAGTAGCCGGTTACTTCGTTACGATAGGCCACGCACGATGCATCCCAGGTAACGCCGATGCCGGCGCCGCGTCCACCCTTGATCAAGCAGTCGGTCACGGTTGCGCAGGCCCCGCGGTAGAGCGCGATTCCGTCCCAGCCGTTGTTGACGATGTTGCAGTTCGCCACCATCATGGTCGATCCTTCGCGACCGAAAGCACCACCTATGCCGACAACCACACTGTCGAGCCGGTGATCGTTGTCGATGATCTCGAGGTTCTCCAGTTGTACGTTGGAGCGCCGCACGACCACGGCGGCGTCGGTAGCGTTGCCGTCGGCATCGCGTCGGCCACCGGTGATAGTCAGGTTGATCAGTTTGGTCGAGGGGGAGTCTTCGATATAGACACCATAGCCGGCTTTGGTCATCAGGCGTGTCTGGTAGCGGTCGCGGCCGATTATAACCAGCGACTTACCTCTGATCACGAATCCGGTGGAGGCAGTCACCAGCGTTTTTGGATCGAGACAGTTTCCGCACAGGGAGTCGACAAACTCTGAGGGAGTCGCTTCGAAGGTCTTGATTCCCAGAAGCAGGGTGTCGCCATCGACCGCATAATTAATCACCGACTGCAGGTTCGAGCCGCGCTCGACGGTAAGCGTGGCAGCCTGGGTGGAAACGGCAAGGATCGTGCAAGCGAGTATCCCGGGTATGAGTCGACGTGAAAGCATGATCTGTCAATGATCCCGAAGATCCCAGGTCGGCGCAACAAAAACAATCCACCTTGCCAAGTGGGCAGGCAGGCTCTATAATCCATCGGTACTAACCTTATCGAGGAAACAGATGAAGATACAACGCTCAGCGGCCATTTTGCTGTCCAGGCAACCGTTGCGACCGTGCGGCCAGGATGCCTGGGTGCGTCAGACCTTGAGCGCCGTCCGGTGGGTGAAAGCCAACTCGTTGGTGTTACACAGTTCCGTCGGTGTGCAAACCTGGGAGCTAATCACGGCGTTGGCTTCGGTTGAAAAACTTCCGCTCATTCTGATGATTCCGGCAGCATCAAAAGCTGACTTCTTCAAGATCAAGAAACAGACCTTGGAGCAGTTTGCACTCGATGAGACTCTTGTAACCTTTCGCGCGTTGTTGGCCATTGATGAACGATCGTTCGACAAGCACAAACTCATGCAGGAGCGCGATCAATTGATCGCGCTCGACTCAGATGTGGTTGTCCCTATATCGATCCGAAAGGGCGGTGTCATGAGTGAGCTTGTCGCAGCCGCCGAGACCGACGGCAAGCCGATTATTAATAGCTGGCGGATCAATCACGAAACGCGGGTTGGAAAACTGGGCTACACCATTGCGCCGGAAGATTTGACCGAGGAGATTCTTTCGTGTAAGGACAGGTATCTCGTTCATTGGACACGAGCCGCAAACACATGTTGGCCCACCGAGCGGGCAGTTGATTACTATCGGGACGTCGTGCACTCACAGAAGTGTCCCAGAAGCGGTTTTGACACGCTCGAGTCGATTATGAACAGCCGAAAGATAGTAGCCTCCAGCAACAACATGCCGGGTAATACACGGTGTGTCTGCTTCTCTGCGCTTCGGCCGAGCGAATTGGTTCCGCTTATTAGATGGCGCGCTCGCTATAGCCAGATGTCCTTCGAACCTTACGGTATTGGCATTGAACGCAAGACGGCAAACGCCCTCGGAATCAAACCGGTGTGCTACTACCAAAGTGCCGAGGGACCTCCTTCGGTCATCGAACCCTGGCTGACACAATCGGCCGGGAGCAAATCCGACTGGCGGCAGGAGAAAGAATACAGACACAGTGGGGATATCGATTTCTCTGCGATACCCAAAGACAGGCTTGCCTGTTTCTGTCGCACGAGTGCGGAGGCGGAGCAACTGTCCGCTTCCACCGGAATCCGCACCGTACCGTTCACCGACTGAATTCACTTTGAAAGTCGGGGACGCACACGTTGGTGGACAGTTGTCGAAAGAACCTTGTTTCGCGTCATTGCGAGGAGTGCCGCGCTGCGCGGGACGACGCGGCAATCTCATCCTCTGGGCTGCTGACTTCGTTCATGCATCGACTGCGCTCAAGACGACACGGACAAGCCGTGGCTCTCGCCTTCGGGTCAGGGGTCTCGATCGACCTTGCCACAAGAACACCGGCGCCGATTTCGCTGGAACAAAATGGCGACTCCGTGTGTCTATGATACAAAGGATAAAGCCATGCACACATTCAATCAAAAACGCTCCCCCCGGACTGACACAAAGGTGCGCTGGAGCCAACATTCGATATTGATACTCTACAGAGTAGCTCTGGTTGGATTGTTGGTTGCACTGCCGTTTAGTGTGAAAGTCAAGGGTGAAAAAGAGCACGGTAATACCATGAAACAGAACACGCTCACATCAGATGAAAAAAGAGTCATCGTGGATAAAGGTACCGAAGCGCCATTCACCGGAAAGTACTACAATCACAAAGAAGCCGGCGTGTATACGTGCAAGCGGTGCGATGCGCCCTTGTTCAAGTCGACCGACAAGTTTGACTCCGGCTGTGGCTGGCCCAGTTTTGATGATGCCATCAAAGGGGCGGTGAGCCAGGTGCCCGATGCCGACGGCCGCCGCACCGAAATCGTGTGCAACTTTTGCCGGGCTCATTTGGGACACGTTTTTGTCGGCGAAGGATTAACCGAGAAGAACACCCGACACTGTGTCAACTCGATCTCAATGAATTTCACTTCCGAGACGGCTCAGCTTGAAAGCGCCAAAGCGTACTTCGCCGGTGGCTGTTTCTGGGGGACTGAGCATCTTCTGCAGTCTGCCGAAGGTGTTCTCGGCGTGCGCTCGGGCTATATGGGCGGACGAATTGACAATCCCAGTTACCGGGACATTTGCTCAGGAAGCACCGGTCATGCCGAGACGGTCGAAGTTTTGTTCGATCCTTCCAAGATCGATTTTGAGAGTCTGGCCAAACTGTTTTTCGAAATCCACGACCCCACTCAGGTCAACCGACAGGGACCGGACGTGGGTGATCAGTATCGTTCGGCGGTCTTCTATGTCGACGACCATCAGCGAGAGATCACCGAGAAGCTGATAGGCCTATTGAAGGCCAACGGCTACGCGGTCGTTACTGAGGTGGTGCAAGCCGACAAGTTTTGGGCGGCCGAAGACTACCATCAGGATTACTACGAACGATCCGGCAAAGAGCCTTACTGCCATGTCTATCAGAAACGGTTTTGAGGATAGCGGCCCGCACTCACAACAGTGGGTTTGTTGAAAGCCCATCCTTCTGAGTCATTGCGAGCGAATCCCGCGGCCACCAGTGGCTCCTATCGGCGTGATTCGCGCGGCAATCTTATGCCTCGACTCCGCTCAACATGAAATGAGCAGGGCGCGGAGCGCAAGAGACCCATTCATGGGCGCCACCGTTTTAGTTCGCAATTTCCACCAAAGAAGGTATCTTTGCCGGTAAGATGCTGAACAAAGTCAAAACGACTATTGCCGAGCACGAATTACTTGAGCCCGGCGATTCGGTGCTCGTCGCTCTCTCAGGCGGTCCCGACTCGGTGGCGCTGTTGCATCTTTTGTCCCGGCTGAAACGTTCAATGAAGCTCTCCCTTCACGCCGCCTATGTCAATCATGGCATCAGAGTAAAGGCGGCTGCCCAGGAGGAGAAGTTTTGCCGGCATCTTTGCGACAAACTGAAAGTCGAGTTGACCATGGTGCGCGAGGATGTACCTTCGTTGGCCAAGCGGGTCAAGAAATCTGTGGAAGAAGCTGGGCGTGATCTGAGATATCGAGTTTTTGCCCAGCTGGCCGATCAACACAATTGCAAAAGGATCGCCCTGGGCCATCATGCCGACGACAACGTGGAGACGATTCTGTTTCGAGTTTTACGCGGTACCGGTAAGCGGGGCTTGACTGGTATCCCTATCAAGAGGGGCATGGTTATCCGGCCACTGTTGACTGTCAGCAAAGCCGATATTCTGGCTTATCTCAAAAAACAGCGGGTCGCCTTCTGCATCGATCAATCTAATGCAGCCCTTGACTACTCACGAAACTTTATTCGCAATCAGTTACTGCCGCAAGTTCGAGAGCGGCTGAATCCTTCGGTCGACCGCGCGCTCTTGAACCTGGCCGAGACCAGTTTGGAGGAGGAACGTTATCTTGCCGCCCAGGCGAGTAGTCGGCTCAAAAATGTCAGGCGCAAAACTGTTGGCGGTAAAATTGAACTTGATTTGGTCAAACTCCGTACTTATGATGTATGGTTACGGCGACGTGTGCTAAGGCATTGTATCGCAGAATGTTTGCGCACCAACACGCAACCGGACAAGACGCAGGTCGACCGGCTGGACACATTGGCCGTCGACAAAGGCAAAGCGATCTCGCTGCGAGGCAGGCTACAGGCGGAGATTGTCGCCCGTAAACTGGTTCTTTATAGACGCGAGAGGATCAGGTTCTCGGTTCGGCTGAAACCAGGTGTCGATTGTCTGCTTGATCGATTGCTGCTGACCGTGCGTTGTCTCAGGCAACGGTACACCGGACAGCTCGATCGCAAACGAAGATCACGGACGGTCGTTTTGGACCTGGCCAAGCTGGAGATGCCGCTGACCGTGCGCAGTATTCGGTCGGGCGACCGGTTCCGCCCGCTGGGTCTGAAAGGCTCTCGTAAGGTTGGTGATTACTTGACCGACCGCAAAGTGCCACCGGTTTATCGCGACGAGATTCCGGTAGTGTGCGACTCAGATGGAATTGTTTGGCTGGTCGGTTTTGAGATTGCCGACCGCGTGAAGGTAGATAGCTCAACAAAAGAGGTATTGAAAATTGAAATCGTCCGCCCCAGAAAAAAAGCCGTTGCAGCCGTTTGAGCTCATGCTGGATCAAAAGAGGATAGCCCAGCGCATAACCGAACTGGGTGAAGAGATCAATAACGACTACGCAGGTCAGACGCCGGTGCTTTTGGGAGTGCTCAAGGGGTGTGTCGTTTTCCTGGCCGATCTGATGCGCTCGATTTCTTTACCGATGGAAGTAGAGTTTGTCTCGGCTGCTTCCTACCGCAACGGTCGCGATCAGGACGAGAACGTACAATTCGGCGGTGCCGTGCCGATGCCCTTGAAGGGTCGACATGTTTTGATAATCGAAGGTGTGGTTGATACCGGACGTACTGTTTCGATGATAATCAAACAACTGGCCGCCCAGGAACCGGCCTCGGTGCAAGTTGTTGCTCTATTGGACAAACCAGCCAGCCATCGGGTGGGGCTGGATATAAAATACAAAGGGTTCTCGATAGGCAACGAATTTGTGATCGGATTCGGTCTGGACAACACGCAATTGTACCGCAACCTGCCGTTTATTGGCAAAGTGATTGATCACTAAGAAATCAGAAAAGGCCGACAGGAATAGAATAGATAGTCTTTTTGAGAGTATAACGGGTAGCTGATAACATTTTAACTACGGTGTATGTGTGACCGACGATAAACAAGGCAAAGGCCGTTTTAGTCTTCCCGGAAAAGGGAAAGACTCCTCCGATAAACCCACACCGCCCACCGGCTGGCGGGGCGCAGGAAGATCTCTGATCTTCTGGGCCGCATTCTCTTTGATTGTAATTGCAGCTTATAGCTACTACACCAGTTTCAACCGGGACACGGTGGAGATTACTTACACCGAGTTTGTCGATGAAATCAACAACAAGAACGTCTCGGAGGCCTCCTTTACCGACCGCGACGTGGAAGGACGATTGGTCGAGCCGAGAGTTTTCGCTTCATCGAACGATACTCAATCGTTCTCCAAGTTCAAGACGAGGATTCCGTTTCCCGATATCAACTACGCGGTGATCACACGTTTGGAAGAAGCCGGGGCCAAGATAGTGGCCAAGGTTCAGGGGCCGGACGTTTTCTCGATTTTGGTGGCGGCGGCGCCGTGGGTGATTTTGGTTTTGATCTGGCTGTTCTTCATCAGGCAGATGCAGGGTTCCGGTGGACCCAAAGGGCTGTTCTCTTTTGGCAAAAGCAAGGCGAAGCTGCTTACCGATGAGCGCCCCAGAGTTACCTTCTCAGATGTGGCCGGTGCCGATGAAGCCAAGGAAGAACTGCAGGAAATTATCGAGTTTCTCAAAGAACCATCCAAGTTTCAAAAACTCGGCGGTAAGATTCCCAAGGGTGCCCTTTTGTTAGGTCCCCCAGGTACCGGTAAAACGCTGTTGGCCCGCGCCGTGGCCGGTGAGGCCGGTGTGCCGTTTTTCTCGATGTCCGGCTCTGACTTTGTGGAGATGTTTGTCGGTGTCGGCGCCAGCCGTGTGCGAGACCTGTTTGAACAAGGCAAGAAAAACGCACCGTGTATTGTCTTTATCGATGAGATAGATGCCGTCGGTCGTCATCGCGGCGCCGGTTTGGGTGGCGGCCATGACGAACGTGAGCAGACATTGAACCAGCTCCTGGTCGAGATGGACGGTTTTGAATCCAACGAAGGTGTTATCCTGGTGGCGGCCACCAACCGGCCCGATGTGCTCGACCCGGCGCTGTTGCGGCCCGGTCGATTCGACCGTCAGATAGTGGTACCGACACCGGACGTCAAGGGACGCCAGGGGATTCTCGATGTGCATGTCCGCAAGATCAAGCTGGCTGAAGGAATCGATATGTCGGTGGTTGCTCGCGGTACACCCGGGATGTCCGGCGCCGATCTGGCCAATCTGGTCAACGAGGCCGCGCTTTTGGCCGCACGCCACAACAAGACCGAAGTGAGCATGGTGGAATTCGAGGAGGCCAAGGACAAGGTAATGATGGGTTCGGCGCGCAAGTCTTTGGTGATTGCTGACGAAGAAAAGAAAATCATCGCCTACCACGAGGCCGGACACACTTTGGTGGCCAAACTTCTGCCCAAGGCGGACCCGATTCATAAAGTCACGATCATCCCGCGCGGTCTCGCTCTTGGTTTGACCCAGTCGTTACCGGTGGATGAACGACACACCCTTTCGCGCGAATACCTTGAAACCACCCTGGCCGTTCTGATGGGTGGTCGGGTGGCCGAGATGCTCGTGTTCGAACAAATCGCTACCGGCGCGGCCAACGATCTGGAACGATCAACCAAACTGGCTCGCAAGATGGTTTGCAACTGGGGTATGTCCGACAAAGTGGGACCGGTCACGTTCGGCAAAACCGAAGAGCACGTTTTTCTGGGGCGCGAGATGGCCCAACCGAAAGATTATTCAGACTCCTCCGCCGAAGTGATCGATCAGGAAGTGCGCGCCTTTATAGAGAGCGCCGAAGATACCGCCCGGGAATTGCTGCGCGGCAATATCGACAACCTGCACAAGCTGGCCAAGGCGCTACTGGTGAAGGAGATCATCGACGGCTCCGAAGTGGATGTCATAATTGGCGAGTCGACCGGCGATGCCGAACCGGTCGAGCCGCCCGTCCCGACACCGGAGAGCTAACCGGTGGCCATAGATCGCGATAAGATCACCCAGGGGGTCAAGCTGATTCTCGAAGGAATCGGCGAGGACCCTCTTCGCGAGGGTCTTGAGCGCACGCCCGAACGGGTCTTTGAGTATTTCGACGAAGTGCTCGACGGCTACACAGCCGACCCGACCGCCGAGCTTCGCAAGTATACTACTTCCAACAAAGACGAAATGATCACGCTCAAAGATATTTCGTTCTATTCTCTTTGTGAGCATCACATGCTACCGTTCTTCGGCCAGGTGCACATGGCTTACATTCCGCAGCACGACAAAGTGGCCGGTTTTTCGAACATGGTGCGAGTGGTGGAGATTTTGTCGCACCGTTTGCAGGTGCAGGAGCGGATGACCACACAGATTGCCGACTCGTTGGTGGAAGCTATCGATTGCAAGGGTGTGTTGATCGTGGTTGAGGCGGAGCATCTCTGTTTGACCATGCGCGGTATCAAAAAGCCGGGCAGCCGGATTGTGACTTCAGCTATCCGCGGCATGATGCGCAAAACCGCCACGCGCATCGAAGCTCTGACTATGTTAGGGCGAGTCGGCTTGTAAAGGCACAGTCACCCTGAGCGCAGTCGAAGGTGGTGAACCACTTCCTCCCGCTTCGCTCGTCGAGCATGTCACCCTGAGCGCAGTCGAAGGTGGTGAACCACTTCCTCCCGCTTCGCGCGTCGAGCATGTCACCCTGAGCGCAGTCGAAGGTGGTGAACCACTTCCTCCCGCTTCGCGCGTCGAGTATGTCACCCTGAGCGCAGTCGAAGGTGGTGAACCACTTCCTCCCGCTTCGCGCGTCGAGTATGTCACCCTGAGCGCAGTCGAAGGTGGTGAACCACTTCCTCCCGCTTCGCGCGTCGAGTATGTCAC
>Ga0224509_10000017_pt1:67500-135108 | contig 135108 bp, 112 predicted proteins | sample SF_Jan12_sed_USG_5_FD_170158 | JGI IMG/M metagenome (GOLD analysis project Ga0224509, IMG submission 170158) | Sediment microbial communities from San Francisco Bay, California, United States - SF_Jan12_sed_USGS_24 | ecosystem: Environmental > Aquatic > Marine > Sediment | place... | reverse complement strand
AAAAATCATGGGCATATTGGCCCGAATAGGTGAGTCGTACCCGTGTACGGTGTATAGCGAAAGCGAGCGTGTATAGAAAAACAGTTGACTACGACCTTTTCATAGGTGAGCGGAGTCGAAGGGTGAAGCTGTTGTCTTGACGCCGAGTCTGAAGACTCGGCGGGCACAAACAGGGCCGGGGCACAAGAAGAATCCCGCGCAGCGCGGGATGTCGAAACCACAGGGGTTTCGACCTACGGCTCGGCGGGCACAACGCAAGAGGCACATCGGGTGGCACCCTCAAACCCGGTTTGGGGGTGACAGGCAAGCCTGTTTCATGTTTCATCCTGACTTGCGCCACCAGCGTCATTGCGAGGAGCCCCGCGCTACGCGAGACGACGCGGCAATCTCAATTCGTTGGCTAGGTGTCATGCCGAGCGGAGTCGAGGCTTTTAGACGGCCACCCATCGACCTGCGGTTTTTCTGGTTCTTCTTTATACTTGCCTCTGATCCCCCAACTCACCATCTTTTCGGACTACTAAGTCTGCGTCCGGATTGCGCCGATAAGTACAGTTTGGACTGTAAACAGCGAGGACAAGGATGCCTTTGAGAATCTGTTTCTACGAAGATGCCGTTTTCGATCAATTCTACCCTCTGACATATATGCGTCCTGTCTACACACTGAGGTCCGGGATTGTCCCAATGTTCAAACGAGCCGAGCGTTACTTCAATGATGCCGAGCTCTGTTTTGCCGCCCGCACCCAGGTCTCACCGCGCCTGGCCGAGAGACATCGCGATATGCCGGTCAACATTATCAAGAAATCCGAGGACGGCGTTCTGCTGCTCAATGGTCGCGTTCGAGATTACGGCGACCTGTCTCAGTTGATCTCCGCAAGCGAAGGATCGTGTGTTTTCACTCACGAGAATGAAACGGTGGCCGTTCTTTTCAAACGAGGGCTGCTCAAGCTGGCCCCCTCGGTGGCCACCCAACGCGAATACCAGGAACTCCTCGAAGCAGAATCGGCCGATGTTACTACCCGCGAGACGACAGCCAGCCTCTACAACTACTGCTGGGAGATCATGGCCGACATCGGTGGGGAGATCACAACCGACTTCCTGAGACTGAAAGATGCGCTGACCCACAAAAACGAGATGCCCTCGCGGGTGTTTATCGTCAATCCCGAAAACATAATAGTCGAACCCGGGGTGCGGGTGGCCCAGGGCGCACTTCTGGATGCGTCGGAGGGACCGATCTACATTGGCGGCAACAGTCGTGTCGACACCCAGTCCGCGATTCATGGACCCTGCTATATCGGGCCCAACTCGGTTGTCGTGGCCGGCAAGATCGTAGCTTCGTCGATCGGGCACACTTGTCGCGTTGGGGGAGAGGTGGAAGAGAGCATCTTTCATAGTTACGTGAATAAGTATCACGCAGGGTTTATCGGTCACAGTTATGTCGGTCCGTGGGTTAATTTCGGCGCCATGACCACCAATTCAGATTTGAAAAACAACTACTCAAACATCCGCGTCAGTGTCGGCGGCAAAATGATCGACACCGGCTCGATCAAGGTCGGCTCGTTTATCGGCGACCACACCAAGTTCGGTATCGGTACGCTGTTGAACACCGGGATAAATATCGGTGTCAGTTGCAACCTGTTCGGCGGTGCTTTGATTGCCGACAAAGAAGTGCCCTCGTTTAGTTGGGGCACTTCCGGCGCCTACCAACGTTACGATATCGAGAAGGCGATCGAGACGGCGACAACGAGCGCGGAGCGACGTAACCACAAATTATCGGATCGGGAAATCGAACTGTTGCGCAAGCTATCCGATGATATCAATGAGGATGATGGCGTTGTCGGGTTTTGAGCAGCCTGCCATACCGGGAGACACTAGTGCCGGAACTTCGTAAAGACCCCATCACCGGTCGCTGGGTGATCATCGCAAGTGAGCGCGGCAAACGTCCCAGTTCGTTCACCTCGGTGTCACAGCGCAGCGCTGCCACCATGTGTCCCTTTTGTCCCGGCCACGAAGACAACACTCCGCCTGAAATCCTGGCCTACCGCAAGGATGGTACCGAACCCAACCAACCGGGCTGGACTCTGCGTGTAATGCCCAACAAATACCCTGCCTTGATGGTCGAAGGTACGTTGGATCGTCAACCGATGGGCATCTATGACAAGATGAACGGCGTAGGCGCCCACGAAGTTTTCATCGAAACACCGGATCACGCCCGCGACATGGTCGACATGACCGACGAAGAGGTGCGCGACGTTTTTTGGGCTTACCGTGAGCGAATGTTCGATTTGCAGCGGGACCGCCGTTTCAAGTACATCCTGGTATTCAAAAACCACGGCGAGATGGCCGGGGCATCTTTGGAGCACGCCCACAGTCAACTGATCGCCACGCCGATCATTCCCAAAAGTGTCGCCGAAGAAATAACCGGCGCCAAACGGTATTGGGACTTCAAGGAGCGCTGTATCTTCTGCGACATTGTCCGGCAGGACTTGACCGAAGGTGAGCGCGTGGTTTCCGATCACGATGCTTTCCTGGCGGTACAACCGTTTGCACCGAGATTCCCCTTTGAGACCTGGCTTCTGCCCAAGACGCACCAGTCGTGTTTCCTTGAGATGAGCGATGACGAAGTGCTTGTGCTGGCCCGAGCGGTCAAGGACACGCTGTCACGATTGAAGGCTGCGCTCAATGATCCGCCCTTCAATTATATGCTGCACACCCGGCCGGTTTCGAAAGAACACCACGAGCACTACCACTGGCACATAGAGATAATCCCCAAGCTGACCCGGGTGGCCGGTTTCGAATGGGGCTCAGGCTTCCACATCAACCCCACCCCGCCCGAAGAATCGGCAGCCTTTTTGCGCGAGGTTGATGTGGAGCAGTGGCGTCAACGGCAGGATACTCAAGCTTTGGGAAAGGATGCCTAAGGTGCGAATTCTGTTGGCTGCATCGGAAATGGTGCCGTTTGCCAAGACGGGCGGGCTGGGTGACGTCATCGGCGCTTTGCCGCAGGCATTGGCCGGTCAGGGTCACGATGTGCGCGTGTTCATCCCGCACTACGGGTTTTTGGACACGGCCGATCACCATCTTGAGCCTTTGGGCTGGACGCTCAGAATACCGGTCGCCGACAAGCACGTGGTCATGAGCCTCAGCCGGGCCGTTGATCGGAAGAGTGGTCTCAAGTGTTATTTTGTGGGCAATCCCGATTACTTCAACCGTCGCGGACTGTACGGACATCACGACACCAAACAGGACTTCGTCGACAACGACGAACGGTTTGCGTTTTTCAGCAGAGCCATTCTCGAAACGGCGCGGAAACTGGCTTTCAGACCGGATATAGTTCACCTGCATGATTGGCAAACGGCCCTGGTGGCTGTTTATCTGAAAACAGTTTACTCGGAGGACCCTTTCTTTGCCGACACGAAATCGGTCCTGACAATACACAACCTGGCCCACCAGGGAAATTTCGATGCTGCACGGTTTGATGTCCTGGGACTGAGTGACGGCCTGATCCAGCCGACAGCTTCGCTTGAGTTCTTCGGTCAGATGAGTTATCTCAAAGGTGGTATCGTATTGGCCGACCAGGTCACCACAGTTTCGCCCCGGTATGCACAGGAGATTCAGACCGGCAAGTTCGGATGCGGGCTGGATGGCGTCCTGAGAGAACGAAGCGGGGACCTACATGGAATTCTCAATGGTGTCGATTACGGCTCGTGGTCACCCTCGCGCGACAACCTGCTGCCCCACAAATACCATCCCGCCAACTTAAGCGGCAAGCGAATGAACAAGATCGAGTTGTTGGGAGTAGCCGGACTACCGGTACGCCAGGGGACTCCGCTGGTCGGGATGATTACCCGGCTTGTTCACCAGAAAGGTCTCGATCTCATTCGGGATGCTGCTGATCGCATGTTTGCCATGGATTTGCAGATGGTCGTTCTGGGCACGGGGGAGGAAAAGTACCACAAACTCCTGACCATGCTTGAAAATAAGTACCCCGATAAGCTCAAAGTCTATCTGGCCCACGATGAACGCCTGGCCCACTTGATCGAAGGAGCTGCAGATATTTTCCTCATGCCGTCGTTGTTCGAGCCTTGTGGACTCAACCAGATGTATTCGTTGAAATACGGAACGGTGCCGATTGTAAACTCAGTCGGTGGACTGGTCGACACGGTGGTGGATTGTGACCCCGAGGACGGAAGCGGCACTGGTTTTGTGTTTAACGAAGAGACGCCCGAAGCTCTTCTTGGAAGCCTGGACCGAGCCCTCACGTCTTTTGCCCGCCGTCGGCTTTGGATGAAAATCATGAAAGCCGGAATGAAGCAAGATTTCTCTTGGCGTCTGTCGGTCAAACGATATCTTAGTCTTTTCGAGCAACTCGTCGGCCAACATAGGATGACGGTACCGGATTGATAAATTTTCTCAGGTCGCTTGCACCCACAGTCCCGGCCTTGCTGATCTTCGGATGGCTGGCCCGCAAGTTCTGGTTTATCCAGGATGATGCCTACATCTCGTATCGCTACGTAGCCAATCTGCTCAACGGGCACGGCTTGGTGTACAACATAGGGGAGAGGATCGAGGGCTTTACCAATTTCGGCTGGGTGATATACATGGCGCTGGCCGGCGCACTGCAAATGGACTTTATTCTGGTGTCACGGCTCACCGGATTGTTCTCTGGTGCAGGGATTATCATTCTGACCTATCTGACGGCCCGTCGTCTCTTTGACAACAAGGACATTTACATCGCTCTGCTGCCCACCTATCTGGTCGCAGCCAATCCGGCGCTGGCCTACTGGTCACCGGCCGGTCTTGAGACGGCTGTTTTCGCGCTCTGTGTTCTGGCCTCGCTGTACTGTTTCCTCCTGCGCAGTCGCTGGCTGCTCCTGCCGATAATACTGGGCGTTTGGGTCCGTCCGGAGGGAGCGCTGGTGGCGGGTCTTTTGATGTTGATCGAGGCGGTCAGTGAACGCCGTCTGCCTCGCTACTCAGGTAGCATGGTGCTTGTGGCCTTCGTACTTTCGTTGCCATACGCAGTTTTCAAGTTTGTCTACTACGGTTCGATCTTCCCCAATCCTTTTTTTGCCAAGACCGGTCCGCACCTGGACTATTTATATAACGGTTTAGAATATGCCGGTAAGTTCTTCGCTGACTGTGGCTTTTACGGCATTGGTATGTTGGTGCCGTTGGTTTTCTGGGGCCGCTTATCGAAGTCCTTCCGGGCCGTTTATCTGTTCGTACTTCTCTACACCGCCTACGTGGTCCTGGTCGGCGGCGACGTTTTGAAAGTCTACCGCTTTTTCATCCCCTTGATGGCCGGTTACGGATTGTTGGTTGCCCTCTCGGTGCAGATGGTCGCGGAAAAACTGAAACGCAAAGCACGCTACCTTGTTTATTCACTGGTCGCTCTCACCATGCTGGTGCTGACCGTGAGTCTACCCTGGAGCCACGTGACCACCTACAATCGAACTGAGAAGTTGTTCATGCGCAAGATGCAATACATGGGTCAACGGATGATCGAGGCGGATAGCACTGATTTTTCGGTTGCAGTGGCAACTATCGGCATTTTTGGCTATGAACTGCTCGGTCATGAGATAATCGATTTGCTCGGCCTGACCGACTCCACTATAGCACGCCATTCCGAACCACCCATCAAGGGAATGACCACGACATGGAAAGAGCAAAAACACAACACCAAGTATCTGCTGACCCGCGCGCCGGATTACATTGTTTTTTCCACCGGGGTGAAACCATCGGCGCCGGCCGAGCGGGCGTTGCTTTTGTTCCCTGAGTTTTTGAATGCCTATCGAACGATTGGCTGGTTTTACCCGACCGATTCAGTTGGAGGCGGCACTCTTGTCCCGGCTTTCAAACGGGTCAGAGAAATAGCTGGATCGTTGATTCCTACCTACCCGGTCGAGTATGTCCAGTACTACAAGAAGGGTCTGGACTATTACGTGGCCGGTGAGCAACAACGGGCTATTGAGCAGTACGCCCGCGCTCTGAAAATTTCGCCGACGCCGTACAATCCGTATGTCATCTATCAGAAGGCTTTCAGCCACCTGCTCGTGGGTGAGCATGAGATGGCCGTGCGCTTGCTGGATAGGGTCCTGGCTCAGGATTCTCTGGTTTTTGAGGCGCACAAAGATCTGTATTTCTACTCGGCTGTCTCAGGCGACACGGCCAGAGCCAACGTGCATGAGCGTTGGATAAAGAAGCTGACGCCCTGGTACTGGCCAAAAATCCAGGCCGATGCCGCCAAGACCAAAGCTGAGATCAACCCCTGACCCATACATGGCCCATAAATGGGTCTCATGCGCGACGCGGTGATAAATCACTTTCTCGCACTTCATGCGCACCACGCGTCACGTGGCGAAGCCACAAGAACACGGCTTGACCGTGTCGTCCTGAGCGCAGTCGAAGGGTGAATTTGGTTAATTTCCAAATCGAAAGAAGTTGACAAGGTGGTATGCCGATAGTATAATCTGTGACCAAATTCGCTAAGCGGGAATAGCTCAGTTGGTAGAGCACCACCTTGCCAAGGTGGCTGTCGCGAGTTCGAGTCTCGTTTCCCGCTTTTTTTTGGCGCCATAGCCAAGTGGTAAGGCAGAGGTCTGCAAAACCTCCATTCCCCGGTTCGAATCCGGGTGGCGCCTTTTTTAAGGGCACCCTCAATTACATTAAAGGGCTCTTGCCTAAACTCGTCATTAGTTCTTTCTACTGAAAATGAGCATCAGCTTTTTCCCTGAGCAGATATACAACTGATGGGCTGGCACAATGCTATGTAATTACTATGGACAGCTATTCGAATGGTCTAGAAATAGGAAAGCCCAGTGGTGTCCCTTGTGCCAGCACCTGAACGGTTACAGTGTAAGTCTCATCGGTGTTCTGTGAGCCTGGATCATCCCACGGAATCACGACGTGGGCGATGTCTCTATCGGCAGAAAAGACAGTACCAGAGGAAAGAGGAACCCTCCTATGCCCATGGTCTTGAGGCACACCGTTTACACCAGTGATCTCGATATCTAATTCAAAGGCTGCACCATTTAACCAGCCTCTTTTTACTTCAATCAATACGTACTGAATTTGGAGGGTGCCACCAAATTCAATCGCCAGAGGAATACCCGTTAGCGTAGCTGCGACCGCTTCAGCCTCCTTCGGCACCAACAATGACGTCGCCAGCGCAAACACCAGAACCAAAGCAAGTGATAGAGTGATTAGTCGTTTCATGATCGTTTCCTTCCGCCCCTGAGGGCAGTTTGTTACGTTTCGTCTTGCCTATTGCTGGCAGAACTGAGCCTCAGTTTCCTCGTTGGGGAATCATATAGATGTTGGGGAGCACTTTGTCTCCCGGTGGTAGTCTATTGAACCACGCTGAAAATATCACATTCGTTTCCACCCAGTGGTATCCCTCCTGCCAGAACCTGAACACACACTTCATATACTTCGGCATGGACATTACGAGCGGCATCATTCCATTCAACTAACACGTGGACTAAGTCTCTCTCATCCGTATCAGGGAAGATGCTCGTCATTGACATGGGAACTACCTGACGCCCACGGAATGAAACCGTGTTGTTGAAACCTTCAATTGTTATGTCTAACGCGATATTGTCAGTATTTACCCAGCCTTTTTTGACTTCCACAACGAGAGAGAATACCTCTAACCCATCAGCATTAAGAGATACAGGAAGCCCCGTTAGTTTAGCATCGATAGCTTCGGCATCGTTCGGCATCATCATCGTAGTGCCGACGGCGACTCCTAGTATCAAAGCGAGTGATAGAGTGATTAGTCGTTTCATGATCGTTTCCTTCCGCCCCTGGGGGCAGTTTTGTTACGTTTCGTCTTGGTTATTTCAGGCAGAAGTGTATGCCGGTTTCTTCACCTGCTCTGCCGGCAAGTTCTATGACTTTTTCGGGTGTATACTTTGATGCTTAGTAAGGTCCAAAGTCATTACACGTCTCGGCTCCGTTGTTCATGATCTTAACGCAAACAGTATAAGTCTCCGAACTGTGAGTCGGTGCGATGTCTGTGTTCCAATCGATACCAACATAAGCAGTATTGTTTTCAGTGCCTAGGACTTCGGTGGTTCTCAAATGGACCTCCTGATATCCATGTTCGTGAGGACCGTCGTTGAGTCCTGTGATTGTAATGCCCAAAGTGAAGTTATCTGAGTTGAGCCATCCTTTATTGATTCGTACTACTACCCGGTTCACAACCTGATCATTACTGAATTCAATAAGTTCCGCCTGGCCAAAGAGCAGACCACCCACCGCTTCGGCATTCCTTGGCATCAACATCGTAGTACCGACGGCGACTCCTAGTATCAAAGCAAGTGACAAAGTAATTAGTCGTTTCATGATCGTTTCCTTCCGCCCCTGGGGGCAGTTTTGGTTCTTACTTTCGAAGGGTCGTCGGCTGTTTCATTAACGACCGATTTGACACATCTTCTTGTATATGCTGTAATTGCACACATCCGAGAAATCACCTGCCTGAAGCGCCCTGCTGCTTCGCTTTTAGAAGCTCCAACTCAGCTTCTTGAGCCTTGAGCCGTGCTTCCTTTGCTCTAAGCTCCAGATCGCGAAGGTCGTACTGATATGTCTGTTCGGTCGAGCCGTCCGGGTTGGTTATCTCAATCAACTGACTCTCTATATCAGCCGGGGGATCCTGGCCGACGGTAGACACAAATCCATAGGAGGTTGGGAAATAAGTTGCCACTATTGTAGGCCCACCACACTCTGAAACAGCATCCCCATTGTTCAAATGATGCGCCACAGCCTCCAACCTAAATGTATACTGTCCCTCGAACTTGAAATAGATCCTGCTAACGTCTGCGGAATAGTAGATCGTCGAGGTATTGGGAGCAGCTTCAAACCCCGTATGAGAATCGTACGACCCCACAGCGCTGCCGCCAATAGTCTCATCGATTTGAAGTTTGACTTGATTCCTACCAGTGGTCCCTCGAAGGTGGAGATCGGTGTGTCCGTTTACCACTATATATCCGGGTGCTGGTATGCTAATAGTCACGGTTCGAAGATCGGTCATAACCGTGGTAGTCTGACTAAGAACTATAGTGCCGCCCCACCTGTTGGCTGCGATCCCAGGTTCATCAAGGATTTCCCAACTGTCAAGGGTGTCATCGTCGAAAGCGGGCGGGACATTTGTCAGGTTATCCCAGTCAAGATAGAACGAAGGATCAAGTCCACCGAGTGAATCGGCATCAGACGCGTTTTGTGCTTCAAAGGCATATGAAACTGTATTGAACTGCGAACGGGGGGTTGATTCAGGGTTGGTGCCGAGAGTAAGGGCGAGGTATCTGTTTGTGTCCGAAAAGATTCCGACCGGCAATGTTTCGTTGCTTCCCAACAGGTAAGTGAATAGGCCATTGGAAGTGTTTATGGTCTGAAAATTCGAGTTCCAGATTTCGGCGCCCGCAATCGGGTCATCATAGATAATGAACTTAACCAGATAAGCATCGTCGGCCACTGGATCACCCGATGCCTCCGTCAGGCGTCCCTGATAGTTAACCACGTTTGGAACATCAGCTGGAATGTTGGCAGAAAGGAGTGAGATACAGATGATTGAAAACAGAATCTTCGGAGACATAGGGTCCCTCCCAATGGGTTCTTGTGATCAACAATAGCTTGTGTGACCATCGCGAGCACGTGATTAGTACCTGACGTGTAGAAGATACGCAGGATAGTACCTAATACGAGGAGATATTTCTTAATAGGTCCACATATTCCATTATGGAATAGCCATCAATCAGGTAGCAGACTTTACTTTTTTGATAGTGTCATGCTCGATTGGGTCATTGACACCAGATTATTGACCAGGACCTGGAGTTTATCAAGCTGGGCCTGCTGTGTTTCGATTTGTGCGTTTTGTGACTTGATCTGCTCTTGCTGTTCTTTGATAGCTTCGACCAGCACAGGGGTGAGGCGGGAGTAATCGACAGACTTGTAACCGTTCTTGTCAGTCATCACCATCTCAGGATACAGTTCTTCAACTTCCTGCGCGATGAATCCGAGATGTTTTTGGTCGTCAAAGTCGTGCTTCGGATAATCCACTTGATTCCAGTCGTAACTAACCCCCCGCATTTTGAGGACCTTGTCCAGACTGCCGCTCAGATTGGAGATGTTTTTCTTATAGCGTTTGTCGGAGCAGGCTCCAATAGAACCTGTGTAACAGATATTGCCGTTGACGTGGAGATCAGCCAGCGGCTCATTGGTTCCGATTCCAACACCGCCACTGGCCCGAATTATGAAGGACCGCGGGACGACCGCCTCGAAGGGAGTGCTCACTCCCGGATTGTCCGCCCAGGCAAAACTAAAATTCGATATCGCATGGGCACCGACACCGGCGGCAAACGATCCGAACCCTGATGCCACGTTTCGCAATCCCCCCGGAACGGTCGCGCCGCCTCCCGAAGCGGAGTTGGAATCGGCTGGAGAATCGGACCCCCCTCCACCCACGACAGCGAAATCGCCGTTCGCAGAGTTGTATGCTCCTCCGGAAACAGTTGCGCCCCACCCTTCGGCTACATTGTTTGAGCCACCAGAGACGACGGACCAATCTCCGCCTGCCAGATTCTTGCGACCACCCCCTATCGCCGAGTTAAAGCCGGTGGTCGTATTCGAGTCAGACACTGAGTAGCCACCACCTCCGGCTATAACTGAGAAGTCACCGGACGCTCTGTTGCGCCCCCCTCCACCGACTGTTGCCCCTGTGGCGTGTGTTTGGTTTCCGTGACCGCCTGCAATGGTGGAAGCGTCCGAGTTGGCCCGGTTCCACTTACCGCCGGATGCAACGGAACGGTTACCGATCGCATCGTTGTCAAATCCTCCGCCAACAGTCGCAAAGTCAGCCCCGGCCAGGCAGGCCCAGCCACCTGCTACGGTGGCGAATGTATTTGACGCCGTGTTAAAATCTCCACCACCGACAACCGACTTACCTCCCGAGGCCACGTTGCGTGTCCCGCCCGAGATTGCTGCATATATACCGGTTGCCGAGTTGGAATCTGCGTCCGACATTCCTCCACCTCCCGCCACCACCGAAAAGGCGCCCCGTGCGAAATTGTATCCACCACCACTAACTGTCGACAGAGTGTCTTCCGCTCTGTTATAGATCCCGCCGGAGATGGTCGACTGAAAGGTGGTCGCAGTATTTCGTAAACCACCGCCTACCGTAGACGCGCCTACGGCCTCACTGTCATAGCCACCGGCAACGGTGGAGCCGGCATCCCCTTGGTTGCTAAACCCTCCTCCCACCGTGCCGTACAACCCGTCGACCGAGTTCGTTTTGCCGCCAGAGATAGTTACATGGTTGCCGCCAAGAATAATGTTGTCCTGACCACCGCCGATTGTACCAAAAAGAGACGCGTTTGAGTTGTTCTGACCGCCACCAATCACAGCCCAGGCTCCGGAAGCGGTATTTCCTTCACCGCCGACAACCGAATGGTCACCCGATGCGGTGTTGCTAGACCCGGTAATGAAAGAATGATCCCCAGTGTTTGTGTGCGAGGGTCCAATCGACAGTTTGCTGGTGATATTCCCGCCACTGGCGCCGTCGACACTGCCTACCTTTATCGCATAGGGGACGGATACGAGTGCCACACGACCGTCCATCTCCGGCCCGCCGTCAACTGCGAAGGCCATATAGCGCGTTGAGCCGTCGAAGACGCTGTCCGGAATCGGTGCAGGGATGCCAAGCAACACAGAAAACAGACCGTCTTTGACACTGACAGTCTGCGTCCTGGTCCACAACGGATTACCGCCAACCTTGGCATCGTAGATGGTAAACGTTACAGACAAGTCAGCATCCGGTACGGGTACACCGTTGTCGGTCAATCGACCCTGATAGTTGATTATTGATGGTGCCGAAGCAGCCACCGATGTGACAAGGATCGTGAACAGAATGATAACTGTTAGACTTCGCATTGTATTCCTCCGTGGGATTGAGGGTCAGTTCTTAGATTCAGGGCACAAGCTGTGCAGAAATTGTAATCGAGTAGGTCCGGCCGACGATAAGCGTGGGCTAAAACACTCCATAATAGATATATACGGCATTTTCGGCCAAACCTTTGGCCTTCCGGCGCTGTCAGTCCCACAATCCCCCTGGTAGAAGCGTATCAATAGATATGAAGCTGTATTAACCGGTTTGTAACCGAAGGAGGTGCTGGGGTATGATTGTAAAGCTAAGTTTGGTCCTGTTAGTGCTGGGCTTATTCTTCACGGGTGAAGTACACGCTCAGGCTCAAGACAAAAAAGCCGAGGCGCAAGTTAAGGCGATGGAGATGATGAAGTCCATGGGACTGCCCGGAGGTGGGACAGGAGAACAAGTCGAGGCCCTAAACTGGCGCGAGTTGGCCAAGCTCCTTCCGAAATCCATAGGCGACTTGGAGGCCGGAAAGATCGACGGCGGCACGTTCAACTTCGACGGAGCCGCTGCTGGGATGGCCGGGTACGGTGGGACCGATGACAAGACAGCGCAATCGGCCGAGACGCCTTCAATGAGCTACTCCACAGTCGAGCGCAGCTATACCAAGCAACTCGACAAAGGTCAGAAGAAGATCACCCTTCGCGTAATGGACTCTGGGATGGTCAAGATGATGCTGGCGGCCTTCTTTTCGGCAGTAGAGTACGACACGCCTGAAGGCATGTTAAAGTCCACGGAGATTAGTGGTTATCCCGCTAAGGTAATGTTACAGTTTAATGACGACATGGATGTCGAGCAAACCCAGTTCATGGTTTTGGTGTCTGAGCGTATCCTCGTCCAGGTTGAGGGAAACCAACACGTCTCACAGGATGAGGTCAAGGCTGTGGCCTCCGACTTTCCTTACAACAAGCTCGACAAATCGGCAACGACGAAGGTGACGGAAGCTATCGGTAAGTAACTTCACGTGGTCGGCGTATGTCCTCATGCACCGCCGGATGATCTGCGAGCCGAGCGGCAGATGTGGACATCTGCCGGGCACGCAATAGGACAGAGAGTGACCGCGCGTAGCGCGAAAAACAGGCTTGCCTGCGTCGGGCGGGGTCGCCCGACACCACCTAATCAGCCCAGGCTATAACTAATACGAGAACTTGGGCGCCCAGCCGTTGGGGCCATCCTTCAACAGGTCAAACATCGGCCACACGGCACAAAAATCATCGCCGGGTCCAAACCAGGTCGAGCCGGTCCGCCAGATCTTGCCGTTGGCGTCCTTGTGAAAAGCAGAGATGCCGGGCATTTGCGAACCCTTGTCGTCTTCATAGCCCATGTCTCTGTTGAACGTCGAGTTGTGGCTTGAGTGCATCTTGAAATTCCATCCGCGGCTCTTGTGGAAATTACGCTGAATGGTGTACTCATCTTTGGAGATCACAACAAAACCTGCCCGGTTCTCAAGATGCTCGGTGAAACCGATGAAACCGTCCGCCCAAAGAGTACAGTAGGCACATCCTCTGCCCATGTTGTGAATCAGAATCAGGTCCTGATGGGTACCGAACATGTCGGACAGTTTGATTTCAGAGCCATCGTGTGAGGTGAATGTATAATCCGACACTTCTTCATTCGGGGCATTTCGGCGCATCTCGGCCAGTTTCTTCTTGTCTTCCAGTATCTTGTTTTGTAGTTCCTGGATTTTGGCTAACTCGGTCGGTTGAGCTTCGGCTATCCTGGTCATCTGAGTTCTCCTTTCACCGGTGGTCCCGGTGTCTGACGACTAACTTTGCTAATCTAACCAGAAATACGCATCAAGAGTTCGCCGGTGTGTCACTTTTTTGAGTACATTTATGGCTTTGAATGCCAACAACCTCATCCTGAGCAGACAGGCTGTGTCATAATAGGGTTTCGCAGGGTCCTGACCACGCCCCAGGCGTGGTTGTGACCCTGCGATGCTCGGCATCGTGTTGTGAGAGAGCAACCTCAGGAACCACCGGTTCACACGCTCGCTTTCGGCGAACGCAGGAACCGGTGGAACACATGATTGCGACACAGCCTGAGAGTCGAAGGGTTACATGAAATACGTGCATAGCGCAAGAATCCCATTTATGGGCTTGCCTGCTCCTTCCCAATCATCTATCCTGGTGGATGTTCCCAGCGTCGGTTCCCGCAGTCCATCGACAGTTTCTCCAAAACATGGTCAAGTCAATATGCCACGATACTCGAATCGTCGGTGTCGCTATCGGTGGATCGTACCTTAACGATTCCATGGACGAATTCAGTGACCTGGACCTCGTGATTGCCGTTGAGTCTCGCGATTACGATGAGGTGATGGATAATCGCCGAGAGATTGCCGCTTCATTCGGAGTTCTCCTGGCCGCCTTCACCGGTGAGCATGTCGGTGAACCGCGCCTGCTCATTTGTCTGTACGATGAGCCGCTGGTGCACGTCGATCTGAAATTCGTGGCTCTTGATGATATCGCGAAACGGGTCGAGAACCCGGCCATACTTTGGGAGCGCGTGGGACGCATGTCTCAAGCGCTAAAGCACGGCAAGGCGGAGTTTCCATCACCCGATGCCCAGTGGATAGAAGACCGTTTCTGGGTCTGGGTGCACTATATTGCGGTGAAGATAGGCAGGGGTGAGCTGTTTGAGGCCATCGACGGCTTTTCTTTTCTGCGTGGAAAGGTGCTGGGACCTCTGTGTCTTCATCGTGCGGGAGGTTGTCCATCGGGGGTGCGAAGAATCGAGACTGTGGCGCCGGAGTTCGCGCACAGGCTTCGCGGTACGCTTGCGAGCTACGATGCCGCCGATTGCTTTCGTGCCTTGCGAGTCTGTGTTGAGCTTTACCGATCTTTGCGCTCCTCAGATGGCGAGACGAAGCTTGGAGACCAGGCCGAGAAAGCGGCGATGGAGTACCTGACGACAATGGAGCAACGATGCGGGCTTTAGGCGGTGTCGACAGATGGTAGGTGGTGCTTTACCTCTCCGCCCCATACAAGGTTGAGGCGGCCATCCGTCGTGTGTGCCAGAGGCGAATGAGCGCGGCAATCTCATTCATGCTTCGACTCCGCTCAGCATGAGGTTGTTGTCTGATCGCGTAGCGGCGGGGCTTGTCTCCGCCTGACTGCCGTGCCGACCTGACTTCAGTCCGGATATCAAGATTGTTCATGCCTCGACTGCGCTCGGCATGACACTGATAAATCGGTTTTTTGGGCTTCGCTCGTCGATTTGCGATTGTAATTCTTGTTAAAACAGGGTCCCAGACTTGCAGTCCCAAGACTGGATTCTGGCCTTCGCCAGAATGACACAGAGGTAACTGTCCCAAAGCTCCGCGGTGTTGCCTCATTATCACGCGCTTAGCACCTTTCAACCTCACCCTGAGCGGAGTCGAAGGGTGCACGGTCAAGCCGTATCTTTGTGTCTTCGACACTCTCCAGAGATGGGTGCGTAGCACGAAGGAACAGGCTTGCCTGCTGGCCCGCCGCCCCAAACAAGGTTTGAGACGGCCACCCGGGGATCACGAAGTCAATCCCCACACCATCCATTGACATTTCGGTTTCATTTGAACACTTCTATAGTTACCGTGTTTAGGCATGATAAGTTAATTGTAATCCTCAGGAGCCAATGTGAGCAGTACACCGACACCATTCAAAGTAGCCGCCGTGCAAGCCAGTCCAGTGTTCCTCAATAAAGAGGCATCGGTCGAGAAGGCTTGTCAACTAATCGTTGAAGTGGGTAAGAACGGCGCATCGCTGGCCGTCTTTCCCGAAGCCTTTATCTCCGGCTACCCCGACTGGGTGTGGGTCCTGCCGGCCGGTAACAAGGCGGCGATAAGCGATCTGTATGCAGACTTTCTCGCCTCGGCCGTGACTATTCCGGATGAGTCAACCGCGCAACTTTGCAAAGCCGCCAAGAGCGCCGGTATCTATGTCGCTATCGGGATCAACGAACGAAACAGCGCCGACAGCAACTCAAGTGTCTACAACACGATCCTGTATCTCAGTCCATCCGGCGAAATCATGGGACGCCACCGCAAACTGATTCCGACCGGGGGAGAGCGTCTGATGTGGGCGCCCGGCGACGGCAGTACCCTGGTCAGTTTCGATACAAGTTTGGGCAAGTTGGGCGGGCTGATCTGCTGGGAGAATTTCATGCCGTTGCCTCGAATGGCTATGTATCAGGCAGGTGTGCAACTTTACGTAGCCCCCACCTGGGATCAGTCTGAGGCCTGGCAGGTGGCCATGCGTCATATTGCACGCGAGGGTGGCATGTACGTAATCAGTGTCGCACCGGGTATGCACAAGGATGACATCCCGGACAAATATGACTACAAGAATCTTTACCCGGAAGACAAAGTCTGGGTAAACCAGGGGAATAGTCTGATCGTCGATCCGACCGGTGCGATTATCGCCGGACCGGCCAACTCGGTTGCTGAGATTCTCTACGCCGAGGTTGACCTGTCGACGATTCCAACGCAAAAGTGGATGTTCGATGTGGCCGGTCATTATTCACGGCCGGACGTCTTTGATTTTGGTGTGAAGGGGTGAACGACCCCTAAATGGGTTCTTGGCCCTTCGCGCCTGTCTCTGAAAAAGGTGGAGCTGCCAAGACACGGCTTGACCATGCACCCTGCGATTCCGCTCAGGGTGAGGTTTCCACCCGCCGAGTCTGAAGACTCAGCGGGCACAATCTGTGGAATCACAAGCCGCGTAGCGCAAGAGTGATTTATCACACCCCGGTTTTGCCTTGACAGGATTGAAACTACCCTCTTATAATGGCCGAGGACTAAAGATGTGCTCATAACATCTGTGCAAGGAGTAGGTCGTTGGCCGAGCCTGTGAAGAATATCTACGCCGGAATCGATATCGGCGGCACAAACATCAAGTTCGGGCTCGTCGATGAAGACGGCCTGGTCGTTCACCGCCAACAGCGTCCGACCATGGCTGACAAAGGCCCCAAGGTGCTTATGCATCTGGTTACAAACATCGCCGAGGAGTTGCTTCTGCATGCCGCCGAGGAGGACCACCAGGTCAAGTGGCTTGGTGTCGGCAGTCCCGGGGCGGTCGATGCCGAGACCGGCAAGGTTATCGGCCCCTGTCCGAACATCGACGGTTGGCAGGGAACTGAGATCGGTTCGGTTCTGGGTGAACGATTGAACATGCCGGTGCACGTCGACAATGACGCCAATGTCGTGGCTCTGGCCGAGTCACGTTTCGGGGCGGCGGTCGGTTCCAGATCGATAGTCTGTGTTACGGTCGGCACCGGGATCGGCGGCGGTATCGTGATTGACGGCAGTTTGTGGCGCGGCTCAAGTCATTCGGCGGCCGAGTTGGGGCACATGTCAATCTGTTATGACGGCGTTCGGTGTTCCTGTGGACGGGCCGGGTGTATTGAAGCCTACTGTTCCTGTGATGCCATAATCAAGCGGGCCCGGTCCAAACTGAAAAAGACACCGACACCGGTCTTCGACTCGTTATTGGATGGCGACCTCGATAAATTGACCATCAAGAAACTGTTCAAGGCCATCAAAAAACACGACAGCGTGGCGCGGGAAACTCTGGATGAAACAGCCAAGTATCTCGGCACTGGATTGGCCGGGGTAGTGAATCTTCTCAACCCGCAGACCGTAGTCATAGGTGGTGGAATGGCCGACGGTGGCGGTGGTTTTGTCGACGCCGTGGCCCGAGAAATAAAAGAACGCGCCTTCGCTTCGGCCGTACAAGATCTCAGAGTGGTTAAAGCCAGCCTGGGCAACGACGCCGGTTTTATCGGCGCCGGACTTTTAGGAGAAATCAAAAGATGAATGACACTGCTGCAAATCAACCAACCCGCCCTGTTGACCGCCATCCTCTTACCATCACCCTGGCCGGGTTTTATGCGTTTATGTTCGCCGGGCTGTTCCTGCTTTATGGCGGGGTGAAAGTGGTTTTGAGTTTTCTCGATCACAGCTACGATGATTTGGCGCAGCCGATCATTTTTGTGATCATCGGGCTGGGACTGCTGGTACCCGCATTTGCTTTCAGGGAGTATAAGCGATGGGGCTACTGGGGCTTGGTCTGTATTAACGCGGCGGTGGTCATTCTGGCCGCCATCGGCTATGAGCAGTATGAAAACCTGGTATTATTGGTTCTTTCGGGAGCGGCTCTGTACACACTGTTTGCGCCATCGACCAGGGAGTTTTTGACCAAACATCGCTAAGATTTCATTTGACAACATCCGACAAAGCAATAAATTGCCATTTCCAAATTGGTCACGTTTAAGTGACGCATTAAGTTGGCGCCCTAGCTCAGTTGGTAGAGCAACGGACTGAAAATCCGTGTGTCCGCAGTTCAATTCTGCGGGGCGCCACTTTTTTTTGTCAGACCAATTCCGATTCAGAGTTCTCTTGCAGGGCGGGCCCGTCATCGCGTGCACGACGTGGCGTGGACCCGCGCACGTCTATGGAACCCACATAACGTCGTCCACGTAGAAGCTGATTCCGCCACCCTTACCAGTGATCATAAAAGGGCAGAATATCTTAGATCGATCCACGCGGCTGAATGTGTTGCCGGGTATGACTACTCGCTGCCATGTTTCGGGCGAATCGGAATCCCAGCCGTGCTTCCCAATTAGTACAGGAGATTTGCCGCCGGTCGTATCATCTTGCTGAACTTCCACCTTCAGATCGACCGGTGTCTTTACCCAGAACTCAAGACTCCCATGATTTGAAAGGTCAATAGTGTGTGCTGCTATTAGCACATGCGACTCGGTAAAAGCGCCAAGAAACACACCCCAACCCGAAAAGTTAGTCCGGCCATCTCCGACCGTAACCGCATAGCACTCCACACCCTCCGGAGCATCCCCTGATACATAGTTGCCATCTGACATTAGGCCATTGGTGCCATTCCACGTCCAAACATGGCCGGCAAGGTCGAGGTCACTATAGACCACGAAAGTGTCTGGTGGTGGCGGTGGCGGAGCTATGATGGTCAAAGAGTAGCTGCAACTTCGTATTTCGCCATCTCCGCCGGTGCCCTTTATCTCTATACTATGAACCCCGGTAGGTGCGTCCGGCCCCGCCACTATCTTCATAGTTGATGTGTATTCTGGTGCAGGTTGCTCGAATGGGGGAGAGAAGTCAATGGCCACACCGGATGGGTTTTCACCGGTACTGAGCCTGACCGAATGACTGTATCCGTGCATACTTCGTACTGTGATCGTCGCCTGGTTTTCGCCACCCTGTTGGGCTGTGCCCTGAACAGGACTAACCGAAATCTCGAAGTCGGCTGCAGATGGAATCAACCAAGCGCCCAGTATCACGCCAATGATAGCAACCACCGCGGGGACCATTATCATTGGGTTTGCGTAAAAAGGTCTGCTTTCATTGTCTGACACTATGGAGGTCTCCTTTGACGAGGTTTGGTTCAGAGGTTCAAATCAATATGTTGACTGAAGCCACTGACCTGTTGCTGCCAGCTACTTCTTGGGCGTTCAACTACTGGCCACCTGTCGTCTCAAGGTAAACTGCCTTCAAATAGTACCGAATGCGGACAAATCGGTCAAGGAAGAATTAGGCGGAGTATAACACGTTACGGCAGGTCTTGCGAATCACGCGCTAGCGGATTCGTGTGACCTGCCGCTCACATCACAGTGCGTAGTGGCGGGCCTTGTGTCAGCGGTGGGAGACAAGCCCCCACCCTACGCGGCAAACCTAACCTCATGCTGAGCGGAGTCGAAGCATGAACGCTGTCGTCCTCTTGTAGGTCGAAACCCCTGACCCGAAGGGGCGTCCTGAGCGTAGGCGAAGGACGGGTTTCGACATCTTGGGTCACAAAGACAAAGCCAAAGAGTCACGCGGCCATAAATGGCTTTCAAGGCGCGTGATGTCGAAACCACAGGGGTTTCGACCTACTGTTAAGAGGGGTTCGTCTTTTGGGTCGGAGCTGAAGTGCGGCAGAACCAGAAGCGGTTCTGCTCTACAAAGATAATCATCAACGGTCCACTTTTCGCTGTGCAATCATCCGTTTCTCCCGTATTATTCCTAACCCCTTCTTGCGCTGATCCGATGAAGTGGGGAAGGGGTGGTTGGCAGGTTACAGGCGTAGACGAAATCACAGCGAGGCTCGAATGTCGGCAAGGTCGGACAATTCAATCGCCGAACAGCTTGAAAAGCGCATCCTTGTGCTCGACGGAGGGTACGGGTCGCTGATCCAGTCGCACGAGCTGGCCGAAGCGGACTATCGTGGTGAACAATTCGCCGATCACCCGGTTGACCTGCGCGGCAACGGCGACATCCTGAGTCTGACCCGCCCGGATGTAATCACCGGCATCTACGAAGCCTACCTGAAAGCCGGCGCCGACATTCTCACCACCAACAGTTTCATCGCCAATAGTATCTCACAAGCCGACTACCAAACCGAACCGTTTGTGCACGACATGAACGTGGCCGCAGCTCGTCTGGCCCGCGCAGCAGCAGATCGTGCTGCTGAGAAGGACCCATCAAAGCCGCGTTTCGTGGCCGGATCGCTGGGACCGACAAACCGCACCTGCTCAATCTCACCCAACGTTGAAGACCCGGCCTCTCGTAACGTCACGTTCGATCAACTGGTCACTGTCTACAAAGAGCAAGCGGCGGCGCTGCTTGAAGGCGGTGTTGACGTTCTGATGGTCGAAACGATCTTCGACACGCTCAACGGCAAGGCAGCCCTGTTTGCCATCGCTGAACTGTTCGAGGCCGGCGCGCGCGAGGTGCCGGTTTGGGTCTCCGGAACGATTACCGATGCATCCGGGCGCACTTTGTCGGGCCAGACCACCGAAGCCTTCTGGATTTCGGTGGCCCATGCCGCGCCGCTTCTGGTCGGTTTGAACTGCGCACTGGGCGCCGAGGCATTACGCCCGCACCTGAAAGCGCTGTCGAAAGTGGCCGACACTTTCGTGACCGTTCATCCCAACGCCGGGCTACCCAACGAACTGGGCGGCTACGACGAAAGGCCCGAGCAAATCGCATCAATGTTAAAAGAGTTCGCCGAGGCAGGGCTGGTCAATATCGTTGGCGGATGCTGCGGCACGACACCCGAACACATCAAAGCCATAGCAGAGGCCGTCGCCGGTATCGCCCCGCGTCGGGTGCCGGTTGTTCCGACGCGCTGTCGCTTGTCCGGGCTGGAAGCGTTGGAGATTCGTCCCGACTCGTTGTTCATCAATGTCGGTGAACGCACCAACGTGGCCGGTTCGGCGAAGTTTGCACGACTAATCCGCGAAGACAAGTATGAAGAGGCGTTAAAGATCGCCCGTGGCCAGGTCATCGGCGGTGCGCAAATCATAGATGTCAACATGGACGCCCCGCTTTTGGACGCGGTGGCGGCCATGACCCGCTTTCTCAATATGGTGGCCTCGGACCCGCAGATCAGTCGCGTTCCCGTCATGATTGATTCTTCCGATTGGTCCGTAATCGAGGCCGGTCTGAAATGCGTACAGGGGAAAGGTGTGGTAAACTCGATCAGCCTGAAGGACGGCCAGGAAGAGTTTCTAAGACGGGCTAAGTTGGTGCGAAAGTACGGTGCTGCGGTTGTGCTGATGGCTTTCGATGAACAAGGGCAGGCGGACAGCTATCAGCGCAAGATCGATATCTGTACGCGCTGTTATCATCTGTTAGTCGAGAACGGTTTCCCTCCCGAAGATATTATCATAGACCCGGCCATACTCACCATCGCCACCGGGATGGATGAGCACAACGATTATGCCGTCGGTTTTCTCAAGGCCTGTCGCACGATCAAAGAGACACTACCGCATTGTCTGGTCAGTGGCGGCGTGAGCAACTTGTCGTTCTCGTTCCGAGGTCATGACGTGGTGCGGGAGGCCATGCACTCCGTCTTTCTTTATCACGCTGTCCAGGCCGGGATGGACATGGGCATTGTCAACGCCGGTCAGTTGATCGGCTACGAGGACATCGAACCAAAACTGAGGCAGGTGGCCGAAGATGTAATCCTGAACCATCACCCCGAGGCCACCGCTCGGATGGCCGAACTGGCCGAAGGGACCTCGCGCAAGAAATCCAAACTTGCTAAAGACGACGACTGGCGAGGCTGGGCGGTGACTCAGCGATTGTCTTATGCTCTGGTGGCCGGGATTGCCGACTTTATCGAGGAAGATGCCGAAGCGGCACGGCGCGAGATGGGCGACGCACTACTGGTGATCGAGGGACCCCTTATGGACGGAATGGACAAAGTGGGGGAGCTGTTCGGGTCCGGGAAGATGTTCCTGCCGCAGGTAGTGAAGACGGCGCGTGTAATGAAAAAGGCAGTGGCTGTCCTGACGCCTTATCTGGAAGCCGAAAAAAAAGAGAGCGGGGAGTCTTCGCGCGGGAAGATTCTGGTGGCCACGGTCAAAGGGGACGTGCACGATATCGGCAAGAATTTGGTCGCCGTGGTTATGGGTTGCCATGGCTACCGGGTAGACGATCTGGGTGTGATGGTGCCGGGTGATAAAATACTGGATACTGCGATTGAGGGCGAGTACGATATCGTCGGGTTGAGCGGTCTGATCACGCCCTCGCTTCAGGAGATGGTCGAGGTGGCACGGGAGATGGATCGACGCGGGATGGAGATGCCGCTCTTGATCGGCGGCGCCACAACTTCACGACTGCATACCGCCCTCAGAATCGATCCGGCTTATAACGGTCCGGTCAACTATGTGGCCGATGCTTCTCGCTGCCCCGGTGTCGTCGCCGATCTTCTGGATAGCAGTGGGCGCGACGACTTCGTGCGGACTACCAAGAGTGACTATGCCTACCTGCGTGAGAACCGAGCCGCCAAGACCAAGACAATCGAACTGATGTCACCGTCGGAGGCTTATGAGCGAAGGCCGATACTTGATTGGGAGGAGTTCACACCGGCTGAGGTCGCTTCGCCGGGTATTACTCTTTTTGAAGATTATCCGATTGCAGAAGTCGTGCCCTATATCGACTGGACGCCTTTCTTCAATGTCTGGAAACTTCCGGGGCGCTACCCGAATATTCTAAGCAGTGAAAAGTACGGCGCCGACGCGCGCAAACTGATGGACGATGCCGAGTGCCTAATGGCACGTTTGGTAGGTGAGAAGTTGCTTACCGCGAAGGCGGTGCTTGGTCTTTTCCCGGCCAACTCGACTGGTGAGGATATCGAGCTTTACACCGACGACTCACGGCGAGAAGTTCTGACCGTCTTTCACATGCTAAGACGTCAACAGCCGCTCAAGGAAGGGGGCAGTGTAAGCCTGGCCGATTTCGTCGCCCCCAAAGAGATGGGAGTTGCCGATTACATGGGTGCTTTTGTGACCAGCGCAGGATTCGGTGTCGAGCAACTTGTTCAAGAGTTCGACCGCGACCACGATGACTACAGCGCCATCCTGACCAAGGCGTTGGCCGATAGGTTGGCCGAGGCCTTGACCGAAAGGCTGCACGAGCGCGTGCGCCGGGAATTCTGGGGCTACGCGCGCGATGAGATGCTGGACAATGAGGAGTTGATCCAGGAAAAGTACTATGGAATCCGACCGGCGCCGGGCTATCCGAGTTGTCCCGATCACACTGAGAAGAAGACACTACTGACCTTGCTGGATGCCGAACGCCGGATCGGAGTTGTTGCAACGGAGAGCTTTGCATTGTCGCCGGCTGCCACCGTTTGCGGATATTATTTCGGCCATCCGCAGTCGCATTATTTCCCGCTGGGAAAGATTGACATGGTGCAGTTACAGCAATATGCCGAACGTAAGTCAATGCCTCTGGACCAGGCCAGGCGTTGGCTGGCGCCGAACCTGATTGACGAATGAAACTTTTTGTGAGCTTTTTGGTTTGGGCGGTGTAACGTCCGATGAGAAGAATGGAATCATGATACGATGTTTGTAACCGAACGAGTCTATCGAAGCAGTGGCCCGATGTTCAGCTACGAAATCATCCCGCCGCCGCGGGGGAAATCGGCGCGGGATATTCTTGATGTGGTCGAGCAGATTCTGCCGTTCGATCCGCCATTCATTGACGTGACCAGCCACAGCGCCGTGGCTCAATACGACGAACTTGATGACGGCACTATCCGGCGTCGAGTCAGCCGCAAAAGACCGGGTACTATGGGCATGTGCGCGATCATTCAGAACCGGTACAATATCGACACCGTCCCGCATATACTCTGCCGGGGATTCACGCGCGAAGAAACCGAAGATGTTATGATTGAGCTTAGTTTCCTGGGTATCCAAAATGTTCTCGCCGTGCGCGGCGACGAGAGAAACTACGATAAGAACGTCGGTGGCAGTCGAACCGTTAATGCATTCGCTAACGAATTAGTGGCGCAACTCAACGATTTGCGGGCGGGAAAGTATTTGGAAGATGTCGAGAACTCGGATCCTATTGAGCATTGTATCGGAGTATGCGGCTATCCGGAGAAACATGTCGAAGCGCCCAACCCCAAGACGGACATTGAGCGTCTGGTCAAAAAGGTTGAAGCCGGGGCGGACTATATCGTGACACAGATGTTTTTCGACAACCGGAAGTATTTTGATTTCGTGGCCGACTGTCGAGAGGCCGGGATTACCGTCCCGATCATACCCGGTCTCAAGGTAATGAAAAGCGCGCGGCAACTAGCCAGCTTACCTCGGAATTTTCATATAAATCTGCCGGATGCACTGGTAGATGAGATCACTGAGAATCCAAAACATGCCAAGACGATTGGCGTGGAATGGGCGGTAAAACAGTGTGAGGAACTGTTCAACCAAGGCGCCCCTTGTATTCATTTGTATGTCCTGGATGATGTCCGCTCGGTGCTGAAAGTGGTCAAACAGTTCTAGGAAGACCTCACTCGGGGTGTGGGTGGTCTAGGTCCTCGTGGGCCCTTCGACTCCGCTCAGGGTGAGGTGGAGGGGTGCCCAGGGTGAGGTGGAGGGGTGCCCAGGGTGACACGGTCAGGCCGCGGTATTCGCGCTTCGCGCGCTCTTCCTGAAACTCGCTTGAGAGTGCCGGCCGACGGATAAATTCTGAGCTGAGCAAAAAGCTCTTTGCCCAGCGCCTCTCTGTCGGTATAATCTCTGCGACATAGATTAGAATCGGCGGCCAGACCTGCCGCAGTTTGAGGAGAGTAAATGCCAAGCAATTTCGCCCTTACCGGAGCATCCGGATACATAGCCCCGCGCCACCTGAAGGCGATAAAAGAGACCGACAACAGATTGATCGCCGCTGTCGATCCCCACGATTCGGTGGGTGTCCTGGACGGCTATTTCAGGGATGTGGCCTTCTTTACCGAATTCGAACGATTTGATCGGCACATCGAGCGGCTGCGCCGCCAGAATTCCAATAAGGCAGTGCAGTATGTAAGCATCTGTTCGCCTAACTACCTGCACGATGCTCACGCTCGGTTTGCGTTGAGGGTCGGGGCGCACGCGATTTGTGAAAAGCCGCTGGTGTTGAATCCATGGAACATCGACGCCCTGCAGGAATTGGAGCAAGAGAGTGATCGCAATATCTATACGGTGTTGCAATTGCGAGTGCATCCAGCTCTGGTTGCCTTGCGCGAGAAGCTGAAAACTGTCAAGACAAAGAGCAAACATAACGTGCGGCTGACCTATATTACCTCGCGCGGACCATGGTACCTGGTGTCGTGGAAAGGTCAGCCGGAGCGTTCGGGCGGTCTGGCTACGAATATCGGCGTGCATTTTTTCGATCTGCTCATGTGGCTGTTCGGAGATGTCCAGAACAACAAGGTGCATCTGGCCACTCCCAATCGTGTAGGGGGATCCATCGAACTCGACAACGCCGACGTGCAGTGGTTCCTGTCAATCGACTCAAACGACCTGCCGGAAGTGGCTGTGCAAAAAGACCAACCGACCTATCGCTCTATTACAATAGACGGGGAAGAGGTCGAGTTCTCCGGCGGATTCACCGACTTGCACACCATGGTATACCGCGAAGTGTTGAGCGGGCATGGTTTCACCCTGGATGATGCCCGACCATCGATTGAGTTAGTCCACGACATCCGTAACGCCCAACCGACCGGCATCACGGCCGACTCGCATCCCATGCTGCGCGGCGACAAATAGAAACGCCCCCGCCGTTATCACTGGCGGTTGCCGAGCCACGCTTGTCAACCGACTCATCACACGCGATCAAGTTTTAGTTGAAAAGGTCCTCGCGCTTCAGTATCTCACCGGCGATGAGTGAGGAGTACAAAAACCCGTGAGTGAGCTTAGGCGACGAGTGGCGGTTACAGGTGGCGCAGGTTTCATCGGCTCGAATTTGCTGTTGCACCTGGTGCCCAGGTATCCCGAATATCTTTTCGTTAACATCGACAGTCTGACTTACGCAGGGAATCTGAGAAACCTCAGTTCACTTGAAGACTGCAAGAACTACCGGTTCGAGAAACTGGACATCTGCGAACAATCGGCTGTTCTGCATTGTTTCGAGCGACACCAAATCGACAGCGTCTTACATCTGGCGGCTGAATCGCATGTCGATCGTTCAATCGACGGCCCCATGGTTTTTGTTCTGACCAATGTCGTCGGCACGGCCAACCTGCTTGAGGCGGCTCTGGCCCGGCATCGCCAGTCGGGACGGTTTCGTTTTCTCCACGTTTCCACCGATGAAGTGTATGGTTCGCTTGGACAGAGCGGTTTCTTTGCCGAGACAACTCCGTACAATCCCAACTCTCCATACTCGGCATCGAAAGCAGCGGCCGATCATCTGGTGCGTGCCTACCACAAGACGTATGGTATGGACACGGTGACCACCAACTGCTCGAACAATTACGGACGCTACCAGTTTCCGGAGAAGCTCATCCCGTTGATGATACGTAATGCTCGTGAAGGACTAAAACTACCGGTCTATGGCGACGGTCTGCATGTCCGTGATTGGCTCTACGTAGAAGACCACTGCCGAGCGCTGGATATCGCATTCCACAAGGGAAAGGCGGGTGAAACATACAATATCGGTGGCGACAGTGAGCTTACCAACATAGAACTCGTGAAACTCGTCTGCGAGTCATTGGATGACAAATTGGGGGGAGGTCCACGTGAGCGGTTGATCGAATTCGTGACGGATCGTCCCGGACACGATCGCAGGTACGCCATCGACGCCTCAAAAATCAAAAGAGAGCTTGGCTGGATGCCCAGTGTCTCTTTTGAAGAGGGACTTGATGCCACTATCAAATGGTATCTTGACCACCAAGTGTGGCTTGAAGAATGTATCAGTGGCGAGTACAAGAACTACTATGCCAAGATGTATGCCAATCGTTAGTCGGAGGTTCAGATGACCAGCCAACTGTCCAAGGGGATCATCCTGGCCGGCGGTAGCGGCACCCGCCTTTATCCGGCCACCCATGTTGTGTGCAAGCAACTCTTGCCGGTGTACGACAAACCGATGATCTACTATCCGCTGTCGACCTTGATGCTGTTTGGCATTACGGAAATCCTCTTGATCTCGACACCCGAAGACACGCCACGTTTTGAAGAATTGCTCGGTGACGGTCGACCTCTCGGACTGAACATCAGCTATCAGGTACAGCCGAAGCCGGCCGGGATTGCCCAGGCCTTTCTCATAGGCGAACAATTCATTGCGGGAGACCCGGTGGCTTTGATCTTGGGCGACAATATCTTCTACGGCGCCTACGATTTCTTGCGGGCGGCGCGTTCGTTCGATGCAGGGGCGGTTGTTTTTGGGTATAACGTCAGCGATCCCGAGCGGTATGGTGTGGTCGAGTTCGATGCCTCGGGTAAGGTCGTATCAATCGAAGAGAAACCCGAAAACCCAAAGTCGAATTACGCCGTCACCGGGCTGTACCTGTACGATTCGGAAGTGGTATCGGTTGCCCGGTCACTGAAGCCGTCGGCACGCGGCGAACTGGAAATCACAGATGTCAATCGCGAGTACCTGAAACGAGGCTCCCTGCAGGTGGTACAGTTGGGACGCGGAATCGCCTGGCTGGATACCGGCACCTACGGCAGCATGCTCGATGCCGGCAACTTCATCGCCACTATCGAACGGCGGCAAGGTCAGAAGATCGCATGCATTGAAGAGATAGCTTATCGTATGCGGTTCATCAACAAAACGCAGGTGCAGTCGCTGCTGGGCAACATGGTCGACAACGAGTACAAGCGGTACCTGAGCGAGGTCATCGCTGAGGTTGATCGTGGCCTGTGATTTTCTGATCACCGGCTGCCGGGGTCAGCTTGGCAGCGATTTGATGAGCCTCTTGGCCCTGGAGCACTCTGTTCACGGTATTGACATAGAAGACTGTGATGTTACCGATCGTGAGGCCGTGCTCAAAGCAGTGGTCGAGGCCGGCCCGCAGGTCGTCCTTCACACCGCAGCCTACGCAGAGGTCGATGAGTGTGAAGCAAACCGCGAGCAAGCCATGCTTGTAAACGCCGAAGGAGCCGGCAGTGTGGCTCTGGCCTGCCGTGATGTCGGCGCCCGAATGGTCTACTACTCCACCGATTACGTATTCGATGGCAAGTACGACCGACCTTACACCGAGGATGATCCACCAAACCCGGTAACCGTGTACGGTCAGTCAAAGCTTCAGGGCGAACGAGCCGTGCAGGCCGTGTTGGATGATCCTATCATCATGCGCATATCCTGGGTCTACGGACGCAAGGGGCACAATTTCGTCAAGACCATGATCAGACTCGGTCTCAAGCAAGTGGCGGCGCGTGAGGCGGGCAACGATGTAACAGCTTTGAAGGTCGTTGATGATCAGGTCGGTAATCCGTGCTGGACTATGGACATCGCGCGTCAAACTCGCGTGGTGCTGGCCGGACACTTGAGCGGATTGCTTCACGCTACATCAGAGGGCGAAACCACGTGGCATGGCCTGGCCCGGGCGGTATTCGGAATTTTAGCCATGGATGTGTTGCTGCAGCCATGCACTTCAGCCGAGTTTGTCCGAGCGGCGCAACGGCCGGTGCGATCAACTTTGGACAACACTCGCCTGGCCGCTGCCGGGCTGAATGTCATGCGTAACTGGAAGACGGCCTTGGAATCATTCCTGCACGAGGAAGGCAAGGAGCTTATCCGTGAATGTTAACATCGAAGGTGTGGTAGTACGGTCGATCACCAAACACAACGACACGCGCGGTTGGCTTTTGGAGTTGTTCCGTAGCGACGAAATCGAGCCGGATGTTCTCCCGGTAATGGCCTATGTATCGATGACCAAACCGGGTGTTGCGCGTGGCCCGCACGAACATGTCGAACAGACCGATCTATTTGCATTTTTCGGTCCCTCGACTTTTCGCGTTTACCTCTGGGACAATCGACCGGAGTCGGCCACATCCGGCGCCAATGCTGTTTTTGAGGTGGGCCGGGACAACCACACTTTGGTAATCGTACCGCCCGGGGTTGTGCATGCCTATCGCAATATCGGTCGGATCGATGGCTTGGTGTTCAATGCGCCTAATCGACTGTACACTGGCGAAGGACGCAGCCAGCCGGTTGATGAAATCCGCCACGAAGACGACCCCGAATCGAGGTTCCGGCTGGACTGAAGTGATAAACCACTTCTTTGCGCTTCGCGGTGATAAATCACTTCTTTGCGCTTCGCGCGCCATCGTTGTGCCCGCTGAGTCTTCAGACTCGGCGGGTGGCAACCTCACCCTGAGCGTCCCCACCTCACCCTGAGCGGAGTCGAAGGGTGAACTCCGGTACCCCACCTAAAGGGCTTGCTGAAGAACTTCGGCACCGTTGTGTTCTGTCTTGATTCCGTGCCAACGGAAGTGTGACCCGACACCCAACTCAATGTGACACAGTGGCGGCGGGTGGCACGAATTCGCTTGCGTCCGCCGCGGCGGACAAGACCCACCGCAACAGGCTACACAGGCTTTATCAACAAGCCCGTTCGTCCGGGTCTCAAGAAGAGTTGCCGAGCCCGAAAACTCAACAACAACCAGGCGAATGCTACCCACATAGCCAAATGGAGGAACTGTTTAATCGCCCGGACGGGTTATTCGTTCCCCTGTAGCGCATAAACCAATGCCCGCGGATAGGTGTAATCCTCAATCGTCTAATGACTTAGTGTGTCCGGCACGGCTCTTGTTACATGTAATGGTGACTGAGTGTCGGTGGTTTTGGCTTACCGACCCAATGTGTACCAAATGAGAGTCGGCGGTACGTCCTCGGCTCCGCAATAGGAATGCGTACTTATGTTGACAGGGAAGTCAATACTTGTAACGGGTGGTACCGGCTCCTTCGGTAAGGAATTCACTCGTACAGTTCTAACGAAGTATCCGGGCATCAAGCGGCTGGTCATCTACTCTCGGGATGAGTTGAAGCAGTTTGAGATGGGCCAGCAGTTTTCCGAGACGGAATACCCGCAACTGCGCTACTTCATCGGTGACGTGCGTGACAAGGAACGTTTGTATCGTGCCCTTGAGGGTATCGACATGGTCGTGCACGCTGCCGCTTTGAAACAGGTGCCCGCGGCGGAGTATAATCCGTTTGAGGCTGTGAAGACCAACATCATTGGCGCCCAAAACGTGATCGAGTGCAGTATTGACCGCAATATTGAGAAGGTCGTGGCTCTGAGCACCGATAAAGCGGCGGCGCCGATCAATCTGTACGGTGCTACGAAATTGTGTTCGGACAAGATGTTTGTCGCGGCCAACAATTTCAAAGGGGATCGCCTTTTGAAATTATCGGTCGTCCGCTACGGTAATGTCATGGGCAGCCGAGGCAGCGTCGTTCCGTTCTTCCTGAAAAAGCGTGCCGACGGCGTCTTGCCGATCACTGATGCAAGAATGACCCGGTTTAACATCACTCTCACAGAAGGCGTCAATCTGGTGCTTTATGCCTTTGCCAATATGTGGGGTGGAGAAATATACGTGCCGAAGATACCAAGCTACCACATCACCGACCTGGCCAAAGCTATAGCGCCACACTGCCGTCAAAAAACAGTCGGCATAAGGCCGGGTGAAAAACTGCACGAAGAAATGATCACAGAAACCGACGCTATCAACAGTCTTGAGTTCGAGCATTACTTCGTGATTCTTCCTTCGATGAACCTATGGGATGTTCCGAAATACATGGAGACGTTCAAGGGACGACGCTGCGCGGCAGGCTTCTCATATTCCAGTGGTACCAACGACCGCTGGCTAAGCGTGGACCAGTTGCGGCGATTAATCAAAGCCGACATCGATCCAACGTTGGCCATTCCTGTGCCACCGGCGAGACCGGAGGGGAGGCGCACACTCTCGCTGAAGAGCATGCGCGAGGACCTGAACTCGGTGGCCGCATCCGGCGCGAAACAACGGTCCATGAGCACATTGGTGAGGCAGTGATCCCTCAAGGGAGCAACAACCCGTGACCACGGCAACCGGTTCAGTACAATTCCTGCCTTACGGACGCCAGCACCTGGCAGAAGAAGACATTCAGGCCGTGGTGAAGGTCTTGCGCTCCGAATGGTGGACCCAGGGCCCGGCCGTGAACGAATTTGAGCAGAAACTGGCTGTTCGGGTGGGTACTGTCGAGGCGGTCGCTTGTGCCAACGGCACCGCTGCTCTGCACCTGACCATGTTGTCCCTGGGCGTCGGTCCCGGTGACATTGTGGTTACTTCGGCCAACAGTTTCCTTGCCTCGGCCAATTGCGCGCGCTATGTCGGCGCCGATGTACGCTTTGTGGACATCAATGCATCAACCGGTCTGATGGATGTGGATCAGCTTGAATCGGTCCTCGCGGCGGACGCTGATCACAGAATCAAGGCTGTGGTACCGGTACACTTTGCCGGACAACCTCTGGATATTCCACGGTTGTATCGGATCGTTCACGCACATGGCGCATTTGTCGTGAGTGACAGCTGCCATGCTCTGGGGGCAACCTACAAAGTGAATGGGAGTACATATTCTCTAGGGTCCGGTGCCCACAACGATGCCTCAGTCTTCTCGTTTCACCCGGTCAAGCATGTTGCTACCGGTGAAGGGGGCGCCATCACCACCGACAACCACGAGTTGGCCGAGCGATTGCGAAGCTTCCGAAATCACGGCATGCAAAAAGAAGATTTCACCAACGACCAGATGGCAACATCGGCCACGGGTGAGCTTAACCCATGGTATTACGAGATGCAGGAAATGGGGTACAACTACCGTTTGACGGACTTGCAGGCAACGCTCGGTGTCTCTCAATTGGGACGGCTTGACAGGTCGGTCAAACGTCGCAATGAACTGGCCCATGTCTACCACCGTCTCATTGCGGAGCGCTTCGACCGAACATTGGTCTGCCCGCTGGAACAACGGCCGCATGTAACCAATGCATATCATCTGTTCGTTGTGCGGATAGACTTTGAACGGTATCAGATAGAGCGAGCTTCGGTAATGATGCAACTTCGCCGCCATGGTATCGGTACCCAGGTGCACTACATTCCGATTTACCTGCAGCCGTATTATAGGCGGCTTTACGACGGACATCCCGGCGATCTGCCACAAACGGACAGGTACTACACCCAGGCGCTGAGTCTGCCGATGTATCCCAACCTAAACGAATCCGACTGTGAACGCGTGGTAGATCAACTCGATCGAATCCTAAAAAGGGAAACAGACGGTCATGAGTTGTAACGGGTCAACATTAACCGCTCTCGGTCTGGGCACGGTGCAGTTCGGGTGCGACTACGGTATCACCAATCCGTCCGGGCAAGTCTCGTTCCAGGAGGTGGAACGGATTCTTGGGCGGGCAGCTACGCTCGGCATCAAAGTGCTGGACACGGCCGCTTTGTACGGGCTCAGTGAGGAAACATTGGGGAGTATCCTGGGACCGGAACATCCTTTCCGAATTGTTACTAAGACGAGCAAGGTAGCTTCGGACATCGTGTCCGATAGTGATGCGGCGGAACTCGCGCGCACCTTTGATCGATCCTTGACTCGCTTGAATCAGGCTTCCATATACGGTCTTCTGCTTCACGACGCAAACGATCTGTTGAAACCGGGTGGGGCACGACTGCTTGACGCTCTGCATGGACTCAAGAGGGACGGGCGGGTGACCAAAATCGGAGTCTCGGTTTATACACCCAAACAAATCGACAACGTACTTGCGCTTTTCACACCTGATCTGATTCAACTGCCGCTCAATGTGCTCGACCAGCGTTTGATCTCCGGCGGTCATCTAAAACGATTGCGCCGCGGCGGGGTAGAGATCCATGCTCGTTCGGTATTCCTGCAGGGTCTGCTCCTGATGAAACCGCAGGCGGTGGATTCGTACTTTGAGCCGATGCGCATCCGACTTGAGAGCTTTCACAACGACATGACGGCCATGGATACCACGCCCTTGCAGGGAGCCTTACAATTTGCTCTAAGTCGAGTCGAAGTGGATACCGTATTGGTCGGAGTTTGTTCGCGTAGTGAACTGGAAGAGATTCGCACGGCAGAGATACATCCGGCCTCTGCCGATATAGACTTCAGTCGTTGGGCCTTCAATGATCCGCGCTTTATCGATCCGTCCAAGTGGCGTTTACACGGCGGTGCCGCGGACAGGAGAACAGCCTGATGGTGTTGGCTGTGGTACAAGCTCGCGTGTCGTCGACACGATTGCCCGGAAAGGTTCTCAAACCGATCCTGGGTCGCCCTATGTTATGGCGTCAGTTGGAGCGTCTTCAGCATGCCTCGCGAATCGATCGACTGATGGTTGCTACCAGTGACCAGCCTGATGACCGGCAGTTGTTGGCTATCTGTGCAGACTTCGATGTGCCCTGTTTCTGCGGTAGCCTGGACGATGTTCTGGATCGCATCTACCGGGCGGCGCAGAGTGTCGGCGCCGATACGATTGTACGTCTCACCGGAGACTGTCCCATCATCGACGCCGAGGTTGTTGACATTGTTATAGATCAGTTCCAAAAGAGTGCGTGCGACTATGCCACCAACACCAATCCGCCCACTTATCCGGACGGACTCGATGTTGAAGTAATGGGTATCGATTGTCTGGAGACGGCCTGGCGCGAGGCAAAGCTGATCTCGGAACGAGAGCATGTCACACCCTTCATCCGCAACCGACCTGAACGATTCGGAATAACCAATTGCACCAATGAGGCCGACTTGTCTCACCTGCGCTGGACGGTGGATGAACCTGAAGATTTTGATTTGATAACAAGAATTTTCGAAGGGCTGTACCCGAAAAAACCAACCTTCTCGATGGCCGATGTCGTCGAGTATCTGGAGGACCATCCTCAATTATCAAAACTGAACTCCGGTTTCCGACGCAACGAGGGACTGAACAAATCACTCACGCATGACAAAACCAAAGGCTGCCTATGAACACGGCCTGTAAAAGAACTGCTGATCGAAGCAAGAGTCTGGACCTCCAGAAAAAGGCCGGGAAACTCATACCGGGCCTTAGCCAACTATTGTCGAAACGTCCCGATCAATTCGCGCCGGATGTCTGGCCCGGATATTTCAGTAAGGCGGCCGGTGTAGAAGTGTGGGACCTGGATGGTAATTGCTATGTCGACATGAGTATCGGTGGCATTGGCGCCAATGTTCTCGGCTACGCCGATCCCGATGTGGATGCAGCCGTGCACAAAGCTGTCGACAGTGGCAGTAGTAGCTCGTTGAACTGTCCGGAGGACGTCCAACTGGCCGAGCTACTTTGCAGCCTGCATCCGTGGGCGCAGATGGTTCGCTTTGCCCGCACCGGCGGTGAAGCTATGGCCGTGGCGGTTCGCCTGGCTCGTGCCTGCACCGGACGTGACAAAATTGCTTTCTGTGGATACCACGGCTGGCATGACTGGTACCTGGCGGCCAACCTCGGTACCGAGGACGCCCTCGGTGAGCATCTGCTTCGCGGATTGAGCCCCAACGGTGTGCCGCAAGGACTCAAAGGAACCAGCCTGCCGTTCAGGTATAACCGATTGAGCGAACTCGAAGCTATTGTCTCCGAGCACGGCGCCGATCTGGCCGCAATCGTGATGGAACCTATTCGTTCGGAGTGGCCGGATGATGGCTTCTTTGATGGAGTGATGAAACTGGCCACACAATCGGGTGCGCTGCTGGTCATCGACGAAATCTCGGCCGGCTTTCGCATGAATTCGGGAGGAGCGCATCTCAAGTTGGGCTTCAACCCGGATATCGCTGTCTTCTCAAAAGCCATCGGCAACGGCTATCCTATCGCTGCCGTAATCGGTCGTGAGGATGTCATGCAGGCCGCCCAACGGACGTTCATAAGCAGCACTTGCTGGACTGAAAGAATTGGACCGACAGCCGCCATCGCCACGATAGAAAAACATCTCAGATTGAACGTCGGCGAGCATCTGATGCGGATCGGCCAAGCGGTTCAGGAAGGCTGGAAGCAAACCGCCACCCGGCACCAACTGTCCATTAAGGTGGGAGGTTTGCCGCCGCTCAGTCATTACAGTTTCGAAAACGAAAATGCAAATGCCCTCAAAGCGAAGTTTGTTCAACTTATGCTTGATGAAGGATACCTCGCCTCGACGTCGTTCTATGCCATGGCGGCGCATACCGATGAGCATGTAAGCAGGTATCTCGAAGCTGTGGATCGAAGCTTCGGCAGGATGTCCGAATTGTTGAACAACGGTGAATTGATGCACAGCCTTGTGGGACCGCCGGCCGTGGCGGGATTCACGCGGCTGACATGAGGTGGATGGATTCGGCAATGAAAGTTGCAATACGCTGTGATGCTTCCAACGCCATAGGCACCGGCCATGTAATGCGCTGCGCCACGCTGGCCGATCAACTGACGACGCATAGCGCCGAGGTCACATTCATCTGCCGGAATCATCCGGGACATCTTAACGATTACATCAAAGAACTCGGATATGCGATTTGCGAACTGCCGTCCCCGGATAGCGACGCCGCTAACTTTGGTGGAACAGAATACGCACGTTGGCTGGCTGTGCCGGACATGATTGACGCATCTGAGAGCCTCGATGCTCTGAGAAGCCTGCCTGGCGGCATCGACTGGCTGATAGTCGATCATTATGGCCTGGACGCCAGGTGGGAGCAAGAGATGCGGGCGACCGTCAAGGCCGTTATGGTGATCGATGACCTGGCCAACAGATGCCACAACTGCGACCTGCTTCTGGATCAGAGCTATGTCGAGGACTACGAACATCGCTACCGTTCGCTGGTTCCCGATTCCTGCCGAGTCTACCTGGGACCACAGTATGCGCTGCTTCGACCGGAGTTTCTCCAGGCTCGCCACAAGCTCCGCAGGCGCGGCGGTCATGTCGAGCGTATACTAGTATTCCTGGGTGGTGTAGATCCCTCCAACCAGACCCGCAAAGCGATTGATGCGATTATTGCTTTGGAACGCGACGACATTCAATTAGATGTGGTCATTGGAAGTCGTAATCCTCACAAGGACGAAATCCGAAAAGTCTGTTCCCGCCACTCTCAGTTTGTTGTTCACGAAAACGCCGTGCAGATGGCCGAACTAATGTCGCAAGCCGACCTCGCTGTCGGAGCGGGCGGCACTACCACTTGGGAGCGGTGCTTCCTCGGGCTGCCGACAATCACCATATTGATCGCCGACAATCAGCGTGACATGATCGAAGCGTTGGCTGAGCGCGGTGCTACCATCAATGCCGGGTGGTACAGCGACCTGTCGGTGGCCGCCTTGAATGCGCAATTGGTTGAACTGTTGCGTGATCAGGGGAGCCTGACCAAAATGCAAACGGCCTCACTGGAGATTATGGGTGAGCGTGACACCGGTGTTTGTCACCCGCTGGTAAATGCCATGACGGAGATAGTACATGCCACAGCTTGAAGACTACAAATTACGTCGGCTGCGCGAGGACGATCTTCCTACGGTGCTGACTTGGCGTAACTCACAGCGCATCCGGGCAAACATGTACACCGATCATATCATAACCAACCATGAACATCGGGATTGGTATAGACAGACGGCGAACGATGACCATTCGCGGTATCCGATCATCGAATACAAAGGCCAACCGATGGGGCTTTCATACTTCACGAACATAGACCGCGTGAACGGCACCTGCATGTGGGGGTTCTACGTGGGTGACGAGGAGGCGCCTCGTGGCACCGGGACGGTGTTGGGTTTTCTCAGTATGAATTTCATCTTTGTCCGGGAGCAGTTGCGCGAAGTGGGTGGCGAAGCCCTGGCCTTCAATGTGCCCAGTCAAAAGCTGTTTAATCGTCTGGGCTTCAGCAACAATGGCTGTCGATCCAAGCCTGTTGTGAAGAACGGTTCAGACACCGAGGTGATTATGTTTTCGCTGCAGAGAAACCAATGGCTTAACGCAGATGCGTCAAGAGTGCGCGACCTGATTGCGAACCGGAAAGTCAAGGTATGAACTACGTGATTGCTACCAGTCGCACCTGGCATGAACCGATGGCCGAACGCCTGAAGGAAAAGTGCGGTATGCCGTTTCATCTCATCACGCGCAAGAAAGACCTTACCCCTGAACGATTGATGGAACTGGCGCCACGCTACGTCTTTTTCCCACACTGGTCGCACATAATTCCGGCGGATATCCATAACAGATTTGAGTGTGTCATCTTCCACATGACCGACGTACCCTTCGGCCGCGGCGGCAGTCCCTTGCAGAACCTTATCGTGCGGGGCATTACCGACACAAAGGTCACAGCCCTTCGTTGCGCAGAGCAAGTCGACGCCGGTCCCGTCTACATGAAACGCCCCTTGCCTCTGCACGGCACCGCTGAAGAAATATACTTGAGAGCGGGCAGGGTGGTTGAGGAGATGATCGAAGAGATCGTCCACACCGAACCTTCTCCACACCCACAAGTGGGAAAGGCAGTGACTTTCAGACGCCGTCGCCCCGAGGAAAGCGACATGTGTGACATCTCGGATATTTCCAAACTGTATGACCACATTCGCATGCTTGATGCCGATGGGTATCCCAGGGCCTTCCTTCGGAGCGGACGCTTTCGCCTCGAGTTCAGCCGTGCCGTACCCAAAGACGGACGACTTGTGGCCGACGTCGCTATCACTGAGGTGAGCGATGAGTAACAGAGTATTGGTGGTAGCAGCTCATCCTGATGACGAAATCCTCGGCTGCGGAGGAGCCATGGCCAGGCACGTGAAAGCGGGCGACCATGTAAGTCTGGCCATCCTTGCCGAAGGCTTGACCAGTCGCGATTCACAACGCGACCGCGAACGGCGGCGGGAAGAGATATCTGAGCTTGGTAAAGCAGCTCGACAGGCAAATAAAATCCTGGGTGTCACTGATGTTGAGCTGTACGATTTTCCGGACAACCGGATGGACAGTGTTCCAAGGTTGGATATTGTCAAACAAGTGGAAAACCTGGTAGACCGATTCCGTCCAAACATTCTGTACACGCATCACAGCGGTGACGTAAACATCGACCACCGTTGCATCCATGAAGCTGTCGTCACCGCCTGTCGGCCGATGCCGGGGAATCACCAGGTAGACACACTGTTGTTTTTTGAAGTAGCCTCAAGTACCGAGTGGCAGACAGCGGGCTCGGCGCCGCCCTTCCATCCGAACTGGTACCTGGACATCTCTGAGACGCTCGGGCTCAAGAAACAAGCGCTGGAAGCTTATCAGTCGGAGATGCGGCCGTGGCCACATGCCCGTTCGATTAAGGCGGTGGCTCATCTGGCTCACTGGCGCGGTGCCGGTATTGGCGTCGAGGCTGCCGAAGCGTTCATACTGGGCCGCAGAATAGTCGGGTAAGGTAGGTTTGCTATGAAAGAGATAACGTTTGGGCCATATCGAATCGGCGCAGATCAGCGTCCGTTTATAATCGCTGAAATGTCCGGTAATCACAATCAGTCACTTGATCGAGCCCTGGCCATTGTCGATGCGGCTGCGGCATCAGGCGCTCATGGTTTGAAAATCCAGACTTACACTGCGGATACCATGACGCTCGATGTAGATAGCTCGGACTTTCGCATAGACGATCCCAACAGCCTGTGGAACGGAAGCAATCTTCATAAGCTCTATCAACAAGCCTACACGCCGTGGGAGTGGCATCAGGCGATTTTCGATCGCTGCAAACAACATGGTATGGTCGGTTTCAGCACGCCGTTCGATGCCGCGGCGGTCGAGTTTCTTGAGCAACTTGACGTACCGTGTTACAAAATCGCATCGTTCGAGGTGACCGACCTGCCACTTTTGGAAACGGTGGCGGCCACCGGTAAACCGGTCATCATGTCGACCGGCATGGCGACTGTATCGGAGTTGGATGAAGCCGTTGGCGTACTTCGCTCTGGTGGATGCGCGGACCTGATTCTGCTCAAGTGTACGAGTACCTATCCAGCCACGCCTGAGAACACACATCTCCGAACAATTCCGCACTTGCGAGATTTGTTCAACGTCATGGTGGGACTATCGGATCACACGCTGGGTACGGGTGCGGCGATTGCTTCTGTCGCCCTGGGGGCAACGGTTGTCGAGAAGCACTTTACCCTGGCCCGAGCCGACGGCGGTGTCGATTCTGCATTCTCCATTGAGCCGAGCGAACTCAGAGCACTTGTTGATGAATCCGAGCGCGCCTGGCAAGCCATGGGAACTGTCAACTATGGGCCCTCAAGCGTCGACGAGACCAAGAGCCTCAAATTCCGTCGATCCATCTATGTGGCTGAAGATATCGAAGAGGGAGAACCGTTTACCGAACAAAATGTGCGCATCGTGCGTCCCGCCCACGGATTGGCGCCCAAGCATCTCAAGGCTATAATGGGCCGACATGCAGCGCGTGCCTTGAAAAAGGGCACCGCTACCGACTGGGATATGATCGCAACCGTGACGCCGGCGGTCTCGGTTCCTGAAATGGAAGGTCAATGAACGAACTGATCATCCTGTCATCATTAGCTGTGGCGATTGCGGCCTATATCATGATCGTGGTGAAGGACAAGAGCTTCTTTCATATACTCACGCCGGTCTACTTTACCTTCATCCCCGGATACTATCTGCTGGAGTTGGTGCACATACACTATTTCGGCTATAGTGGTGAGTCATCGACCTATCTGTACTGCTACGCCACTTATGCTTTGACCTTTCTGTTTTTGGCTTTGGCCTATACTCGCTTTCCGGCAATTCGTGTGAGGTTGCCGTTCAATATCAACAGTGACATCAGAACCCTGCCCTATGTGGTTTTCGCCATGGCCATACTCGTCTACCTGCCGATCCTGGTCGAGTATCGTGACCTCATTTTCACGCCGCGCGCCATTTATGCCAAAACTCGCATCGGGTATGGTCACATGTATTTTACGTCGACCGCGTTGGCCTACCTTGCTTACATATTCTGCCTGTTCAAGAAATGTTCGTTCAAGGGAGAGAAGAGTTTGTTTTTTGCGATGAGCGCCTTGTGGTGCTTTGCGCACGGCAGTAAAGGTCAGGTGGTGATACTGATCCTGATAGGGTTGATGTACCGCGTCCTCGTTCGTGACAAGAAAATGAAACTATCAACGGTGGGCGCATATTCGGTCGCGTTCGCGGTAGGTTTGGGTTCCCTGTTTTACGCTTTCTCGGAGTCCATGCGCGACGGAGACCTGAATGTTATGGCGGCTGTGTCTACTTACTCGGACTATAATCGCAACGCCATGATGCTCATCGAAGACCACCCGGAATTGCAGTACGGCCGCCTTACTCTTGAGCAGGCGGTTTTCAGTCGGGTGCCGCGCGTGCTCTATCCAAACAAACCGCACGATTGGGGGACTTTTGCCTTAGCCAAAAAATATTACCCGGTTTGGTTCGAAAAAAAGATCGGTGCGGCGTCGTTCGGTGTGCTGGGCGTACCGTTCGCCGATTTCGGATATTTTGCCATAGTGTACCTGATTTTCTGGGCTGTGGTCACCGGCGGGCTGCTTAAGATATTCGTAGTGCGCTTGAGAGAACATCGCGATCCGTCGGACTTCATCGTCGTCCTGTTCCTGGCCAATGTCGGCGTGATCCCCAGCGGTGTCGGTTACACGCTGCCGGAACATCTGCTGCTGGCCTTTTTGGTATCCGTCCTGTTGCGCCTTCGAATCAGATGGCGGCATCGTGAATCGCTGCTGAAAAACCCGCAGCTTGAGGCCGTCTAATATGCCGTGGAAGGATAAGTCAATTGTCATGGGCTTCTACCAGGGGATCGGCGACTTTCTGTCGGCCATTCCCGTAGCCAACGAGCTGTTACGTCAGGGTAATCGAGTCAGCATGGTAGTCTCCCGCACCAATCTTGAGTTAGCCGAGTTAGTGGCATGGGAGAATGAGCATATCAAGCTGATTGAGTTCGCCCCTTTTTCATCGAAACCGGGGGCTGGTTTCGCATTGATGCGAGATTTGATTAGGCTGAAGGCTGACTATGTCGTCGTTTCTCCACACGCTCAGAAAAGGGTGTCCAGTTGGAAGCTGCCGGTTTTGTTATGGATGGTCAAACATCTGGCGCGTCCCAGGCTGAAAGTGGTGGGGTCGGCTGATGAAAGATTGTCCGGACTGTACGACCAACGAATGACGGTGGACAAACAGCTTGACCTAACAAGCCGGGAACGAGTGTTGCATCAGGCGGCTGGGTCAGTTAGAGACAATTGTCTGCTCAACATGAACATATTCACTATCACCAGGTCGCCGAGCAACGGGGAGACTACTTACGATTTGGTGATACACCCCGGGGCATCGCGTGATATCAAGATGTGGCCGATTGCCCTTCATCGTGAGCTTATCGAGAGCCTGGACACCGATCTGCGAATAGCTTTTCTGGGAGTTCCTGCTGAACTGTCACCTATTGAAGATGCGTTAGGGCAACGGGCCAATGTGGCTTACCTCTCCGGATCTGTTACCGATGCTGTTCGGGTGGTGGCCCGGGCCCCTGTGGTCTTGACCATGGACTCAGGTTTCTCGCACGTGGCGGCATTTCTCGGCGTCAGGCATTTTGCACTCTTCGGTTCGACCGATCCCAGTGCCTACCCGCCAAGGCCGGACAGGTCGACCATGCTGTACCGCCAGGTATTGCCCTGCCAACCGTGCAATCTTCACACTTGCCCTTTTGACCACGCTGTCTGCATGCAGCAGGTCGGCCCGGCCGAAGTTGCTGAGGCCATCATCGCCGCTCTGGATATGTTAGGCATTGGCCACGTGGCAGCGCACCCTGATTGATTCCCGATCAAAACCAGAACGCGTGCCCGCGGCGGGATGCGTGATAGGTTGTCCCCGAAGCGACTTTGAGCGCACCAACCGGTCGCCTTGCCGCACCAACAACGAGTTCCCAGAGCACAGTATTCCGCCGATCTGGGTTTTGTCGCCGAGACGTTATTGTTGACGTACATCGTGGCCCTGAATTATTCTCCAATCAGGAAAACTGGCCGCCCTGGGTACTCCACCCGGTGGCCGGAAACTTATCAGCGTACAGTCTCTCATGAGGTTACGCTGAGATGCAACTCGTGCCGCGAGAACTATGGTGAATGCGTCCGATCTAAAAGTCGCTTTGAAAAAGAGATCACCGCTGCTCAGTTGGATATTCTCGACCGCTCGATTTCTTTGGGAAATGCCTCGGGTGGTAGACATGCTATCCCGACTGGAAAAGCATGTCGACGCCGAGGGGACGCAGCGAGTGGAGCACCGCGGCGTGGTGCTGTTCAACACTGTCCGCACTTATGTGTCCGTCCAGTTGGTTATCGAGGTAATGCTGGCCCTCAAGCTCAAGGCCCGCGGTTTTGACGTCCGCATGTTATATGATGACGGCCCGCTCTACCACCACGAGACACTTACCAAAAACGATCTGGCGCCGATGCAGACCTACTATCGGTTGAGGCGTCTCTTGTCGTTGGCCCTGCTGCGACGCCTGCCGCTGGTCGGCGGCATGATGGAGCCATACTCGCGTTTCGTAGATCGTGCCCAGCTCACGCTGCTGGATGATCCGAAGGTAGGGGAGCTAAAATCTTTTCGTTCAATCGAACTCGAACCGTTTGTCCGAGCTTCGCTGGTACGATTTTATCTGTCGGCGCCCGACCGCCCCATGCTGGAAAGTGAACGCGATTACCAGAAGGCCAGGGCCATGTTTGTGCGCAACGCTATTGTCAGCATAAGTGCGGCTCAACAGGTCTACGCAGAATTCAAACCGACCATGGTGGTCACGTCGCATGGTATCTACTCAAGTTGGGGAACCTTCATGAGCTTCATGATGCAGCAGGGTGTGCGCACGATCACCTATGGATTGAACGGCTACGGCGCCGCCAGCCTCGACCTGGCCACCGACGACATTGCGGCCAACAAAAGCGACGGTGGCTATCTCAAACATCTGGCCGAACAGGTTGTGGACCGGACGATTTCACGGATCGATGTTGCCCAGCGGGTCGGACACCTGATGAATGAACGCTTCAATCACGGCAGCGCCGATATTGCCAGACTGGGCGGGACCGAGACAGCCTCGCGGTCACCGTTGCTGCAACGTTTGGACACCCATCGGGCGGCCGGTCGGGATATCTTTGCGCTGTTCCCCAACGTGATGTGGGACAACGCCACTACCTTCGAAGAGTCCAACCGGGTCTTTGACTCGCCGGTCGAGTGGCTGGTGGAGACGGTACGTTATTTTGATCGCTCACCGGACAAGGTGCTCGTTATTCGCGTCCACCCGGCGGAGCGCAGTTTCATGACCGTCAGAAAAAGCGTTAGCGACATACTGACCTTTCATCTGGGCGAGCAGGTTCTCCGGCGAGAAAACATCATCATCGTGGCGCCTGAGGAACCTCTCTCGAGCTACGCCCTGTTTGACTTCATGAAGGCAGGCATCGTGTACAACGGTACGATCGGGCTTGAGCTTGTTTTCGGGCACATAGCGCTGATCATCGGCGCACGGGCTGCCTATTCCGACTCAGGCTTCACGCACGACATACATGATCGCAACGAGTATTTTGCAGCCTTTGATACTACCGAGCAGATATTGCAGCGTCAGGACTCAAACCTTGAGTCGGCCCTTCTGTTTGCATACGAGTACTTCTTCCTTCACGGCGTACCGATGAAATTCATGTCGCCTCTTCGCGCCGGTACGCCCAACTACGAGTGTCCGACCGATGAAATATGGGGCGATCGTAACCTGGAGCATGTGGTTGGGGTGATGGCCGGCGAACGTGAGTACTTTCAGGACTATTGGCGTCAAGACGAAAGGTAGGAGCAGAAGTTGTCGAGAATATTGTTGGCCAGTGCACAGGAGGATTTCGAGTTTCCGCTGGCGGAAGCCGCTCGCAAGCAGTTGTTCGAGACCGCCCGGTGTCACAGAGCCGATGGGCACGACGTCCGGATTCTGATTGTCACCGGCAACCTCAACCGGGAGTTCGTTGAGGAGGGCATTCCGATTCGGTTGACCACGAAGCGGAACCTGATGCGTCTGGGACCGTGGTGCCGCCTTTCCGACGGCGTACATTACTTTGGCACCGTTGGTTGGATTGCGCTGATAGTTGCCTTGCTGATGCGATCCCGGACCCGCACTCTCACGGCAACCGATGGAGGCCTGTTCTCGACCGGGGGGCGTGTCGGCTTGCGCCGATGGTTGGCCCGCCGGTTCCACCGATGTTACCAGCAGTTTCATACCTACACCGAATACCAACGAGAACTGTTGCTGGCCTTGTCGCCCTGCTTCAAGACCAAGCTGAAGACAGTCAGGCCGATCCTCATGGAGCCACCGGTTACGCCGACTGAAAAAGCTAAACAGCCCACTATTTTGTACATGGGACATCTGAGCAAATTCAAAGGTGTCGACATTGTGATGAAGGTCTTTCGCGCCCTTGCCCATGAGTTGCCGAATCTCAATCTAACGCTGGCCTGCAACGGGCTGACCTACGACGACAATCTGGAGCATTCAGTGCACCACTTGGTCGATGAGTATCCAACACGAGTGACATTGAAAGGCAAAGTGGATGTTTTTGCCGAAATCGGACGGTCGCACCTGCTGATATATCCTATTAGAGCGCACAGCGGAACTTTCGCGGTGCCTTTGTCTTTGTACGAAAGCCTCTGTTGCGGTACGCCCTTTTTGTCGTCGCGGCTTGAAGGTGTGGCCGAGTATTTTGACGACTACTTTCTGTGTCCACCGGGTAACGCCGATCAGTTCATTGAGAAGGCGCGGCGGTTCCTTGCCTCTCCAGGCGAGATACCCATGCGTATCGAACAGAATCTCAGTCGCATCAAAAGGGCCTGCGCGCAGTATGAGCACGTCTGTTAAACAACGACAGATCGAGCCGATTCTCGGCGCTTGTTTCGGTCGCCGGGCGGATACCTATCTTGAGGCTCTCGTGGGGCTCAAACAAGCCGGGATAGACTTCATTCTGATAAACCTGCCCTTCCACTTTCAGATGCAAAAAACCCCCAGCGATCTCGATCTTATTTGTGATACCGAAGGATACCGGCGCGCACGGCACTATCTGGAAGCACACGGTTGGTTCAGGCTTGATCGAAGCCCGGGGAGCTCTCAGGTTGTCTATGTTGGCTACGATAGCGCCAAAGGTCTTGTGCGTCTGCATCTGCATGAGCATCTCCGTTTTTTCGGAGTCACCTGGTTGACCTTTGAAAAAGCCGTGAATGCCACTTATGAAGTCAGTGGTTTCCGTGTGGCCGAGGCATGGCTCGATTACTTTGTGTTACACGTGGAGTGGTTTTTCAGAGGCAAGATGGACTACCCCAGGCGCATCGATGAAGTGGCGGCGCGGTGTGACCGGCCAAACCTGATCGCAATGGGGAAGAGGCTGTTCGGGCGAAGCTATGTGATGATTGAACGATTGGAGCGGCTAAACCGATCGCAGGCGCATCCTACCCTGTGGCGACGCCTGCGCCTCGTGTTCGGTCAACCGGGCAGTATCGGTGGAGCGTCGGCCTACATGACGCACAGGATTCTGGTGCGACTCGACTGGTGCTTCTTTTGGCGGCGCCGAGGTTTGTTGGTGGTGATAATGGGCATCGACGGCAGCGGCAAGACGACCCTGGCGCAGCAGGTGGCGGCTCAACACGATGGCGGAGGACTCTTCTGTCAATACCGTTACATGGGGTTAAAGCTTTCGTTGGTGCAGCGTTTCCGCAGACTCCTAAGACCCGGTGGCGACCCGCGTGAACGCTATGTTGGACAGCGCGGAATTGCCGATAGTCTGGCCAAACGCTGGACCCTACTGGCCAATATGTTCAACCTCCTGCTCAGTCTGTTCTATATCCTGGAATACAATGCGAAGTGTCTGTTTGCGCTTGCTCCTATTCGGAATCACAACGATCTGATTATCGTCGATCGGACGTGGCTGGACAAACTGATGGCGGCCGAACGGTGGGGGAACAGACTGTCCTTCCATCTCCTGCCGAAACCTGATCTCGTCATTGCCCTGCACGGCGATCTCACCGTTTTCTACAAGCGGGCCCGCGAGTTTGAAGTGCCGGTGCTTTCCAAAATGCAAGCAGCCCTGAATGATGCCCTTGTCTATATCGAAGAGCATGGCATCGAAGTGATGCGACTCGACACGGTACAGCACGATCTCAAAGAGTCCAGCCGTCTGGTTCAAGAGAAAATCCGGGGTCACATAAGTGACTAAAGCCCTCAAAGTATCTCTGTCGCACTCGCCTGTCTTCAGCCTGAGCAAGGACGGTTTTGAGGTCAACTTTTACGGCCAGGTTTACAACCGGTACGAACTGGAAACATTCCAGTTCAAAGAGACCAATGCCGGGCCATTGGCCGAACTACTGAACAGGCTGGGCGGTTTCTTCTTGATGGAGTATGTCGATCACCGGCGCGGCTTGCACGTCGTTGCCAACGACATTTTCGGCAACTTTCGGACCTATCGCGTTGAGGTCCCCGAAGGGCTTCTTCTTAGTGATGATGTACTGGTAGCACGCGATGGAGCCAGGAACGGAGGGAGGCCACTGGTCGAGGATGCCCACGAACGATTCTATTTTCAACGTCACCGTTACACCACCGGCGGCGCCACGCTGTTCAGTCATATCCAAAAACTAATGCCTGCAACCATGCTGATCAGCAGACCCGAGGGCTTAGTCGAGAAGATCTATTTCCGAACCAGAATCGCCAGGAAAAGCAACGACAGGCTCTACGCTGAGAAAAACCACCAACTGATAGCGGACAGCGTCTCCTCAGGCAGACGCCCGAATTGCAAAAACATTCTCTTCTTTACCGGCGGAATAGACTCAACCTATTTGGCCATGGTTCTCAAGCAACAAGAGATCGACTTTCTCCCGGTATTCGTCAAGTACCGTCCCCAGGACAATGATAACTTCATCGATGAAACGAAGACCCAAGCGGCTGCGCAATGGTTGCCCCACGGCGTGAGAACCATCGAAGTGCCGATCAAAGACAACTATCATCTGCTTGAAACCGCGGTTCGGCGACATCCCTTCGATAAGACGCTGGCCGTACCTTTCTATGAGGCGCTCCGGCTGCTCGGTGAGGAGTTTGGGTGCTGCAATATCTTTAACGGGCAATCGTCCGACAGTATCTACTGCTGGAGCGCATCGAGCAAGACCATGGGCGGCAGAATCCAACGGCTGTTAACTTCCCGACAATATGTCGACCGCCCAACCTACCAACGCTGGATCATAGCGGCCATGGCCGGACTGCTCTATCGTCGCCGAGGAAAGATGGGACGCAACCAATTTGTCCCGGTGAGCTTTGCGGATTACTGGACGGGACTCCTGGACCCTGCCGGTTACCTGCCTGTCGTTCATTCGGCCAAGACAGATGGTGATTACTCCCGATATCTCAGCTCAATCGCCGAACGAATAGTCACCGAGCTTGACGGCGACCTCGAAGCGATCATCATGTACATGAAAATGATGTATCTACAGGGCACGTCGAACATTTTCGTAATCGAATCGACTCGGGCCTATGGTCACAATCTGGTTATGCCGTTCGTAGATGCACGTTTGGTTTACCTTAAAATGTCGATGCAAGACGAAAGCCGAAATCTTCGCCACCCCCGGTATGTGTTGGAAGAAACTCTGCAGCGTCGTTACAAGATTGATACCGGCCTCATCGAGAGAGGCCGCCGAGTCCGGGGGGACAGTGAAGCGCACGCTGACTATCAAAAGGTTCTGGGCGAGGTCTACCAACAATGGGACTGCCTGTACAAAAAACTGTTCTCAGTCACCTGACAATCTCAGGTCTGCTGCCCGTAATCCGGTTTGGCTATGGCTTCTGTCTGGCTGCCCTTTTGTCCAAACAGTTGACCGTGGAGTCCTACGGAAACTGGTCGCTGTTTATCAGCATGATCGGGTTGATCCTAACATTCTCATCCATGAATCTGATGTATGCATCCAATGTGTTGCTTACGGGCAAAGATCGTAAACAACAAAAGCAAGATATCTTTTCGGTCAGCGTTACCAAGGGATGTGTAACTCTTCTGGTGTATGCATGCTTCGCCTGCTATCTCTTGTACAACGATGTTTTCACGCCCACGGTGCTGGCGTTGATGTTCGCCGCTCTAGTGTGTCGAACTGTCAATGACTTATGCTTCGGATTGTGCCGTGCCCTGTTGTTGATTGGTCGCCAGGTTCTGTTTCTGTTTGTGGAGTCGGCACTGATTATCGCAGCGATTCTGGTTGGCTGTTACTACTTCGAGGGTGGACTGGAAGGAGCGTTGTATGGATTCATCGCCGCCGAGTTTCTGGCCACGACGCTGGGCATGTATTTGTTGAGAGATTACCTGGAAGTTACGCGATACGACTTACGGGTCGTGAAGAAGTACCTGGCCCTGGGCTTGCCACTGCTTCCTTTTGCCTTTTCGGATCTGATAGTCAATTCCCTGGTGCCCCTATTGCTGAAACTATACGACAGTTTTGAGAGCGTGGCTTTTTACAGTATTGCGCAGAAAGTTGCGTTGGTAGCCACCATTCCGACCGCGATAGTGAACAATGTATATGCACAGTACCTCAAAAAGAGCCGGTCATCGGCCAATGGCTCAGCCGTCCGACGCACCTTTCTGATATTCCTGAGCATCTATCTCCTGTTGGCCCTGCCGCTTCTTCTGTTTATGTATCTGTTCGGCAAGGATGTCATTGCGCTGGTATCCACGGTGGAATACGTTCACTCTTACGACCTCATGTTGTTGTTGGTCCTGGTAAACATGTTGGTCAGCGTGAGCGCCATGCTAACTACGCTGTTCGCGGTGTTCGAACGGACCAGGACGGTCGGCTACATTTGGCTGGGTGTATTGGCCCTCTTCGTAAGCATCAGCGGTTACTGTTTTGACCGATGGCAGATGCACGGCATTGCTTATGCTCTGCTTATCTCGTTTGGGCTGGGTCTCATGTTGGTAGCGGTCGCCGTCTCGTTTCTGAAAAAGTCCATTCGACGCCGGCGCAACGCCGACAACGCCATCTGATCTGACTCTTCCGCATAACCTACCGCGTCACCGCCACTGACTTCCGGCGGCAAAGAGGTCCCTGGATCAGCGGAACTGTGCTGCTGCGATGGGCAATGGCGCAAATGACTCACCTAACCGGAAACCATTTCCCAGCGCCTGGGGCGGGGTCGGCCCGGACGCAATCCGACTATTGTAACTCGCAGTTATACAATATGATACGCAGGACGATTCAGGCTCTTCGGGGCCTCGTTTGGCATGCTGTCTGCTCTGTAGACAAGCGTATAATTGAACCTGATACGCCGTCAAGGATGACAGCAATGGACCATGCCGCCAACGCCGGAGATCGAGAAACAAACCGCGGTCACCACCGGTCAAATGACCAACCCTTCCAAGGTGATATTGAAATCAACCCGATGGCCTTTTTGCGCCAACTCAAGCGGCAACGGCTGCTAATAGCCGCCGTGGTGCTTGGCGCCATGACTATCACCGCCGTGGTGATGGTGTTGACACCCAATCGCTACCGTTCGCACGCCTCGATTCTGCCATCAGGCGGTCGAGACCAGCTATCCGGCTTGATGGAGATGGCCGGACAGTTCGGTGTGGGAGCCATGGGTGCGGCCGACGAAAATTCTTCGTCGCTGTATCCGAGCATTCTACGTTCCGATCTGGTGCGCGACGGTGTGTGGCAGAGGAAATACCAGATCGAAGATGGCCGTGACAGTCGTTCGATCAGGCTCGATGATTACTTCGAAACCGAGGACCCCAGCGAATTACGAGCCGCCTTATCCAGGATCACATCGATTTCAGAAGACAAGAAATTGGGTATCATAAATCTCAGTGTTGAGACGACCTATCCGGACCTATCTCAGGCTGTACTGCGCGAGAACCTAACGCAACTCGAAACATATCTCAGATTCAAGCGACGTTCCCAGGCGCGGGAGAACGAAGCTTACTTGGTTCGGCAACAGAAAGCCCGCGGCCGGGAACTGACTCAAGCAGAAGATAGTCTCCAACAGTTTATGCAAGTGAATCGCAACTGGAACTCCTCCAGCGATCCCCAACTACAGACCGAACTGGCCCGTTTCAAACGCGAAGTAGAGGTGCGCGCCAAGACTTACCTGCTGCTCACCCAACAACTCGAACTGGCTCGCCTGGAAGTACAGAAAGACATTCCCATTGTCCGCATACTTGATGAACCATCCAGACCCACCGTGAAGTCGGGACCACGACGCACGTTTACCACTCTACTGGTGGGATGCTTGACGCTGCTTTTCTTCGTCACTTGTCTGTTTGTGCGAGATATCTTTAGGCAAATGATCTCTTCGGAAGGTCACGAAACCTCAGCTGGTCGGTTGTCCGGCAATCTTAATACCCGGATCGGTACATCTCGACCGTTAACACTCAAAAACCGTGCGGGCTCAGAGACGAACTCAAGCAGAGCGGTCAAACAGCCGATAGCCAATGAATAAGGGACACAACCAGCCAAACGTGGCCAACGATGCAACGGGGCAGACCTTGACAGCGGCTTCTTTCAGTAATATACTCAAAACCATGGCCTTCCCGTCAGGTATGGACCCCTCGGGTTCGCAACATAGCGACGACAATCCGATCACTGACTCGATGGCGACAGCACTCGTCGTACCCACGCTTAATGCCGGAAATGGCTTCGTCGAATGGCTGGCCGTCCTGAAAAAGCAAACCGTCCGGCCTCAACGCCTGTTATTGATCGACTCAGCCTCCACCGACAGTACCGTTGAGATGGCCGCCGATTCTGGTTTTGAGATTAAGAGCATCGACCGTCGCGACTTCAACCACGGCGGAACACGTCAGTTGGCCGTCGCTGAATTGTCCGACAGCGAGTTGATCATCTTCATGACTCAGGATGCATTGCTGGCCTCACCCGATGCGCTGGAAGTTCTTTTGAAAGGGATGCGCGATCCACGGGTCGGCGCCGCATACGGACGGCAATTGCCGCGTCGCCGGAGCTCCTCCATCGAGGCACACGCACGGCTGTTTAATTATCCCACCGATTCACATGTGCGCGACCGTTCGGACATCTCCAGATTCGGTATAAAGGCAAGCTTCCTGTCGAACTCGTTTGCCGTCTGGCGTCGCTCGGCCCTGGTCGAGATCGGTGGATTCCCGACCTGCCTGATCCAGAACGAAGATGCCTGGGCCGCCTCCAAACTGATCCAGGCCGGCTGGAAAATAGCCTATTGTTCGGCGGCCACGGTGCATCATTCGCACGGCTACGGATTTATGCAGGAGTTTCGGCGCTACTTCGATATCGGTGTGTTTCACGCCGACCAGCGATGGATTAGAGACTCTTTCGGCCATGCCGGTGGCGAAGGGCTGCGTTTCGTCCGATCTGAAATAAAACACCTTTTGCGAACCAATCCGGCCTTGATCCCATCGGCGCTGGTGCGGACGGGCCTGAAATTGATAGGGTACAAATTGGGCACACTGCAAGACAAACTACCGCCGAGAGTACGACCCTGGCTGAGTGTGAACAAACAGTACTGGACCTAAAGGAGTACTATGAAACGCTGCGTGATTTATGGCGGAGCCGGGTATGTCGGCACACATTTGACCAAACACTTGCTGAACACCGGACGCTTCACACATGTGCACATCGCAGACATCCAAAGTTCCCCGCTCGAAGGCAGCCCGGGTGTCACCGCCAGTATCACCGACGTGCGACAACCGCTTGAGATCGCCCACGCACCGTTCACGCCGGATTGGATTTTCAACCTGGCCGCCGTACATCGCGAACCCGGCCATGAACCTCACGAGTATTACGAGACAAATCTGGCCGGCGCCGCCAACGTCTGTGACTATGCCGAGGTGGTGGGATGCGACAACATGTATTTCACCTCAAGCATCTCTGTCTATGGACCCACCCTTGGTGCAACCGATGAAACCGCAGCTATACGACCGGTCACCCCCTACGGTGGTTCCAAGTACCCGGCCGAAGTAATACATCAGCGATGGCACCGGACCAAGTCTGGTCGACGTTTGATCATCTCGCGACCGGGCGTGCTGTACGGTCCCGACGATCCCGGCAACATCCTGCGCATGGTCAAAGCTATCAAAAAAGGATACTTCGCTTTCCCCGGCTCACCGAGGATCTTCAAATCATACGGATATATCTTCGGATTCATCGACAGCATCGACTATTGGCTGGACTCGTCCGAGGATATGGTAGTGTACAATTACTCGGAGTCGCCCACCCAGCCTCTGGGGGAACTGGTAACAACCATCAAGGACCACCTGGAATGTCGTGCCTTGGTTCTGCCGATTCCGCTGTGGCTGTTGCTTCCGGCATCAAGACTGATTCAGGCAATAGCCGGATTCACGAACCCGATCCACCCGGTAAGAGTAAAGAAAGCAGCAACTCCGACGCATATAGTGCCACAACGATTGATCGATACCGGGTTCAACTTCCGCTACAGTTTCCTGGAGTCACTGAAGCACTGGGAACAGATGGCGCCATACGATTTCGACCCGATGGCCGTGAGAGAAGTGCAGCTCATCAAGCCGCAGGAAGCACCGCCGGTAGTCGTCCCGCAGCCGAGCCGGGAGACCTCACCGCTTGAGCTGGTGGGTTAAAACGTCAAGATTGGTCTCTGCAGGGCTGGGCCGGCCGGTGCCGGATATGTTCGCAATTACTTCGATGATGACATTCCTCGGTCTGAAATCAGATGAACTCCGTCATAGTAGTTCTTGTAGGCCGGGGCCGTCTTCGCCTGCGCGCGGCGACGTGAACCCGCCGCTCGTTGACTTGTCATTCCGGCGAAGGCCGGAATCCAGTTCTTCAGTACGCCACCTAAAGGGCACGTTGAAAAAGGTCCATATCGTGGGTGGTGTTGGGCGACCCCGCCCGACACCTGCCGTCCAACCCACTGGCTGTCAGGCGAGTCGCCTTACAGCACCTGCACATCCAGTTCTTCGGTACCCCACCTATAGCCCTGCGACAGGTGGGTTCCCCGGCAACCACTACTGATCCCATCCGACGCAAAGCCTCTGGGTGGGGAACCGCTGTACCGGTGATAAATCACTCACTTGTGCCTCACGCTCCATTATATGTCATGCTGAGCGCAGTCGAAGCATGAGCGCAGCTTCGTAAGCCGTCTTCGCCTGCGGCTGGCGAACACAAGGCCCGCCGCTGCGTGACGGAAAAAGCCACATGAGGAGATAGAAACCAAGCTGAACGATTTGCATATTAGGGGTTGATTTTTCTGAACCGACCTGTTTATTAGGGCCTTGATTATCGGCCTTAAGGCCGATACTTTCAGATAGCCCCCGTATGTGGTGGGGTTCCCGAGTGGCCAAAGGGAACAGACTGTAAATCTGTCGGCGACGCCTTCGGAGGTTCGAATCCTCCCCCCACCACCATTAGACCACCGCCGGGTGGTTTTCTTTTGGCATTTTCCAGCCTCTACCGTATGGATAGAGACAAACCGCTTGACAATAATTCGAGTCACAACGTCTTTACTGCAATGCAACTTTGAGGAGGAGTTTTTGACAATATGCTTCGATTGATCGTACTGTTGATGTTTTGTGTGCTGATGGCTCCGACGATGCAGGCCGAGAGTCTGTATCTACCGGACTTTAAGGTGAAGATGTTGGATGGCTCGGAGTTTGTAGGTCACAGCGCAGTACTTGACTCGGTGCAGCTTTCTGCCTATTCCCCTTCAGGAGTTCAGGTCGCATTTGCTCTGGATGATATCCATTCGCTTTACCGAAGCAACGGAGACCATTCAGGTGACGGACTTGTCATCGGCATTGCCGTTGGCGCCCTTACAGGTATCATTATCAATACGGCCAAGGACGACAAAACCGAATACAAAAAGAACGAACAAAAGGGATTGGGCATGGTGGCCGGTACCGCCGCTCTCGGAGGCTTGGCCGGTTTGTTGGTCGGTTCTTTGTGGAAGTCGTGGGATAAAGTAGATTTTTCGGAAAGCTTTAAGGTCGAGTACCGAGCCGATCGTCCCTACCTCGGGTTGACTCTCAAATTCTGACCCGGTCTCTCCCAGACGAACGAGAGCAGCCGAAGCTTATACGCTCGGCACCACTAATAGCACTGAGGAGCCGGACCACCTCGGAACATGTAGTCCACCAGGTAAACCAAGTCGGCAATGTCCAGAATCCCTGATCCATCCACATCGGCCGAGGCCATGACAACAGGTGGCGGTCCTCCGAAGAACATGAACTGGAGCAGATATATCAGGTCCGAAATATTCACTCCATCCTGCTTGAAATTGATATCACCACACTCCCAGGTTCCGTAATCGACTCTCATCCGGACCGGTACCGTCCAGGGATTGTGGGCTGAGTCCGGATCGTTGGAGCTTACCACCACCGAGGCGTAGTACCAGCCGGTATCGAGACCGGTCGTTACCAACTGAGCAGACAGCGTGTCGGCCAGACCTGAACCGAGTTCTCCGATAGTGTCGGTAAGGGATATCCAGCCGGCCGACTTGGTGAAGATAATCGCCAGAGAATCGTGCAGATACTCGGTGTTGTAGGCGACCATCAACCCGTCCGTACCGTTGTAGTCTTCTATGCCAATGGTGCCTCTTTCACTGTCGAATCCGGCGCCGATCTCCAGGTATTGAAATTGTATCGTGCCGTTCTTACGCATGATTACCTGGGCGTTGATCACCGCGCCCGGCAAAGCATTGTAGGCCGGATAATCGATGAACTGAATCACCAACTGGTTTCCGTCGCTCTGATATACTACCTTGCCGCCGGGGTTGGATGGGTCGAGGATGTTTAGATCATCCCAGTACCAGGCCAGCATGTCATTAGGTTCACGACCGAAGGGAATGGTGCCGTTGTCGTGATAATCAAGCCCCTCCGGCGGTCCGAAACCGATCATCCCGTTACTGGCGACATAGAACCCGCTAAAGACCTCATCATAGTATGGAAAACTGAATCCGATGAGGAACGGCCCCACCACATTGTCATCAGCCAGTCCGGTTACCTCGATGCCGGTAGATTCGATATCAACCCAGTTGAACACAGAACCACCCAGTTCGTCGGAGTCCAGCCAGACATAACCAAAGTCATCGGGGCCACCGGCGTTGTACAGTACTTCGGGTCCCCGCCTGGTGTTGGTAATACCCTTGACGGCAACATCGGGAGTTGTTGCCTCAGGTATCTCGTAACGTGGAGGATTCACGCGTCCGGCATTAAACAACCGGCCAAACGCCGAACCTCCGCCAAACAGCGGCACAGCTCGGGCCTCGTAGGTGAGCAAACCAGCGCCAACATTGGTTACGGCAAGACCGACCTGGCTGGTGTCCTTCCATTCGAGAGCGACGTCAATCTCCGCCGGGTCAATATGGATGGCCGACGCGTAGTCGATAACGATATCATCCACGTACCAGTCATCAGCCGTTGAGCCGGAACCGGTACTGCGAATTCGGAACTGGAAAGTACGATGCATCGCATCCGGCGGCAGCCAGAGGTGAACCGCCTCGAACACGCTCATATCCGGCCCGCTACCGAGGTGGTGACTCAGGTTCTGCCAATCCCCGGCGTCATTGCGATAGTCAAACCAGAGGTCATCACCTTCATCGGGTGATTCACCGAGGCCGGTGCGTTGATAGTAGTAGATGAACGAAACCTGATCCAATCCGGAAAGATCGATCGGTACCGAGATTATTGTGTCAATGCCGCCGTTGAGTTCCAGCCCATTGGGGGGAGAGGGTGGATTCATGACATACTGCGTCACTCTGGCGCCATGGTTGATAAGCCAGAAAGTGGTGTCCGGAAGAGGCCGCGTGAGGAATTGTTCGCTAAACCGCAAGCTGACCGGATCGCCGGCCGATCTTGTTATCAGTGGTTCAGTGACCAACTCGTTGACATTACCCAACGATACGGCCGTGCAGCCGCTGGTGTCGCGATAGCCGCGCGGTGTGCCCGGGGGTACCAGAATCTTCACCATGATCGACACTGAGTCGCCCGACTCCACGACCGACGTACTGTCGATTAGAAACGTTCCGGAGCTGTCCCAGACGTCGCCGTCCCACGGGAAGCTGTTGACCGAAACCAAATACATGTCGGACATACTTCCGTAATTGTGAACCCAGAGGCGGGTGAAAGCGGTGTCACCGGGGTTTACAATCTGGTCGTTGTCGGTCGGCGAGATGGCCACAGAGTAATCGTCAGGTTGGTTGAGGTAGATGTTGTCCAGGAAGTAATCGTTGTCTGCTTCGAACGGTCCGCTGGTTGCAAATCGAAACTGGAAATGTCTGTGATGGGCCGAGGCCGGCAGAGTCGCTTCCACACGATCCCACCACCACATGTGCGGCCCGCTGCCCAAAATCGTCTCCAGCGTAATCCAGTTGCCGATGTTGTCCAGGACCTCAAGTATCAGATCCTTGCCGTAACCCGGCCAGCCGCCACCGCCACTGCGCTGATAGTAAAAGACAATTCGAAGCACCGGCGCTGCGGAAAGGTCGAAAACTCGGGAAACCACAGTGTCGCCTCCGGATGGATCGCCGTCGAGATTGAGAGAGTACGGCTCGGTGAGTTCTTGCAAACCGGAATCGTTTATGACAGCTGTGGTATTGGTGAACCAACGATCCGGATTCAATGTCGTGGTAGCAAAGAATTCACTGATCGGGTATGCTATTGTCGATCCGGTGGAAACAGAATTCAGGTCGAGAGTCGAACTCAGGCTGGGATCACCGTTGGATACCACAAGCACCGTCGTGCTGTCATACTCCAGCGGTGACGATGCCGGTACTTCATCCAGTATCCGCAATTGGATCGAGTCGCCGGAGTTGACAGGGCTCGTGGTCGACACAATGCTCAACCCGGTAGAATCAAAAATCGTTGTTGCCCATTCGTCGTCCGCAACGGTCAGGTCGTAGCTGTCGGTAAGAGCGCCGTCGTTGCGGACCCAAAGCGGATACCACAAACTGTCCCCGACCGTTCCGTTCAGGCTTAGAGCCGGTGGCCACATTTCAAAGTCGTACGATATTATGTGAAATGTATACACTTCGGTCGAGTCGCTGTTGCCGTCGGTGTCAAAAGCGACCAGGTAGTAACTGACCTCGGTACCAGCCGGTTGCGCAGGGATAAAGGCATGATACTCATCTTCAACTCCAGTTGTTACCAGGGGCTCGAAATACCAAATAGAATCCAGCGAGTACTTCAGGTTGAGCGAATCCGGCTCCAGCGGCGCCGGAGCGAGAATCTGACAGACAATTTCAAAGTCACTCACCGTGTCGATGGTGTTCTCAATCGGGGTGTGAGCAATCCCCATAGAGGCCACTACGGCCAGGGCGGCAGCGGCGTTGATTCGCCCCCAGCCGTACCTGTAGTCAAAACCGATAGCGCCGAGATCGTCGGCTGTGTTCATCATTATCTGCCGGACCGAATCCGGCGTGAGTATGGGGTTACGTCCCAGGATCAAGGCCGCCAGACCGGCCACATGTGGCGCCGACATCGAAGTCCCTGCCATCGGTCCGTAATCCTGCGGCAGGTCGTAAGTAATGTTCATGAACACTTCGTAGTTGGGCATGGTGGAGAAAACATCATTCTCGTCCTTGTCTTCACCAAACCCTCCGGGCGCGCAGACGTTCACCTCCGGGCCGATACTTGAGAACTGCGAACTCTGGTCGTTGTGGTCGGTGGCCGAGACACAAACGACATTGGAATAGACAGTCGAATATGCAGCCGGCCATATACACATACCCTGCCAGGTATTACCGGCCGCCGCTACCAACAGAACCTGATGCGAGTCGGCATAGGCGACCCCGTATTCCTTGGTGGCCGATGTTGATGAGCCTCCACCGGAATAATTCATTATGCGACATCCGTTATCGACCGCATAGACGCACCCGTCACGAAAAGTCTCATGAGTCCCAAGTCCGGCGTAGCTAAACACTTTGACAGCGAGAACGCTGGTGTTCGGTGCCACTCCGGCCACGCCGACCCCGTTATCGCTTTCAGCCGCAATCGTCCCGGTGACATGGGTACCGTGACCGCGATCATCAACCGGCTTCACGTCGTAATGGATAAAATCATAGCCCAAAAAGAACCGGCTGGTGTCATCCAAATCGGGATGACTGAGCGAACCGTTTTGCATCGGGATACCAGAGTCCAGAACACCGACCTTTATCGACTTTCGACCGGTCGCAATATCCCAGGCTTCAGGTGCATCGATGTCGGCATCGTCGGTGCCGCCCGGCGGAATCTGGCCGGTGTTGTGATAGTGCCACTGAAGATCGAACAGCGAGTCATCGGGGACCCCGCACTCGTAGTCGATCATATTCGGTTCGGCGTATCTTACCGACGGCAGAGCGGCGATTTGCTCAATGGTCTCAAGAAACCGGCTCTTGCTCGATATCCGCACTTTCATGAATCCGCTACGGTCCGGTGGGCGCACAACTTCAGCATCTATGGAACCAAGTTCAACAGCGAAATCTGCCCCCGCCTTACCGAATTGTAATCCGATAAGAATGTCGCCTTCTACATACTCGACCTCTTGCCCTTGCCATGTTCCCTTGACAATTTCGTGTCCATTGAAGGTTGCGGCGGCCGTGGTTGTTGCTGCAAAAAGAAGGAAGCACACCAATGCGAGTCGATGCATGCACGGTGAGGATTTCATGCGACCTCCGGTTGTATGCTCTCTTGGTATCAAAAGTGATCCACGTTCAAAGTAGTGCTTTTCCCGCCTCTGTCAAGGGGAAAACGAGATTGCAGGTAGGGCGGGTCCGTCTTCGCCTGCGCGCCGCGGCGTGAATCCGCCTCTTCACTGAAGCATCATGGGCACGCCGTTGGCGGTGGGCCGTCGTTGAACATGTAATCTACCAGATACACCAGGTCGGCGATATCAACCGGCTCAACCCCGCTGCCGTCGACATCACTTTCGTCAAAGCAGGACGGTTCCGGGCCACCTGAGAACATGAAGTCGACCAGGTAGACTAGGTCTGAGATGTCAATTACTTCGGCCGGATCGCTGTCGATGTTACCACGTACATCGTTACAGCATGGCACGAACAAACTGCTTAAGATCACCAACTCGCCGCGTGCCATCATCGCAGAGTAATTGCCGAAAAGGTCGAGTTCGATATCGGAGGTTGGATTGCCCAGAGGATCAAACCTCCTGACCCGAGAGACCCCATCCCAAGGCAGATCAACATCGATACTCGTGGCGTATTCGGCAAAGATCAGACCCGTTCCGTCGGCCAACATGATGTCCGCACCCGCCGGTTCATTCGATGGTCCACCCAGCAGACTGGAAAAGACAAACGAAGCCTCCAGATGAACCACACCGCTGTTAACAACCCAGTGATTGCCGTGTTCGATTACCAGCGCTGTCTCCTGACCCAAGACATCGCCCGACAACACAACAGTGGCCACCGAAGTGTCCACCTGCGACGCGGGCAACAACTCCACGCTGGGAGTCAAGTACAGTTGAACGCCTCCCCACATCGTCGGATGACCGTTGAAGATCACAGTGTCAGGTATCTCGTTGAAGAGTGTCTGTGTCTCACCCGACGGCAGCCCGAAGTGTTGCCTCAGCGGCAGCCAGGTGGGAGCGTCATTGTCGTCCGGGATGCCGTAGGTAGGTTGGATGAAAACCGGCCGCGTGTCGGCAATTAGGTCCAGAACATAATCCGGCAATGGGGCTACATTGGAGATATCGGTGCCACCGGCCAGCAGCACATAGACCATCTCAGCTTCCGGGAGTACTGAGTCAACCGTGGCGATCACTTTGTAACCCAACTGGGTGAAGGTTCCGACCACAGCCGGACTACTGACCAGTGAAGCATGCCAGGTCGGAATGTACGACCCTGAAAACAACGCCGACGCATCCAAAACCAGGTTGGCTATTGGGCGCTCACCGATCGCTTCCTCGCCCAGGGCCGTTACCTCAGTTCCGATATAGTCCGCGAAGTTGAAGCCGCCCGAAATGAGAAAACTGTGGTTCTGCTCTTCTATAGAAAACCGGTCGGGGTGATGTTGGAGTTGAACGAAGCGAAGAACGTTCCGCCACTGCTCTGTTTCCATCGTCCCGAACGATCCTATCGCCAACGATGTCGGTACACCGAAATGCCGAGGGCTTTCCAGGAATGCATGGATGCCACCCACCGTGGCAGGGATATCAAAGCCCTGACCGGCTGCTATGATCGAATCGGCTTCGACGTCATTGCGTGGAAAGTAGTTGAAAACGCTGACCAATTGAGCATCGGCTATCAACGACGCCGACGACGATTGATACCACAGGCCTGCTGTCGTCTCGTGTGTCGCACCTGCGGCTGTGGTGGTTGCTTGTATTGCCTGCAAATATCCACTCCCGAACTGCTCTTCGGTTACCAGTGTTACACCCAGGTCCAGAACGTCCTGTACGACTTCTCCAATCTCTTCGGGTGTGATATATCCGAAGCCCGTTGCCGTGGTGTCATAGTTGGACTCGGCGATGATCTCCCAGCCATCGAAATTCACCACGATATCGTACTGCGCGGCTTTTGCTACCAAAAGTTGCAGGACCGGTTCATGGTAGCTGCTGTTCGGGTATCCGTTGGCGTCGAGGGTGGGGGAGGGGAAACAGTGCACACCGCCCGGAAAGATACCGAAAAAGCGCAGATGGGTGTAACCCTGGTTCTGCATCCAGCCGAAATTGTCGTCGAGGTTTTGCGGCATGCCCCGATCGGTGCCGGTGATAAAACTCAGGTTCATCAGGAAGTTGTTCGTCAGTTCAAACTCCTGAGCTGCTGCTTGCGAACAAAACGTGAGTACAACTGCTACAACGATACAACTGTTTGCGAAAAGCTTTCTAATCATGGACAGACCTTTGTCTACAGCAAGATAACCCACCTTCGAAATCCGTCAAGGCCGCAATTCCGTGGGTGCTTAGCATCCTGGTGTGAAACCGGATCAAGAGTCCGCCTCTTCCAGCCTTTTGAGCTTGACAATAAGCATGAGGGTCACTACCGTCGGTTTACATAAGAGTAGCGAACGTGGAGGTGACTCGTGACGTTTGTGCGTCTGTGGTTGACATCTCCGCGCTGTCTCTGAATGATCGAACCTGGAACGGAGGTACGCTTTCTTTTTCTTGTTTGGCTGGGGGCACACGAAGTTTAAGGACCACGGACCCGCAATCGCTCACAAGTGCGAGAATTGTAATAATGAAAACCTCTGGCACCTATGCAAGAGGTCCGTCTGGTTTACACTGTTTTTCATTCCGGTGTTTCCCTATGAGAGCGACGTTCTACTCATCTGCCCGGTTTGTCAGGTAGGTATAAAACTGTCGAATGCGCAATACGAGGAATTGCGCCCGGTGTCGGAGGCGAATCTTGCCCTGGCAGAAGGTAGGATCACAGAGGCAGAACACCGGCATCGAATGACGCAACTTAACAATCCAACTCCGGACGGTTTGCCTCCACCTTGAGCGAGTGCGCAATTCAGAACTGTAGAGCAGGTTCCCTGTGATCCTGCCTCTGGGCGGCCTATTTGCCTGCGGTTTGTTGCTAAACCCTCAATACCGCAAGGTGAAGTGCTTCGCGATGAAGGTGCTGTCAGGTGACTCGCCTGACAGCCATTGGTTTGGGCGGCAGGTGTCGGGCGGGGTCGCCCAACACCACCTGCGAGCCAGGCCTTTTTCAACAACCCGCTTGCGGTGGATTTCTAAAGAACCGATCAGCCTGCCTTCCGCTCACTTACGGCTTGAAGCCCGGGGCAAGCCCACAGGCTACCCGACTTCATGCTAAGCGGAGTCCAAGCATGAACTCCACGCCTATTGTTACTCGGGCTACCGGCTATTTGCTTCTAAGTATATCGCGAATCTGCCGCAGCAATAGCATAATGACAAAGACCGCCATCATAGCCGCCAACTCAAGCAGACGACCCGGACCGTAGGGCAGCCAGGTGAGCGTATACCCGAACCACCGTAACACCCATTCCAACATGGCTACCACGAACATGGCGGCCGCTATCAGAAACAGCGCGCGGTTTACGATTGTGTAGTGGCTATCCTTCATCTTCGACAACCTCCTCTACCACCGATCCGGTTCGTTCAATGGTCTTGACATCGTCGAGCAACACGTTGTCAAACAAATGGACGCGCACGATTCGAATCGTACCCGCATCGTCCTGGAACCACAACTGCAACCAGCCGGGATATTCCGGAACCGATGTCACAGCCTCCAATTCGCCGTAACTGGCCGGGATTTCGGGAAGGGCTTCAGCCCACGGGACGTCCTGATTTTTCTCGCAGGCGATCCCGAGACAGATTAGCAGGAGACAGGCCAGAAACAGGCCGGAAAACTTCTTCATCCGATCCTCCTTATCATTAACTGCCGACACAACTAACTCTATCAAAGGTGGACAATCGACGAATGAGAGTCATTGTTGCATAAGTGACCTACAATATCGATGATATTGTCAAGTTAAAACTATCTTCGTAGGTTGGGACCCCCTAATGGGTTCCGACTCTTAGTCTTGTAGGGCAGTCCGCCGCGGCGGACTGTGATCCCGCCGCCTTAGTCATTCCCGCGCAGGCGGGAATCCATCTTCTCTGTCTGAGTCATTCTGGCGAAGGCCAGAATCCAGTCTTCCAAGGGCGGCAGACGTCCACATCTGCCCTAGCCTGTCACCCCGAGCGGAGTCGAGGGGGCCATGAATGGCTTCTTCGCGCTTCGCGCGTCATTGCGAGGAGCGAAGACACGTGTGTCGTAGCGACGCGGCAATCTCATTTCTGTGCGCGGCAGACGTCCACATCTGCCCCCATTGTCACCCTGAGCGCAGTCGAAGGGTGAGGACACGGCCACCCACCCAACAACTTTTTGCGTGACAACGACGACTCCCTTAGCCATATTGAAGCATCATGTTAGCAGGATTACTCGCTTGGCTTGGGACGTGTAGGGGAGTGGCAGGTATTCCCCTCTCTATATGGAGCTTTTGGGACGATTGTAGGGATGCTCCTACCTGATCTGCCATGTGACGTTCTTGTTGCCAACAATCGGCGGTCACTGTTCGTATCTTTTGCGAGGCTTAAAATAACCAAAATCACGAAGGAGCTTTTCATGGGTAAAAAGCAGGCCGGTAGCAGAAAACAAGCCAGCACTTTGAGAGAGCTAATGATCATTCGTGACCAGAATCGCGATAAGATCGATTCAATCAACCAAAATCTCGGGAGTGCGTTGGGATTCAAGTACAAAGGTGGGGTTAGTACCAACCAACCAGCGGTAATCATATTCGTGCCGGATAAGGTCAACCCGGGACTGATACCTAAGAACCAGAAGGCGCCGAAGGAACTTAAGGCGACGATTGATGGAGACACGGTCTACTGTCCTACCGATGTTGTCAGGGGCGGCAAGGCTGAGGAAGAGAAGACCCCTCCGCCGTTGAGCGACGAAAACGCAGAACTTGTTCAAGACCTTCGACAAGGCCGCATTGGATTGGTAGGCGGCGTTCAACTGGGAGCATTTGACGAATTTGGTGATGGTTATCTTGGAACCGCTGCCTGCGCCGTGGTTGACCGCGACGACGACACAAGGGTCGGACTCCTAACCAACCAACATGTATCCGGCGGCTTCGGTAGGCAGATTTCGCATCCCCTGCCGGGACAGTTTGCCATTGGCCGCACAGCCAAGGAATTGGAGTACCAACCGGACGAAGTACATTACGACGACATTATCGACGAAGCCTTTGCGTTGGTGCGAGTGGATTGTGGGTTTGTCAAAGTCAACGATGACGCTAAGAACGCAATTAAGGCGGGTGTTCATTCCATCGACAAGCTGGGTGAACCGCTGGCTGTAGACTACGATTCAATGGATATAATAGGTACCGAAGTGACAGGCGTGGGTCGTACCAGAGGCAAACAGCATGGAGTCATTGCAGCCTTTGCATACGAATGGCTCGACGACGAAAAGTGGTCCGTCTACACCGATTTTCTCATCATCGGAGAAGATCCCGGAGGAGCTTTTTCGGATCACGGTGACAGTGGAAAGCTCATTGCGACGACAGAGGGGAATCATCCCGTCGCTCTTCTATGGGGTGGATGGCAGGAGAGGCTACGCAAAGGGTACGAACAGGAGAACTGGACGTATGCAATCAATGTCAATAAGGTGCTCGAATATCTCAACGTAACACTCCTAACATAGCCCGGTGTGCTCATAAACCGGTTTGGCTCAACGGGTCGATGGTGAAAGGGTAGCCTGTTGGGTCCTTCATCCAGGGGTAGGTGTGGGTCTCTGCCTGCCCACAGTGCACGGCGGTTTGCGCGTTGATATCATAGGGGAGTTAACGATGAACTTTATCGAAGGAGGTCAGTGATGACCAAGAGTGTTTGGCTTATCTGTTTGTGCTTCTTGACGGTAGGCTGTGGACATGTGTTCACTGTGAAAAGAGGGAAATCTGACTACAAAGGGGTGCCCGGCATTCCTTTCTATGTCAAGAAGGGGGTGTGTTAGGGAGGTTACTTTCCTCGAATCCTTGTATGATTCGCAACTCATAATTACGGTATTGTCGAGCAAAGAGCCAATAGAGGTTGACAGACTTAAGAAGACAGTGCCAACACTTGCTTTACACTCGACCGAATTCAACAGTCTGCGTGACAACTTGAACGCTATCGGATACCAGACGATACCATCGGTGCAGTTGGAAACCCTAATCAGGTTCTTTGATTCAATTCAAGGCTACGATCCTCAAGTCAGGCCGCAGGACAATTCCGGCCTCATTGTAGTGTCCAATGACTTCCGAGAGGAAGCAAGGGTCGATTACACTAACAAATATTACATCAATTCCAAAAGACCGGTTATCGGGAACGCTGACGCCAGTGTAGATTTGATGGCCGACGGCACGTTGAACAAAGTTGAGGCGACAGTAGACGACAAGACCTTGGAGACTGTGATAGGCGCGCTGCCTGTGTCGGAAGTGGTCTCGGCTCTGTTGATTCCAGTGCCTGAGACAAGCTCCGAATCCTTCGCTGGAACCACCGACGAGGGCTTGGTTTTTCGTGTGCAGCTAGCTATCAAATCACGCGGAATTCACCATGTCTATTCCAGTATCTCCAATGTGGACACGATCGGCTGCCACCCTGAACCGGATCCGAACACCGTAATAGGCAACAATGAATACGCTTAAGAAAGGCGGTTGCGACTTAGAAGCCTAAAGCGAAGAAGGACAACAGACCCAAGATTGATGTACAGGGTAGTATCCGATTGCCGGCAGGGAAATGAGGTTTGCGGTTATTGGTTGTACAGGTCGGGCTAGTGCCGTTTGCAGTATGTCTTGCCGCCCACTGCGACATCGGCAGATGTGGACATCTGCCAAGCACTGTTTGGCGGATTCACGCCGCGGCGCGCAGGCGAAGACGGACCCGCCCTACGGAGACTCATCCGAGAGCCAGCCAACCCCAAAATCCCGCCGCATTCGCTTGACACAGTTAAGCTAAAGTCGTATAATATATTGTCGATATTATTACGACAAAAGGGGCCGCCCATAAATGGGCTTTTTGTCGCTAAAAAGTCGCTCAGAATACGCAAGCGAAAAAAAGTTTGGCCCCACAAGACATTTTGAAAGAAATGTCTTGACAAAGCAATGCGAATCAGTATTTTGGGCGCCTGCCTGCGAGAGCAGGCCGTAGAATCGAACGCTCTTTGACAACTAAATAGTCGTGCTGAAGACAAGAGATACTCAATCTTGTCTTCGTGTCGCGGGTCCAATAGTTTTTTATAAACTTTGAGACTCTATTAATTTTTGTGAATCTATGAACGATGCAAACGTTTTGTTTGCGTCAGGATTTGATAACAATCTATAAGAATATTTATGGAGAGTTTGATCCTGGCTCAGAACGAACGCTGGCGGCGTGCTTAATACATGCAAGTCGAACGAGAAAGGCTGGCTTCGGCCGGCCCGGTAAAGTGGCGAACGGGTGAGTAACACGTGGGCAATCTACCCTCGAATCTGGGATAATCCTTCGAAAGGAGGTCTAATACCGGATAAGACCACAAGGTGGCATCATCAAGTGGTCAAAGGCGGAGCAATCTGCCGTTTGAGGATGAGCCCGCGCCCCATTAGCTTGTTGGTGAGGTAACGGCTCACCAAGGCTGCGATGGGTAGCCGGCTTGAGAGAGTGATCGGCCACACTGGGACTGAGATACGGCCCAGACTCCTACGGGAGGCAGCAGTAGGGAATATTGCGCAATGGACGAAAGTCTGACGCAGCAACGCCGCGTGGGTGATGAAGCATCTTGGTGTGTAAAACCCTGTCAGTGGGGAAGAACAATATCAGGCGTAACTACCTGATACCTGACGGTACCCACAGAGGAAGCACCGGCTAACTCCGTGCCAGCAGCCGCGGTAATACGGGGGGTGCAAGCGTTGTTCGGATTTACTGGGCGTAAAGGGCGCGTAGGCGGGCCTTCAAGTCGGATGTGAAAACTGGCAGCTTAACTGCCAGCCTGCACTCGATACTAGAGGTCTTGAGTACGGAAGAGGAAAGCGGAATTCCAGGTGTAGCGGTGAAATGCGTAGATATCTGGAAGAACACCAGTAGCGAAGGCGGCTTTCTGGTCCGATACTGACGCTGAAGCGCGAAGGCTAGGGTAGCAAACAGGATTAGATACCCTGGTAGTCCTAGCGGTAAACGATGGGTACTAGGTGTCGGGGGTATCGACCCCCTCGGTGCCGCAGCTAACGCATTAAGTACCCCGCCTGGGGAGTACGGTCGCAAGATTGAAACTCAAAGGAATTGACGGGGGCCCGCACAAGCGGTGGAGTATGTGGTTTAATTCGAGGCAACGCGAAGAACCTTACCTGGGCTTGACATGCTTAGGACCGTCGGTGAAAGCCGATTTTCCCTTCGGGGACCTTTGCACAGGTGCTGCATGGCTGTCGTCAGCTCGTGCCGTGAGGTGTTGGGTTAAGTCCCGCAACGAGCGCAACCCCTGTCCATAGTTGCCATCAGGTCATGCTGGGAACTCTATGGAGACTGCCGGTGATAAGCTGGAGGAAGGTGGGGATGACGTCAAGTCCTCATGGCCCTTATGTCCAGGGCTACACACGTACTACAATGGTCGGTACAGTAGGTTGCAATACCGCAAGGTGGAGCCAATCCCCAAAGCCGACCCCAGTTCAGATTGGAGTCTGCAACTCGACTCCATGAAGGAGGAATCGCTAGTAATCGCTGATCAGCAAGCAGCGGTGAATACGTTCCCGGGCCTTGTACACACCGCCCGTCAAGCCACGGAAGTTGGGAGCACCCGAAGTCGCTAGCTTAACCCTCACGGGATGGCGGCGCCTAAGGTGAAACCGATGACTGGGGCTAAGTCGTAACAAGGTAGCCGTAGCGGAAGCTGTGGCTGGATCACCTCCTTTCTAAGGAGCACGGTGTGCTAAGCTTGCTTAGCAACGCTTAGGTCGAGCGACACGATTCTCCGACACGATTAGAGACTCTTGTCTCAGCCGACTATTTTAAAAATTCGTCCGCCAATTATGGGCGGTACGAGTTGAATGGGCCTATAGCTCAGT
>Ga0224509_10000017_pt1:0-62500 | contig 135108 bp, 112 predicted proteins | sample SF_Jan12_sed_USG_5_FD_170158 | JGI IMG/M metagenome (GOLD analysis project Ga0224509, IMG submission 170158) | Sediment microbial communities from San Francisco Bay, California, United States - SF_Jan12_sed_USGS_24 | ecosystem: Environmental > Aquatic > Marine > Sediment | place: USA... | reverse complement strand
GGTGAAGGAACATGATCACGTCCTACCCCAACTCGCGTCGATGTATGCCGTAGCGTTTTACCTTGGGTCGATTACACGGTATCGCCCCGATGATTTTGATAAGCTACTGTCGGGAACATACGGCCCCTTTATACAGGATTTTCTGAGTTGGATTGGAGGACAGTTCACATACTTACTGGCTTCTGAATTCTGTGAACGGGATGTGACTAAGGCAGCGGTTGTGTAGCCACGTAGCCCGGATAGCCCCACAGCTTGCGGTGGGAACTAACAGGTACCACAGTTTCCCCTTGTCCCACTTGGTTGCACAATCTACCTTGCGTCCGATAACCACGCTGAGACTAAGAGCGGAGTTGTAATGGAAACACCTCATGATCGGTACACAGTAGAACAGTTCCTACAACTCGAAGTCGAAGTTTGGAAAGCCTTGGCGGCAGGCGACGCTGAAGCTGACACTCGATTACTGGAAGATAGTTTCTTGGGTGTTTATGGTGCTGGGTTCGCTGGAAAGTCTGATCACACTGGTCAATTGCGAGACGGTCCGACAGTTGCACGTTTCGATCTGTCAGAGGCCAGAATCCTGGTGCTATCTGATCAAGTAGTGCTACTATCGTATCGCGCTGAGTGGGTCAAACATGAGAGTACTTCGGAGAATGCGAAGGAACTGACCTACATTACGTCGATATGGAGGAGTGTTGACGGTGCTTGGAAAAACATCTTCAGTCAAGACACACCTGCAAACCGGTAACTCACGCCGTTTCCCACCCGCACTTTCTTCGGTACCCCACCAAGAGCACTTCGCGCCACATCCCACTTATGGACTGGTGGGTTCTTCAGGATTCGCAGAAATAATGCCAACCCCACGCAAAACACGGTACCCCACCCAGAGCGCTTCGCGTCGGGTGGGTTCTTCAGGTACACAATTACACCAAAAACCCCACGCAAAAAACGTCTGCACCCTGCTCTATAAAGGACAAGTTCCATGATCATCTGGCCAACAGCAACTGAATCAGCTCAGATACTGCAACGCAACCCGAATTCACAACAACTTCTGTTAACCTCGGAAAAAAAATCACGCAAACGAACCCATTTGCACCGGGGGGACGCCGGATAAATGCGAAAGTACCCAAAACGAACCCAATTCACTGTAACGCACTGTCCGGGTGTGGAATGCCGGGAATTCGGTCCGGATGTTGTGGTGCCTGAGTCTTCAGACTCGGGCACATGTGAAACGGGCCATGCCTGCCCGCGCGATCTGAAGATCACACAGGCACAACGGAAACAGGCTTGCCTGTCCTTCGACTCCGCTCAGGATGAGGTGATAATTCACTTTTTTGCTGGATTCCGGCGCCAAAGTCCACAATCACAGCGGGAATGAACGGAGCGCATAAAACCCATTTATGGGCGGCTTGACCGGGCAGGCAGAATTCTTGTTGTCCATCTTTTCGCCATACTGTTCCTTAGGAGTGCAAAAGACGATACAATTAGTATGATTCCGGTGTCAATGGGATGCCGGCAGGTGCAGCATGTTCGTTAGGGAAAGTTTTGAGAAGTTCAGTCAACCCTCAGTCGGGCTCGTTGAATCCGATTGCAAACGATAGTGTCGTGAGTCAAACATCCGGCAATATCTGTGTTGAAGTCGTTACCGACCTTGAGGAACTGGTCCATTACCAATCAGCCTGGGACCGATTGGCCTTAGCTGCTCCGCGACCTATTCCCATGAGTTCGGCCGCCTGGATCATCCCCTACGTGAAACACCGCCTGCGCGAACAAGAACGCTGGGCGGTTCTGTTTGCTTTTGACGGTTCTGAAATGGTGGGGGTGCTACCGCTGCTGATTTGTCCGCACCGCGTGTTTGGTATGGACACTGTGCAGTTGCGCACGATGTTCGGCCCTCACACCTACTCGGTGGATATCCTGGCCGATGGCCCAAGAGAGTCGGAGATCATCACAGCTTTGCTGGCCAATCTGGACAAGGTCGATAAACACTGGCATCATCTGGTCATGCGCAGGTTGTCACCGACTTCTCCACTGTTCAATTTCATTGAACAGCAACCACGGTCCCTTCGCCAGTATTCGGAAGAGTGCGACTCAGGGTCTTACTTCAGGACTATCGGAGACTTCGATGATTACTACAAATCTCTCAGCCGCAAGACGCGTCGCGCACTCGCCGGAACCCACAACAGAGTTAACCGACTGGACGATGTGAGATTCGTGTTTCTACCCAACGGCGAGTCAACTGAAGCAAGAGTGCAGGATTTTATCAGAGTGGACGCAGCCAGTTGGCGAGGCAAGGCCGGGTACGCGATCGATTCAGATCCATCCGTGTTGTCCTTCTATCGGGAAGTGATACAGCGCCTGGCCGAACTTGGATGGTTGGAGTGGCACTTCATGGAGGTCGACAACCTTGCCGTGGCGGCCCAATTGGCCGTCAAGATGGGACGACGTCTGATTATCAAGCGGATAAGCTACGACGAGTCCTTTGCATCGTATGGACCCGGCAACATTCTGTTTGAGCGCTCCTTGATGAGAGCCTTCGCCTCTGAGGACATCGACGAAGTCGATTTTCTCACCGATATGCCCTGGCATGACAAGTGGCAACGCCAAAAGCACGTCTACCGGCATCTCTGGGTCTATGCTCCAAGAAGCTTCCCGTTCGTGACCGGATACTTACCCGCCAGAGCGAAAGTACTGTTGCGCCGTATTCCCGGCTTGGTTTCGGCCTTCCACTTTGTGAGCAAACTGGCCAGGCGCATCAGAGGTGAGCGGCCTTAGGCCGGCTGAGTGTATTCGTCGTCGAACCCTCCCATAGCCGCGTGGCCAGCAGCATTATGGTGTTGCCCACAGGCACTGAATACTATTGTGCTCCTCTGGAGTTTCATCTATCTTTCCTAAAGTGACGACGCACAAAGGATGATCTCTGATGACAATAGGCAAATCCGATAAAGTCACATGGTCGGGGCGGCTGGTGGCCGTGCAGCCGAGGATTCGTCTCAACCGGTCCTTCGATGAGCGATCTCACAATTACCTCGGGTATAATCTACGCCTCGACGGAACTTGCGGAGATGTGACAAGCGAGTTTCTGATTGCCGTCGGTAAGGTCGCCCACGAGAAACATCAGTTTTGTGCCGGTATGGAAGTCAGTGGCCTGTCGGTTCCTGTCAATGATCCGCGACTGGAAAACGCAGCGTACTACAAGACGAGTCGGATTACTTTAACCGAGACGGCCAATGTGGAAGTGTCTTTGAAGAGCCCACCTTTTCTCAAAGTACCGCCTGATCTTTGGACATACCGGGAACGAGGGCATCGCCGCCTGGCCGCCAGGACCTACGAACTGAAGTGCACGACATGTATCTGGGGATGCAGGATGCCGGTAGAGTTAGTCATCGACAACTGGAAACCATGGATAAAGAGATACCGATCCGAGACCTTCTGCTATGGACCCAAAAGCTGTCCGCTCTACCGGGCCGGGGCCATCCGCAAAGTACCGGGTCGAGGCGGGGTCAGCTTTCAGGAAGAGGACTGGATAGATGAAGAAGTGACCAGACACCGAGCGGATGATGACTAATGCAAGCGAATACCCCGGCCCCCTTTCGAGCGGGCCGAGGGTGATACCGTCCGGCCGCTTGGCACAAAATCAGAAACTCAGAGTCGCGGCGCCCTCCAGAATCAGTTGGTGAATCGCGCCCGAACCAGTGATTACAACGCCATCAATGAAGTCGTCCTGTGTATATCCACGCACATCTGCACAGGGCGGACAGACCAGTATCTTTGTACCAGCCGAGGTGACCGTTTCCATCATTTCGCCGACCGGCGGGTCCATCGGATTAAGCCGTACTTTGTCGGCCGCACCCTTGCGAACAACATCGACCGCCCCTGCCGTCAAAAACACTGTTACATCAAGGCCGGTCTTGACTCCCCCCTTGGCGACACTCCAGGCCACCGACATTTTCTCGTCATCCAGACCGCAGGCGATCAGGATTACCAATTTCTTCTTTTCGTCAGACATGAATGCCTCATAGTTTGAGATTGATAGAGCCTTGTAAACATAGTTAAACTGGGTCCAAGTATAACATATCGTGACGTGTCTTGTCAAGGTCGGAAACACAACTCCTCGGCCCCGCAAAATGTGATACCAATTAACCGAAATCCGCTTATACTACATGGACAAAGTAGATCAAATCAGGACAAATGGAGAGTCGCAAAATGACGGACACACAAAGAGCAGATCGCGAAAAGATCATCGGTCATATCCACTGTATCTTTCAGTCCTTTCTGAAGCGGGACCGGGAAGCTATCAAAAAAGCCCACACCGAGGACTGGGTAGGGTTCCTGGGACCCAGCGTGGGGATCGAACGCGGTATCGATGCCTACATGGCCAACGTCGACAAATCGCTGGAAAGCTTCAAGGGAACCGGCTTTGAACTACTCGACACCGAGGTGCAACTTTACGGTGATCTGGCCCTCGTCTACTATGTGGCCAGGTACCAGTACGAAGGGGAGGATGGCAGTTCGCACTCGCTCCCGCTACGCTCGGTTGATGTTTATCGTCGCGAATCCGGCGATTGGATACAAGCCGGGTCGCACATTACCGTGATCCCCACCGGAGGCGCCTGGGGCCAGGCAAGCCGCCCGTAAGATGTAACCGAGACCGGCCTAAAACACGCCGGAGCGAGACACGGCAAAAAAGGCTAAGAGTAAAGCCGCCAAGGCCACGACCCCGATAATTCCCCAAGCCGCCGTGGCATTCCCGTTTGAACTGTTCTGCTGGTCCATACAATCCTTCCTTAGTCTCTTGTGTTCTATTGTGTCAGACCGGCGTGTCTGGGGAAAGTTGCAGAAGTCTCGGAGACTGAGTATTTATGCATGCAGCATCGATATTTGGGCGCCACCGCCCAAGTCTCACCTTGACAGACTGCTCGATCATTGCTACTCTGAAACCGCCAAGCAGGGAAGAGACTTCGCCGGACACGGAAACGTGCAGCGCGCACAGAACCATGGAATTGAACGATGTCGAAGATAAAAGCACTGCTAGAATCCGACGAGATCAAGATTGCGTTGGGACTAGGCTTCTGCATCATACTTTTGGCCTTCGCTGCCAAACGCATTTTGCACGTTGAGATTCGGTACCTCTACAACGCCGTCCCGGGATTGACTGCGCTTCTGTGGGAGACATTGCGCCAAAGCAAAAAAGTCGACCCAAGATACCTTCGGCCCTTGTATTGGAATGCGGCCATGATAATCTCAACGCTCGTTGTTATACTGCTGCACGTGGAGTAGAGGCTACTCGAAGTCGGGTCTATTCGCTCATTTCCGACGTTAGAATTCCAGCAGCATAATGTATTCACCGTCGATCATTCGGCCGGTGTCCACGAAACCGAGTTTGGCATAGAATCCGGATGGATCACCCTTGCTGCGCACATAGCTCAGGTCGAATTCACTTATGCCCGGAAGGTTGCGGACATATTCGATAACCAGTTGCATGGCGCGGTAACCATAGCCGTTACCCTGATGGTTGTTATCGATCATATACCGCCAGAGAAAACACTCCGGTTTTTCAAGATCGATGTGTAGCATGACAAACCCAACAGGCGTGTCGCCTGCGTATATTCCTCGAAACCAGGCGTGCTCGGAAAAATGAGCCTGTGCAATCGACACAGCATTGGGGGCTACAAACTGATTCTGATGTTCGGCCACTTTTAGTTTCAGAATCGGGCTGAGTGTCTCGGCCGTGATTTCGCGAAGTGTGATCTTGGTGTCGGTCGGCATAGGTGATCTCCGGTTGCTTTACACGATTGACCTTTCTGCCACTACCGGCGAATTACAAGCTAATCTCGATGGAACCTGGGGTATACGGCGGGTTAGCACGCCGTCGAAAGTTATCGTAGTGGCCATGCCGCCACGATCACCTGGTTAACACGCCATTGAGAAAGCCCCATAACAGTGTAGACCGGCGCTTAAGACTCAAGGAGCCCTCTGCCACAAGGTCGGCCCGTATTGTCCAGTCTCGAAGCTTGTACAGTCCTTTCCCATCGATCCAACCCTCGACATGCTTGGGCTGTTTGCAGGATTCACTTCCGAACGGTTTTTGATGGCTACCGATTCTGTCGAACGTCACGATGTGTCCGCTAAAGATCGCTCTGCCGCCTGGATCAAGTATCTTGAAGCGTCCGACGAACTGCGCCAGTCCGTCGCTACGCCGGACAATAGTGCCCTCTGCTGTCAGTACGCTACCCCCGGGAATGAGACCGGGGTCCTGATCACAGCCTTTGGGTGCCGAGACCAGCCCAACCTTGAACTCACAGTTACCTTTTTGTGTAATGCCTCTGGGGCATTTATACGACCGGCCCAGCCGGATAGAGCGCTTGCCGCGGACAACTTTGTGCAATTGCCATATACAGTTTTGGCCCAGCAATGACAGCCCAGGGACCGATATTAGTGGGATTCTGCGCTTTCGGAGCATGTTTCCTCCTTTGGCTACTAGCCGAGTTTAGATTGTGGCTTGCTTCAAGGAACTCTTCGGCTTGACGACCCCACGATCGACCGGATCAGCGTGGGAGACAAACCCAGCTTATAACGTCACATCCTACCCTGGTCGTCCTCGGATGTCAAGCGGTCTTTCTCCGGAAATAGTGGATACCCATTGTGCCGAGTTCGAGTACTCTGCCAACCAAGCGAGTACCTGCAACGATACATCTCCACGGTCTAGACCTTGAAGCGGAGTAGAAGTGGGTTCTACTCCAGGGAAGACCACCGCCCTCAATGTTCGATCTTAAGACGGATCTCGTTCGCATTGACATCGAGCACGACGATCTTACCCTTCTTATGAAACACTTCGCGCCGATCTTTGGGCATGAACAGATTGTAACCGCCATGCCGAGCTCCTTCCGAATGCGTGATGGCCAGCGAGTAGGTGTCCTGGTTCGGCATTCCGGCATAGATCACAAGATGCGAAGAAAAAATCGAATGGTTGATCCGCGCCGACTCGCCAACTTTTAGTCTGTATTCCATGGCTTCATCCTTCATGCTGCAATTTTATCCATCATCAAAGGTACGCCGATTGCATAGGAAAATTCAAGGACGTCGTCAAGCATGAATCTTGTCTACTTAGGTTCTCAGTTTCGAAATGCGGAGTAGTCCGGCAGCGGTAGAATCAGGTTTTTGATGGCGCGTTTCAACGTTGCGATGTTGGGGGCATGAATCACGTTTTCCTCCACCGGTGGCGTCTCATCGCCAATGGACAGATCGACGGCATTCTGCCACACGGCAGATCGCTTGTCGGCCGACACCAGGACTGCCTTGACGTTGTGGTCACGCATCCCGAGTGTCGGCAGTCTGTATTCTACCATCATGACATAAGAGGCAAGCTGTTGGCCGGATGTCTTCAGGTCGATTTCGGAAAGTTGACTTATGTTCGCCTCGGTCAGCGAGTCCTTCGAGAGCATGGCGTAGAACCCTTTTTTCTGGAGATCGTATTGCAAATACTCGCGAATAGCTTCTTGTTGTCCAAATGAGGCACCGGCCAGAGTGGGGATGATCACCACGAAGTCGGTGGCGGCTTGTTGAACCGCCGTGTCGGCAAAAGTGACGGCCAGGCCACCGGCCCAGCGTTTTGTGTCGGAACTATAGTTGCCTCGAGCCGCGTAGACATGTGCATCGATAATAGCCTCGGCACCCAGTTTTCGTGCGGCCACTTTCAGTCTCTCGATGATATCCACATCGCGGTCGCCGGCATTCCAGAGGCTATAGCTTTTTTCTACAAAAATCTTGCCCAGGACCTGAAACGGTCTCTCCGGATGGGTCCCGCGATGAATGATTTCCACGGGTGCTTTCAGATCGCGGGCGGGGCGGTTGTTGCTGATCGCCCTGGTGACATGGTAGTTAGCGCCGCAACCCGACAGCGTGGCCAGGCCTGCAAGTGTTAGCACCGCAAGGCAGATACTTGAAGATCGATTGATAAACCGCTTTTTCATGGTATGCAATATCGCTCCTCGGCACTTTCTGGTCAATAGAACACTGGCCCTGAAGGAGTGGTTCCAGTGAGCTACCCGAAGAAGTGGAGGGGTCAGGAGGCAGACTATTGTCCCAGCGGACGCCAACGCTGTCCGTCCCAACTAGCCAGGGAACTGTGCTGGATACCGCCGGCCTGTTGGAACCATCCGCCCGCCAGCAAACGGCCGCGATGGATCGCCAGGGCGAATACATCATGTGAGCAATCGGAATCCAGTGGCCGCCACAGACTGTCATTCCAACTGGCCAGGCTGCCGGGGCTGAATCCTGTTTTTGGCCAAAACGATCCCAAAGCCAAAAGATCATCCTCAAACTCGGTCATGGCCACAACCGAGCAGTCTTTGCCGTCGCCCAACGGTATCCAATTGTCACCGTCCAAACGGGCGACACAATTGTCGTGCACCTGATTCTCATGATGAAAAGTACCGGCTGCAATCAACTCGGAATTGTAAACGGCCAGGGCATAGATTGGGTGATCCCAGCCGGTGCCCAGGGTTTGCCAGTCGGAGCCATCCCACCGGGCCAACATTCCTTTCTTGATACAACCCTCGACGGTGAAGTTGCCGCCGGCCACAAGCTCGCCTTTGTAGACCACAAGCGCGCACACCCGACCGTTTAGTCCTGATCCCAAAGGCTGCCAATTCTCACCATCCCACCGCGCAACTCGTCGCGCCTCGGTGCCGCCGACATATTTGAACATCCCGCCCGCGATCAGATCGCCCTCAAACTCAACCAGATCGCTCACGAAATTGTCCATAAACGAGCCCATCATCTCCCAACGTTGGCCGGCCCAGCGTTTTACACTGCTCGGCCCATGAGAAGATTTGAAAAAAGTCGTTTGTGCCACAACCAGATCGGAGCCGTAGTTGGTCATAGCGAAAATCGGATCGTCTATAAGGGTACCCAGTGCTCTGAAATACTCATCGTCGGCATGTTCCACCTTGTCCAGGTTTGGATCGACCGGGGTTAGGATTTCGGCGACGTTGAAACTGTCGGAAGACAAAGGCACGGTTTCAACCGCCGGTGTTGAAGAAGGCTCATTCAGCCCATCTCTATCTGCAGCGTTTGCCGCAAGGCCGGAACAGAGCAAGGCGCTCAGGATTAGAGATTTGGTCACCGACTGGGTCTCCCTGCTTTTGGACAGCGTTTCGCCGCGTGGCGTACATACAACGATACACCGGACAGCGGACTATACTCATTAAGCAATATGGAGGGCGTTGGCGCTACAAATCGTCAATCATGCCACATAATGGCTATCGCGGTCCCTCATTTTAAGAATAATACAAAACCTGAATTTGTCAATGAAGAATTCGTAGAGGGCTTTGGAGTTGATCGGAGCCGACGAGTCAGTTGACGTTGCCCAGATGGCCCGAGATAAGTTTGATCTGCTCATCGGTCAGCCCGGCGCGATCGGCATGGTCAGCTAAGAAGCCGGGCCAATCGTCATCAGGCCTGGCCGAGTGATCAGGTAAACTGTGACAGGTCGCACACTTGTAACGAAAGGCCCGCTCACCTGCGGAGCGGACCTCACCTGCAGAATGGTTCCGACAGGACGACATTATTGCCAATATGCCGACCGTCGCAACCACCCACACCAAGATTTTTCGTTCAAATATCAAAAGCCAACTCCCATGAGGAAACGGGCGCGGGCGTCGTTGGAGTCGTCAGTCAAACCCCATGCATATCCGACTGTGTAGAATACGGTGCCGGAGGCGAATGAGATGGTTGGGCCGAAATAGGAACCTACTTCGTCGTCTGCGTCCTTAAGAAACTCGCGGCGCGAGGTCGATTCTACGCCTGCTGAGAACTTGTACGAGAATTCATACGACAGACCGACATCAAGCCCGATCTCATGGACCGGATCGCCGGGCGCCCAGAAGAACTCGTAAACCGGATTGACGGCAATGTTGACACGGTCGAAATTGCGCCCCAGAAGAAGCTTGGCTTCGGCCTTGTTCTGTGCCGTCAGGTCAGTCTTGCGTCGGTACTCCAGGTAGAGAACCGGGTCGCCAAAAACCGTCCCCGGCTCGGCCAGCCGATAGCGAGATCGCAACTGAAATGCATCCCACTTGATCCCTTCACCCTCCTTTTGGGCGAAAATCTGATAAACAGAAAAATCCCAACGGGGGGAGAGGCCGTGTTCGATTTCGATGCGATATTCCCAACTGTCGCTTTTGTCCAGTTTGGTCGTCTGGTAAAACTCGATCTCAGAACTTCCTTCGGGTGTTGTCTGCGTCCCGTAAGTCCAGACATACTTGCGGCGGTCGGCCATCACCGATGGCGCCGCCATAGTCAGAACCAGGGAGCAGATGAGCAGTTTTGTGAGCATTGTCAAACCTCTCGGCTTCGTTAGGCGTTAAATGCAAATGAAATTCATTTGCATGTACTATTTGGGACCGATTATACCGTATTGGCCTACGTTGTCAAGAGGAAAAACAAAATATCGTGAAAACAATAACTATCTTTTGTCTGGTCAGCCAATAAAGGCGAGTTTTGACAGCTTTACAATGCGGTAACTAATTGCTATATAAGGGCAAACAAGGAGGACCCAGCCATGATAGAGTATCTAGATTCGCCACACGATCTCAGGCCGGAACAATTGACTGGCTTCTTTGTGGGCTGGCCAAAACCTCCGTCGACCGATACCCACTTGAAGATTCTAAAGCAGAGTAGTTTTGTCGTTATGGCTCAGGATACGGAAACCGGCCGCATAGTCGGGTTTATCAATGCCGTTTCCGATCGTGTTCTCAGCGCTTACATTCCGCTTTTGGAAGTGCTGCCGGAGTTTCAGGGGCGGGGAATTGGCGGCCATTTGGTGAAGAGGCTGATGGCGCAGTTGGATGGTCTCTACATGATCGATCTCGTTTGCAATGAAGACCTGATTCCGTTTTATGAAAAGTTCGGGCTTAAGTCGTCGGGCGCGATGCAAGTAGTATCGATGATAAGGCGTGATTTTGACCATCAGGACGGCCGGCGATAGTGGCAAGCCACTTCTTCGCACTACGCGGTGATAAATCACTCTTTCGCGCTCCGCGCATTACGGTGTGGGCTGATTGTAAATATCATGCATTGCTGAATCCGTTACGAGCATCGCACGTAGACCTTGTACACTACAAGTCGAGTCAAAGCGAGGGTGGGAAGCATGACAATCAGAAACACGGGCACTCTTGTATGTTCCTCCGGTTCCTGCGTTCGCCGGAAGCGAGCGTGTGAACCGGAGGTTTCCAAGGCTTATTTCACAGAACGCCTTAGTGAGAGTCGCAGGGTCACAATCCCGACTTTGTCGAGATCAGGACCCTGCGAAACCACATTATGACACAGCCCGAAGGTCTGAGACGGCCACCCGACTAGCGCGGGGCATGTCCTGCATCGTTCAGCAGGGTCCTGGCTTCACCGGAGGTGATGGTGTGACCCTGCAGGTCATCTACTCGCAGGGTCCTTGACCCACGACTGGACAGCTATAGGTCAGGACCACACGGGTCCTGACCTACGATTAGGTTCTTACAACAGAATCACCAGCTTGCCGATCTGGACTCTGCCGTCAGGTGACTCAACGGTCCAGTAGTACCATCCGCTCACCACCAATTGATGATTCTGTGTTACCAGATGCCAATCATGGTCGCGCGCGACCGGATCGGCAGGATCGACGTTATGACGAATCTCCCGCACCAGATCGCCGTCGGGGGTGTGGATTCTAATCGTGCATTTGGGCGGCAGGTTGGTAAAGTGAATAGTGTGCACTCGATAATTGGGAAGGTCCGTTCGCGTTCTCAGTTCGTAGCCGTCGTTTCGATAGCCTGCATCCTTGATGTACGGATTGGGATATACATACACATCGGTATAGGCGCCGGTCGCTTCAGCCTCGGAGTTTATGGGATAGGCCTGGACCGTAACGTCGGTTATAGATGTTTCCAGAGCGTCGACGCCGCCGGTGGGCGAACCGAAGTCGAAGGCTGTTACGCTCACCCAGTAGGGAACCGTCGGCAGGAGATTCTCGATAGTGAACTCATACTCGAAGTATTTCAGATAACCGTCTTCGGTGTAGTATTCTTCGGTCAGTTCATCGACAGGTATCCCTCTGGGGTCGGCCGCCAAGGGAAAGCGCTTTCGAATAGGCGTGGTTTCACCGCCCTCGTAAGTGTTGAAGTCGTGAGGCACAAAGTAGAATACTGAGTCACCGAACAGCGGGTGGAAGAAGGGGCGGCTGTGGGGGTAATGAAGCGGGTGGAAGCTGGTGTCCTCACAGGGGTCGGAGCCGCCGCCATACAGGCAGCGCAACTCTCGTAGCGTGAACGGAACATCCAAAAGGGCAAAGCCGGGCTCGGGCCAACCCTCGGCGTCCACGTGATCATTGTCCCATACATACCGGTCGAAGTTTTCACGATCATACGAAGCGACCAGAGAGAAGCTGGCTTTGCGATTGTCTCGACCTATATATATGTGATAGCCTTCGAAATCCGAAATGCCTGAGAAAACGTCCTTCTCGGTCTCGGACCGCTGGCCGTTGATTCGAACATGCAGTCCGCCCACAGTTGGTGTGACCCAGACGTCCGGCGCCGGTGGGGGGGAGGCACCTCGGAAGTCGGGGACGCCGTCGCCACGATACCAGAAGGTGTCGGCCTCGGTCAGTAGCCATCCACTGTCGGTCAGAGTAGACTCCACCGGGCATACCCGAAACACACCCCGGTAACCGTCGTCGTCGGTGTCATAGCCAGGATTGTCATACACCCAGCGCGCCCAGGTGGCGTTGCGGGCCAGATCGGAGAAGTTGAGGTTTGAGTAGTAGGCATGGGGGCGGTCGGGCAGATTATCGAGATTGAAGAGTTCGGAATGGAGATGCTCGCCAAGTACGTGCGCGAAGGATAGCGGAACCGAAGCATAAGGGCCTAGTTGGAACGGTCCGTAAGATAGCAAATACGTCGTGCCACCGCCTCGCGCCACCGTGTCTGCAACATCCTTACCTGGGTACGACCACGTTGGATTGGCCGGTGAGATTCGGCCTATGTGTGCCTGATCATAATCGATTTCTTCGTTCGACATGACGAAGTACTTTTCCGGGTCGGTGTGAGGGGCGCCGATGGCGCCGCTTTCAAAAACCCTATAGTGATCGCGTGTTTGAGGACCAAAGTCTATCCGTTGATCCGTACCCCAGCGTCGGGTCCACCAGTTAAAAGATACGTCCCAGTCGGCCCCGGGTGCCTGCAGTATTTCAGCGGCTGCCACACTGAAGATGGACCTCGTCCGCCCATAGCCATCTGTCGGATACAATGGAAGCCACACCTGTTCGAGTCGATGCAACCACCTTCTCGGTCCGACATAGTCGTACCAGTCACCATCGGCGTCGGCTGCCCAGGCCAGATTGAGTGTATCTTCGAAGTCGCAGCCCCGATGCGATGGATAGGTGCGCAGGAAACCACAAATATCGTCAGCCCACCCCCACACTCCTCCCCCCGCGTACCCCACCGTAGGGGCCACAAATAGACCGATGTATACATCTCTTAAGGGTCGGTAGTCCATGTTTTTGATTGTGAGGTCGAACAGCACAAAATCCTCAGCGTACTTATACGACCAGGAATATGATTTCTGAGTAACCTTCAGTCCAATCGGTTTTGAGTACTCATATCCCCAGTTTAGTGTATTGTGAAGTGATTTCAGAGTATCATAGTACACGGCGATAAAGTCCTGCTCGGAGCGGGCCCCCTCATACTCAGGCGACTCCGGGTCCAGAATCGAACGTCGCACCATGTCCCCTTCGGGTGCAAAGTCCGGGGCAAACTCACGCTGCAACCACCATTCGGCGTCGCCGGTCGACACCAGGGTGTCATTCCCCACAATCGCGCCTACCCACAGGCCTGTATTCCAGAGATGTTCCAGGCCAGTGTTTTTCGGGTACTCGCAGGTCCAACGTGGAGCATCCGGGTTGATAAACTCAAAGCAACCACTGTGTCCCCAGTTGAACCCACCTGGATTACCTGTGTTTGATATGGCCAGCTTCAGTTTGCCGACATCGTGGTAAGCGGCGCAACTGGCCGGCCCATCATCGTCTCCCAGAAGCGCTTTGGATTGACCATACCGAGCGTCCCTGGCGACACTCCGGGCTGTGACATAGTTTACCGGTAAGACGATAAGCAGGAGAATAAAGGTCACTACGGTTCTGAGTTGGTCGAACACCTTCGGACCTCCCGGTTTGTGAGGCGTGATGCGGGCATCGAAGCGAGGTCGTCAGCCCTGTCAGCGGGTCCCCTCTGCCAAGGCTATTATAAATGTAAGCTGAGTTATCCACCTTTACAAGATGTTTCTGGAGCTCGGCAATACAGCAACCGATGACCCTGCTTCGTGCTTTACAATGGTCGGGCATTAGATTATATTCACCGTCCTAACCAATACCTTGGGTGTTGATACTGTATTGACCGGCAACGGCTTAATTGGCGACATGGAGACTCGGTCGTCGGCGAGAGACAAAGTATGTATCGCATTGAAACAAAAATAGACAGTTCGTCGGAAGCTTTCAAACAGAACTCAGAACTTAACAAGGCGCAGCACGCACAATTCAAGGAGCGACTTGAACAGGTCAAGCTCGGTGGCTCCGAGAAAGCACGCAAGCGTCACACCGATCGCGGCAAACTGCTTCCGCGCGAACGATTGGCCAAACTTCTGGATCGAAACACGCCCTTTCTGGAACTCAGTTCGCTGGCCGCATACGATATGTATGACAACGACGCACCATCGGCCGGGATCATCACCGGGATCGGTACCGTGCACGGCAAGGATGTAATGGTTGTGGTCAACGATGCCACCGTAAAGGGGGGCACCTACTATCCGATGACCGTGCTCAAGCATGCTCGCGCACAGGAGATCGCCGAGAAAAACCACCTGCCCTCGGTTTACCTGGTCGATTCCGGCGGTGTCTTTCTGCCGAGACAGTCGGGCGTCTTCCCCGATAAAGATCATTTTGGACGGATATTCTACAATCAGGCGCGCATGTCGGCCAAGGGCTTGCCGCAGGTTGCGGTGGTCATGGGTTCATGCACGGCCGGTGGCGCCTACTTGCCGGCTATGTCGGACGAATCGATCATCGTTCGCAAGCAGGGTACTATCTTCATCGGCGGACCGCCTTTGGTCAAGGCGGCGACAGGTGAGGTTGTCACGGCCGAGGAATTGGGTGGCGCCGACGTGCATTGTCGTACATCGGGTGTCACCGATCATTATGCTCAGAACGATGAACACGCCCTGCAACTGGCCCGCAACGTTGTCGAAAACCTCAACACGAAAAGCAAGTTCCCGCTGGATCGCTCTACGCCGGAGGACCCATACTACGATCCTGAAGAACTCTATGGTGTAGTATCGAACAATATCAAAAAGCCGTTCGACATCAAAGAAGTGATCGCACGGATCGCCGACGGCTCGCGTTTTCATGAATTCAAGGAGCTGTATGCAACCACGCTGGTGACCGGATTCGCACGCATTATGGGGTACATGGTAGGTATCCTCGGCAACAACGGCGTACTGTTCGGCGAATCGGCGCAGAAAGGCGCGCACTTTGTGGAGCTTTGCGCCGAGCGGAAGATACCGCTAATCTTTCTGCAGAACATCTCCGGCTTCATTGTCGGGCGACAGTATGAAGCGGGCGGCATCGCGCGCGATGGAGCCAAGATGGTACACGCCGTGGCCAATGCCGACGTGCCGAAGTTCACCCTGATCGTTGGCGGCTCCTACGGCGCCGGTAACTACGCTATGTGCGGACGGGGATACCTGCCGCGCTTGTTGTGGATGTGGCCGAATGCCAAGATATGCGTTATGGGTGGCGACCAGGCGGCCGGTGTACTGACATCGGTCAAAATCAAACAGCTCGAAAACGAAGGACGCAAACTGTCCGAGGAAGAGATCGAGGCCATCCGCAGACCGGTGCTGGAAAAATACGAGTCGGAGTCGACACCGTACTACTCTGGGGCGCGTCTCTGGGATGACGGCATGATCGGATTCACCGACACCCGGCAGGCGCTGGCTTTGGGTATCTCGATGTCATTGAACGCTGACATTCCCGATCAGAAGTTCGGTGTCTTCAGGATGTAACCCAGCCATGAATGGCTGCGATCCATAAGTGGCGTTTATGATGAATCACGAAACCATAACATATCAGAAGACCGACCGCATAGCGCGGGTGACGTTCAGTCGTCCGGAGATTCATAACGCTTTCAATTCAACCATGATCGCCGAAATGACAGATGTCTTCGCCGAGATCGAACAGGACGACACTATCAGAGCCGTACTGCTGACCGGTGAAGGAAAGTCGTTCTGCGCCGGGGCTGATCTCACTTGGATGCGCGGCGTGGTCAAACAGACGTTCGGCGAAAACCTGGACGAATCAAATGCACTGGCCGAGTGTTTTTATCGCATCTACTCAAGCCGCCGTCCGGTCATTGGACGCATCAACGGCGCAGCTATCGGAGGCGGCACCGGATTTGTGGCCGTGTGCGATATTGCCATCGCGGCTCGGTCGGCCAGGTTCTCATTTTCAGAGGTCAAAATAGGCGTCGTCCCCGCCTGCATCGGACCTTATGTGATCAAAAAAATGGGTGAAGGCAAGGCGCGGGAACTGTTTATCACCGGCGAACGAATGAACGCCGACCGGGCCTGTGAAGTCGGGCTGGTCAACAGAGTAGTCGACGATGGACAGCTCGATGACGATGTCGATACCCTACTGAAGAGCGTTCTGTCTTCAGGCCCCGAAGCGGTTGCGATGGCTAAGAAACTGGTAAGTGAAGTACCCGACATGTCGGCCGCTGAGTTCAAACCGTACACGGCTGAGATGATTGCAAAACTGCGCGTATCGGACGAGGGTCAGGAAGGGATGGATGCATTTCTGAACAAACGTAAACCGAATTGGGTGGAGGAGGACTGAGACCGGATTGTGAACAAGCTCTTTAACAAGATCCTCGTAGCCAACCGTTCGGAGATAGCCGTGCGCGTGATGAATGCATGTAGGACGCTCGGTATTCCGTCGGTGGCTGTTTACTCTGAGGCCGACAGCAACAGTAAACATCGTTTGTATGCTGATGAAGCTGTCGCTATCGGACCCCCGCCACCGCGCGAATCTTACCTGGACATAGATAAGATCATCGACGCGGCCAAGATCACAGGTTGCGATGCCATCCACCCGGGCTACGGTTTCCTGGCAGAGAATCCACTTTTTGCGCAGCGATGTATTGATGAAAAGATAACGTTTATAGGCCCATCGCCATCGGCGATCACGCTGCTGGGAAACAAAGTTCAGTCTCGGATAAAAATGGCCGAAGCAAACGTGCCGTTGATACCCGGCATGAAAGGGACCGAGACCGATATCGAAGTCTATCGCAAAGTGGCCGACGAAGCAGGCTACCCGGTGATGATCAAAGCAGCGGCAGGTGGCGGCGGTAAAGGGATGCGGGTGGTTCATTCGCCCGACGATTTGGTCGCAGCCATCGAGGCGGCACAGCGTGAGGCCAAGAACGCTTTCGATGATGACACGGTCTATCTCGAAAAGTATATTGTCAACCCGCGCCACATTGAATTTCAGATTGTAGCCGACACGCACGGCAATACTGTACACGTATTCGAGCGCGAGTGTTCAATCCAACGCCGGCACCAAAAGATAATCGAGGAATCTCCATCGACTGCGCTTGATGATACCACGCGCGCTCGCATGGGGGCCGATGCGATCAAAGTCGCGCAAGCAGCCGACTATACCAACGCCGGGACAGTCGAGTTTCTGTTGGACGAGAGCGGACATTACTACTTCCTCGAAATGAACACCCGTATCCAGGTGGAACACCCCATTACCGAGATGGTCACCGGGGTCGATCTGGTGGTGGAACAGATTCGGATCGCCGCCGGGCAGCCTTTGTCCGAACATTTTGGCCAGTTGTCGCAGCGCGGTCATGCTATTGAATGTCGCATCTATGCCGAGGATGGTGAGAACAACTTCATGCCGTCGACCGGTCACATCGTTCACTACTCGGAACCGAGTGGTCCCGGCGTGCGGGTCGATTCCGGCGTGGTTGGTGGTGCTGAGATTACGATTGACTATGACCCGATCCTGGCCAAACTGATCGTGCATGCTCCGACTCGTGCCCAGGCGGTCGTCAAAATGATCGATGCTTTGAACAACTACAAGCTTCTCGGCGTGAAGACGTCCAAGAAGTTCATGATCGATGTCATGCGACATCCGGAGTTTGCTTCCGGTCGTACTTTTACTGATTTTATTGAGAAGCACATGACCGAGCGCGAACCGGATACGCAAGCATTTCGTGATCTGGCGGTGGCTGCGGCCGCTGTTGCAAGTAATCACGGCGGTCGCTCAAGTGATGCTGTAGTGAACGAAGGAACGGCGATCCCGGAACCGGCTCAGATGTTGGGTGGTTGGCAAATCGGAGATTCGATAACGAAATGAACAAGACAGAGTTTGTATACGACGGCGAAATGGTCGAGGCGGCCTGCGAGAAAAACGGCCATGTTCTTACCGCAACGGTCGGCGAAACGGTGTACGAGTTCACGCCTGTGGGTGACAATCTATATGCCACCACGGTCGATGGTCGGCGCTGTCTTGTTGCTGTGGCTGCGCGCAACGGAACCTACTTTGTCGATATAGACTCGATGCTGATCGAGTTGCAGGAACCGTCCGAAGACGGTTTTGCCGGTGGCGCCGGTAGTCAGGCGGGGGAGAAGGACAAGATTTTTGCACCCATGCCGGGCAAGATTGTCAAGATCATGGTTGAGGTCGGCGATGACGTGACTGAGAAACAGCCGATGGTGATTGTCGAGGCGATGAAAATGGAAAACCAAGTCAACTCGCGCGCTGTCGGTAAAGTAAAAGCTGTCAACTTCGCTGTCGGCGACCAGGTCGACACCGAGAGTCCTATTATCGAGTTGGAGTTGGGGGAGTAGGGGTAGTATTCGGTTATGCGACACAGGTTCTTTTTGTCTCCCCACGAAGGCGGGGGTCCATCTTCCCTCTCATTACGACGATAACCCTAATGGATTCCCTCGCTCGCAGAAATGACACCAATATATGGGTTTCTCGCGCTTCGCGCGCAACCACGTGGTGAGCGGAGTCGAACCATGAACCCTTGGCAAGGTTCACCCTTTGACTGCGCTCAGGGTGACATGGTGTCAGGACTGCAGGACTGATAAAGTGGGCAAGGGGATGCCCGGTCCGAGAGTGGCCGTCTCAAACCTTGTTTGGGACGGAGATCATCATAGTCCGTTCACCCTTCGACTGCGCTCAGGGTGACATGGTGTCAGGACCGCATGGGGTCCTGCCCTACAAGAAGTCACGTTGTCGAACCCACATCGGTTTCGACCTAGAAGATGAGATTGCCACGTTGATCCGTGCAGCGCGGAACTCCTCACAATGACGATTGGATTCCCGCCTACACCGGAATTTCGATGCCTGCAATCCCAACCACATTCAGTACCTAACCGAGAACTCTGTAAAACAAGGGTTAATGGCGCCGAAGGCGCAATAAGTGATTTATCACCTTGCTGGTGCCGGAGGCCGGAGTGGCAAGCCACTTTATGTGTCAAAGTTGGGTATCGGTACGAGCTGAATTTCACCACTCAACAAAAGCTGATTTATCAGTGCCGGAGGCCGGAGTGGCAAGCCACTTTATGTGTCAAAGTTGGGTATCGGTACGAGCTGAATTTCACCACTCAACAAAAGCTGATTTATCAGTGCCGGAGGCCGGAATCGAACCGGCACGGTATTGCTACCGCGGGATTTTGAGTCCCGTGCGTCTACCAATTTCACCACTCCGGCACGGCGTTGTAGGACATGCACTTGCGTCTTTTGGCGATGGGGCTGAAATGGGCCTTGTGACCATATTGTGACCATCAAGAAACCTCAGAGCCTCCACAGCATCGTGTTTATGCTCCGGACTGAGGTGTGCGTACCGCAATGTCATCTCCATCGTCTTGTGACCCATCAACTCTTTTACAGTCAAAAGGTCAACGCCGCTCATAACCAAGTGCGAGGCGAATGTATGCCGAAGATCGTGAAAAGTAAAGTCCGAAATGCCCGCCCGTTTCAAAGCACCTGCGTAGGCACCACGAATGTCTAACGGTGGTTTGCCATCGGCACGGACGAAGACCAACTCACTTTTCTTCTCCATCGCAAGCAGTATGAAAAAGAGGGGAGTGGCAATAGGCAATTCGCGACCTTCACTGTTTTTGCTGTCCCGGACATAGATCAGCCGCCGGTCAAGATCAACGTCTTCCCACTTGAGACCGAGAATCTCACCCCGGCGCATACCGGTGTGCAGCGCAGCTACTACAATCGGTCTCAGCTCGTCGGAGCATTCGTGAACGAGGGTAGCGGCCTGTTCTAACGAGAGAAACTTGACTCGCCCTTTCGGTTCCCGAAACAGTTTCACCCTCTTGACCGGATTGCTGTCGGCCATTTCCCACTCGACGGCCTTCGAGAACATGTGTTTCAGACAGGCCAACTCACGATTGACCGAAGCGGGGGAGACCTCTTCGGATCGTTGCGTCTTGAATCGTTCAATGCCGAGCGGATTGATGGCGGCCAAGGGCAATCCTGCGAACCAGCGCCTGAGCATCAGTATGCTTCGCTCGTCGCGAGACCAGGACTTCTTATTCGTCTTGGACCATTCCATGTACTGTCCGGCGAGTTGGTCAAACGTAAATCTGGTTTTCCTCTTGATATCCAAGTACCGGTTTTCGGCTGCCTGGATCCTCAACGCATTCGCCGGGGACAGTTCCAGATCAAGCCACCTTCAGCAGCGACTCATAACGGTACGCTTATATCCTGCAATAACTGGAATACTGGCCCCCGAGTTGAACCGAAGTTGTGTGTGTCAGGATTTCACCAGTCTCCCTATTGTCAGCCCTTGCACCAGAATCGAGAACACCACCACTACATATGTTACTGCAAGGATCAGATCTCGCGCCGGGCTTGCCGCCAGCGAAAGAGCCAGGGCAATTGAGATCCCACCGCGCAGTCCTCCCCAAGTCATTATCAAGGTGGCATTGTGGCTGAACTGCCGCCGGAACTTCATGGCGTTTACGGCCGACCAAACATTGAGAAACCGTGCGGCCAAAGCCACTGGGATAGTTAGCAAGCCAACCAACAGATAACCCCATGTGAAGGACAGTACCAGGATTTCCATGCCAATCCACACGAATAACAAGGCATTGAGGATCTCATCAATCAATTCCCAAAACGAGTCGAGCCGTTCGCAGGTGGCCTTGGACATCGCCAGACGTCGCCCGTGGTTGCCGATCAGCAATCCCGCCACGACTATGGCGATGGGACCGGATGTATGGACAGCCGAGGCGAGGGCATAGCCTCCACTGACCAGGGCCAGGGTGATCAGGATCTCGACGGTGTAGTTGTCAACACTTCGGAGCAGGCGGTAGGCCACCCAACCCACGATAAGTCCGAAGACAACTCCCCCGACCGCTTCTTCGAGAAACAGCAATGCTACATCACCAACAGCGAACGATCCACCACCGGTGGCGATACCCAAAAGGATGGTGAACACAACCACGCCGACACCGTCATTGAACAACGACTCACCGGCGATCTTGGTCGCCAGTGATTTCGGTGTTTTGGTGGCTTTGAGAATTGACAGCACCGCTATCGGGTCGGTCGGTGAGATCAGGGCGCCGAACACCAGGCAGTAGATGTAGGGCAAGGCCATATCTATAACGCCCAACAAGAAGTACAGGCAAGTGCCAATGATCATCGTGGATACGATGACTCCGGCCGTGGCCAGCAGGCCGATGATGGCCCTCTGTTCACCTAGATCATTGATGTTGATGTTGAGAGCCCCGGCAAACAACAGGAAACTCAGCATGCCTTTCATGAGAGTCTCGCCGAAGTCGACCGCTCCCAGAAACTCCTCGGCTGACTGCTGAATACCAAACCCTAATGCCCCTGCTCCGACCAGAACCAATGATGACAGGAGTGCTATGGCCATCAGTCCGATTGGCATCGGCAGTTTTAGATAGCGATAGTTGACGTAACTGGCCAGAGCCGCGATTGTGATGAACACGGCGAATATGCTGAAGATATTCATGCGTTGACCGTCATCAAAGTAGTAACTCTCACTGAAGTTTCCGATCACATCACGAATAGAATCTACGGCTTTTGTTCGTCAAGGCAATTTCGGTCCGCTTGGCAACCCCGTTTTGACGGCCACACCACGCCAAACCGATTGGCTGTGACTGTACGTCTTCAGACAATTCGGACATCTGTAATTGAAATCTAAGGCATCGGTTGTTTTCCGGCAATTGTTTTTCTGTAGTTCTGTTTGCTCAGTTTCATAGTTCGTCGTAGCTGCCGACTGCATTCGCTCGGAGTATCCCAGGGGTGTGTATATACAAGTGGCTAATCTGTATGTGGTTAGCCTGTTTTTTGAGGGCATTCAACGAAACAGGAGAGCATTCTGACTGATAGGTCACCCGGTCCTCCTGCGTCTTTGATTGGGCGAAATGACAGTGAATCCGAACTCCACCCCGACTTCCATAACGTTTCAAGTCCCTGCACCGACTTGAACCCCGGGACTCGGTAAAGAATCAACCGTCCACGCGGTGATAAACGACCACCGAAAGAGCCGTAATGCCAAGTATGCAGCGTAGTTGTAAGGGTTGGCTGTCCGACAAACGGTCGGTTTTCGGACACCTCGAACGGGGGAGAGGCCAGTCGTGAAACCTTCCAGCCAGAAGAAGAACAGAAAACCCGGTCGCCCCAAGGCCGAGTATGAGATAGGGAGGGGAACCTACAGTCTGCCAGCCAAACTCATTGATCTTGTCGAAGATTATTCTTTTCAGGAGTCACTGTCGCGGAGTGACGTGGTGTCACTTTCGCTCATTGAGTTCTTTGCAGGCAAAAGTGTGAGGCCAAAGCCGAAGCGGCAAAGCCTGACAGAGATCGCTAAGAAGAAGAGGCTGAAGCTGTGATTCAAAGCGACAGTTGCACGGAGGCGACCGAAAAATAAATCCTGTTTGGGCGAAATAAGAGTAGGTTATTGCCAAATGAACCGATATACTTAGCAGTTAATATTGATTTGAGTTCGACCTTTTTCGTAGTCTTGTATTAAACTACAACACCCCGCTAGAGATTATCTCGAGTTGATTGCGCAATCCTGCGCAATATGTCACTTGTTCTGAAGTGTCTGTCTTTTTTGGAACTTGGATCTTCGGAATGAGCAAAAATGGAGTGTAGAATGAACATCTACATCGGAAACATGTCGTTTGATACGACAGAAACTCAATTACGCCAGGCTTTCGAGGGTTATGGAGAAGTCTCATCTGTCAGGATGATTACTGATCGTGACAGCGGTAAACCGAAAGGGTTTGCTTTTGTCGAGATGACTGGTAGAGACGAGGCCAAGGCTGCCGTGGTCGGTCTCAAAGGCCATGAGCTTAACGGACGCACGTTGACTGTCGACGAAGCGAAACCACGCACCGAAAGTAGCAACGACCAGGCCGGCAATCGCGATGGCGGCAACCACTATCGCAAGGTGTACTAAATCCAATGAGATCCGTGGCAACTATTTCACGGGATTGACTCTTGAGGGAAACTGGCTATCAGCCAGTCTCCTTTGTGTTTTGTTCTTGTCTTGGCTGTCATTGCCCCAAGTGTCTCCACCGGAGACACTTCCCCCCTGGTTGACGCTTCGCTAAGTGACCTACATCGCCATAGGCCATAATTGTTTAGGCGTTTTGCGTTTATCAGCGTATACCGTAATAGAATTGGTGTTATCCAATTGACCGTTTTTCAAGCCTTGTTCTGGCACCTCAATCCTTGACGAACTTTTGAAAAGATAACTATGGCGCTATTACGCGCCAAACGAATTTTGTCTGAAGCGCATTTGCAAATGCGAACAGTCAGACACAAAAGGAGTTTGTAATGAAAATCTACGTAGGAAACCTCGCACATGAGACCACGGAGCCGCAGCTTCGTGAGTCATTCGAAACATTCGGAACAGTGGATTCGACGAACATCGTAATGGACAAGGATAGCGGCAAATCGAGGGGATTCGCTTTCGTTGAGATGTCCTCAGACGACCATGCTCAGAAGGCGATCACTGGTCTGCATGGCAAGGATTTAGCCGGGAACCTGTTGAAGGTGAATGCGGCCAGGGACAACTCGACCTCGAGAAACTAGACAGAACTGTCGTTCCGAATCGAAGGAGTCCGGTTTATACCGGACTCCTATCGATAACTTGTGCGAAGTATGACAGTTTCGAGTCAACCGACTTTGACGAAACCTGTTTTGTCGATAGAGTTGCAGTGTTTTTGACAAGCCCCGAATAGTGCCACTCAAGAGTAAACTGCCAATGCCAATGAAAGGAGACGTGTGGTATGAACATTTATATCCGGAACTTGTCGCCTAAGACCCTGTGCTCAGAACTCCTGGGATGCTTTGAGGCATTCGGCAAGGTGGAAGATGTCTCGATCAGCACATACACGGTTGAGGGCCAATCCCGAGCCCCGGGATTCGTCGAAATGTCGTCCAAAAAACAGGGTTTGGAAGCTATCGCCGGCTTACATGGCAGAGAGCTTAGTGGAAACCTGTTGCAGATACAAGGGGGATAAAGGAACAAAGCTGCCGGCCAATGGTAACCTCGGGGACCCTGGTTATAGAAGGTTCCAGACCGACACCGGGTTACCTTCACCATTCGACGACGGTACTCGAATTTCCTATCACCTTTTGGAGAGGAAACAAGCATGTCAATAGTAGCATGGATGATTCTTGCGGTAATCCCCGGCTTCTTCGGCGGTGCTTTAGCTGCGCTTCGGAAAACAGCAGTTCGCGTGGGAATCAAAAACTCGGAATAGCAACGATTGAGTTCGGTCAAATGCGGCACTAACAGCTATTGTCTGGCGGTGGATTGACCTGGTGCTGATCTCGGTGCAGGAATACGACCCGGCTTATATTGCGATGATTGATACAACAAAACTGATAGGAGAATGATGTGAATATTTACGTCGGTAATTTGTCACCCAAAACCTCAGACCAGCAACTTCGCAAGGCATTCGAAATGTACGGCAAAGTTGACAAAGTCAGTTTAGATAGTAAGCCACGCAATGATGATGCGTATGGCTTCTGTTTTGTAGAAATGCCCTTTGAAAACCAGGCGTCACGGGCAATCAAGCAACTACACGGTAAGATGATGGGCGGGGCTTCGTTGACCGTCAAGGAAAGCGGAGTGAGTATTTGAGCCTCGGTCACTCTCGCCTTTGCAGTCTCTGAATCTTCTGCACGAACTCCATCGTCTCTGTCGCAGACACGCCCTTGTGTGCGCCGGAGTCTTCCAATCGCCAGCAAGTGCTGCTTAACAAGATCGTACTGCACATGGTCTCTGGAGCGAAGTGGGGGACATTCCATACCTACGATCGACCTCACGGAGCATTCAACGGAAAAACTCCTTACTAAGCGGATCGAGATATGTTATGATGATTAAGTAACTGTCTGACGCAAGCTGCAATATCGCAATATGGAGAAGCTATAATGGAATCTATTATTCGGTATTATGAGGGAATCGGCTCCGTTGCCGTAATTGGCAACTATTTGCCCCGCCTGTGCGGTATCGCGACATTCACTACTGATCTGGTTGAGGCCATATCAGCAGAAGCGCCCGATATTAATTGCTGGGCGGTTGCCATGAATGACAAGCAGGAGGGATATGCCTATCCGGACAAAGTGAAATTCGTCGTGAATCAACACAAACTCGCCGATTATGGTGTGGCTTCGGAGTTTCTCAATATTGCTCAAGCCGATATTGTCTGTGTGCAGCATGAGTACGGTATTTTCGGCGGACCAGCCGGCAGCCATCTCTTGAAACTTCTCGGAGAGCTTCGGATGCCAATCGTGACCACGTTACATACGGTGTTAAAATATCCCTCACCGGAATATCGTAAAGTCATGGACAAGCTGACTGACCTATCCGACAGGCTGGTCGTGATGAGTCAGAAGGCTTGCGATTTTCTAAAGGATATATATGGCGTTCCGGAAGAGAAGATTGCCTTCATCCATCATGGCATTCCGGACATGCCATTCATTGATCCTAATTTCTATAAAGATAAGTTCGGCGTGGATGGGAAGAAGGTGCTTCTAACATTTGGCCTTCTATCACCTAATAAGGGAATTGAAAATGTACTGCAGGCACTCCCTTCGGTTATCAAAAAGCATCCGGATGCTACCTACATTCTTGTCGGGGCGACACATCCGGATATCATTAGGGAGCATGGAGAAGAGTACCGTATCAGTCTTCAGCAGCTCGTCCGCAAACTTCGTCTCGGCGATCATGTCATCTTTCACAATCGATTTGTTGAACTGAAGGAATTGTGTGAATTTCTTGGGGCGACTGACATATATGTCACTCCGTATCTTGATGAATGCCAGATTACATCAGGCACACTCGCTTACGCTATGGGAACCGGCAAAGCAGTCATATCAACTCCGTACTGGTATGCGATCGAGATGCTGGCCGATGGGCGCGGAATAATCGTTCCATTCAAAGACCCTGACGCCATAGCTGATAATATCAACGATTTGCTTGACAACGACACGAACTTGCATAACATGCGCAAGAAGGCCTATGTCTTCAGTCGCGAAGCTACGTGGAAAGAGGTTTCACGAAGATATCTTGAAGTGTTCGGCGAAGCTCAGGTCAACCGCTCTCAACATCCCCGCCCGCGCCATTTGTATATTGAGAACATCAAATCCATTACAGATTTCCAACTTCCTGAGATGAAACTTGATCATCTGGAGAGCCTGACCGATAATACTGGCATTCTGCAACATGCCAATCATACCGTTCCTGATCGTGATCATGGCTACTGTACTGATGATAATGCCAGGGCGCTCATGGTAGCTGCGATGGGCCGGGAATATATGAATACAAACAGTAAGTGCTTCGACTTGCTCTGCAGCCAGTATCTCAGCTTTCTACTGCATTCCTTCAATGATGAAAACGGGAGGTTTCGCAATTTCATGACTTATGAAAGGCAATGGGTTGAGGACGTGGGTTCCGAGGATGCTCACGGCCGAGCGCTCTGGGGTCTGGGGGAGTCCGTTGCTTTTCTTGGCAATCCGGGACAGAAGACTATGAGTATGACGCTCTTCAGCAAAGCCATTAAGGAAGTAGAACACTTTAAATCGCCCCGAGCTATCGCATTCGCTTTGGTGGGCATCCACGCCTACCTGCAGAAATTCTCAGGCGACAGTGAAGTGCGAAAAGTACGAGAGGTCATTGCCAACAGACTATTTGATCAATTCAATAGCAACGCCACGGAAAACTGGCCGTGGTTAGAGAATGCTCTAAACTATGCCAACGGAAAACTGTCACATGCCTTGCTCCTGTCCGGTCAATGGCTGCAACGTAGTGACATGGCCGATATGGGGCTGAGATCGCTCAAGTGGCTACTCACAATTCAGACTGAGGACGACCATTTTGTACCCATCGGCAATAGTGGGTGGTATGAGAAAGGTGGCACCAAAGCCAGATTCGATCAGCAGCCAATCGAGGCCAATGCCATGATAGGAGCTTGTATCGAAGCATACAATATCACGGGGGACAAAACATGGTTTGACAATGCAGTCTTGTGTTTTAATTGGTTTCTTGGACACAACGACCTAAACACGCCTCTCTATGACCCAAAAACTGGCGGCTGTCGGGATGGATTGATGGCTGACGGAATCAATCAAAATGAAGGTGCTGAGTCGACTTTGGCTTGGTTGCTTTCTCTTATGACTATGCAGAAGCTCTATGCCGATCAGATTTTAAGACAACCATCGATACGTAATCAACCAGTTAGCACAAGGGAATGACTATGCAAATTGCTATGCTCTCTCCGATTGCATGGCGAACACCACCAAGGCACTACGGTCCGTGGGAGAGTGTCGTCTCCCTTTTGACCGAAGGGTTGGTATCGCGCGGTCACGATGTTACTCTTTTCGCAACTGGTGATTCTGTAACATCTGGCAAGCTGCACGCCGTTTGCGAGCGAGGCTATGAAGAGGATCAGACCATTGTGCCAAAAGTATGGGAATGCCTTCATATTTCCGAACTCTTCGAGCGCGCCGATGAATTCGACATCATCCATAACAATTTCGACTTTCTACCCTTGACCTATAGTGGCCTTGTCAGCACTCCGGTCGTTAGCACCATTCACGGTTTTTCATCAATCGATATTTTACCAGTCTACAAGAAATATGATGGCAAAGTGTTCTATGTTTCCATCAGCGACGCCGATCGGTCGCCAGAGCTTGGTTATATCAAAACTATACACCACGGTATAGATGTGAATCAGTTTGATTTTCAGCCTGAGCCGGACGACTATCTGCTTTTTTTCGGGCGCATTCATCATGACAAGGGCGCGAGGGAAGCCCTTGAAATTGCCGGAGCCTGCAACAAAAAGCTAGTATTGGCGGGAATAATCCAGGATGACACCTATTATCATCAGTACATCGAACCGCGCCTGAACGATAACAATGTTGTTTTTGCCGGTAGCGTCGGGCCGATCGACCGCAATCAACTTCTTGGTAAGGCGACTGCGCTTCTGCATCCCATCAATTTCAATGAGCCTTTTGGCCTGTCTGTTATAGAAGCCATGGCTTGCGGTACTCCGGTGATCGCTTTTAACAAAGGAAGCATGCCCGAACTTATAGAAAACGGCAAGAACGGTTTTCTCGTGAATACAGTGACTGAAGCAATAGACGCTGTTGCACATATAAGAGATGTCGATCGGGGATACTGCCGTCGCCATGTTGAACAGTATTTTACAACCAACCACATGGTTGAAAAGTACATTCAGGTCTATGAGACAATTCTCGAAAAGAGGATAAGAGAGGAACACCGGCACTGACCATGACTAATCAAGATTCCATTGTAAAGCGTTACGATAGGAACCCGATTCTCACAAAAGACGATGTTCCTTACCCGGTAGCCACGGTGCACAACGCTGGCATCGTCAAACATAACGACCGCTACATTATGCTTTTCAGATCGCACAGGTACAACGGACGCTCCATCATCGGAAGAGCTGACAGCGAGGATGGGTTCTCCTTCACGGTTCATCCCAAACCTTTTCTCACACCTGCAACGGACGACACATTTACGGAATATGAAGAGTTCGGAGTCGAGGACCTTAGGATTTGCCCCGTCCAGGACGACTACCTTCTTACCTACAGCGCGTATTCACGTCATGGCGTCCGGATTGCTCTTGCGTGCACCAGGGATTTTGAACAAGTTGAACGAGTTGCTCTCATAACTCAGGCCGACCTTCGCAACGTCGTCATTTTCCCCGAAAAGTTCGGTGGCCGCTATGTGCGTCTTGATCGGCCGCATTCTGAGATTTCACCGTGGTCTATCTGGATTTCCTATTCCCCCGACCTGATTCACTGGGGCGATTCACGGGTGATCATGAAGCCGGTTCCTTATCACTGGGATGAAATGAAAATCGGGCCAGGTGCACCCCCATTCAAGACCGATAAGGGTTGGCTGCATATATACCACGGAGTATTTCAGACTATGGCTGGTGCGGTGTACCGTCTTGGCGTCGCCCTGCACGACCTTAACGATCCAGCGAAGATCATCGGCGTTTCCGACAATTGGATATTGCAGCCCGAAGAACCATGGGAGGTGACCGGCTACGTACCCAATGTTGTATTTACGTGTGGCGCTGTTCCCGAAGAGGATGGCACCGTGAAGATATATTGGGGAGGGGCTGATTCCGTGATGTGTGTTGGTACGGCAGTAATCGATGAACTAGTACGGTTATGTCTTTCAAGTTCCAGGTCAGCACTGTAATACTGGCAGACGGACACTCCTACACCGGTAAACTTGTCATAGAACCGCTCGCGACGACCGATAAAGTACTATGCTAAAGATCAAACGCAAAAAGAAGAAGATCCAGGGCGACCACTCTCGCGTCATTGCCCGGCTTCATATGCCCGACAATCCACACCGTGTATCGAAGATCATAAAACGTATATTGAACCTGTCTGAGGCAATGGCCAAAACTCTGCTTGAACAAGTAATGTTGGGTTTTTCTGAAAGACACAGAGACATCAGGCGGGTCTTCGAGCTTCACTCGAATGCGGTATCCGACTATGCGCCCAAAAATACCGTACTCAGCGAGACCAAGAAGGCTCTTATCGGAGCCTATTTTACTATGGAGTACTCTATAGAGTCGGCTGCCCTGTTTAACCCCTCAATCGTTCCCCATCCTGATCAGAGCCAACTTGACGATGGCAGTATGCGCTTCATCATGAGTCTACGGGCAACCGGCGAAGGTCATGTTTCTTCTATTGTATTTCGCAGCGGTTGTTTAGACCAGCATAATACGATTCTCTTTGACCCTATCAGCGAGTACGTCGAAACGCCGGATCTACATGTAGACTCTGTTTACGACCGGCATCTTTTCCAATTAAAGCTCAGAGAGATGGATGCCTGCAATGAGATAACGGCATATCTACTTGATCGCTTGCCGGAACAATTCGCCTACGATGAATTGAAGGAGAGAATTGGAGCGCTATCCTCGCAACCAGTCTTCTCTGAAGTACGCCAAAACGAGGCCTTTGAGCTCATGCACTGGCTGGCAGATTCCAATTATGAGATGAGTTTCCAGCCCGATCACCGGGTTTCCGAACGGGTTATCTTTCCGGTTTCGAGGAACGAAAGCAGAGGCATTGAAGATGCCCGATTCGTGCAGTTCATCGATGACAACAGTGAAGTTACCTATTATGCGACTTATACGGCCTATAACGGCTTTGATATTCTCCCGCAGTTGATTGAAACAAAGGACTTTGTCAGATTTAACGTCTTGACCCTCAACGGCAGGGCGGTACGGAACAAGGGCATGGCTCTTTTCCCACGTAAGATTGGTGATCGCTATGTCATGCTCTCGCGTCAGGACGGAGAAAATAATCACATCATGTTTTCCGACAATATCCACTTCTGGCAGGAATCCAAAATCATACAGGAACCAACTCTCCCCTGGGAGTTCATTCAGATCGGCAACTGCGGCTCGCCCCTGGAGACCGATGAAGGGTGGATCGTGCTCACCCACGGTGTCGGTCCCATGCGTGAGTATTCTATTGGCGCCATGCTGCTTGATCTGGACAACCCTGCAAAAATCATCGCGCGCCTGGAAGAGCCTTTACTTGCACCGCGTGAGGAAGAGCGCGAGGGATATGTCCCCAATGTCGTTTATACTTGCGGCGCTATCATCCACAATGAAGAGTTGGTTATTCCCTATGCCATGTCTGATGTCATGTCAGGCATAGCAACTGTTGGAGTAAGCGATTTGATCAGTTGCATGCGTGTGCTGGCTGATTGATTTTGGCTTGTGATCCCACTCTAGTCGAGCAAAGTAGTCGGGGCCGCTCATGTGTTAGAGTATCCGCACTTTCATTATCGTTTGTGACCATATTGTGACCATAGTCAGTCCAAAACGGTCCAATTCAATACAAAGTGATACTTGCAATGCGATGCGCTAAGCAAGTGGTACGGCGGGGAATACGCTGATTGCCAATCACTTGCGTTTCTTACGTTTTTTGATTTTGAGTCCCGTGCGTCTACCAATCTCACCACTCCGGCACGCAAACAAATCAAGCACCCGCCGGTGCTGAGTGCGTGGCGAATGTATGTCGTAAACTGTGAAAAGTAAAGTCCTTAATACGCGCTTGTCGTATCGCTTAGCGGCCAAGTCGGACGGCTGGGGCAGGCATTGACAGCGTTCTTGGGGAACCGGCCGCTCCTTGAAACCTCTCGACCGGTTCGGTCCGTTACTTGCGGAAATAGACCATCGAAGCATCCGGCCTGCCGACATAGCAGGTACTGGTGAAGCCGTAACACTTGATGATCTTAAGCGATGTGCGAGCCTCGTGCTCCTGATCGCCGAAATTGAGGATGATGTGACCGTCCGCGACGATTTTCCAGTCACCGCTCCCATTCTCAACAGCAATGTTATCCGGGTTGAAACTTATGCAATCCTCGCCCGGCATTGCCCCCGACGGCGCCTCGCCTTTCACTTTCCAGTATCTCATCGGCGGATTGGGCCTACCCACAAAGCACTGTTCGTCGAGTTTATAGTGGCGGATGATCTCTATCGCTCGTTCGGCTTCGTCCTGCTTGTCGCCGAAGTCCAGCATGATGCTTCCCCCGGCGACGATTCTCCAACTTCCGTTAGCTTGTTCTGCGCGAGCTTCCATGGGGTCAAGCCCGAGGCAGTCTTCGAAGTTGCATCGAGTGGGGGGCTTGCACCAGGGACCGCAGCATGAGGCGACAACCAGGCCACAGAGCACCACAGCCAACAATACTGTTTTCATTTCTTGCACTCCTTCAGTAAAGTTTAGTATTATAATTGTCTGGAAGTCCATCACTCTCCGATAGTAGCGTTGCATATCACCACTAAGGTGAAGCTTGGCTGAGTTCCGCTGTTCATCTCAGTCCGGGAATTGCCGAACTATGGCCGACAACAATAGCTCCGGCGGCCAACAATAGAAACGAATGCGGCCATCATTCTAAGCCGGCGATCATTAGTGCGCGCCACACCCAATGTCTAAATCTAACAGGTTGCTGGGATCACGAGTTGTAAGAAACTGGGGCAATCAATGTTGCTGGGCTGCCAAGGGATGGCAGTAGGACACGAAGAAAGTACAACTTCATTTATTTTAGAAGGGACTAACCATGCCTCGCCGTCGAAACCAATGGCTCAATAGGGTCCTATTCAGCACTTCTTGCGTGGCGGGCAGCCGCCGCCCTTTCGCCTTGACAAACCGGCGTCAGTTCTGTTCTTTAGTCCGCTTGAGAGACGTGTTGGACAACTGTTTTGGTCGCCTGAGCCAACCGGCAGAGACCCCAAGACGACCAAAGAACGCAAATTACATCATAAACGAGTAGTGATAGGAGAAAACGAAGTGGACTTGAAAGAAAGATCAAAAACGACCCTCAACATTGTCGTCAGCATCATGATGTGCTGCGCCTTGGTGGTCGGGATGACGGCGACTGGATGTACGGCCGAGAAGGAAAAACCCAAAAAGGAGGCACCTGACAAGTTGCAGCTAACCATAACCACAAACAAGGGCGACATTCATCTGAATTTGTTTGCCGACGAAACTCCGGTCACAGTGGCCAGTTTTGTAAACCTCGTTCAGCACGGCTACTACGATGGACTGAATTTCCATCGGGTGATTGCCAGTTTCATGATCCAGGGCGGCTGTCCGCTGGGTACGGGTACCGGTGGACCTGGCTACAAATTCGAAGATGAGTGCAAGCCTGAGTTGAAGCACGACCGTCCGGGCATTCTCTCGATGGCCAATGCCGGTCCGGGCACCAACGGCAGCCAGTTCTTCATCACTCATGTGCCGACGCCTCACTTGAATGGTAAGCACACTGTTTTTGGCGCAGTAGTTTCGGCCGATGACCAGAAAGTCGTGAACGCTATCGCCAAGGGTGACAAGATCGAGAAGATGGTTGTGACGGGTGACACCGGTCCGCTGTTTGAGAAGGTCTCGGATCGCATTGCCGAGTGGAACAAAATCCTCGAGGCTAAAAAGAAATAGGTCATCGTCTCAGATTTGTTGGTTCGACCGATTTCACACGGCAGGCCAGAGGATACTCTCCGCGGCCTGCCGTTTTGTATAAAGGAGATTTCCTGAAGGGAAGAATGGTTCAAAGCCCGCGGGGGCTTGCCTCGTTAGTGCACAAGATGAGAGTCTTTCGTCAGTTGGATAAAGCGTTAGCTCGTCATATCGCCTCACGAAAGTAGCGGCCCGGTCGGCATGAAGCATTCCGCTCAAGGAACAGGCACCCCCTTGACGGCGGCAGGATTTGAGTGTATTATGGGGCTGTCTAAATCAAAGGAAAGAAGATATTGGGACGTCGGAAATCAAAGAGTGAGGGGCGGACCAAGAAGCAGACCGGCGATAAGAGAGCGCTGATCAAAACATTGTTACGTCTTTACCTGGCCTTCGGAGGCGTGCTGCTTTTGTTTGTCGTTGCCTTCAACTTCGAAGCGGTCCAGATGGCCGTTGTCGTGCCGTTCACCGGATTGGTCACTGCAGCCTCAAGCCTGGTGATGAATATCTTCGGGGCAGGGGCCAGAGTGATGGGCAACAGTCTGATGACCTCCGACTATAGCATCAATGTAGTCGATGGCTGCAATGGCATCTACGCCACCGCGATATTGGTCTCAGGCATCATCGCCTATCCTTCCCGTCTCAAAGCCAAGGCCTGGGGTATCCCGGTGGGGGTGGCGGCCGTTTTCGTGCTCAATCTGGGCAGGGTGATCAGCTTGTTTTACCTGGGTCGCTCCTATCCCAACATTTTCAATGAGGTCCATGTGTATGTCTGGCAGCCGATCATCATCCTCTGGGCGATCTTCGTCTGGCACTTCTGGTCGCGCTGGGCGGCGGAAAAAGAAACCGCTTAACATTAGACTGCTGTTCTTACTTCGGTTTCTGATTTTCTTCGTCCTTGCCTTTGGCCTGTGGGTGGTGACAACTCCGGCCGTGACCACCGTCCTGACATTCGTTGCCGAAAAGGTGGTGCTGCTGCTGGACAGTCACGACTTGACCACGGGGATGGACAGTAGCGGAAAGAACATCAGACTGCGCTATCAGCCGACGCCCGACGGCAAACCGCATGTTATGAGCTACCGGATTATTTCCTTCGGTACGGTTTTCCTACTGGCGCTGATTATGGCCGTACCGAACGTGAAGCCCCGGCTGCGCCTGAAGATCCTCGGGATTGGCTACGCTGTCATCTTTGGGGTGCAGGTTGTTCATTTGGTAGTGTACGTGTTCAACTACTACGGTCAGCACATGAATACAGTCGCTGGACAGTCGCTCTATCCGGTGTTTTGGCGGAAGGCGCTTTTCTACACCAACCTGACGATGCTGCGGCTCAGTGCTCAGGCGGTCCCGGTGCTGATTTGGGCGGGTCTTTACTTCTACTTTGTTTGGTACGACCGCTACTTCAAGAAAGCTAAACCGGCACCGGACCGCACCTCAAATAAACGGCGGTAGGAGCTTAACTCCCACCGCCTGAGTCAGTCCTTTTCTCTTGTAGGTCGAAACCTCTGTGGTTTCGACATCTATATCTCGTTAGATACCTACCGTCACACTCCTTTTCCGACGCACTACCATCCAGGCCATCCAGCCGAACAACAGAACGCAGAAGATTATCATTCCCCATTCGTTGAGGGTGGGGATGGTAGTCTGAGTATGCGAGATAGTGCCCACGGTGCCGGCCATCGGAAACATCAGAACGGTGTCCGTGGGGTCGTCGACATTAACGAAATAGACGTCGGTGACGGCCGTGTACGTCATATTGTCAGCTGGCCATTGGTCAAGTACTTCACTGACCATGGTGACCGTCGAGGCGCTGCGCAACGTTAGTCCCCGCAGCGACCCGAGCGTCATCACCCAGTTGAGGTGCACGGTGTGGATGGCCGGGTAGAGGCTTCCCATTTGACCTACGGGGTTTAACGAGAGCAGGGTGCAAGATGGGGCCGGGTTTGCATCGTCGTACATAATACTCATACTTCCGTAGTCAGCCGACACACCATAGAGTACCTGGGATTGTACGTTGCCGACCCGTCCAAGGTGTGAACCGATTGTCTCCAGAACGCTCATCTGTATTGTGATCTCACCGGTTATCGGCTCAATCATATCATGTACCGGCCCCCAACCGGCGCATCGGCAGTCATCTATCGACGCTATGGCGTGGGCCGGCTGGAGGATCACCGCCGCCAGAACGAAGGGCCACACCCAACTCCCTAAACACGTCTTGAAAGTTCTCATAACATTTCTTCCGCCTTGTCAATCATTGAATCGGTGACGGCGGTAGGAGCTTAACTCCCACCGCCTGAGTCAGTCCTTTTCTCTAGTAGGTCGAGACCTCTGTGGTTTCGACATCTTTATCTCGTTAGATACCTACTGTCACACTCCTTTTCCGACGCACCACCATCCAGGCCATCCAGCCGAACAACAGAACGCAGAAGATGATCATTCCCCATTCGGTGAGGGTGGGGACGGGGCTGATGTGGATCTGAGCCGAGTAGTAGACTACTTCGCTTGGGTCGAAGTCGTAATATACCTCCGCACGACAAACAACGGCGCCTCCCTCTGGGACACCGGGCACATCAAAAACCAGGGAATCGCCCATGGAAAGACCGAGGTGCGTGGGGTAACCGGGGAGCCATTCCAAGCCAGCCATCTCATCGTATCGCAAGTCAGCAAAACTAAGAGGGTCTGGCACGATTGCCACGGAAAACTCGGCCAGAGTGACATCGTAACCGTCCACAGCGTCGTTGGTAAGAGCCCACCTAAAAGTACCGGGGGAAACTTCGGCGAATTCACCTGAGAGGCCCGGGCCCGCGTGTCCAATCGTTGTGTCCTCAAAGGTCCACCTAGGAATGTACTTATGTTTGATACTATTCTGGTTGGTTGAGAAACATGCCCAGGTGGAGGTGGAGTCGGGAACCGTTCCGCCCGACCATTTGAGAGTCGTGACACCCGTGGTGGCGTCATAGATATAGTCGAAGTTTGAAAAGCGCTGTCCACCGCCCTGGTACCACCTCGAAACCAGATAATCACCATCAAGGAATTTCTCTAAGTTGTTCGCGGTTCTCCCGGTACCATTATGGCGCCAATCTTGCTCCTGATAGGCGGCCTGAGCCAGTTGGCCAAAGGCACCCACCATTAGCGCTAGTGCTATAAAGCAGATTCCTAATCTCTTCATTTCATTGTCCTTTAGCTAGTCAGATTTACAGGTGTGAAGACTGAAGCCCGACCGTTGGCGCCAGCCTTCCCAGTGATCTCTCAAGCCACGTGATGACAACAGGAGGGGCGCGGGGACCCAGAAGATAATAGAGATTGCAATGCAGCGTGACGAAATTGGTTTGAACGTAAAAAGTCTGAGTCTCTCTTGATGAAGCTCTGCAATCCGCGCTCGCCTTCCGTGCGATACACTCGGCCAGCCAGAGGATCAGGGCATTGACCAGGACCACAACAAATGACCCCAAAGCAAAGCCGAACAATGTGCAAAAGCTGACGGCTGCTCCCAAGCCAGCATCCGGTACCGAAAACACGCTACCGACATCGGCATAGATAATCAGGACATACTCAATGGGGAACCAGAGCAGAGCGATCATCAATGGATCGAAGCCCAGTTTTGTCTTGGCGCGGTTTATTCCAAGCGCAAAGGCTACAAAAGCGATGTTGTACGTGACCAACTCAAAACAAACGGAACCGAAAGCGTCTAACAGTGCGAAGGCATTGGTGGCCAGTACAAAAAGTGACGCGAGTGTGGAAGCCAGGCATACGGCGTCCCAGAGGCCAACCTGAAGAAGCCGCCACAGAAACGGCACAAATGCAATTAGCGAGAGATACCAGAATTCGGGATGATTGTGAGCGATATACAACATCAACGCCGAACTGGCGGCGCAAAGACAGTTACCGCGAAGGTTGGTTTTGGTGGCAACCGGCCTCATGGCGTGTATCTCTTCCCGGCGCCCAGAGGTACTCTGAGGCAGACGGCCAATCCCGCCGATGCCGTCAAGTAGCCTGATGGTCCGCCATTTTGCAGACAGACAAATTGTTCCTACAGTTTCCCGACGAGGTAACTGAGAAGTAAGCCTATCGTCCCGGGGTTGGGCTGTGGTGGTAATACTCAATGTTGAAGGTCGCCCCCAACCTCATGAGCAAAGAACCACCTGGGGCAGGGCTTGTCAAGCTCTTTTTTGGATGAATCGCTCCATTATTCTATGTGTGAGTGGTCCTGTTTCCCGGGCTTGTCAGCGCGCCAGACCGTGCGATGCCGGGAATGAAATGGGACCTTAGCTCTCACAACTCTCCGGACATGGCCGGACATCGGATTTATCTCCAATTAAAAGCTTGACAACGTCGACCATCATCTCTTTCTTCCGGCATAGGGTGAGGAGTGATGCCCCGTCTTGGGCTCAGATCAACAGACCATCGTCGAATTCACAACAGTGCAGATTACTAAGTCCTCATCATCCGCTTGGAGAACCGAAAAAGTCTGAACGATGTAGCTGCACCAATCGGCTACAAAACGGGCAGGGTTGTGATGAACCGGGCGCTCGGTAGTCAACTGCGACTGAATCTGCTGTCGGCAGGAAGTTCCGGTGTGATGCTGTGTTTTGCACACGTTCACCCCGAACTATGGTTCTTCTCTCTCTTCGCTTTGGTTCCTCTTCTGTGGCGTCTCTGTCATGTTTCGCGCATGCAGGCGCCGGTTCTGGGTCTGATCCTGGCTTCAACTTACGTAGTTGCGGGCTACTTGGGCAATTTGCCGGCATCTCCCGTCCAGTTTTTCATTCGGCTGGTTGCCCTCAATGTGGCCTTCGCCGGCTTCGCTTTCGCCCTCAATCACTTCAAGTCACACTTAAAATGTCACCCGTTGTGCGTTGCGGCTTTGTGGGTTGCGTCCGGTTCTGTTTTGGCTCGGCACAGTGGGGTCAGTCAATTGCCAGGCGAGTTTGTGGGGCCGGATATTATAGCCGGATTAGGTTCCCTGGGCGGGTTGGTCGTTTGGTCGTCGGTAATCGTACTGGGCAACTGGTTGATTCTGCTTTTGGCTCGTTATGTCAAGCGCCGATTACTGCGTCATAGCAGTATCCACTCGCGCTGTTCCCGACGACTTTGCATACGGTTTGAGTCGGCTCACTGCATCTCCTTATGGTATGTGGTTCCGCATCTTCGCGGACCTCCCGTATCGTAACATCAGAAAAGCAAACGAGCGGGTCGGCGATCCGGCAACTCGGCCGGACATCACTACCGCGCGTTTGGCCCGCAATGGGCATAATCAACACAAAACTATCTAACTCTGAATCCCTGAAAACGGGAGGAATAGATGTTACGTGCAAAACTATTAATCATACTGTCAATCCTTATACTTGGCGGCGGCCTGCAACTTGCGCAAGCCTACCCGCCATCGGGATATGACGTCATCACAACTTCGGCTCAGATCGAAGTTTACCCGGACACTATCGGAGGACCGACTGAGACAATCCCTATGGTTGGATACGCCGTGATATGGCGCGGGGACCCCTTTGATGATGACGGTGTTATGACCATAAACACTCGCATGGATACTCTGCTGATGCGCGGCTGGAGTGCAGTCAGCGGCGACTCGGTGTTTGTCACGCTGGACCGCAGCATCGTGTCCACGGGGCAGATTACTCAGCTCACGCCCGGGATAGATTTCCCGGCCGAGAGCTTCTTCGACGTGTATTATATAATCACCCATGGTTCGCAACCGGACCCGTTAAAGTCCAGCGCGACCGGCGGCTCCTATAAGGGGCAGTTGGGCTACGATCTTCAGAACCGGCAAGCCGAATTGCAATCGATGCAGCCGGTACCGGATGTCCGACTGGAGCCTCTTCCGGACAATGCCGTCGAGCCGCAGGGTGCCGTCAAGGGTCGTCAAAGTGGCGTCTATGTGCAGTTATCCGGCGCCGGCGCCGGGGGGGGCGGTATATATGCCGGTCAACCGGTTGATATCGAAATCTGGATGAATAACACCAGCGGAGGTAATGTCGCCGGCGTAAGCAACGGTTTTCGGATGCACTCACCGGACGGCGCTCTCTGGACTACACCGACCACAACGCTCAATCCGGACTTTTGTGCGTTGTTTAACCTTGTCTGTAGTTACAACGAGTTCAGCGTCAACGGCAGCGACGCTGACACCATAGGAATCGGGGCAGCCGCGATGACCAGTACCGGCCTCCCACCGGGATGGGATGACATCGCAGCCACCATCGCCACACAGGTCGATCCGTCAGAGATCGGAAAGACCTTGTGTATCGACTCCGCTTTCTTCCCGCCGTCAGGAGCCTGGTTATGGTCTGGCGTCGGTTCCCCGGCTTGGAACGGACCCTACTGCTGGGATATCATCCCGCCGCCGGACACCTGCCCGTACTATGAGACAGCTCAGGCTGCCTCATATTTCTGGGGTTTACCCAACTCGTGGGAAATCCCGGAGTGGGGTGAACGAATCACGCCCTTGGCCGGCGCCTGCTGTACGCTGAAAACTGCGAAGGTTCTGGTCTACGGCGATGTGACCGTCGGCTCGCCCGACATGACGGTTACCGTGTATGCCGATGACGGAGCAGGCTTGCCCGGTGCGGCGCTGGCCTCAGTCACTGTGCCGTCAGCAAGTTTACCGGCAACCTTCGGATATGCGGTCGTTGATTTCTCAGCCTTCAACCTGATATTCTGTGGCCAGGACTTCCATATAGGTGTCCAGAATACGGGCGACCCGGCTCTCGACACGCTCGCTATCATTTCCGACGATGGCACGGCGGGCTCGAATCGATCCTGGGCGCACTATCAGGGTTTCTATTACACTATTTTAACCCTGTTCGGCACCGGCTTCGAGTTCAATATCGGTGTGGAACTCTGTTGCGGAGCGCAGGAGCCGCCCAGAGGGAATGCGCGCATGGAGGATGAGATATGGCAAATCCCGCCGCACGGTCGCGTCTATCAGGACCCGCGAAAGAGGCCGGTTGTCGATCCGAACACCGGCGATACTCTCTATTGGGTCTGGCATAAACACCGTGTTCGGGACCCGGAGACCGGGCAGGGTACCATTCCGACCGGCGGCTGGATGGGAATCGTGGTTGGACCCACACCGCCCATTCCAGGTCAGGAGCCCGATGAAACGATTCATCTGGGCGGCACCAGCACTCTCTCATGGGAGAGCTTTGGCGAGGGAGAGTTATTCACGCAACTGCTTGAGATGGACCTAACCGGTCGCAGCCAGTTGTTTGGTGAGGCTATTCTCACGCTGTCCCCACAAGCTTCCTATGGCTGGGTGTATCCCAATTCACCGGATGAGTTCTTCCCGGCCGAGAGTTTTTTCGATGTTTACTACCAAGTGAATTTCCCGGAGATTGGTGTTGCGATTGAACCGGGGCCGGCTACACCTCCTCACATGGAGGCACAAAACGGTATCGAGGCTATTCCGCCATTCAACACGGAATATGCCGATCCCAACTGGCATCCCGTTGTCAATGTACTGGACTCGGCAGTTATCATCGGATGGGTACGGCCGGTACACTGGGTGCAGCCGCCCGACAGTCTGGGTGCATGCTGTGACACCGTGACCGGCGCTTGTTGGATAACCATCGAAGAACGCTGCATCGGTCCCGACGATGAATGGCAGGGCGACGGTACCAGTTGTGTGCCCAACCCGTGTCCGGTCATTCCGAAGAAAGACTGCTTCGACTCCGAAGGTGGCGGTACTATCACGCTCGATCCCGATGACACTACTTGTTTCTACGGCGTACCGTTGAACCTGACCTCGTTGCTTACTCCGACGTCCGAGGTTTGGGTCGAGCCGCGTCCGTATCAAAACGGCGATACTATCCAGACCGAAATCGTGGCGTTCGAATTGTCGGCTGTCGATCCTGTCTGGGGCACGGTCATAGTTCGTGAGCGCGCCGACAAGGCTTCGACAGGGTATATCGCCAGTGTCGTGACCGACGGCTATGGTGGGTTTGTGTCGGGCGAGAGCTTCTTCGATGTCTACCTCGAAGTCGAAGTGCCGGATTACGGTCTTTTGCTCAACACCGGCGATTCGGCTTTACATTTGCAGGCCAGCATCACCAGTCTGCCCCCGACCAACGCCTACTTCCCGGTGCCGACTCAGCCACCGCTCAAGCTGGTGGAGGCTGTCTCAACCGTTCATCGGGGTTGGCTCTGCCACGCCCAGCACCAACCGACTGTCCCGCATCCGTGCGACAGCATGCGTTACGCCTGCTGCGACATGGTTACCGGTGCTTGTCGTTTGACATCTTTGGCTGATTGCGACGGTCCCAACGAAGAGCCTAATCCTGAACTTACCAGTTGTGTGCCGAACCCGTGTCCGCAGTGCGTGACATGGACACCGGGTATCGATACTATATTGTTTTCAGCTTTCGAGGTTGAGTTGTACGATCCTATCGACTCGGCGGCGCCACCCGATACGCTGACCGCGTTCGGCGCCCAGATGATAGTCCAGCGGTTTGCGCCCTTTGAAACGGCGCCCGGTATCTGGCGAATGAACACCAAGGTGCTTCAGTTCTCCGGAGCAGGTACATCGGCCAATCCGGCAATCGGCGGACCGTTCTCCATCGACTTGGACCCCGGCCAGTACTCCGGTGGTCTGATCGAGATGTGCGACTCCTGCGATAATTACTGGGCGCGGAGTGAGTTCAGTATTCACTACCGCCTTAACACCTCGTTGCCGCCTCCGCAACATAGGTATCACGGACTGGCCGAGATGAAATTGCCGTGCGAAGCTCAGTGGAATCCATTCCCTCCGGGTGGCGAATTCACTCCGCCGTATGGTCACCGCTATGTTGACCCGCGCAAGGTGCCGGTCTATGACGCTGACGGCAATCTGGTCGGCTATACTTGGAAACGGCACAAGATTGCCCGCGAGCCTTTGGGCGCATGCTGCGACACAGTGGAACATACCTGTCGCATTACTTCGTCCATCCAATGCGTCGGTCCCGCCGATGAGTACCAGGGTGACAACGTGCCTTGTCATCCCAACCCCTGCGTGTGCACACAATGGACACCGGGGATTGACACTATTTTGTTCTCATCGTTTGAGGTCTTGTACTACGATGGATCGGATACGCTCAATCCGGTCAGCGCCCTCTACGCCTTCGGCGTGCAGATGGTCGTCCAACGGGGTACACCCTACGAGGTGGCGCCGGGCATCTGGCGGATGGATACCGACATTCTGCAGTTCGGTGGAAACGGTACCAGTGCGCTGACCGGTGGTCCCTTCACGGTCGGTCTCGACCCGACGTTGCAGTCGGGCGGCTATATCCAGATGTGCGATTCCTGCAACGACAACTGGGCGGAGAGTTTCTTCGATCTCAACTATGAGATACTGACGTCGCTACCGTGGCCGAGCAACCGTTGGCGCGGCAACGCCCAGATGATCCTGCCGTGTGAAGATCAGTGGGACCCGTTCGAGGGTGGAGAGTTCAATCCGCCCAACGGCAACTCCTACAACGATCCACGCAAGGTTCCGATCATCGACGAGAACGGTGAAGTCATCGGTTATGTTTGGAAACAGCACAATGTGGACGATGAACCTCTGGGTGCCTGTTGCGACTATGCTACCGGTGCTTGCCGCATGACTTCAGCGGTACGTTGCTTCGGTCCCAATGAGGCATACATGGGCGATGGTGTCCCGTGCTCGCCCAATCCGTGCATCTGCACCGACTGGATACCGGGCATGGATACCATTCTGTTCTCGGCCTTCGAGGTGGAACTCTTCGATCTTGTCGACCCGTCGGTTTCACTGGGTACGGTAACGGCCTTTGGCGCCAACATGGTTGTCATGCGCTACAACCTGCACGAGGAAGTTCCCGGATCGGGTATCTGGAAGCTCGATACCAAGGTGCTCAGTCTGACCGGTGCCGGTACCAGCGCACTGGTGGGTGGAGCCTTTACGATCGACCTTGATCCGAACTCGCCCGATACCGGTTTCATCCGGATGTGCGATTCCTGCAACGACAATTGGGCCGAGAGCTTCTTCGATTTCGATTATCGAGTCACCGGACCCTCGGCGATGTACACCGGAAACGCTCAGATGGGCTTAGACTGCGACGATCAGTGGAATCCGTTCCCAGGTGGAGAGTTCGCGCCTCCTTATGGTCATCGCTATATTGACCCGAGGAAGGTGCCGATCATCGATGAAGCCACCGGTGACACGCTTGGTTATACAATGAAGCGTCACAGTATCGATGTCGATTCGCTGGGTGCATGTTGTGACACCATCGAGCATACTTGCCACATGACCACCGAGGCCCGATGCATCGGTCCCAACGATGAGTATCAGGGCGACGGTATACCGTGCGATCCGAACCCGTGCGAGCCTTGTTCGACTGGTTGGAACGGCGGTATCGATACTATCCCGGTCCATGACTTCGAAATCGAGTTGTACGATCCTTCGGGAATCGTTCTCTTGACAACCCTGTACGCTACCGGTCAGGACATGATCGTCCAGCGTTCGGCGCCGTTTGAAGTTGCGCCGGGCACCTACCGCATGAACACCACTATCCTGGAGTTCGGCGGCTCAGGCGATGACCCGGTATTGCTGGGTCCGTTCGAGATTCAGCTCGATCCCACTCAGCCATCCGGTGGTTATATCCAGATGTGCAACTGGTGCGACGATCACCAGGCCGAGAGCTTCTTCGACGTGTACTTTGTTATCACCACGGGACTTCCTTTCCCGATGGATGTTCTGCACGGTGCTCCGGCGCAGATGCATCTGTCGTGTGCTGAGGGCTGGGACCCGATGGATGGTGATGCCTTCACGCCGCCGTTTGATCGGCCGTACAACGATCCGCGCATTGTACCTATCCTGGATAACAACGGCCAAGTAATCGGACATACGCGCAAGCGGCATATCCCCAGGCCGTGCTGTAGTCCTCCCGACAGGCCGCGTGGTGACATCAACTGCGACGGGACACCGGGTATGGATATTTCCGACCTGGTCTTCCTGGTTGACTACATGTTCACCGGTGGCCCGCCGCCATGTTGCTTTGAGGATGCTGATGTCAATTGCGACGGCGTGATCGATATTAGCGATCTCGTCTGGGTGGTTGACTACATGTTCGTCGGTGGTCCGCCACCCTGCCGTTGCGACTGTCTGGACTGCTTGAGAGGAGGAACGCCGAGCAAACCCGGTGTGGAGACTATGCGTCGCTGGTCTGCCCATGCCGGATCACTGGCAGTGCCGTCAAGCTGTAGAACGGGCGCCGCTCGTTAGACAGCGTCTGAACCGAACACACCAGCCCGGCGGGTTCGCCCCGTCGGGCTTTTCTTGTGTGGTAATGTAGCCGGACTCAGATGGGACAAAAACAAGCCGAGGGGGGAGTGTTGAAGAAGTGTGCCTGCTCGTTGCGGTGGGTCGTGCGGATCACGCGTCCCGCGTGATTCGTGTGACCTGCCGCTCCAGTCCCGCATTTTACTATGTGTCGGGTCACAACCACGCCTACGGCGCGATCAAGACCCGACACAACCAATCTTGGGTTTGTCAACAAGCCCGTAGTGGAAGCCCACCTATCCCACACCGGAGTTATCTGCTTTTGGCGCCAAACCGTGGCAGCATTCGAGCAATTGGGCAATGGTAGTGTAAACTAAGTTGTGTAAATTGTCAGATTGAAATAACAACGGGTTTGACTTTTAGTTTTCAGACCAATCAACTGGTTGACTTAATTCAACATTTCCCTATCTTGTCTACGAGAGGTAATCCAACGTTGTGCAGGTTCACGATTACTACGAATAAAAGAGAAGCTTGATATACCCTTCAGGAGGACTCATGAGACGGATTCTGCTATCCATGGCGATTCTCGCGCTGTTCGCATGCTCGGCAATGGCCGCTTCTGATGACGACGGCTACGCCGGGCTGACGCCCCAGCGAATGCAACAGGCTGAGCAGGCCCTTGACAATCTCAAATCTGATTACGATGGTATCAGAACATATCATACAGGCCCCATGGTAACCCGACTCTATGGCGTACAGTTCGGCTTTGGCTATTCGGCAGAGGAGACGGCCGATCAATTCCGGTTAAACCATGCCAGACTGTTCGGCGTCGAGAGTGGACATCTGGTCCCGGGCAATCTGATGCCGAATCGACAACTCACTCAGCCGGTGATGTACAACAGCGAAACCGGTCAGTACAAGTTCACCCTCGTCTATTATCATCAGGAGGTGGAGGGGATACCGGTTTATCAAGCAGAGTTGCGTCTTTTGATGCGCAACGATTATGACAATCCGTTGGTGCTGGCTGTTTCCAGCCTTTGCGACCTGGGCGATTTTGCGCCCGACAAGAGCTATCTCGGCGGCTACTCAACAGTGGCCGAACAGGCCGCGCGAAGCTCGGAACCAGACCTGACCGATTTCACTGAACAGGAATTAGTGATCTGGGCCGGCGTCAACTCACAGCGTGAGAATCCACGCATGGCTGTTGTTTTTGAAGGCACATCCGATTTTCCTCAGGAGTTCCGCTTTGTCGTCGACCCGCAAACCGGCGAAATCCTGTACAAAGAGGACCGCATCATATTTGAAGATGTGGTCGGCAATGTCTCAGGCATGGCCTCGCAGGGTCTGGCCTCGGAAAACTGTGAGGCCGAGGCTCTTGAGGAGATGCCATTTGCACGAGTCAATATCGGTGGCACCGTGTCCTATGCCGATTCGCTGGGTGATTTTGTCATTCCCAACGGCGGAACGGCCGATGTGACGGTTGGCTCGGAGATGCGCGGTGAGTGGTTTCGCGTATACAACTACGTGGGAGCAGTAGAGAACCTGAGCCAGGTAGTAACCCCGCCCGGCCCGGCCGATTTTATTCATAACGCGGCCAACTCCAATGTTCTGGTACGAGCTCAGGTGAATGCATATATCGAATCCAACGTCGTGCGCTCGATGGCCGTGGCTCAGAACCCGAGTTATCCCAATCTGATGGTCAACGAGTTTCCGGTCACGGTCAACCGCACCGATGGATACTGTCCCGGCAACGCCTGGTACAGCCCCTCCGAACAATCGATCAACTTCTGTCAGGCCGGTGGGTCCTATCCGAACACAGCGTGGAGCGCAGTAGTTCATCACGAATACGGCCACCATCTGGTCAACATGGCCGGCAGTGGCCAGGGTCAATACGGTGAAGGCATGGGCGATTGTATCTATGTCGTTATCGAAGATTCACACCTGATGGGCCTCGGGTTCTTCGGACCCTGCACCACACCTTTACGCAACGCCGACAACAGCCATCAATATCCCTGTTCCGGGGCTATCCACGACTGTGGACAGTTGCTCTCCGGATGTGTCTGGGATACTCGCAACGCCCTGGCTCAGACCACGCAGGGACCGGGAGAGTATTTACCTATTCTTCAAAATCTGACTATCAACAGCATTCTCCTGCATACCGGCGACCAGATCACTCCGCAGATCACAATCGACTGGCTGACCCTGGATGACAATGACGGCAATATCAACAACGGCACCCCGCATTACTGGGAGATCGCCGCCGGATTCGGACTGCATAACATGGATGCTCCCGAACTGGCGCCGCTGTCGTTCTCTTATCCGCTCGGTACCCCCGATCTGTTGACGCCAGGTGCTCCGACCACATTTACAGTGGTTATCTCGGGTATTGAAGGCGAGGCTCCGGTACCCGGCACCGGCCAGTTGCATTACCGTATCGAGGGCGGCAGCCTGAACAGTGTCTACATGACCGAGATTAGCGACAACAATTATATAGCCACTCTGCCGCCGGTCGACTGTCTGGAGGAAGTCCAATACTACGTCAGCGCCGAAGCGGAAGGCATCGGGGTCATCTACGATCCCAACCCGTCCACCCCCAGGAAGGCGTTTGCGGCCACCGATGAAGTCGTTTTGTTCGAGGACAACTTCGACACCGATCAGGGTTGGACGTCGTCGGGCGGCTTGTGGGCGCGCGGCACACCGACCGGCAACGGAGGGCAGTACGGCCAGCCCGATCCCTCAAGTGGGCACTCCGGCAGCACCGTTTTTGGATACAACTTGAACGGCGATTACGAAAACAACATGCCCGAACGTCACCTGACCTCGCCACCCATGGACTGCTCGGAGTTGGCCAAGGTGCAACTGAACTTCTGGCGCTGGCTCGGCGTGGAGCAGCCGCAATACGATCATGCCTATGTGCGGGTCAGCAACAATGGCAGCACGTGGACGACCGTTTGGGAGAACACAGCAACTATGAACGCCGGCAGTTGGGTCGAGCAGACGTTCGATATCTCGTCCGTGGCCGATGGTGAATCTACCGTTTATGTCCGTTTCACAATGGGCTCTACGGATGTTGGCTGGCAATGGTGCGGCTGGAATATCGACGATGTCGTGGTCACCGGTTACGAGTGCAATCCGAATGGTCCCAGTATCACAACAGTTATCCTGCCGGAATGGACCGAAGGTATCCCGTTTTCGCACGTCCTGGAAGCCAGCGGTGGTACCGAGCCGTATGTTTGGACCGACATGAACTCCGACTTGGTGGGAACCGGCCTTAACCTGTCGGCAGGCGGCCTGCTTTCCGGTACACCTGTCAGTCCGGGTGTGTTCAGTTTTACCGTTCAAGTAGTAGACGATTCTGCCTACGCCGATGCCGTCCTGCTGTCACTGCGAATCAACGGCACCGTTGATATTACCACAACTTCATTGCCGGACAGAACAGCGGGCACTGCTTACTCGCAACAATTGGAAGCGAGTGGTGGTACCGGATCGGTGGTCTGGGCCGACTTGAACGATGACCTCAATGGCTCCGGCCTGACCTTGTCGCCTACCGGACTGGTATCCGGAACACCGGCGGCTCAAACGATCAGTTTCACGGCGGTGGCCGCGGACATTGTTGGATCGTCCGATAACTCCGCCTTCAGTTTCACAATTAATCCGGAATTGGTTATCACCACAGCGTCACTGCCCAACGCAAATCTCGATGAACCGTATTCGGCACAACTGGCCGCTTCCGGTGGGACCGGGCCGAGGTACTGGATTGACATGAACAATGATCTTGCCGGCACCGGGCTCAATCTGGGCTCCGATGGTGATCTTACCGGCACGCCCAATGCGTCGGGAGTTGTAAGTTTCACGGCCAGGGTCATCGATGGCGGCGGCGGTGCCGATGAGCAACTGTACTCTTTTGAGGTCATCCACGCCCTGTCGATTACAACTACTGAAGTCCCGGATTGGACTCAGGATCATCCTTTCAGCCTGACCTTCGCTACCGACGGCGGCTATGGCGAACAAACCTGGAGCGACAAGAACTCAGACCTGGTCGGCACCGGGCTTTCGGTGGCATCCGATGGTGTTCTCAGTGGGACGCCTGCGGTGTCCGGCGCGGTCAGTTTCGTAGCTCAGGTTGTGGACTCGTTGTTTACCGTTGAACAGCAGTTCGACTTCACTCTCAACCCGGCTGTGACGATCATTACCGAAACTCTGGGCGGAGGTGCAGTGGGTGAGATGTACCAGGCCGACATTATTTCGTCCGGCGGCACCGGCCAAAGAACGGTGTCCGACAAGAACGGTGATCTGGCCGGCACCGGACTATTCTTGGTACCGCTCGGTATCGTACAGGGCACGCCGAATGCCGGTGGCACAATCAGCTTCACGGCCAAGGCCACTGATGCTCTTGGCGCCAGTTTCGAACGTCTGTTCAATATAGAGGTCACCCAGGGCGTCACTATCACCACCACTGACCTGCCTGAGTGGACGGTAAACTCTGCCTACAGTCAACAGTTGGAGTTGGCCGGTGGTAGCGGCACGGCCGTATGGAGCGACAAGAATTCAGACCTCGTCGGCACTGGTTTGAGTTTAGGTAGCGACGGTTTACTCAGTGGTACGCCACTCTCGGCGGGTGGGATAATGTTCACCGCTCTGGTCATCGATGACAGCGGGCAGGATGAACAACAACTGAGCCTCACTATCAATCCGGCTATCGATGTCGTCACTGCCTCGCTGCCTGATTGGACGGCCGGCATCGCTTACTCGCAGCAGTTCGTGGCCACCGGCGGAACGGGGCAGAGGTCCTTCAGCGACAACGCAGGCGACCTGCTAGGCACCGGGCTTAGCGTCTCACCGACCGGACTGATCGATGGAACACCGGCCGCAGCCGGAGTCATCAGTTTCACTCTCAGCGTAACCGATGAAGCCGGCGCTGAAACATTGCAGCCCTTTGCCTTCACCATTAACGATGTCGTCTCTATCACCACCGGTTCACTGCCCAACGGTATGGAAGGTGTGCCCTATTCCGTCCAGCTTGAAGCGTCCGACGGTACCGGCAGCAGAACCTGGTCGGAGGGTGATGCCGGGCTCAGCGGCACCGGCTTGAGCCTGTCGTCCGGCGGACTCCTTTCGGGCACGGTGGCATCGGTCCAGACGATCAACTTTACGGCGGCGGTCGTCGATGCCGTCGGTAGCTCCGATGAGCAACCGTTTACTTTTGCGATCACGGCGGGCTGGATTTGTGGTGACGTCGACGGCAACGGCAGTCCGGTCATTGACATTGCCGACCTCGTCTACCTGGTTGACTACATGTTCAACGATGGACCTGAGCCGCCGGTAATCGCGGCGGCCGACTTTGACGGATCGGGTGGGATAGATATTTCCGATCTGGTGTTCTTGGTCGACTACATGTTTACCGGAGGGCCACCGCCGACCTGTCTGTAACAAGCGTCGCTCGGGCGTTATTTGAAGTTCTGTACGCGGAGAAGGTGTTACACCTTCTCCGCTTTTTTTTGATATCTTTTTGCACGAGACTACTCGGTTTCGATCGTTGTTGTGGAGGGACACCAGGCTGGGGCCGCTGTTGAGTCTTGCATGTGAAATCTGTCGGCGCCCGATGCGATCTACTCTTTCCTGCGATTAGCTCAAAACAATCACCAACACGCTCCATGTTCTCCACGTATCACGTGCTGAGAATTGCAGCAAGAGCAATTCGCTGCTCCCGTGTTTGGCGAGTAGCGCAGTCATGTACGGCAATGCCCTCGAACATCCGCGACTAAGCCTTATGGGAAGACTGGTCCCGTTGGACCAGTCCGCGAAGGATTCGGTTGCCGTAGATCGATGTGCTCCGGGTTATATCGGCAGGTCTGTTCCGGTTCGACAGAGGTTCTGAGTTTTGCCCAAGGGTGGGACCTCCCAATGTCTTATATCCGGTGGGGACTGCGTGGTTAGAGATTACATGGACGCGTAAACCTATTCACGAAGGAGGCATGTTCAACATGCTCAACGCTAAGTTCACTTTCATGATCGTGGCTGTCCTGGTACTGGGGCTGGCCGTTGCTGTCGTCACTTCGGCAGGCCCGGACCCACAGAAGTCCGCGGACAAGATCGATCGTTCCGCCATGAGTGAGGAAACCTATCAAAAACTGAAGGCGCAGGGTAAGCTCCCTCAGCCCGATCAGGTTAAACCGCTCACACCCCGGCAACTCGAGAACAACACAATCGATCCGGATGCCTTTGAGCGGACGGCCGGCTTACTCATTCCTTTGGATGCTTCGTTTACGAGGCTTGAGCCGCCCCAGATGCGACCGGTTACGAGTGCCATGTCGGGATCCAAGAAAAGCAACTCGTTCGAAATCAAACTGAAGAGCAGAAACTTTGTACCACAGGCGGACATCACCGCGTTCACCAGACTGGTAAACGATAGCGGCCAGCCGGGGGATAAGGTGCTGGCCGACGTACTTCATTGCGTGATACAGTTCGAAAGTATTCCGTCCGGTGACGAACGGGAACGCCTGAGCGACGGCGGTATAACCCTGCACAAGTACCTTCCGGAAAACGCCTACTTCGCCTCTGTAGACACTCGCCTGTCGGAACAACAACTAACGGACTTTCAGGTCCGGGCGCTGTTTCAACTGGAAATCGCCGACAAACAGGCAGCTTCCATTCGCAACAAGACAGTGGGCGAGTGGGCGAAACCCGTCGAAGGCAAATTCGACCTCATCGTGCGCTATATGCCGGACGTCCCGATAGCTGAAGTCGAGCGAATCATGCGGGACCGGGGCGCCGAGATCATCGGCGGTTCGAGTTACTTCAATCGCGTTACCATTCGCCTCAATGAAGCCCGGGTCAATGAGGTTTCAGCTTTTCCGTGGGTCATGTGGGTCGCTCCGATCGCTCCTCCACCCACAATTGAGAATGATGTTTCGCGTGATAGTATCAATGTCACGGCAATCCAGGCGTCGCCCTACCTCCTTCACGGCACCGGGTTCAATACCGGAATCTGGGACGGCGGTCCGGTCCAGGCTCATAATGGATTTGCCGGGAGATTGACGATAAGGGACAACGCCGGCGGTTACTCGCAAAACCTCCTGGATCATGCCACCCATGTCGCTGGCACCATGGCCGGTGACGGAGCCTTGTCATCGAACGACTCGCTTAGAGGCATGGCCGACTCTACCAACATATTCTCTTGGGACTTCCAGGGAGATATACCCGCCGAGATGCTCGCCGGTGTGACTAACGATAACATTCTGATCTCCCAGAATTCATGGGCCATTACGATAACTGCTGCAAACTGCGGAGACTTCGGCGACTATGATTCAGGATCAGATGACTATGACCAGTTGGCCCGAGATCAAGACCTTTTGATTGTATTCGCAGCAGGTAATTACCGAAACGACGGAATCTGTGGTATCACTATACCCGGGGGGTATTCCTCAATTTCCCCACCGGCGGGCGCTAAAAACATCATTACCGTCGGGGCCATTAATAAGTCCGACGGCATGACCCAATTCAGCGACTGGGGACCCACTGATGACGGGCGCTTGAAACCGGAAATCACAGCCGTCGGTCAGAGTGTGGTCTCGACTTTACCCAACAACTTATATGGCAGCAAAAACGGTACGTCAATGGCCGCACCGGCCATCTCTGGCCTGAGCGCGTTGCTGATCGATCGCTACCGTGAGCTGAAGGACAGTACCAATCCCTCTCCGGAATTGATTAAGTCCATCATACTCAACACGGCCAAAGAACTTGGCAATCCCGGCCCCGACTATAAATATGGTTACGGCAAAGCTGACGGGCTTCAGGCAGTGAAAACCCTGGAAGGAATGGCCTGGCGGGAATACCAGATTGCTCAGGACTCCACCGATGAATGGAATCTCGATGTATTGGTCCACACCGACACCCTTCGGGTTATGTTGGCCTATTCCGATGAAGAAGCGGCCGTCAATGCGAATCCGACGCTTGTCAACAATCTCAATCTAAAGTTGATCGATCCGAACGGAACCGAGTATTTGCCGTTGACTCTCGATCCGGCCAATCCGTCCAACAACGCCGCACAGGGGGTTAACGACCGCGACAATGTCGAACAAGTGGTGGTCAAGGACCCTGTCGCGGGTAAATGGAAAATCCGGGTATCCGCCCCCACCGTTGCGGGAGCAAGTGGAACCACACAAGACTATGCCATTACCTGGCTCCAGTGGCCCAGGTTCTCAGCTGTGCCGTTCACCAACGGCACACCGCCACTCTATCGTAACGACGACGGCTCAAGTCCTCTCATACCGTTGTCATTTCCCTTCTGTTTCTATGGGACGGAGCTCAATGAACTCTACATAAACAACAATGGCAACCTGTCCTTTGAAGGCCCATATTTCGAGTACAGTCCATCAGGTTTCCCTATTTCGGGATTCGGTATGATTGCACCGTTCTGGGGTGATGTCGACACCCGAAACGACAGCGGCGGTGTGGTGTACTATCGCTCCGAACCCCATCGTCTCACAGTTATCTGGGATCGTGTGGGTTACTTTGGAAGCCATGCCGAGAAACTGTCCACCTTCGAGGTTATCATTACAGATGGAACCGATACCATAGTCGGCCTCGACAAAAACGTGGCTTTCAGCTATGGTGACATGCAATGGACAACTGGCGACGCGTCGGGCGGTTCCAATGGTTTTGGCGGCGCACCGGCCACGGCGGGAGCCAACAAAGGAGACGGGATAAGCTACGCTCTGGTGGGGCGGTTCGACCACGAAGGAATCGACTATGACGGCGCCGGTGGTAACGCCGACGGAATAAGTTACCTGGACAATACGGCGCGCCGCTTCAATGTCTGCGAAGGTCTGGGAACCATAGCCGGGAGCGTGTTTGACGACGTTGACGATGACTGTACCTGGGATGCCACCGAGGACAGTTTGGCTGGTTGGACAGTTACCCTGGAACCGGGCGGCTTGGCCACCACTTCAGATGCCAACGGAGAATACTTCTTCAGCTTCCTTCAGCCCAACACATACACCGTTAGTGTTGTCCCGCCACCGAACTGGGTTCAGACATGCCCACTATCTCCGGGAACCCATGTGATCGCGCTGACCGCGGGGCAAACATTCCTGGATAAGGACTTCGGCGGTCGTGCCTTGGCCAATATCCAGGATTTGACCGTTGATGTCGCCGGCGGACCGGCCAGGCCGGGTTTTCAGAAGTTCTACGGAATCACCTGCAAGAACCACGGCACCGTGCCCGTCGCCAACGCAACGGTACAGTTGAAGCTACCATCGCAATTGACTCATCTGGAAAGCAGCCCGGACAGCGCTTATGCTGCGGGCACACACACCGTAAGCTGGCCTTTGGGAACAATGGCGCCGGGTGAGACCAGGTGGATGTGGACCAAGGCCCAGATACCGGTCAATATCGATTTGGGAACCATACTGATATCAACGGCCGAGGTCCATCCGCTTATCGGCGACGATAATCAGGACGACAACACCGACTCCGAGGCACAGACGGTTCGTGGCTCCTACGATCCCAATGAAAAACTGGTGACGCCAGCGGGTTTTGGGCCCGATAGCCTGATCCGTCGGATCGATACCCTTCGCTACCAGGTGAACTTCCAGAATGTGGGCACCGATACTGCCTTCACCGTCATCGTCCGCGACAGCCTGGATAGTGATATCGATCCTGCGTCGCTGAAAATCGGCGCCGGCAGTCACCCGTATACGTTCAACCTGGTTGGAACGGAACTGGTGTGGACTTTCGATAACATTCTGCTGCCCGACAGCAACACCAGCGAACCAGGCAGTCACGGTTTTCTGACTTACGATGCGGCGCCGCGAGACGGTGTTCCCGACGGCACCGTTATAGAGAACCGGGCCGCTATCTACTTCGATTTCAACGCACCGGTCATAACCAACACTACACGCAACCGGATATCGGACGATCTTGCGGCAAGAACGACGATACAACCGGATACTATCTACGTTTACTGGGCCTATGCTGTTGATCCGTTAGCAGCCTCGGTGTACGTGGGCGATTTTATCGACGGTCACACCACAGATATGATCGATACAGCGACAGTTCTGGTGAACACCACAATAGCTGCCGTATCCAACTCGATACTACCTGTGCATCCTGAATTCTTTGGTCCACCATTACACCTGACTGTTCCGATGAAAGAGCTGATTCTAGGCTACGGGCCGTTGTTCGACACTACTGTCCAGACGTACACGGTTTCGGGTCAATTTAACGATGCCGATTCCTTCAGTGTCGATGGTTCGGTAGTGATGATTGGCCACATTCCGGGAGATGCGAATCTTGACGGAACGCTCGACATTTCAGACTTGGTCTATGTGGTTGAGTACTTCTTCGCCGGTGGTCCGCCGCCGCTGGTTTTGGAAGTAATCGACATGGACAGGAATCAGGTTGTCGATATAGCGGATCTGATTCTACTGGTCGAAACGATGTTCGGGTTGTAGGCCGGCTTCAGGTTCCGAACCTCAATCCTTAAACAACCCAGGCCGGGCAAGTTTATACTTGCCCGGCCTTTACTACCAATGAGGTAGGGTGGGCCCGTCTTCGCCAGGACGATTATGGGTGGCTGTCTCAAACCTTGAGGCTGTGTCATAATGTGGTTTCGCAGGGTCCCGATCTCGACGAAGTCGGAAATGTGACCCTGCGACTCTTACCAAGGCGTTGTGTAAGAGCAGCCTTTGAAACCTCCGGTTCACACGCTCGCCTTCGGCGAACGCAGGAACCGGAGGAACGTGCCATTGCGACCCAGCCTGCTTGTTTGGGGCGGCAGGCAAGCCTGTTTCTCGCGCTAAGCACCCTGCCCAGTGCACGGCTTGATGGCGTCACAAGCCGCGAAGCGCAAGTAATTGATTCATCACCACTCCCAAGCGAGGCTTGAGGGGTGCCACCCACCGAAGTATGGCAGAACCAGAGGCGGTTCTGCCATACTGCATTCCGAGCAGAAGCATGCCGATACAGATACATATACCAAAGAGGGAAGATGCAGAACTCAAGCTATCCCCAAACGTCGAGGAGATACGGATGAAAAAAGCAACTTTGTTCATACTTACGGTGTTACTTTTGTTCTCTTGCATGATGTGCGCCCAGAGTGACACAGATCCACCGCGCGTGGTCAGTACTTTTCCCCAGAACGGCAGTATGGAGGTTGATCCCACTCTGACGGAAATCGCTGTTGTATTCAACGAGGAAATGATGGACCAAAACTGGTCGTGGGTCTATGAAGACAAAAACAGTTTCCCCACGATGACCGGCCAGCCTTACTACAATGAAGACCTCACCAGGAACATCCTGCCGGTCAGCCTGGAGAGTGGTCGGGAATATGTGGTTTGGATCAACTCTTCAAACTTCAAGAACTTCAAAGACAAAAACGGAAACCCTGCGGCGCCCTTCAAGATGACGTTCCGGACGATCTAAACAGCCGCAACCTATTCGTCAAAGATCACACAATGCGGTGGGGGTGGACCCCCGCCGAACATATAGTCTATTAGGTAGATAAGGTCGTTGATGTCCCACGGCTCACTCTCACCGACGCCGTCGCCATTGACATTGGCTTCCCCGGTGCATGGCGGGTTGGGTCCACCTGTAAACATGTAGTCGACCAAAGCCACGATATCGGCGATGTTGATCTGATCGTTCGCATCGTAGTCGATATTGCCACGGATACCGCGACAGCAGGGGTCGCCGGTTTTCTGGGTTTCAAACACGGCAATGTCACCGTTGGCCGATGCTATGTCGAAATCACCGTCGTTGTCCAGGTCGGCGGCGATGACATCGTAGGAGGCGTAGTTGGCGTCGACCAGTTTGATCGGCTCGTACAACGTTGTGTCAAAGTAGTTCATGTAGAGATTAATGCGTCCAATCGTATCGCAGGTCAGGGCAACGAGGTAATCCATGCCACCGTCGTTGTTGAAGTCGACCGGTGTCAATGATCTGGCTTGATCCCAGAAGAAGGCGCCAATCACACCGGTTGAGAAACTAGCGCTGCCGTCGTTTTCGAGCGTCAACATCGCTCCCATGCAGACATCCCAGTCATCGACGCCGACTACCAGATCCTGATCGGTGTCCGAATCTATGTCGGCCACGGCCATAGTGCTGGCCATCATCAAGCCGGGCGGGTAGGTTGCATCCTGGAAGGAGCCGTTGCCATTGCCCAATCTGATCCATACCGGGTCGTGCGATGGAATCCCACCCCAGTAATGGCGGTGGAGTACGGCCACATCGACCGTGTCGTCACCATTGAAGTCACCGGCCAGGACCTCCAACGCATCGGTATCAAGTGCGTACTGCGCATTTGCCTCAAAACTGCCCAGGTTGTCGTTGAAGCGCAAACACAAACAGGATGTCGCTACGTTACCCGCGGCAAAGGCGAGGTCGGGACGGCCATCCAGGTAGAAATCGGCTATTACGATCGAGTGTGGGCTTTCCAACGTGACGATTGTCTGGACCGGTTGAAAACTGCCATCGCCGTTTCCATAGAGGATCGAAACTGAACCATCACTTGAGTTGGTGACAGCCAGGTCGACAAAGCTATCCGGGTTGAGATACCCGGCGGCTATCGAATTGGTGCCGGGCGCAGTTGCGATGTAGACGGGCGTCTGAAAACTACCATCGCCGTTGTTGAACAGGATCGCAACCGCACCGGAAGACCCATCGGCGGCGGCGATGTCCAGCGCGCTGTCACCGTCAAGGTCGACCGCGATCAGGGCAGTTGCCGACCCGGCTATGTCGTAGTCCGTGCGACCTTCGACAACGCTCGATAATGACAACGCCACAAGCGCGGTCATTGACAGACAAGAGAAAACTGTTCTTATTCTCATTTTGATATCCTCCGTGGCGGTATCCCGAATCCTTGATACTCTCAAGAAAACGATGAATCTGATTCTTGCAAGGGAAATATGCAGGCACCGGACTCGATCTGGTATCTCTCGCTTTCCCGAAGACAAAGTTGTTGACTGCTGTTCAAGCGGGGACTACTTTGGCGTAGGTATTCATTACATCATTGATCGGACAGCGAAGTCTCGAAGTAAGTGGAATCAAACACGAACAGGAGGTCAAAATGCCGGTTTACAGAATTCTAAACTACGTGCTTCGGTACGATCTCGACCAGAATCGGCCTTGGGTGATTTTCCATTACAAGGACGGAACGGCAACGAAGAACGTGAATTGGTTTCCGCCGAAGGAAGATGCAGTCTACCTGGCGGATACATTGCGCAACGAGAAACCGATTTTCTATGTTGTGAGCACGGCGGGCAGCGGGAGAAAGTGGATCACCACATCCAGTGAAATGATCGGTGAGGAAGAGACATAGGGGATTCATGTTAGACGGATTGCCTTCGATACGAGATACCACCCCCGGTTCAGTGGCGCCGGGGGTGTAAAACTCTTGTCAATCGATCGGTGCTCGCATACATTGCAGGCCGATAATAAGAGACTGCCGTAGAAACCGGAGAAAACGACATGAACCAAGCCACCATCGCCTGTTACGACTACCTTTTCAGACCGGCCCAACGCTGGTTGGAAGTCCCAATACTATTGAGTTTCAATTTGATCCTGGTGGCCTCGGCCTATCTTTCGATTAACTTACCATTCTCACCTGTGCCGATCACCGGCCAAACGTTAGGCGTCTTGTTGATCGCCATGGCGCTGGGTCGCGTGCGCGGCACGGCCATTGTTCTGGCCTACTTGCTTGAGGGAATGGCTGGTCTGCCGGTCTTCGCCGGGGGACGAAGCGGTATGGCTGCACTGATGGGTCCAACCGGTGGGTATTTGTTCGGATTCCTGGGCGCGGCGTATATCGTTGGGTATCTTTCCGACAAGGGTTGGTATTCAGGCTACTTGAAATCGGTAGCCGCCATGACGGTGGGTACGGCCACCATATTTATTTGTGGTCTGGCTTGGCTCGGTGTGATGGTTCCGGACGGTGCCATGCTTGAGATGGGTCTCTATCCGTTCCTGCCCGGTGCTTTGATTAAAGTCACCGTGGCGGCCATTGTGCTCCCGACGATTTGCCGGTTTGTGGGCAGGGAAGAAAAGTAACTGACAGATTGTGCCGAAAAGGCGATTAGCCAAACGACATTGAGTAGGGCGTCCGCGGCGGCGGATTAGTGGTTCCGTCGATGAAAAACGGCAGAACCAGCAATGGGTTTACCCTGCTACTCCACCAAGCGAAAAACCGAGTACTCTATACTTCGTTCTGAGAATGACGCGCTCAAAACGTAGTTGCGCAGGAATGAGGAATCGGCTGTGAAAGCAGATATGGGGCTTTCCAAGCCTGCAACTACCCACTCTGGACGGACACTACTTATCAACTCCCCGTATTCACCTCGTCTATTATATGCCACCGCCTCAGGTGACACCAGCCCATCGCGATCAAGTATCCGCAGCCGGGAATAGTATCCGATGTAACCGATATCCTCAGCCGCCACCAGGTCGGCTGCGTCGGCGTTTTTGCGCAAGTATCCACCTATAGCCCTGTGAACACTGTCAAGCACCTCTTGTTGAGCCTTGTAGGAAACAGCAGTTCGGCAGGAAGCAAACAACATCAAGAGAGCAAGGCAGGTACAGGCGTAGATCACGACCTTTCCCGTGCTCGAATCTGTGCCGGAGCCTTGGAGCCTGGGACTGAGAAGTGGGCATGACGCCAGGATAAGATACACGGGATAGATCGGAGCCACATACCAGAAGAACAAGTGCGTGGGAGATAGCGCATAGAATAGTATCAGGCCAAAGCTCCAGGCGATCTCCAAAAGTCCGGTTTGATGTTTACGCATGAGATAAATACAACCGGCCACGACCAGCCCGGTAAGTACCCATCCAAACGGATTGTGCCAGGCCATGAGAAAGACCACCCGCTCCCAACCCGAGTCGACGCCGATCCGGTTGTACAGAGCAAGTTTGGCCGGGATGGAATGGGGCACTACAGAACCGAAATAAAGCTCGGAGAATATCAACCAGGGGGAGACTATCAGGACCGGCGGTAGGAGCCTTCGCCACGATACGCCGCGCTCTTTGTACGTAATTGCTACTATGATAATGAGAAGTGCAAAGCAGCCTTCGGGACGTGTTACTATAGCCAGGGAAGCAAGCACCAGTGACCAGGTGTAGCGTGATGTTCTGAACAAGTAGATTGCTGATATTACCAATGTAGTAAAAAGCGCCGTTTCCATTCCGCAGCTCTCTGCCGAGACTGAGCGCGGGAACAGAATGTAGAGAAGAGTCGGCGTCCATGCGAACTGCTTAAAGCCAATGTGGAGCGCGAGCTGATAAACAACAACCGCCGTGACGCCCGATGATGCCAGAGATACCATCAACGCTGCAAACGGTGGCTTGAGACCCGCCAGGGAAAACGCTGCTAACAAGAGAGCGAACATCGGCGAGGAAGTCCCAAGCACTTGTTGCCCAGAATTGTACACGAACCCACTTCCGGCGGCGAGATTCTCTGCATACCGAAAGGTTATGAATGCATCATCGCCCGTGAAACCTGTGAAAAGATGAAAGGCCAGTCGTACCAGAACAGCACCACAAAAAACCAGCATTGCTCTTTGAAATGAAGTCATGGTTAAAACCTAACCCACACCAATCCCGGTGGCAACACAATTTCGAGTTACCATAGAGCGCGCTGTTCTGTTGGATAGTCCGCTACGGCAGGCTGCCAACCGTGACGGGTTCCGCGGTCGGCCGTATGAAACGTTGTTGGGACGGCAGGCAAGCCTGGTTCTCGCCCTACGCGCCCTGCCCAGTGCACTGCTTGCCGGCATCACGAGCCGCGAAGCGCGAAAACCACGGCTTGATCGTGTGGTGCCCGCAGAGTCTTCAGACGCGGCGGGATTCCGTTTGCGAAAGCGAGTGACCGAGTCTGAAGACTCGCCCACCACGAGAAACTCTCGTGAATGCGACCGCGTGCGACACAGATGTGACCCATTTATGGGATGCCGATTTTCGTTGATTCTCACGCAGCGCGGCTGTATTTTCTCGTCAGAGAAAGACCGCTACCTTTAGATAAACGGAGGAATCATGGCATTTGACAAAACTGAATACATCTGGATGAACGGAAAGATGATCAAATGGGACGAGGCCAAGATCCACGTTCTGTCGCATGTCGTCCACTATGGTTCATCGGTGTTCGAGGGTATGCGCGTCTACAAAACCCCCCAGGGAGCGGCTTGTTTTCGGCTGCGCGACCACAGCGAACGGCTTTTGAACTCGGCCAAGATTTATCGCATGCCGATGTCCTGGACAGCCGAGGAAATCGATCAGGCCATTCTCGATACTATCGGTATTAACAGTCTCGAAGAGTGCTATGTCCGTCCGGTCGCCTATCGCGGTTACGAATCGCTGGGTGTCGATCCGACACCCTGTCCGGTTGATTTGACTATTGCCACCTGGCCGTGGGGTAAGTATCTCGGCGCCGAAGCGCTTGAGAAAGGTGTCTCGGTTTGCGTTTCGTCGTGGAACAGAATCGCCCCCAACACCATGCCGGCCATGGCCAAGGCGGGCGCCAACTACATGAACAGCCAGCTCATTAAACAGGAAGCATTGTCGCATGGCTACTCCGAGGGGATAGCTCTCGATGTGTATGGCCATGTTTCGGAAGGCTCCGGGGAGAATTTGTTTCTCGTGCGCAAAGGGGCCTTGGTAACGCCGACCTTCGCGGCCTCGATCCTGCCGGGAATCACCCGACGTTCGGTTATCAGACTGGCCGAGGATATGGGCATCAAAGTGATCGAGCAAAATGTCCCCCGCGAAGCTCTCTATCTGGCCGAGGAAGTCTTCTTCACCGGCTCGGCGGCTGAGATCACGCCGATTTCCAGAGTAGATAATATCACCATCGGCGATGGGGTCGCCGGTCCGATGACGCGTGCCCTCCAGAAAGCGTTCTTTGGAATTGTCAAAGGTGAGGTTGAGGATCAGTACGGCTGGTTGACTCACGTACCCAAGTATGAGAAGGTAACGGCCTGATGAGAATCGCCGTGGCCTGTGATCACGCCGGGCTGGAGTTCAAGGAAAAGGTTAAGAATATTCTCCAAGCCCTGGGGCACGAAGCTGTTGACTGCGGCACTAATTCGAAAGACTCTGTTGACTATCCGGACTTTGGCCTGGCCGCAGCGCGTGCTGTGGCGGCCGGAGAGGTTGACTATGGCATCACTGTTTGCTTCACCGGCAACGGGATGAACATGGCTTGCAACAAGGTCAAGGGCATCCGGGCCGGAATGGCCTTGAATCCCGACATGGCTTTTCTGACACGTTCGCACAACGACGCCAACATGCTCACTTTGGCGCAGAAATACATTTCAGAGGATCAACTCGAAGAGATCATCAAGACTTTTCTTTCGACTCCCTTCGACGGTGGCCGCCACATCGCGAGGGTGCAGAAGGTGATGGCCGCGGAGGGGCGATAAACCAACAGGTTGGGCTCGTGCGATTCGCGCGGTGGTGTTAGTGGAAGTCAGCTTCGGGTTTCTGGCCCTGTCACCCTGAGCGCAGTCGAAGGGTGAATTCTTCTGAAGTCGCTCATGCTTCGACTGCGCTCAGCATGACATGAGTTGCCGTTAGCGTAAATTTTCTTGTGTAAATTGGTGGATTTTTGACAAAGAAATAGGGCATATCCACTTAACAGCTTTCCAAGGAGGATATGCCCATGCGAGAATTGGATTTCTCAGAGAAGAACCTACGCA
>Ga0224509_10000016_pt1 | contig 138501 bp, 95 predicted proteins | sample SF_Jan12_sed_USG_5_FD_170158 | JGI IMG/M metagenome (GOLD analysis project Ga0224509, IMG submission 170158) | Sediment microbial communities from San Francisco Bay, California, United States - SF_Jan12_sed_USGS_24 | ecosystem: Environmental > Aquatic > Marine > Sediment | place: USA... | reverse complement strand
AGGCGGTGATAATGACGGAGGATGCGCAGACCTTTGTTCTTTCACTTGATGACAGTTTGGTCTATTGGTGTTTGCGCGAGGTGGCGCCGACTTTTGCTGTTTTCAAACAAGGGAAGTACCATGACACTCTCTGGCTTTCATCCAGCCACCAATAAACAATACCGACAAAGAGACGCCGTAACACGGGATCAGCGGGGTGCCATACTGGTTGCGATTCTGGTCATACTGCTGGTAGTTATGATAATATTCCTGGCCGTGCTAACCTACGGATTGCACCGCCAGGCTCAGCACATGAAACGCATGAACTTCACCGCCGCTACCTTCCTGGCCGAAGCCGGCATTCAACGATGTCTGAGTGAGCTTGACAAAAGAGTGCTATTCCCGGACAAGTCATCGCGCCAAAGTCCAAACGGCGGCACCATCAGTACGCAGGTCACTGCCTGGGGACCATACCTGCTCGTAACTTCAGAGGGAAGCATGGCCAATCAAAAAGCAACCCTCAGCGCCCTGATAGGCTCGTCTGATCCAGAGTTTTTCGATGCCGCCATTTCAGTCTGCGATGAGAACTATCCTTTTGTGGTCACCGGCCACACTCAGATACGCGGCGACGTCAACACCGGTAGTCAGGGACTTGAGATCGGTCGCATACGGGGCGAAGGTGTGACAACGAAAGACTACCATATCGGGCAGGTAAACATATTCAATTCGCTGGCTGTTCCGTCACTGGACTCAACGGTGCTTAACCGTTATAGAGATGAGCAAACCAACCGCCGGTCTACCGTTGATCGAGTAGAACACGGCTCGTTGATAATTTCCGGGCACGACGGTGACCCGTTCGGCAGCGATGATCGTTTGCAGGTTGAGAACGATCTGGTGTTGACCGACGAGGTCGTGATATCGACGTCCTCGGTCAGGTCGCTTTTTGTCGGTGGATCGGCCGAGATCGGTGGCCGGTCTCGACTGATCGGACCGATTGAGATAGTAGCCGACCGATCAATAGTCATCAAAGACTCGGCCGCCATGGACATGGTTTTGCTGTACGCTGAGGACTCGGTTGTGCTGGCCGGTAATTGCCGCTTCTCCGGAACTATCGTATGCCGGGGCAGGATATCAGTCCGGGATGATGCGGCACTCGTTTACCCTTCCCTGTTGCTTCTGAGAGTTGACGAATCCTCCGAGTCGAACGACGGCATTTTCCTGTCAAGCTCGTATCCATTGGAATCGACCTGTTATGCATCGCTTGCCGACACCTCGGTGAGTTCCCAGAAGTGCATGATACTCGTGGATACCGCCACCACGCTCACCGGTTATTTGGTGTCGGACGGAAGAGTTGATCTGCGAGGACAACTGATCGGCTCGGTGATAACAGAGCAGTTCTATTTACACTTACCACCGACTACATTCGTCAACTGGGTCAAGGACTGCTACATAGACCGGAACATGCTGAGTTTCAATCCGGTTTTGCCGGTTCTCGATGCTGCATCTGCTCCCGCCGGACACCGGGTTGTGAGACAGGATGGACCGACACCATGAACGGTCGGCTTGACAATAGTAGCGGCTTCACCATAATGGAAGTTTTGGTGGCCGCCGTGGTCTTCATGGCCGGGTTCTCGATCATGGTGGCTTTGCTGAGTTCTACTTTGGCCAAGTTTTCCAGCCGCGAATTGGTTTTGGCCAACAACATCGCACGAGAGCAGATGATGTCCACCGTACTGGTTCGGGACACAACCGGGCTGGATACCACTGTAACCCGTTCGGGGATAGCCTTCGAACTCAAACGTCGGGTCACGCTGGATGACGGGCTCGCAAAGATACGCATTGGCGTGTACAGGCAGCGCACAGGCAAACAACTGGTCGATCTCTACAATGAACTTGCGATTCCTTAAGAGTACAAAAGGTGTGACCATGGCCGAGCTGATAGTTGCTATGGCCCTGTCGACAATCCTACTGGGATTGGTCGTTACAGGCAGCATGTTTCTGAAGAAATACATTAACCAATGGCAGGAGCGCGACCGGCTGCTGGAGGAAACTTTGTTCATCCAGGAAGAGCTATCGCGCAGCATAGGTCAAAGTCAACAGATAACGATCCACCATGACAGCCTGGTCTGCCTGGACCGTCGGCTGAAAACAACCGTCTATGGCTGGGAGAACAACCGACTGGTTAAGAACGGCAGGCCATTGTCTCAATCGAGCCTGTCATTGGATGGCGTTGCTATCTCAAAAATGGATTTGCCGCCGCAGGCTTCAGATACTATATTGTACGAGAGAGGTATGGTCAAGCCTTCGGGAATATACAGGCTGGCGGTGGTGGTCTCGGACAGCCGGGGAAACACTGATTCGCTTGTGACGCTGATTAGGAATAAGTATGAGTGTATCAAATACTCGCCGTTCTAAACGTCGCCTGAAAAGCCACAGCGGCTTTTCATTGATAGAACTGTTAATCGTGCTGGTGATAATCGGTATTTTGGCCGGAATAGCCATCCCGCGTTACATGAGTTCAACGGTCAAGGCGAAACAGACCGAGGCCAAGGAATTGCTTCGTCAGATCTACCTGATGGAACGCTCGTACTATCAAAACAACGACCGCTACTGGATTCCTGCTCCCGGCGTGCTGGCCGATAAGGATAGCCCCTACGCCTTTGATACTATCGGTGTCGAGATAATGAAGTCGGCCCGCTACCAATACAGTGTCACGGGAACCGATACCTCCTTTGTTGCGACGGCCACGGCAGACCGGCTTGACGATGATCCCGCCATCGACCAATGGCAAATCGACGCGGACGGTGAACTCCGGGCAATTATCGACGACGCTATCGCTCGATGACCCGAGACCTGCGGCACTGAGCCCATCGCCATTGCCATTGCATTACTTATAAAGCTACAGGCAGGGGAGTGTTGAAAAGGCTCTCTTTGTCGTTGTTGTGAGCGACTTCGCCACCGGCGGAGAGCGCGGCAAGCCCATGCCTCGACTCCGCTCGGCATGACAGGTGTGCAACGGATTGAGATTACCGCCCTCGTCTCGCGCCGATGGGGCTAGTTGTCCAAAGTCAAATTAGGGAGTGATGTTGGGCGACCCCGCCCGACACCCGCATTACAACCCACTGCTGTCAGGCGAGTCACCTGACAGCACCGGCAAGGCCTCGACTCCGCTCGGCATGACAGGTGTGCCACGGTTTGAGATTACCTCGTCGCTGAGCTCCTTGTAATGACGATACCGTGGGTGTGTCAAAACTCCCGTGGGGTGGTGTGCCGATTACGTTGTTGGTCGCCGCATGATGCTCTTGGACCGCCACCTGGGTCCTCAGAATCAATGTCTATCATACCCAAGCCATTTAGCTCTTGACATTGATATCCTGTTTCTATAGCCTTTGTTGAGAGGTCTGTGAACCCTCATGTTTGGGCATCGTTGGTTTAAGCATCAGAGTCTATATATTAAAAGTTCTCGCAGGAGCACTCTGTGTGTGTTTTGAATGCAACAAGAAGATGTGGTAGCGGTGTAACTTTTGCCTTCTTCTTTGCTCCGGGGAACCGTAGCGGCATGCGGACAGCACCATGTCGAAGTTAACGACATAAACGAGATCGGGGAGTGTCCGGCGACACTTTCACCTGTTGATAGTTCGAATAACTCTGGCAAAGGAGGACGGCCATGCCGGAAATCAAGCTGGATGATATTTCGCTACGTTCATGTAAGCTCACCGAGCGGGTTACTAATCTTAGAAATGCATACTTCATGGCGATGCCGGAGATATGCGTAGAACGACCCGATCTGATTACGGAGTATAGCGAGAGACAGGGGCTGAATAAGCAAAAGAGCATCTCTGTTCTGGACAAGGCGAGACTCTATCGGCATGTGCTGGAACGCCGAAAAGCGGTGGTGCGTCATCATCGTGGCTATGCCAAAGGGATGAAACCATTCGCATTCAAGGACACTCAACTCTTTGCCGGTTCCACCACCAGCAAGTTCAAGGGTGTACCCATTTATCCTGAGTTTCTGGCCCTGGCCCTCTGGCCTGAGCTGTGGAGCATAAGAGAGCGGGTGGCCAACCCATTCCAGATCAGCGACGAGGATGTAAACAGACTCAACTACGACATCTTTCCCCGATGGATCAACTCAAATATAAACGAATTGGCCCGCAGCCGCTGTTTCCAGAAGAATCTGGACGAACTGGGGCGCGAGAAATATGCACCTGAGTTATCTCTTTTCGAAAAGTTGGTTTTCTACATTACGACCAAAGTAAACTGTATATCGCACACGATACCGGACTTCAGCAAAGCCATAAGGTTGGGTCTGCGCAAAATGATAGTCGAGGCTGAGGCCAAAAAACTCGGGACTGCCGACAGCCCCCAGAAGGATTTCTACCAGTCCCTGACCGAGGTGCTTGAGGGTGTGATCAGCTATTCACACAACCTGGCCGCCGAAGCGAGGAAACTGGCTGAGAAAGAGACCGACGACGACGCCAAGCAAGAACTGCTCGCCCTGGCTGAGATCCATGAGCGGGTGCCGGAAGCCGAGGCTAAGACTTTCCGTGAGGGACTGACTACCGTCTGGCTTTGCTGGATAGCTATCCATCTTGAGAACCCCAACGTCGGTCTCAGTCTGGGACGGCTGGATCAAGTACTGTACCCACTCTATCGAAGAGATATCGACTCAGGCAAACTGACCGTGGAAGAAGCGGTGGAGCTTCTGTGCTGCCTGTGGTTGAAAATCGGCGATCACGTTCCCTGCATACCGGAGACGGGCGAGCAACTGTTCGGTGGCGCCGGTTCCAATCAGGCTATCACAATCGGCGGCGTCGACGAAGAGGGCAATGACGCCGTCAACGACCTCACCTACGTTATGTTACGAGCCACCGAACTAATGAAGCTGCGTGATCCCAACCTGAACGGCCGCTATTACCGAGATGTCAACAAGCCTGCATACTTGGAGCGGCTCTGCGCCGTCAACATCGAAACCGGCGCCACCCCTGCCTTGCACAATGACAAAGCGGTCATCCATGCCCTGACCAGCAAAGGTGAAACGATCGAACAGGCGCGCGACTATGGCGTCATCGGTTGTGTCGAACCGGGAAGTAACGGCAGGTTTTATGGCCACACGGCTTCGATTCTTATGAATCTGACTTCGGTGTTGGAGTTGACCCTTTATAACGGTCGACACCGCCACACCGGAATGGATCATCTCATCAGCGTCGAGACCGGTAACCCGACCGACTTTGGTTCATTCGATGACTTCAAGAAGGCTTTCGAAACCCAGGCGCGTTGGTTGATCAAACAGTCGACAACGCTCAACAACATCCTGGGGACAATCCATCAGGACTTCTACCCGACACCGATACTGTCGGCCTTTTTCGAGGGACCCTGGGACAAGGGCAAAGACATCATTCAGGGCGGCGCCGTCATCAACTCTTCGGGCGTGACTATCATCGGCCTCTCCGATACCGCCGACTCGTTGTCGGCGATTCAGAAGTACATTTTCGATGAGAAACGGTACACCTTTGAGGAGTTATTGCATGCCTTGAAAAACGACTTCAAGGATGCCCAGGAGATGCAGACCAGGCTGGCTAATGAAGATAAGACGCCCAAGTACGGCAACGATGACGACCTGGCCGACGGCAACGTCACCTGGATAGCACGCTTGCTGGACAGCGCCTGCAATGAAACGACGACCTACCGCGGTGGACGATACCGTGTCGGCTACTGGACCATGACCAACCATGCCGGCTTTGGTCGACTGACCCAAGCCCTGCCGAATGGACGCAAAGCGGGCGAGAATTTTACCAGCGGCATCACTCCGGTGTCAAAGGTCACGCCCACGTTGACCAAGGCTCTTCACTCGGTTGCTCGGCAGCCGGCCGAACTACTGTCCAACGGCGTTGCCCTCAATTTCAAGTACACGCCGGAACCGGGCTCATACGAGCAGATGCTCAAGAACTTCGTGGCTTCGGTGGAAGGTTACTTCGCCGGTAACGGCGACAGCGAAGGCGGTATGGAGATACAGTTCAACATAACAAACCACGACACCTTCGTCGAGGCCATGAAGAATCCGGAAAAGCACAGCGAACTGTTGGTGAGAGTGTCCGGATACACTGCCTATTTCAAGGACTTGAATCCTCGGATGCAGAAGGAGATCGTCGATCGCACAGAGTACCTTCTTTCCAGCGGCAAATCGGTCGATTACCCGCCGGTACCGCTGCCGGGGGATGAATGAAAAAGCCGTCCCTGGTAGGATCACCAGATATGTCCCACCGGGATGTGCGTCCAACCGCCTATAGAGTTAGGAGGATATAGATGTTCTCGTTATTGAAACGCATAGTTCTGAGACCCATCCCCCACCTGTTTTCAGACAAAGCAGGAACGGCCCTACTCAGAACTGTTACCAAGGGTCTGGGGAAGCAGTTGACCGACAAGCTCACCGTGGATTTTCTGGGGCTGTTGTTGAGAGGAATGGGTTTGTGCTTTCATCTCAACAAACAGTATCGCAGGAACATTGTCGGCTTTGATGGTCGCTACCTGTTCACGACCGCCGACGGAAAGGTTACGGCCTCGGCTACCTTTGGTGGCAAGAACATGAAGTACCAGGCCAAGGCGATCTCCGACTGGCAGATCAAGGTAACCTTCAAAGATACCGAAGCCATTCTGGTCTTTCTGTTCTCCAAAGACCAGGACATTCTCAATTCGCTGTTGAAAAACGAGGTTGAGGTGCGCGGGAATCTCAATCTGCTGTACAAATTCGGATTCATGGCCAGAGACTTGGTCCACAGACTTCAGTTTGATATAGTGGTCCGCGACCTGGCCCATAATCTTGGTGCGGCTTAGGTGTCTGGGCAGAACAAACAACCTCTGGTGGTGGACATCAAGCGGCACAGCCTTGAGGACGGTCCGGGTATCCGCAGCGTGGTGTTCTTTAAGGGCTGCCCGGCCAGTTGTATGTTCTGTCAGAACCCGGAGACACAGAATCCGGAAACTGAGATCGTTTTCAGGGCGGCCAGATGCATCGGCTGCGCAAGCTGCGGTAAGGCTTGTCGCCACGGCGCTATCGACCTGGCCATGGTGGGACGCATCCATCGTGACAGGTGCAGCCGTTGTGGAAACTGTGCCCTCGCCTGTCCCTCCAGTGCCCTGGAAGTTGTCGGGAAGGCCTATTCGGTTGAAGCCCTGACCGAGATTCTGATGCTTGACTATCACTACTATCGCCATTCGGGAGGAGGCGTCACACTTTCCGGCGGTGAGTGTACAATGTATCCTGATTTTGTTGGACCTCTGCTGAAATCGCTGAAACAGAACTCGGTGCACACCGCCGTGCAAACATCCGGCGATTTTGATTATGAATCATTCAAGGGGAAAATCATGCCATGGGTGGACACCGTATATTTCGACGTGAAGATTGCCGATCCGGAAACGCATCGCCAATACATCGGAAGATCGAATCACCTGAGCTTCGATAATCTTCGCCGCCTCGTTAGTGAACCGGGGGTGGAAGTGCATCCACGAATTCCGCTGATACCGGGGATAACCGACTCGAATGAGAACCTGTCGGCCATTGTCGAGTTGCTGGCCGATGCCGGGGCCGTCGACGTCACAATGATTCCCTATAACCCCATGGGTATCGAGATGGCCGCAGGACTCGGACACAAGGTTCCGCCGTTGCCTGAAACGTTCATGAAACCGGCTGATGAAAAAGCGATTTACGAGAAGCTACGGAGTTTAGTCCAGAGAAGAAGACAAAGAGCGGTTCCGCTGCCACAATAGGGACCGCAGCCAAGTACGATAGGAAACCTTGGTAAGGAGAATCCTGATGTCTGATATTCGTTATGTGTGTATGTCCGATCTGCACTTTGGTGAGAAGGGCAGCCTGCTGACCAATCTGTCGCAGGGCGGCGAACCTGATCCGACGCAACCGAGCCCGGTCATGGAACAGTTGGTGACCTGTCTGAGAACACTACTGGCCGGCAATCAGAACCAAACCACCAAACCGACTCTCGTCCTGGCCGGTGACGTTTTGGAGCTGGCTCTGACTACCACCAACAATGCGGCCATGGTTTTCGAGCGCTTTATCGAGCTGGTGATGCCGGAGGATAGCAACCAACAGCTTTTTGAAAAGGAAATCGTCTTCATCCCCGGCAATCATGACCATCACCTGTGGGAGATGGCCCGCGAGAGCCAGTACGTGGAATATGTGAAGTCTCTCAAGGCCGGAACAAAGTTGCCCAGGCCGTACCATACGACACCTCTGTTTACAACTCCGAAGGTTCAATCTTACTTTCTGACCCAACTCATTCGCAGACATAAACCCTGCAAAGACGTCACGGTCCGAGCGGTATATCCAAACTACGCTTTGCTCAGTCCGGACAAAGACCGGGCAGTCGTCTTTACGCACGGTCACTTTATTGAGTCACTCTATATATTAATGAGCACACTGAAGACACGTATTCTGCCCAAACGAGTCAAACCCAAACACATCTGGGATATCGAGGCGGAGAATTTTGCCTGGATAGATTTTTTCTGGTCAACTCTGGGCCGTTCGGGTGAAGTCGGTAAAGATGTCGAGATGGTCTACAAACGGATACGAACTGAGAAAGGTCTCAAACGGACCCTGGGGGATCTTGCTGAAAACCTCGCAGAGAAAGATATCCACACCATCCTGGGAAACTGGGCTGAAACCAAAATACTCAAGGCGCTGTTCAACTTTGCCGCCGATCGCTTCTCCAGTCATGAGCGCAAACAGACCACAAAACCTCTGAGCCCCGGAGCCGAGAAAGGACTGGCGGAATACCTCGAAGGGCCGCTGCCGTTACAGTGCGAATCCGAGAAGATGAAGTTCCCCGAAGATACCGCCTTCATCTTCGGACATACTCATAAACCGTTTGAAGCTGCTATGTCTTTCAACGGCTATAACAAACCAGTTAGTATCTTCAACACCGGCGGATGGGTGGTTGACGAGGTTGAACGAAGGTCCGTTATAGGCGCCGCCGTGGTGTTGCTCGATGATGCACTGAATGTTGCCTCGCTTCGCATGTACAATGAGTCTGACAACCAAACGGGAACGGCCGTAAAGGTGGGAGCCATCAAAAAGGAAGGTCAGGCGAATCCGCTGGATGAGAACATCGCCAATTGTGTCAAAGCAGACGAAGACCCGTGGCGTGAGTTTTCTCAAAGGGCGGCCAAAGCTGTTTCGGTCCGAGCCGACCTGCTCAAGAAGGAAATCGAAGACGACGAATGATAGAACCCTCTCAAATGAGAGGTTGATACAAGAAACGGATTTCGCAATGATGTCTCTCACTCATTGATGTCATGGAGGGAGAATAATGTCTGTCACCATTACCGGAACGGTAAGAGAAAAAGAGAACCAAAAGGGTTTGCCCAACCTGAAAGTCGAGGCTTTTGATGCCGACTTTCTCAAGGACGACTTGATTGGACGCACCACTACCGGCGACGATGGCACTTTTTCCATCCGCTGGACCGCCGCAGAGGGACCGGCATTCTTGCGCGATAAGCCGGACTTGTACTTGATAGTGAAAAGTCAGGCGGGAGCACGGCTCAAGTCGACACGCCAGGATACGCTCCGCGACGCGGTAGGCGACGTGGAGATCAATGTGGACATCTCGCATTCCACCCTGGTCGGCGCATCAATTGTTCATGATGAGGCCGGTCACTGGATGACCGGTATCGACCCAGAGAGCTTGAAAAAGTACAGCACCTGGACCCTGCGACCGGATCACGATCCCAACGATAAACTTCTGGGTGAGATTCAGTCCGACATGCAGGGCCGAGACTCCATTCTGGACCTGCTAAAAACGTACTGGGACGAACTCAACATCAACACCGACAACAATGCCCCCCAAATCCAGAAGCTGGCCAAACTTTTCGAGGTCGGCCAAGACCTGGATGACCTGGAGGGTCATCACTACGGTATTCCCATCGGGTTACGCACCGGCGACCAGGAAGGTGCCCTGTCGGAATACGGCAACTTGATCGGCTTGCTGTGGGGCGTATCGCTTCAGGATGAGTGCCCCTGGGTGGGCAAGAGTTTCTCTGCGATGACCGCAGCTCAGGCCAATCAATCAACGCTGGGCTTGGATAGACCCGACGGTAAAGTCTACCGCGGAATTAACCACTTCAACAGAATCGACCATCAACCGCTCAACATCGTCTCCTACTATTTCATGAACTGGTGGATGGGCCTGGGCGCAGCACCCAAGAAAGAACAAAAGAACTACGGTTACGAGAAAAACGGCGGGCATTTCCTGGCCTACAAGAACCGCTCGGTATATCCCGGGTCGGATCGAAACGTCTTCCAATTGAACTATCGCTTCAAGCACCTGGGCAACAACGTACCTCTGACCTGGCTGATCGACGAGTTGGTGCAGGTGGCCGATGGACTCTACCTCGGCCAACTCCTGTTCGCCACCAAGCGGATACTCAGGGGCTACGACCCGGCCGGACCCAACTCCGATCATCACTACCAACACTTCGGGTATTTCCTGCTGTGGGACAGGTCATGGAATGCCGAGGCGCGACGGCTGTTTTCATATCTGGAGATTCCGGTGACGGCGCCCGGGTTGGTCGATCCCGACGTTGCGGCGTCGATAAAACTGCCCAAGTTCTCGACCTTTACTTTCGAGGAAACGCCTTCGGCCGGGTGTAACGATGAGATTATGGCCACGATCAACGACGACATGAGAGACAAGCCGACGATCATGCATCTTTTGCAGGAGTATTCCGACCAACTCCAGCAGAACTGCGACAACGACTCACCCTACTTCGTGAAATTGCAGGAACTGTTCAACCGCGGGATAGGTATCCCCGAGGTGCGAGGGTTCTTCCGCGGCGCTCTGGTCAGTTGGCATTCGGCGGGGCTGCTTAAGTTCTTCGATGTCAATGTGCTTAATAGAGCCTGGAGTTTTTTGGGGCGACATTTCAGCACCTGGACCGGCAAGTCGTTTGAGGACATTCCAGACAACCGCCTTCGGGACATCACCGATGGAAAAGAGACCGGTGAGATACCTACCTTCTGGGGTGCCAATACGCAGGCGCTCAGAACCAGCAAGGAGAAGTTCGTTGGTGAGCTCATGAAGGTGGGCGGCATCTGGACCGAGCCGGCTACGGCTGAAGAGGCTATGACCTACGGCTATGACCTTAAGAATTTCTTCTTCATAGCCCATCAGGCCAAATCGATAAATCCCACCTGCAAGGGAAAGACAATCTTCAACTTCAATTACCGTTGGCCGAACCTGAAAACGATAAAGCCGGACCGCTACTGCATCGACGAATTGGTTGCGATAGCCGATGGACTCTATCTGGGACATCTGATGTATGCCACAGAAGTCCACAAGCCATTTGATCCGGCCGCGGACCCCGGCGTGTACAAGTACAGGCTGTTCGGCTACTTCCTTTTGATGGATGAGGAATGGCATCAGATTAGGCTGAGAATCGGTTACGACCTGGACAATGTGTGAATCAAGCTGAGGAGGCATCATGGTTGTACCTACCGATGTACAGGTAGCCTTTATCACCGGCGCTCTGTTTGTCGACCTGGGACGCCGCCATATTGTATCGGAGCACAGTGCTTCGCCTGAGAGGTCGCGGCTGGCGTATTGTCGGTTCAGGAACCTGTCGGTGATCTACGCGGCCTTGTTTCTCACGCCGGTGATTGCCGTTTTTTTCAGTGCCTGGCCGGCCTGGGAAACCCAATACTGGTGCCTGCAGGCGGAGCAACTCAGGGGGGATGGTCTGCTTTCGTTGCTGGCCGGGCTCTACTTGATCGGCCTTGTGTTGGCCGCTTACCTGGGAAACTGGCTGGCTTTCAGATGGCTTGTGTCCGGGAAGGGGCATCTGATCCGACCGGTCTACCTGGCCGTGGGAGCTGTAACGACGGTGATATTCCTGATCAAATGGCCGGCGCCGATCAGGCTGGGAAGCGCGGCACAGTTTCAGACCGATCCCAACGCGATGCCCTACATCTGGCAGGATACTCAATTTTTCGTGATGTTTCTGGCTTTGCTGGCCTATTGCGCCGTGCCTTACGTTGTGGTATTTTTCAGAGTCAGACGTTAGTGCGATAGAGAGGTCTCTTTTGGGTCGGGGTTGGTTGTTGTTGCATGTGGATAGCTCCGGCCAAACCGGGATCAGTAAGTAATGGCTAATCTTCGGAGGAGGTAGGCATGGTGAACTGGCGCACAGGCAAGTTTTGGCTCGGCGTGTATATGATGGCGATGACGGTCGCTCTCATCTATGGCATCCTGGAACTGTGGTATGTCCCTGACGGATGGACAGGAATTGCCTGGGCAGATCGTGCTCCGGTGTTCTGTGATGACTTTCAAGTTCTCCGTGAATGCCGGTTGCTGTTTCTCGTGATCCTCACCGGTGCGCTGGGCAGTATTATCCACGCCGCCACTTCTTTCGCGACCTACGTGGGCAACAAGAGCCTCACGAAAAGCTGGTATTGGTGGTATGTTCTAAGACCGTTTATCGGCGCGGCGATTTCCATAATTCTATATTTCTGTGTGCGTGGCGGAATACTCTTAACTACCATGGGTTCGGACGACCCCAACATGAGCCCGTATGGTGTCGGAGCCTTGTCCGGACTGGCGGGCATGTTCTCCAAAAAGGCGGCGGACAAACTTCGCGAAGTGTTTGAAGCTCTCTTCAAAACGTCCGATGACAAAGGTGATGCTGAGAGAGCCAATAAACTGGGTGATGTGCAAGACGTCAGTGACCTGATGCTGCCGACAAAATCGATTACGGCACTGCACCTCACACAAGACGAGAACGAAGATGTTCTGCCGCTCAGAAAACTGAACGATTTGTTTGCGGGGGTGGTGACACGGATCCCTATACTCGAAAACGATGCGGTGAAGTACATTGTGCATCAAAGCCTCTTGTTCAAGTTCATTTCACGAGTTGACAAGGGTGCTTCGACCGCCGACCAAGTGCTCAAAAAGTCACTGACGGACTTCCTGGAGTTCAATAACATGCGGGCGATGGTCGAGAATTCTCTGGCCTTTGTGTCGATTGACCACACAATCGATGACGCCAAGAATGCGATGGACGCCGTTCCAAATTGTCAGGACGTGTTCGTGACTCAAAGCGGCAAGCCGGATGAGCCGATGTTGGGCTGGCTGATGAACACTGAAATCGCCAAGCGATTGAAGGCGTAGGAGGTTTCCGCCCCAAACAAGGTTTGAGGCGGCCTACTCGTTTTGTACTGTGACCCGCCGGGAGGACAAATGCGCACTGTCAATCCCACACAAAAAGCGGAGAAGGAAAAACCTACTCCGCTTCTGTGCCTCTACGCACTTTCACGCACAAGCTACGGACACGGCGGCGGCACGGCGCCACCATTGAACATGAAGTCGACAAGATAAACGAGGTCGGCAATGTCGATCGGCCCGGCACTACCGTCTACATCACCTTCATCAGTGCAAGGCGGTGCAGGACCGGCCGAGAACATGAAGTCGACCAGGTAGACCAGGTCGGCGATGTCAACGGCCACGCCGCCATCACCGTGGTTTATGTCACCACGCTCGACACAGCACCCGCCAAGGGGAATAGCCAGCACGTCCAGCAACAAAGACGAGGCCGTGCCGCAGATGGTGTTGTTCCCCGCATCCAAAGAGACCGTGATGTCTGACCAGGCGGCGCCTGACCACTGCATCAGGTCGATGGAATTCTCATTCAGCTTTTGAAGGATCAAGTCGTCGTATGTGATGCAAATCTCGACCATGCCGTCGTAGGCTGCGGTGGTTGTAAGATTGCAGTATTCGGCCAAGGTCGATGGCAGGATCATAAAACCGGAATCCGCAGCCGGTCCCGTTGAGGTCAGAGTCATTTCGGTTTCGCCGGGCGCCGTCACATTATCGAAGGTTAAAGTGACATTGTGGAGACTGATCTCGACCGATTGTCCGGAGGCCGTGGCGGTCATGAAAGTACAGGCGTCGCCGATGCCATCGCCGTCGGTGTCAGCCTGGGTCGCGTTGGCCATGCTGGGACAGTTGTCGCACACATCGCCGATCCCGTCACTGTCATAATCTTCCTGACCGGGGTTGGGCACGGCCAGGCAGTTATCGACCGAATTGTCATACCCGTCGCCGTCGTCGTCCGGATGGGCGGCGGTGAAACTGAGAGTCGGAATGACGCCGACCGCTTCAGCTTCGGAACCAGGCCTGCTGAGGACAATGGTGTTGGACGGTGGGTACAGAACTGTGTCGAATATAATGTCCTGTGCTTCGGACGACGCCGTCACCGAAAAGTGCAGCGAAGCAATCTTCTGCCGCCCGGGAGGTAGTCCCTCAAAGGTTGCCGAAGCGCCATACAGCGCGCGGCCGGTACTGTTGGAGATGGGGTTGCTGTTGATAATTCCAAGGGCGGTGTGGTCGACAATACTATCCAGATTGACCGGGGAAGTTGCACAACTGAACGAGAACGGGAAGGCAATGCCCACGGTACTATCAGAACTGTTCAACCACAGTTCGACTACAGCGGAACCGTCAAAGGCCGGAACCTGGTAGCCGATCAATTCCAGAACGTCACCGGAGAGAGGGAAACTGCTGTCCGGAACAACCGCACAGGAGGGTGCCGGGGTGCCGCTGAAGAACCAGGCGACAAAGGTCGCGACATCATTGTTGGTGATACCCGGCACTGCGTCCAGGTCGGCGGCCCACATTCTGGCCGGCGGCGCGCCGTCGTGGTACAGATAGTTCAAAAGATGCACCAGGTCGATTATGTCGATAGGCCCGCCCGAACCTGATTCGCCGTTGATATCACCGCAGATACCGTCGGTGCAAGCGTCACCGTAACCATCGCCGTCGGAGTCTTCCTGGCCGGGGTTGTAGACATTGACGCAGTTGTCGCAACCGTTGGGAATACCGTCGGAGTCGGAGTCGGCAAAGTCGTCCGCCCCGTCACAGATATCACAGGGGTCACCGGCGCCGTCATAATCGGAATCTTGTTGGTCGGCGTTGGCAATGGTCGCGCAGTTGTCACAGGCGTCGCCATAGTTGTCACCATCGCCGTCTTCCTGTCCAGGGTTGGCATCGTCAGGACAGATATCAACATCGGCGCAGAAACCATCGCCATCGGCGTCGTTTTCGGCATCGTTCGGGCAGGCATCGCAAACATCTCCTAGGCCGTCGCCGTCTGCATCTTCCTGACCGGGGTTATAGACTATCGGGCAGTTGTCCTCATCGACGCAGAAGCCATCTCCGTCGCCGTCGTTCAGCGAATCGTTCGGACAGACATCACAAACATCACCGGCACCGTCCGAGTCGGCGTCTTGTTGCCCCGCATTGGCGTTGCTTGGACAGTTGTCGCATACATCGCCGAGCCCGTCAAAATCGACATCCTCCTGACCGGGATTATACACGAACGGACAGTTGTCGGTGTCGGCATTAATGCCGTCACCATCGGCGTCGGGACTGAAGAACACCGGTATCTCTCCGGTAGTGGGACCATATCCGTCGACTCTGGAGAGCACACTTACGTTGCTCGGCGGAAAGGCAGCCGACTGAATCAACACAGTCTGCTCGACCGGAAGGCTTGAAGAAAAAGTGAAGTGGAGTAACGCGAGCCTCTGTTCACCGGCGGGTGATACCAGGAAGAAGTTGTTGAGGAAGATCACCGCTCCGGAGGAGACATTGTCTATCCGGCTCTGTTTGTCCTCAGCCTCCGCCTCAACAGTGATACTGTCCAGCGTGACAGCGGACGTAGTGCAGGAAAAGTAAAAGGGGAAAGACAGACCGGCGTAGGGAGCGGCAGCATCCAACCACAGTTCCATTGTCAGGTTGCTCTGGTAGGGGTCAGCCGTGTAGTTTCTGACCTCCAGGGTATCGGCCGAGGCCGGAAACGATGTGTCAGGTGGCGGCGTACATGTCGGCAGATCACCGCCCTGGAGTATGAAAACCACCATCGTCTGAAAGTCGTTGTTGGTGATACCGGGCACGTTGTCAATGTCGGCTGCCCACAAAGGATCCGGAGGAGGGTCACCGTCAAGTAGGTAGGTCAGGATGGCCAACATATCCAGGACGTTTATTACTCCATCGCCGGTCAATTCTCCGCACGAACTGCCGGATGTTTGCTGCAACGACGTCCATGGGTCGATCAGGCCGGCGCCGCTGCCATATTCATCGATATCGACAGCGGTGCCGATTATTGCGTTGGTGATCATGCTCCAGGTGAGGGACGGCGCCATCGAGATAAGCAAGGCCGCCTCGGCGGCTACAAACGGCGAGGCAAAACTGGTTCCCCCCCACCAGGCGTATGCATCACCTTGATAGGGCGCGTAAATCTCAACGCCGGGAGCGCAGACATCTACGTAGTCGCCGAAATTGGAGAAATCAGCCAATTCGCCCAGCGAATCAACCGCGGCCACGGCCACGGTGTTGCCGTCACTGGCCGGATAACAGGCAGAGTCCAGTTGCAGGTTGCCGGCGGCCACGACCGTGACAACATTGTTGTCCATGGCATACTCAACGGCGTCCCTTAGTGCCTCGTGCTCGTCCATTGTCACCATACTGAGGTTTATGACGCGGCATCCGTCGTCGACCGCTTGTAAGATAGCCTCGGCGACGACATATCCGTTGCTCTCACCTTCGATATCGGTCACGCGATAGGCGCGAATATCGGCGTCCGGTGCGACCAGGTGCATCACGCCGGCCACAAAAGTGCCATGCCCGCTGTTGGCACCGCCCGGTTCATCGAAGGCGTCGGCGTCGGTGTCGACATAGTCGTATCCGGAACTGACCGACCCGGCTAGTTCAGGGTGATTGTAATTAATACCTCCATCCAGTATCGCAACCGTTACTTCGGCTCCGGTCGATATGGTGTGAGCACCTTCGAGGTTGAGCAAGTCCACGGCCGGCTGCCCCCAGTAGTCCCCTTCTCCGGCCAGGTCGGTAATGGGCAAACTTCCCTGAACCGGTTGCAATGGGTCTATCAGGTAGTTCGGGTGGCAGAAAGTCACCTCCGGCAGCGCAGCTATCTCGGCGGAAAGTGAATCCAAACCCTCGGACGCAAAACAGTACAATAGATAGATGTCCAGTTGGGCCAGGTGCTGGCTGACGCCGGTGCCGAATTGTTGGTTTATGGATTCAATGGAGTGACCCTCCTGAAGCTTGATGACCAATTCGTTCGGTTCATATCGCAATGCGTTGGCGGACGCAGCCAAGGCCATTCCGACGGTCAGCACCAGCATGACACTTACGAGTTTCTTGTATAACCGATAACACATATCATTTTTCTCCCTAGCCCGCACCGGAAATTGAGAAGGCGGACCAATCATAAGCTGAAGGGTATTTCTCTCGGACTTCTATTGCGGCTTTGGTGGCTGCGTTCGCGGCCGTCTCGCCAGTCCGTAATCTATTATAAAAGAGCCTCATCCAATAAGCGGTAGACCGATCGGACACCGCCCAATGGCTGGCCAAAACACTTTTCGCACCCATCTCCAAGAGCGATCGCACCAAACCGTCCGCCTCGTCGCCGGGCAACACCGAGGTGCGACCGGTGCGGCAGGCGGCCAGGACGACCAAGCCCACTTTGTTTCTCTTAAGCCTGAAGTCGGCCGCAAACAAGGGACCATCTGCGAGTGTCAACGATGAATAGAACGGATTATCCGGTCTCCATTGAGCATGCCCTGTATAATGCCACAGGCGCGCCTCACTTTTGTCCGGCCAATCGGCGCGGCGACATGGATCGCGCACCACCACCGATCCGTTGCCCATCTCCTTGAGCACCCGGACTTCGGCGCGGGCATTCCTGAGATCGTCGGTGCGACCGACGAATAGTTCGATCCTGTCTGAACGGATACGTCTCTTTTTTGCCTGGACATGGTGAAGCAAACTTGGGCTGAAGGTCAACCGGTGGCGGGCGATCAAATGGTCTCCTTCACATCTAAAAGCCTGCCAGGGCAGATTGGCCAACCTGCCGTCGGGGATAATCACCACCGATTTTTCTCGGGCGCCGATCTCCATGGGCGCCCATAGATTCTGGCCAAGCTGCTCAAGCAATTGCCGCTCTTCCTGAAGCGACGCCTTACTGCCGGCCCGCCGGTTGAGTTGTTCACGCGCCACTACAAAATTCCAGCAGGACACAAACTCCTCGACCATGCGTCGACCGTGAGGAAAGCGGCACACTCTCGACTGTCCACGCTGGTGGACAAAAGCGATCAACTCATCGGCCTGGAAGAGAAATTGCACCAGCGTCTTTTTTAGAGATACTTCTTCAATATGTTTTAGCAACGAGCCGAAGGCGACATGATCGGTGCGAGCCTGTCGTTCAATAGCGCTGAGGTCGTGACGAACCCTGGCCTGCAAAGCTCTCAAGGCTCCCTGACCCTGGGCCGATCCTGCTAAACTCCGGCTGGGAGAAGGCTCGGGTCGACCAGCGACGGCGGTCACTCTGGCCGCCAGATCCACCAGGCTTCGCTCGGCCTTTTGTCGAACCGGGTCGTTTTCGAGGTTTTCCGGCGGCACCGCCCAGAGACCGGCCGTTTTGTATCTTTCAGACCAGGCCGCCGCGCGGACCGGTCTCGTAGTGAGTTCTGACTCAATCAACCTAAGGTAAGGATCGCACCGATGGCGTACAAAGCCACTGCGCATTTCCACCGGCGGAAGTTTCGCGCGCACGGCATCCAGTATATCGACGGCAACACGCCAGTGTTTTCTCGCTTTACCGGCATGTCCGTTAGCAGCCTCGCGATCTCCAAGGAGCGTCTGCCAATGGGCCTTAAGGTGTGGAACCGCTTTGATGGCAGGGTTTTTGGAAACGCGGCGCGTAATAGTGAGATCGTCGGGGCAGTGATCCATCAATTGAAAATCACAGATGGCCTCCCAAAGCGGTAACTCAGACTTTGCGAATCTTCGACTGACCGACCGGAGCTTGGCCACAACTTCTTTATCTGAAGACTCCAACTGAGCCTTCAGGAAATGTACAGCCGCTTGAAATCCTGCGTTGCTCGTTTTGGTGAATCCGCTTTCAGCTCGTTCGAGCGCTTTTCTGGCAGCCTGGCCTCTGCCCAGGCCAACCATCGACTTGCCGCAGAAAAAGGCCGCCTTGGCCGACTCGTACTCGATACCCAATTTGCGCGCGTTCCTTTCGGCCAAGCGGGCGGTATCCCGCGCGTCGCCGAACAGATTAAGCCCCAGATACGCTTCAGCCCGGTCAAGCTGGCAAAGAACCACACCTTTCTTGCGCCCTGCTTTTTTGTAACTGTGCTCGCATTCGGACAAAGCCTGAAGGGCAAGATGATAGTCACCTTCCAGCATCGAGAGCCAGGCCAGTCCGTACCTGGCTTCATTGGCATACAGATGGTAACTCAGTTTTTCAAAGTGCCTCTCCGCCTCTTCATATAGCAACCTGGCGGCGGTGAAATCAAAAAGTTGAACCAGCGTGTTGGCCCGGTTATAGCAACAAAGCCCCGTGGACAGCTTGTCTTTGCCCTTACGAAGAACCCGATAGGCCTGATCATACATTCGACTGGCTTCACGGTGACGGTCTTGTCGGTGGAAAAGATTGCCGTAGTTGTTTTTTGTCTTGGCCAATTCCTGAAACGCTCGGTGGCGTTGGAAGGTCGCCATGGCCGCTTTGGCATGCCGCTTGGCCGACCGGTAATCGTCCAGATACATATATATGTCAATGAGCGTTCTGTCTACCTGTCCCCGCACCAGCCAGTCGTGCTGCAACATTTTCCGGGCCTGCAAGTATGCCTTCCGTGCTCCGGAATAATCGCTGGCCGCAAGAGAAACCCTTCCCAACGATCTAAGGGCGGTACTCAGCAGAACCGGCGGCCGGCCCTTCGACTGTTTCACGAAATCTCGCGCCATAACCAAGGCTGATCTGAGCGAACTTTGAGCGAGCAGCCTTATCTTCTGGTCGATGCCGTCGGCCAGGACCTGCGGATCGACGCCGCGAGTATCACCCGAGGACAGGAACACGCGGATCACAACATCCGTGTTTTTATCCGACCTCACCATGACAGGCCCTCAAACTCAATAAGATGCGAGTTTTGCAGTAGCCCGATCTTTCCGGGCGGACGTTTGGACGACCAACAATAGAAACCTAATTCTCCCGCCTGTACTTTGCGGGCGCCCGCTTTGATCACGAACTTAGCGGTAGCTTTCCGGTGGTCATACACTCGGGCGGCGAATTCCCATTTGCCCAGATGACGTTCGGCCGACAACTCCAGATCAATCTGCCCTGCCCGCAGCACCAGTCGTCGGGTAACGTCGGTGGCTACGTCTCTAAGCTGGGCGGAGGCCACCTGGCTCCATGAGTCGGAGATAATGCATCCGGCCACAATTGGTATGTCGGGTTTTGCTTTGTAGTTGGATGGAATGGCTTCGATCCGTTTCAGAAGACTCGGTGATGAATGGTGTAGCTCCCGGACACCTTTTGATGGGAATTTCGAGAGCAGGTCAAACAGGGTACGGCACGAGTCGCATTCGACCAAGTGTGAACGAAAGCCAACCACGCCCGTTTCAGCGGCCTCTATCATGCGTTGTCTGGACGGGTGACGAGTCTTGCGTTCCATTGAATACCTTTCCTATGGTCATCGGCCGGATCAGGTCATGAGACTTGCTGTGTCTTTATGATGCCGCTCCAATGCGACTTTACCCGATCCAACCTGAAGAGGCGCCGGATGAGTAAATCCGTACTACAAAAAACCACATTCTTTCAGAATGCGACGCAGTTTTTCAAGACATCGATATCTGAATGGGCCGATGCTGTTAAGCGATATGTCCAACCGGCGTGCGATTTCGCTGTAGGAATCTCCCTTGGGTGAGAAGAATAGCGCTCGCAGTAGTTTCTGACAACGATCGTCCAATTGGTTGATAGCGTACTGAAGATGCACCTGTAGTTCGAGTTTGGTCACCTCTTCATTGGAATACTGATCCATCTCCATCACACCGTCCGACTCTGCGTACTTGCTTGTCAAGGCCAGTCGTTTGGCCATGCGCACACCGTTTCGGCGGGTGGTTCTTATAAGCCAGCCACCCAACTTGTCGGGGTCACGGATGGAGTTGAGATTCCTGTAGAGAGCCAGCCAGCTCATCTGCGCACAATCTTCTGCGTCGGTTCTGTCCAGACCGCACCGCATGGCCACGCCCATCACGGCCTGTTCATATCGTGCCACCAACTCTTTCCAGGCCGGTTGGTGCCCGAGTTTTACTTGTTCAAAGAGTTGGCGGTTGGTTTTATTCATTCATCTGGCTCAACCTCCCCGAGTCGGCCCCCGAATGGTGTCCTGGTTTCGCACACGACAGACTGTTATTGAACGCGACAGGACGTCAATAAGCGCGACAGACCGTTATTAAACGGCGGTGGCCTCGGGGAATCAGGTTCTACTATGAATATAGCCAGCCTTCCCTAAAGCTCCAACGTGAATGTCTTAGTATATTTCTGCATAAGGTGTACGGATCGCGGCTGTTGATGCCTCTGGTGGTGTTGTGCATCTTGTTGACGACGGTAGCGGCGAGTTCTGTCGGGAGTATGCCCGGAAGGAGTGCGTGCTAATGTGGACAGACCACGTACTTGTTATATCCACTTTCAAATGGATCATCCAATCGTTTCGTATAAGGCTCAGAGTAGCGGAGCTAATAGCTGATATAAAGGACGGAACAGGGTCTTCACTGACACTTCACATAGACGTGATTCTCGTCCCCTAAAGAGTATTGACAAACAGGTGGCGATTTCTATACTTTGAGGTCTGAGCGCAGCAGCGTGCTCGTATCGAGAGCGTCCGTGCTCCGCAGGATTGAGAAGAACGCGATCTGGACGCAATCACTGGATGCGACTGAACACTATCATGGGAGAATACTATGAACCTAAGGTTTGCCGGCAGTCTTATGGTAGCGCTGCTGTTTTATTCTGTCTTACCGTCTGAACGTCCACGGGCGGATGAATTACAGACCATCAAGTTGATCGGCCACACTTTTTCGAAAACGTCGGTGCCTTACAACAAGCCGTTCCAGATTACGGGAGTTCTCCCTTTGTATGCCGGGCCGGTGGATGCGGTGGTGCTGAAGATCGAGCGGAAGTCGAAGGCTGGCGGCTCAGGCAAGACGCCGCCCGGCGGCTATTGGATTCGAAGCAGCGAAAAGGACAGTGAATTCAAGATCGCCGTAGGTCCCCTGACGCCGATCCACGCCGATTTCGAGTTCACATTTCAGTTCTTGATCAAAGTGCCTACAGACCCCAGAAGCCTCGTTCGCATCTCTTCGGCCGTAGAGAATCGCCTAACCGAACTTGGCAAGACGAATGATTTCAAGTTCACCCTTGTAACTTTGTTGCCAAATATCGAGCTAGCATTGACCGAGCAGCTTGTTGGCGCCGTTCCGGCATCAGCTATTCAATACGGAAGCTTCACCGGTGCTGAGGTGGCTGCGAACGGTGATGTTCAGCTTGGGAGCCAGCCGTTGCAGGCAACAAACACCGAGTTGAAAAGGATTGGTAAACTGTACGGGCCATTGAAGCTTACGTTGGATAACCTGAAGCTTGAGCTGCAGCAAACCCGTCCAAATCAAACGACTATCGAAAACTATGAGAAACTCATCGAACAGAAGCGGGCGGGGATTAGGACTGAGTTGCAAAGTCTCTTGGACGACTATTACCTCCCCGAGGCGAAGATACTGGTCACCTCCGACCCATCGGCAGCCAAGGCCGAGATCGACAAACTTCGCATCAGCACCGTAATCGGGGGCGGTTTTGCCGTACTCAATTCGACTGGTCACGGCAGCGCTGAGATCGAAGGGACTACCTACACCGCACTGAAATTCCGTCTTTTTGAACTGGTGGACCGGTCCCTCCCCGACCCTTATCCCACGGGTCGTTCGAGAATATCTCTGGTGGTGGGAGGACTGCTCTCCAACGAGTTCCGTTATCGCGGACAGCAGCTCGAATCATTCGGCAGCTTTTTCCCCGTAATCGGACTTGGATATGACATAAACCCCAACTTCGGTATCACCATTGGCGCTGTGTTCTTCAAGCAACCCAGCCTCAACCCGCTGGCCAGCAACAGGGACTCCGAGAAAGCAGCGCTGTGGCTGAGTCTTGACTTTGATGCGGACCTGTTAAATAAACTCAAGGAGGTGACAAGTGACGGCCCCTAATGGACAAAACGGCGCGGCTATAGAGAAGATAGTGACTCTGACCGTCAATCCAGTGGAGTACAATACCTCGTGCGGAGTTAGCTTCACAATTACCGGTACGCTGGAAGCGAATCACGCAACAGAGGGTAAAGTCTGCGCGTCGCTCACGAATACCAACGCATGTCGGATTAGCGACGCGAACTCCAATGACAGCAAGTGCTCAGACTGGTTTGATCTACCGGAGAACGTCGCTGTCCCGTTTGCCGTGAAAGCAACGATTGCCTGTCAACCGGCCGGGGACACCTATTTCGAGCAAGTAATGGTGCAGGGCCAAACCCGGTCGGGCTGTAACCACGTCAGCGGAATTGCGGTAACAATTGATTGCTAAAGTTATGAAAACCACTCTATCAATACACCGATGGCGGATGACCGCAGTTTTGTGCGTCATCGCCGCAACGCTTGCCTCCTGTTCATTGAGAGACCCCAAGTCCCTTTCAGAGACGGAGATTTTTAGTTTCGACGTGACACCAACCAGCATCCCTGCCGACGGCGTCTCCGATGCGGTGGTGCATATATGTTTGGGTGACGAAACGCCCGAAGGCTCCACGGCGACCCTGACGACCGAGTTCGGACTCTATCGCATCAGTGGCGGGGAGAGCGACGACAATCAGCAAGGTCGACAGGTGTCTATTAGTGTCGCCGGTTCCTGCGATGATGTAAGTCTGGTTTCGACCACCCGATTCGGCGTCAACACGATTGCAGTGAAGATGGACGGCTTCGTTCAAACAAAGGAGATTACTTTTACCAGGGCGCTACCTGAGCGCATCCAGTTGATCCCCGATCGCTTCACGGCCACCGCCAACGGTGTCGACCGGATACTGCTTACGGCCGAACTTGAGTTTTTCTCCGGCATCGGAACGCCATCGGAGGGCAATCGGATTACCTACCTGACACGCAACCTGGCTGATGGCTCCGAGGTATCGGCCTTGCGGCGTGAAGTGCAATCTGACAGCTTCGGCATCGCCTGGGCAGAGATCTTTATAGGTACGGCCGGAACATACGAGGTGGTTGTATTCGCCGAGGATGACGTCTCCGTGCGCGACTCGGTCGTGGTGACTTTTCAGTAAGCGGTTCGCACCGTTAGGTTCGGGTGAGCCGGCCGGCCACAACGGCGCGACCCCGGAGCTATATTCTCAGCAGGCGCCGTCGAGGGTTTTCGCCAGGCTATCAACCAGGCGGTCGGCGTTGTCATAGTTGAACAGTATCGGAGGTTTGATCTTTATCACGTTTTCATCCGGCCCGTCGCTGCTGAGCAGAACACCCGCATCTTTCATTTTTTCAATCACCAACGCAGCCAGTGACGTGGCCGGTTTCAGGGTCTCTCGATCAACGACCAATTCAACGCCGATGAACAACCCCAGGCCACGCACATCACCAACGACCTCGAACCGATCCATGAGTTCGGCCAATCTTTCCTTGAGATAGCTGCCGACTTTCTGGGCGTTTTCCTGTAGGCGTTCTTGTTCGATGACGTCCAGGACGGCCATGCCGATTGCGCACGACACCGGGTTACCTCCGAAAGTATTGAAGTATTCCATGCCGTTATCGAACGAGGCCGCAATTTCGGGCGTGGTGACAACGGCGCCGAGCGGGTGCCCATTGCCGATAGGTTTTCCCAAAGTAACGATATCGGGAATTACATCCTGAGTTTCGAAGGCCCAGAAATGTGAGCCGATTCGGCCAAAACCAATCTGCACTTCGTCGGCAATGCACACACCTCCGGCCGCTCTCACCTGTTCGTAAGCCTCCTTTAGATAGCCATCGGGGAAGACGATCTGGCCGGCGCAGCCCATCACCGACTCGGCCAGCATGGCTGCAGTCTTTTTACCACCGGATACAATCTCAGCTACTTCATCTTTGATGTGGTCGGCATACTTGCGGGCCAGATCGATTCCATGGCCACGATACTCTCCTCGAAAACAGTCAGGTGTTGGCACCTTATGCACAAAGCCGGGCGCACCGCTGCCGCCGGGTCCATCGAACTTGTACGGACTCAAGTTGACCAAGAGACCGGTGTTGCCGTGATAGGCGCCGTCGATAACTACAAACTCACTCCCTCCGGTGTGAGCCTGGGCCAGGCGAATGGCCAACTCGTTAGCCTCCGACCCGGAACAAACAAAGTAACAGACCGACAGGTCACCCGGCAAAGTTGCCGTCAAGCGAGCGGCGTACTCGGTCAAGTAAGCGTGCAGGTAACGAGTGTTGGTATTGAGCAGCGCCATCTGCTTTTGTCCGGCCGCCACGACCTTAGGGTGACAGTGACCGACATGCGGTACGTTGTTCACGGCATCCAGGTATCTGAGACCCTTGTCGTCACAGAGGTACTGAAGGTATCCCCGCACGATCTTCAAAGGCTCCCGGTAAGCAACACTCAACGAAGAACCTATCAGACTCTCTCGCTCACTCAATATCCGATCGTGCGATTTGTCATCCCGACGACGGGAGTATGGTTTCAACCAGCCTACAGCCCCGTCCGATTCGAGACAGGGTGGATAGTCGCATGCATTACGCAGATAGCAGCCTGCGAAGTGGGGACCTATCCTGCAAGCTCGTTCAAGCAGAGCCCAGCCAGGTTGTTCGCTGACTTTGAGATATTCATTCTCCGGTTCCAGTTTTTGCTGATAGGCACAAATGGAAACACTGAGACATAAACGCACACACGCCAAAACGAACAGAACTGCGAACTCCGAATCGTCAAGCGGCATCCGTTGATGGTATCCGGCCACCAGAAAGCCGGCATCATGAAGCGGGTCATCAACATCGAGCATAGCATAGGCAACGGCCACGGCCAGATTGTTGATGGTGTGAGAGAAGACGGCATCTCCAAAATCGATCAGGCCCGTTGTTCTCCTGAAGCTGAGACCGGTAGCTTTATCCTCTACCAGCCCGGTCAGTATATTGTTGTCGTTGGCGTCGTTGTGAATGACGCTTTTTCGAAGATGGGACAGATGTGGGCGCACAACCTCTGAGTACAATGAAAGATAGTAATCAATCAGTTCCTTTTTCCTGGGACTCTGCAAATTCGATTGAAGCGACTTGATCGTCTCGACCGCTCCGGCCAAATCCCAATAGAATTCTCGCCTGGCCGCAGGGTGAGAAAAACCTGTCAGGACACTATCCATTCGTCCCAACAAATCACCGACCGAACTAATGAGTTCGGGAGCACGGTTCTTTATCTGTGACAACGGCTGACCATCAAGAAAGGTGAGAAGACGCACCCAGTGCTGTTCTTGGTCGCGCCCCTCTGTCGTTTGCATCATCTGGCCGGATTGCGAGTGAACAACGGTTGGGAAATAGGAAGATATATCACTCTTTGCTATCCGATCGAGCATTTCATTCTGGAATTCCAGGTTGGTTCCGGCCTCGTTGACGTTCGCGATCTTGAGTACATAACCCACGCCGGTCTGGGTGGTTATCCGGTAGTTTCGATCTCGCTCGCTGGGCAATTCCTCTACGACGCCTGAGAGTCCATACAACTCACTGAGCAATTTTTCGGCTGCTTCAGAGTCGAATTGGGGACGCCTTGGTCGAATTGGTATCATCTGAAATAGTAATCCGGGTCTCTTAGTTGGCCGTGAATATAACGACATTGTAACTGTCTGGCAATACCGGCAAGTCGTCCTGTCCGGACCAACTGGTCACCGGAAACCACGACCAATGCCACCATCGCCGCCTCTATCAGATATCGGAAAGCCCCAAGAGCCCCGGAATCGCCGTCTTTTTGCCACATCATGATTCTGTTATCGATAAAATGCATCCATGTTACGTATGTTATGTCACTACCGATGGCGTCGAACCGGCGGAGTATACTGCAGGGGGCTTTTCGGTGCGGCAACTCGAACATCAGGTCAAAATATGGAGTTAACAAGATAATCTACCCATTTAGTCGATTTTTTATCGTTCCAACAGAACCTTTTGATCGATGGAACGACTAATCATCTAAATAATCTGTCTCAGGAGGACAAGATGATGGTATTTTCCCGAGCGGTGGTCTTCTTTTATGTGATGGTTTGCGCCGCAATTGTGACAGCCGGTGACTTTCCCCGGCAGATGAGCTATCAGGCCGTATTAACCGACGATATGGGTGATCCACTCACCCAGAACGGTCTGAGCGTTCGTTATTTTCTTTATGCCGATTCGACCGGCGGTTCTTTTCTGTGGGCCGAAGTAACCTCAATTGATATTGTGGACGGTCAGCTTAACCACTATCTGGGTTCGTCCTGCCCGGCCTGTGGTATTCCCGACTCAGTCTTCTTTAATCAGGACACCCTTTGGATGGAAGTAATGGTCGATGGTGAATCAATAGAACCACGCACCAAACTGGCCGCTTATCCCTATGCTTACCGCGTGGCCAGTATTGACAAGACGACCGGTGGAACGGTGACCGGTGACATCTCCCTGCAAAGTACAGCCGGAGGAAACGCTTTTGAAGTATTGAATAGTGGTCTTGGGAGAGCAGGCTATTTTCAGATTGGCAACGTCGCTAACACAGAGTCTGCTCTCATAACAACAACAAATGGTACTGGTCCAGCCTTCACTGCATTTAATGACGGCGGTGGACCCGCCGGTATTTTCAGAGGCGGCAATGTCGAAGTCCAGGACAACGTCTTTAATACCAAACTAACGCTCAATCCGGTCGGCCCCCCGGATGGTGGTGGGTATCTTTCCGTTCACGACGCAGCCGGAGCAGAACGGATTAAGCTCGTTGGTGATTTGCTTGGCGCGGGATATCTCACTGTAAGTAATGATGCGGGCACACCCGCAATTGACGTGGATGGTTCTTCCCAACATGTAGGTGTTTATGATAAAGGCACGGCCGGTTCGGTCCACCTGAACACCGGTGCACTGTTCGGCGGCTCGTTGACAGCCCACGGGCCCAATGGATTCCAGACGGCCGAGCTGAAAGCTAGCGAAAGCGGCTCTGATGGCGGTTTCCTGTCTCTGGGCCAGTCGGGCGAACGAGACGGACTTCGTTTTGACGGCGAAGAGGAAGCGGGCGGTGGTGGAGTAGCCTGGTTTTACAACAGCAATAACGCTGTTACCATGTGGCTTGAGGCGGACCAATCCGATCTGCCCGGCATTTATATGCGCAATCAGTACGGCAACACTCAGATTGTCAGCCTGCAGGTCGCCTCCTCTTCCGGCGGTGGAATGCTATCAATGTACAATGATATTGGAAATCATACCGTACTCGTGGATGCCGACGACAACAATGCAGCCAAGATCATTTTGCGCAACGCCTCTGGCGAATCGGCCATTAAGTTGGAAACCTCCGATGCCGGCGGCGACGGTCGCGTGACTACCGAGGTGCTCGAAATAACCGGTGGCTCCGACCTGTCGGAGCAGTTCAATATTAGGAAAACAGTTGACGGAATCGCCCCCTTACCGGGGATGGTTGTTTCTATCGATTCAGAACAGATCGGACAGCTCAAAGTCAGCCGACGCGCATACGATCCGGCCGTAGCCGGAATCATCAGTGGCGCCAACGGTATCAAGCCGGGCATGATGATGGGCCAGAGCGGTACTATCACCGACGGTGATTACGCTGTTGCTCTGACCGGTCGCGTCTATTGTCTGGTCGATGCATCTTTCGGCGCGGTCCAACCGGGTGACATGCTGACCACATCTTCTACCGTCGGTCACGCTATGCTTGCCTCGGACCTCAGGCGAGCACCCGGCACGATCATTGGAAAAGCAATGTCGTCCCTCGAATCCGGGCAGGGCTATGTCCTGGTCCTGGTGACACTTCAGTAGGATGCGGGAGACATGAAAATGAAAACGCTTCGATTTCTTATTGTGATCCTGGGATTAGTCTTGATCTTCGGGCCGGAACTGATGGCCTTCACGCTCGAGCAGATTGATCCTTACCCCCTGGACGGTACGCGTAAAGTACCCGACTTTACAGGCAACCCGGGTGATTCCATTACCCTTGGCACCGATGAGATAATAGACATCCTGATGTTGTGCGATGGATACCTGGCCGCCGACGCTGATTCCTTCTTCGCTCGATGTACCACATTGTACAACAATATTATGGTTGTCAGACCCTACACTTATTACAAACAGGCGTTCCGCGTCCGGGCTCTGTTTGAGGAATCGACGGCTCGGTGTGACGGTCCGGAGGACTCCCTTAGGAATTCTTACTATGCGGTAAAACTGGACTCTGACCGTAAGACTTCATCGAGCGGCTGGACTTCAGGTAGCACGGGTAAGGATAGTGTCTTTCGGGCGAGATTGTATCAGTCCATCGATGACTTGCCGGCGCCAAAGGTGACCACACGGCATCCCTCGACCCTGGACAACTCAGTCGACGGCAGTAACCTGATCAGCGCCATGGCCAGCACTTACGAGAATCTGTATATCTGCATGTTCTTACGAAAAGGCGACGGTACGGACAGTACGGTTAGCGGACGAGCTTTTCGGGTAAAGGATCTGACGACCGATAAGTATATCAAAATCGGTATGGGCACCAACGAGATACATGAATTTGGACACACCTTTGGCTATCTGAGGGATGAGTACATTGACAATCGCGACGCCGCATCTACCGGGAGTAATCCCCACGATGACAGCCTGTCGATCTTCAACCTATCCAACTACGCCTACAGCAAGAGGCGCAACGAACAGTTGTGGCAGCATCTCGCCCCCGGAAGTCAGTACAATCCCGATGTCTTTTCCCTCGTCGGAAATCTTTTCAAGGGAGGTGTGAACGAGGATAGTGTCTGGCACTCCGAATACAAGTGCCTCATGAACGGCGGACATGTGAATTATGTCTGCAACGATGAAGCCGGTGAACCTGAAATTGACCTGCGCGACAAGCGACACATGTGCTTTTGGTGCGAGGAACTGGTGGCAGTGCGAATAATGCAGCGGACCGGCCAATTCGGGACTTCTTCATCGGCGAGCGTCAATGATTCCGGTATCGCCTGGTGGTCCAACTGGGTTTCGACCGGGCGGGATCAGTACTTTACTTACTTCGATATTCCGGGCCGGATCGAACAGCGGAACAAATGCTACGGGCTGTGGGACGGTGAGGGTTGCAACAGTTGTGAAGGCGCCTGTGATGAAGACGACCTTCCGGACTGTCTGCCGAATTGCGGTATCCGCGAGAACGGCTATGCCATCTATATCGATGAAGGGAGCGGCTCTGACACCGATGAAGGCACCAAAGAAGAGCCAAAGGGAACCTTGGATCATGCGATCGTCACGGCCAACGCTACCCTTAGTGATGCCAAGCTGGTGCTGGTCAAACCAGGAACCTACTCTGGATCGTGGTTTTGGGATACACCGGTGACAATCACCACCGAAGGATGTGATACCGTCGTGATCGGAAAGTAGGCTTATAGCGGTGAGTTTTGAGCAGGTCAGGAGCCTCGTGCTCCTGGCCTTTCTTGTAACCGGCACCGGATGTCTGGAGAGATGAAACCTCTATCCTCTGTGAACATCCGTACTGAGGTACTTGAGACCGGAATCCACCATTAAAGTAACTACCGTAGCATCCGGTCCCAGCCTCTCTGCTACTCGAATGGCAGCAATGACATTTGCTCCCGACGACGTTCCCGCAAAGAGTCCCTCTTCCCGGGCCAGTCTCCTGGCCATAGCTTTGGCGTCATCGGTCTTGACCGCGATAATCTCATCCACCAGACTGGGATTCCAGAGTGGCGGAGTATATCCAATGCCCACCCCTTCGATCTTGTGAGGTCCTGCCTGACCTCCCAACAAGACAGAGGATTCGCCCGGTTCAACGACCACTATCTTAACATTGGGATTACGCTGCTTTAGCACGGTTGCCACGCCACGCGATGAAGCCGCCGTGCCGACAAGCCGTTTGTGACCATTGAATGCACCACGATACCGCACAATCTCATGGAGTCCGAACTGTTCGGCCATGAGAAGGGCGCCTTTACGGATGCGCGTAGCGTCAAACGCGGATTGTTCGAGTTGGCCGACTCCGGCACCGTGCTGGTCGATGAAATCGGTGATCGTCCCCTGGCCATGCAAGCCAAGCTCCTGCGGGTCATTGAGGAACAGCGGTTCAAACGGGTTGGGGGCGTTGTCGACATCCAAACCAACGCCCGGATCATTGCCGCCACTAATATGCAACTTGATCGAGCGGTCGATGAAAAACGGTTTCGTCGTGATCTCTACTATCGCCTCAACGTCATCCCCATCCAGATACCACCACTGCGCGATCGAGGCTCCGATGTTGTTTTGCTGGCCGAGTTTTTTCTCAAACGGTTCAATCAACAGTTCGGCAAGAACTTTCGATCTATTACAGCCGGCGCCCGGGAGCTCTTGATGCGCTATAGCTGGCCGGGCAATGTGCGTGAACTTCGCAATGCTATCGAACGTGCCGTGCTCCTGGAATCCGGTCACGATTTGGAACGCGGCCACCTGGTACTCGGCTCCGAAACCAGCTCCGGACCCATGACCGACGCCCACGATCCGCAGTTGGTGAACAACGGGATGTCCATGGATGAAGTCGAGGCAGACATGATTCGCCGGGCCATGGATGCTTCTGATGGTAACCAAACGAGAGCGGCGGCCATGCTCGGCGTAACTCGTGACGTCCTCAGGTACCGGATTAAGAAGTACGGCATTGGTCAACCCTGAGCCTGCTTGTATGGTTGTGACGTGTGGCAGTTTCTGGTTGGGTTAGCTGCCGAGACAGCTTGGCACTGGACGCTCTTTGCGAACTGTCTACTTGGGTTCCACTCCCTGTCAAGAGTCGTTATGGGTGCTAGCCGTTTGGTGCGATGTTTTTGTTCATTCTGAAGAAGTTGTCTGGGTCCCACTTTGTTTTGATTTCAACCAGACGCTGGTAGTTTTCCCCATAAGCGTCGTTAATGCGATCACCGATCTCTTCCTCGGTGAGAAAATTAATATATGTGCCGCCGGTCGAGAAACTTCGCATATCGCTCCAGGCCGAACGCGCCCAATCAATGTTGGCCTGGTCGTCGACAGGCTTTTCCCATGAGGCCGTGATATTCAAAACCAACCTGGCGTCACGGTTGCCCACCGCCGAATGGTCCTGCGGGAGATTATTCAACGCTCCATCGAGAGGGAACAGGATCACGGCCGAATGCGGCGAGACGATTCGTTTTGCATGCTCGATCACCTTGTCAAACAAACCGGGCTGAAAACCGGGCATATACTCGGACTTCCAGTAATAGCGACGACCGTTGGGCTGGGTCGCATCGAGAATACTCTGCTGCGAGATGTACGAGCGAGGCTGAACGATATCGCCAACCGGCGTGCCGAACGACTTTATCGAAGCCACCACTTTTTCTCCCTCCTTAACCGAACCGGCATGAATCACAAAGAGAGCCACAATCAGTTTTCCGTGAACATCTTTGGGCAGCCAGGGCGCCGGCGGCGCCAGGCGTAGAGCTGCCGCGCAGTTGAACTCGGGTGGCGCCTTCTCCATCAACGTGCCGTACATCTCAAGCACCTCCCGGGCATCTTCAGCCGGCCAGGCGATTGCGCCGGCCATCACCTCAGGACCGACCGGGTAGAGCTTGTGCTCAGTCGAAGTCACCACGCCGAAATTGCCGCCACCACCCCGGAGGGCCCAGAAGAGATCACTGTTTTCTTCCTCGCTGGCTCGCACCAACTTTCCCTCAGCCGTTACCAGCTCCATCGAAACCACATTGTCGCTGGTCCAACCGTATTTCCGAGATAGGTATCCAAAGCCACCACCGAGCGTGAGTCCTGTGACGCCGGTTTTTGATACAAAGCCAATCACAGCCGCCCGGCCGTGGAGCTGTGTCTCTCGATCAACGTCGCCCAGTATACAGCCGCCTTGCACCCGTGCGCTTTCTGCGTTGGAATCTACCCACACACCGCGCATGCCGGACATGTCGATAGTCATGCCGCCATCACAAAGGGCCAGCCCCGAGATGTTGTGACCCCCACCGCGAACGGAAAGAAGCAGGTTGTGTTCTCGTGCGAAGTGTACCGACGCGACTACATCGGCAGCCCCCAAACAGCGGGAAACCAGCCCCGGGCTGCGATCAATCATACCGTTCCAGATCGTGCGCGATTCATCGTAGCCCGGCTCGCCTGGTGTAATCAAATCCCCCTGCAATCGTGCCTGGAGTTCATCCAATGTCTGTCGTGTCAGTTCGACCGATGTATCATCCAGACGCTTTACTTTCGTGGAAAATGTGTTCGCCGACATTTTCTGTTCTCCTCATTATCCAGCGTTGATAGGCTGCTCTGTTTTCAAATCTGTTTTCGAGCACGAAGATCGGCACCTGCTTTTGTGGCGGAACAGATTGGCTCGTTTTTCGATTTGATTTCTGTCCGACTTCGACTCTCTGTTGTTCACTCCGTCTCGTCACCCAGGCGCCGAGACACCGGCTACCGATGGGAATGGTCAGTCGTCATGATGCTGCAGCATTTCTTCAATTTCCTCCCGTGAGAATTTGCTTAGAGCTACAATATTGGCCGTGGGTCGATAGACACCGGGCAGTATGTTTCTGGCTTGCTCTTTGTCATCGACTTCGACGACTATCCAGGCTTTGTGGACTCCATCTTCGCACCCGAAGTCGGCGTTGGTCAAATAATGAGAGCCAGTTTCCTGAAGGATTTTAATAGCACGAAGACAGGCAACTTTCTCGGCCTCGTGGGGCACTTCAATCATGAATCTCTGCATAACGAAACTTCCTTTCGCTCTTTTGGTCGTTCAAACAGCCGATCCCGGTTTGGTTCGGGGCGACAAATGACCAGTACGACCTTGTTACACCTTGTTAGATATACGCACTATCGCGAGAAGAATATGGCCTAAATGGAGCCATTTTTGTTATTTCTTTGACAGATGTCTTGCTGTCAGGCTCCAATGACAGAGATTTGGATGGGGGGATCGACACCCGAGATCGAAGGCTCAATCCCGCAGTAACAGCAATTACATATCGGAGACACAGTGTCTGGTGATTTCTCTTATTATCTGTTGCTCCTGCTCCTATTGTTGGAGACTGTTAGAAGGGAGTGCGTGTTATTGGTAAGTGGTTCAACGCTGAAATAGCTTCTGGGATTATCCAGATCGTCAAAACTAACCGACACGAGAATACCTATGTTCGGCTACTCGCAAGCTAATAGCTGATGATATCTATGTATGAACTACTTCCTTTAGTTACCATTCATGTTGAACATGTCTGCAGCAACTTTCCACTCTCCATTGACTTTCGACCAAACAACAACATACTTGGCATTCGCTTTTGAGCCATCCGGATTTGTGATTTTTAATGACCCATAGTCGTATGCCAAGTCACCTGATTTCGACACAAACACTTCAGCTGATTCCCATGAAGCTTCGAAGCCTTCCGTATTGATCATTCCAGCCCAAGCTTTCCTCAATGCTTCCTTGCCCTGAATCAAATCAGCACCAGGCGGGAACTGAATTGCGTCTTCAGTGTGCAAACTTACAATCCAGTCCAAAGCACCTTCTGAGAACTTGGCAGACCACTGCTTCTCAAGATTCATAATGTTTTTAGCATCATCGCTATACTCCTTGTTGCCTTCATCGCCGAAGGACAAGGAGAAGAATACGATTAGCGCTGTCGCTAACGTAACCAGTGATAAGCCAACATGGCTTTTCTTGATAGTGGGCATTTTACCCTCCTTGGAGTTTGAAGATTAGTTGTATCGACCGTTTGAAGCCATCTGTGTAATCACGCCTCGTATCGTTGCTAAACTGATTGACTTTATACCAAAACAAAACGCACCGAGTGCTCGGTTCATTTGAAAAAAAGGATCTGTTGTTCTCCAGATTGACTTTGATTTCGCCAAGTATGAGCAGTCTGCAACAGCCAATGGAACCATGTTTGGTATTGGGGATTTGGTTTGAGACTACGACTGTGGCATGCCTGCCTTGGCGTACGACTCTGCGCCTGCTCAGATGCCCCGACAAGAAAAATCACAAGACACTATCCTGTAGTATCAGCAGATACTTACAGGAAACACTTTGTCTGGTGTTTTCTCTTACGACCTGTTGTTCCTGCTCGTTCTGTTAGAAGACTGCTTGGCAGAGGGAAATGCGAATAAAATGGAAAATACAGTCGACATGTCGATACCTGGGCCGTTTCACGCGTCGGGCTGCGTCCGGGAAAGTCCTTGACATTTAGGATAAAAGGGATATGTTTGGTCCAATTACAACAGGAGATTACATCCGATTCATGACACATGCCCCCCGTAGACGCTTCAACCCCTGAAGCTCCCCTATTGGTCCCGCAAAGAAACTACCCTAACGGAAATGGAGACGACTATGCGAACAATCCGTAACAGCTTACTCACGACAATTGCCATTCTGTGTGTGGTGGCTTTGTCTGCACAGGCACAGCCGCAGATCAGCATCCCCGAAGCCTACATGGTGATACCAGCACCGGCCGGTTTTAGTGCCGAAAATGTTGGAAGAGTCTGCAACGCAGGCGATGTCAACTTAGATGGCTACGATGACATTGCTATAGCAGCACCCGGTCTGGGTGCGAATGATAGGGGAAGGATTTATTTCTTTACCGGAAATCCTGTTGATCCTATGAATGTTACTATGGCGGATACTCTCTACACATTCGAAGGTTTTGACTGGAACTGCACAGATGTCTACGGGACTCCTATATCAGGTGGGGATCGAATTGGGATGGATATTGACAACATTGGTGATGTTAACGGTGATGGTGTCGATGACCTGGCCGCATGTGCCCCGAACGTCTGCAAGTATAAGCCGAATGAGGGTACATGGGAAGGTCGTTTCTATATAATCTATGGTCGTGGAACTAGGACAGAGACCCATTGGTCACGGATAGACGGAGTGGCCCTTGGTCAGCACCGTGGATACGGCAAATCCGCCACCTCGGCCGGGGATATTGATCCGGGCGCCTCCCCGGTGTTGAATGATTTTATTGTCACGCGCTCCACTAACTTTATAGCCGGAACGTATGCTGAACTTTATCGGGGTGTTGAATTGGACCTGGAAGCACTACTACCTGGAGGCGGAGAGATAACGCCGTGGCCATTTTCGGTTGATCGCCAGTACGGTGGGGGTGCAGGCTACAGATTTAGCTACATGTGCAACTATGGTGACATTGACGCAGGTGGTAGCTCAGACTACGGATTTGGTGATAATATGTACCTCCTTACAACTTCCGGTGAGAGCGATTTACTCACTTGGGGATACGCGAATGGTGCCCCGGTTCCACAACCTAATACGTGGGTTGCGGGACCGATTGATGCTAATGGAGACGGATATAATGATGTCCTCTATACCAGCAAGGGAGGAAATGGGAATACCAGACTCTGGTTGGGCAAGGCAGATTTTTTCAACGACCCTCCTGCTACTCCATACCTCGACATTCCACCACTCTTTCCCAATAGTTCCACTTTCCCTACCGATTTTGAGGCAATAGGGGATTTTAATGACGATGGCTATGATGATTTTGCCATATCCAAACACAGCGGTGCCGGCAGCCTCGGTAAAATCTGGATTTACTCCGGCTATGATGGCTCTGTCATGCTGACAATTGTTGGTGACGCGGCGCAGGCTCGTATGGGTCTTGATATTTCTCGGGGAGGTGATGTGAACAATGACGGTATTGGTGATTTTCTGACTTCCTTGAAGTCGCCCGATCGTATCGCTGTCTTTCTTGGTGATGGCACTTATATATCGGATGCAGATGGAGATGGGATTGCTGATTCACAAGACAATTGTACATTTGATTACAACCCGGGTCAGGAAGATGCAGAAGGGGACGGTGTAGGTGATGCTTGTGATAACTGTCAAAACGCTGGTAATCCTGGTCAGGAAGATGCTGATAGTGATGCTATAGGCGATCATTGCGATAATTGTGACAATGTTGCTAACCCTGATCAAATTGATACAGATGGTGATAGTGCAGGTGATGCTTGTGATGATTGTCCGAATACTTGGGGCTTCGGTAATGATTATGACGACGATGGATTCGGTTTACTTTGTGATAATTGCCCCGAAGATTACAACCCCTTACAGATTGATTCTGATAATGATGGCGTTGGTGATGTTTGTGATTTAGATAATGTAAATGCATTTGGTATTTTCCATAGTGCACTTGGAACCGCTTCACTTGATGCCGGTGATTTGGAAAATGCCGGATTAGTGATTTCCAATATTGGGTCAAGCGGTGAGGACGGTGTTAAGCTTGATATTGGAGCCGCCGATTTTGGTGTTGTAGCCTTAGGACCGATAGACCCAACTTCTTTCCCCGATAGTGCAATCATTAGTGTTGAGGTGATGGGTGAACTTGATGCCCTTCTTGGCTCGATGTCCATAACTGGACCTATTTGGGGTGACACAGTTCAAATCAATGTAGATTTATCTCCACTTGGCGCATTGTCATACAAGGTAACAGCCTATAATGGTAGCGTTCAAGCTGATCAACAAGTTGGACAGACCGGTGAACCGGCATTGCTTATCGGTGAATCGGTAAATGAGCTTATTGTTGCCGGACTGATGGGTAGAGATGATGATGACTTGACAGGTGATATTCCTGCGATGATTATCGTTTTTGATGCTCCTCATACTGTTACACTCTCAGGTGGTTCGCCTGTAACTGCCGATCGAATCTCTATAGTTGCCGAGGGTCCGATTACATACGACCCGGGTCTTACACCGACTGAGTCAATTCAAGTAACAGCGGCTTATTTCAGCCCTCTCTATGTTACCAATGCACAGATCGGGATGTTTGACGATCTTACTATAGGGGCTATTGATGCGACCAGCCTGATGGGTCATGATGATGATGACATCATAGCTGCTGATAACGACTTGACAGCTGGATTGATGGGTCGTGATGATGATGACTTTACCACTGAAACCGGAGGAGTGTTTGTATCGCTTACCGGTCCGGTTTATGTACCTCCAGTAAAATCGGTAGTGTCGGGTAAAGATTACTTCGGTGTGACATGGGAGAATATTGATCCCTCTTCCACGTTACAAGAAGATGCAGGAATGGTCTTCTCAACAACATCCCCAAATGATTTGACAGTATCGTCATCATTTACAAAAACAGCATCCGGTTGGGACATTGAATCTGATGTTACCGCAATGGGTGCATCGACATTTACAGCCAATCTCTACAATGATAGTTTGTTAGTAGGAACCGCCGGAGGACTGTCTCTAGCAGCGGCCTTAGCAAATAGTTCACCCTCAGCTTATCACAGCGGATATGAGACGGTTGACGTAAAGAAAAACGTAGCTGTTGATATGTGGGTGCAGCGATTTGAGTGGGGTGCTTCAGCCATGGTAACACTCACCGGAGGATCAGCAATAAGCGGAGACGTCTTAGAGCTTCTGCCGGAAAGTCCAAGCGTAGTGTATGACACGGCCGCCTCTGCCAGTATTCTAATTATCAATATCGATTCTGTGGTTTTCAACGACATGGCAGTGACGCCGTATGTAATTGTCGAAGGCTGTTGCGCAGTGCGGGGTGATATCGACCATGCCGGTAACGGAATCGACATAGCCGATCTGGTCTATATCGTCGATTACATGTTCAACAGTGGTCCGGCGGCGCCCTGCGCCGAAGAGGTTGATATTGATAGCTCCGGCGGTGACCCGGATATCAGTGACCTGGTCTATCTGGTTGATTACATGTTCACCGGCGGCCCCGCTCCGGGAGGGTGCTAGTAAGCAACCGGGATTACAGCGGCATAAACTCCAAAGGGACAGCACTCACCTGCTGTCCCTTTTTGTATAGCCACCGGAACTGCAAGAATGAGTTTTGTTAGAAAGCCAATTATTCATGGACAAGAAAATACCACAATAGACCGGCAACCTATTGTGGTGTAGTAATTTGGTGGCGGGGGAAGGATTTGAACCTTCGACAACCACATAATATGTGCTTCGGGTTTTGAGCTTGCTCACTTGTCCGAGCAACAGAAGGCACCAGACACTATCCTGTAATACTAGCAAAGACTTACGGGAATCACGTTGTCTGGTGTTTTCTCTTATTATCTGTTGTTCTAGCTCGTTTTGTTAGAGAAGTGTTAGAAGGGGGTGTATGTTAAACTCGGTCTAGCTATGCCATAGATTGTGGTGATACTCGCTGCTGTCGGGCGGTGTTTCATAGCGTGCATCCTAGAAAGGCAGCCAAAGGGGAATGGCCGCGACCAGCGTTCTGGAACACATTTGGTCAGGAGCCAGCCAGATCCTTCTGGGAGCTTTGATTGACTCTGGCAAGTGATAGAGAGCCTCACCCCCGGGGCGTTCTGTGAGTCCGTTCTTTGTTTGGCTGAACAGACGAAGGGTGTGTTTGCCGTGGTTGCCGCGGACAGCACAGAACTCTCCGAGGATAGTTCCTTTCTCATCCCTACAAACCTTTGGTGAACAGACATTCAGTGCGTTACTTAAGTAGTCGGCTTCTACTCAATCTGCGCCAGGAGGTCCGAGATGTCCACGGTCGAACTTCTCTGAGATGTCGACGGAAAAATCTCCTATTTTGATCATTATCCCGCCCCCGAATCCAGTCGTCTCCTCTTTACCAAAAACGAGATTGTTCAAGTCCACTTGACTACAGACCTTGTAGACACCGCCAACACAGATGCTTCCGTTGGCATTGATATCGATATACTTCTTCATTTTCTCAACGGCCTTCCTAAACTCGCTCTTCCTTTCGGCGGTAGTTAAGTCCTTTCCCTGCATGTGACTTTGACGCCATATGAAATCCCATAACTCGCTTTCCGTTAGAGGCAGAAAGACTTTCCTGGAAGATGGGCTTGCTTTCGCATCGGAGTCCGTCTTAGATTCGTCTGTTGCACCAAGTGCATCACCATGTTCGATGTGTCCAGGGAGCTGCGGTTCCACTATATCTTGGGCGAAAGCTAGTGGGGCAAAAACCATGAGTAGGAGAATTGCCGCTTTTAAAGCAATGATTTGGCGTACCATCCAAGACTCCTTTCAGTAGTATTGTAGATTTGAAATCTGTGTATATTCAACCGTAACATAACACCATCACGCGAATTATACCAGCCCTTCAAGCAGGTTTTTCGGAGCACTTTGAATCCAGGGGGGGTTTAGATGGTATCTCCTGGACATACTGGCGAGCAATAGCCCAAGTAGCAGACAATACCAGACACCAACAGCCAACACCAATCTGACCTTCGGGCTTGCGACCCTACGGTCATCGGCCCTTGGTTCCTCGCGTAAGTGCCTATAAGACTCAAATTTGGTGGCGGGGAGAGGATTTGAACCTCTGATCCGCCTGGGCGGACTATGAGCCACTCAGTTTCAACCTGATGTATTCGCGACCGTGTCCGCTTTTCAGGTAGAGCTCCCTTTTCAATGCATCCGTCTTGTCGGGGAACTTCTCCGAATACACCAATCTCCAATCCGAACCACGTTTCGTCCAGCGAGACACACCCGAATTGTGTTGATCAAGCCGCTTCTGTAAATCACGAGTATAACCGGTATATCTATAACCCTCACGGGACTCAATGACATACACGATGAACATGCAAATCCCCCACCAAGGCAAACACACAAAACCCCCGAAGCTGTCATGCCTCAGGGACTCGAATTTGGTGGCGGGGAGAGGATTTGAACCTCTGACCTTCGGGTTATGAGCCCGACGAGCTACCAGACTGCTCCACCCCGCGGTACAAGGCCATCAATATAGAAAACAAACAACCGTTGTCAAGCTCGATAATGCCAACCAGCCCAAAGCAAATACGCCCCCTTAGACACGCCTCCTGCGCCCAATGTGATTCTACGATTCTACGAAGTCGACTTCACCGGCGAAACGCCAACCGTCTTTGGCGTACTCGCGCTGCGTTCTAACGCTGTGGCCAGAAAAGCGTTAATCCGCGGGAGGTTGATAGCCACATTGAAATTCACCTCCACATATCGACGGTAGGCTTGCGACTCGTAGTCCGAGCAAGTGAGCAGCCGCGCAAAATCATCAAGGCAATTGAAGACCAGGTGCTCGGGGAAGATGTCTTTCGCCCCGCGCCAGTTGTGGATGAGAGGCTTGATGCCGCAGGCCATGGACTCTATAATGTTGTTCGGACAACCTTCCCATGGGCTGGTCGATATGACGTAGTTCATCTCTTTCAGAAAAGCAGGCACATCCTTCACCCATCCGCAGAAGTCCACATGGCTTGAAAGTCCCATTTCCGAAACAAGGTGTTTCATGTACACCTCGAATCTCTTTTCCTGAAAAGACCCGGCAATGTGAAACCGATAGGCTTTGTCGATCTTTACTGCCTCCCGGATGCATTGCAGGAGCAGCCCGATGCCCTTTTTGTGATTCAGATAGCCGATGTAACATACATCGCGGCCGGGTCCGTTTTCGTAGAAGGGATAGCGGTGAAGTTCCACACAGTTGTGGACAGTGGTTTGAGGAACGGCGGAGAGTTGTTTTGACCACATCTCGTTGGCCATCTCTCGTATGTGATCGGCCACGAATATGGCCCCGTCGACCTTTGTCCAATTGACACCGGTCATGAGGTTCGGCGTCAGAATCTCATAGCTCCGGATGTTGGTTGCCAGTGGCGGGCAATTGGCCAGGCGCGACAGGTGCACCGTAGCCTCGTTGCACCAGGTAGACCAGATGATATCCGCCCACTCAGCCACCTCTGCCAAGTCCTGCACGGTCCGCGGAGTAATCACTCTGACATCATTGTCTTCGGAGAAGTAGTTCCGGTAGATATCATTGAACTTGTTGCCAAGGGTGTTGACAATCGCCAGCCGCGCATCGGTCAAAAGTTTTCCCGCAGCAGCCTTATGCCCCGAAAACGGTCCCGCTGTGGCGGCATCTTTCACAGCTTCCAGATTGTCCAGCGAGTCCTGATAGCTCGGATCGATTTGTAGCGCAGCTTCAAAGTAGGCCGCGGCCTGGGCCATGTCGTTTTTCTCGAATGCGATCACACCAAGGTTGTTGTGGACTTCTTTCCGGCTGCTATCGCTCTTGAGTATTTCCAGAAACCGCTTTTCGGCCTCGTCGTGCCTACCTTCGGCGAACAAGGCTTCGCCTTGCTGGATCATTTCCTGCGTTTGCATAAGGTCAGGGCTCCCGTGGGTACTCGTAGTTTGGCTGATTTGCTCCGGTATCAGAAGTCCGCCTGGTCGAGATCGGAAGCATCGTGCCGGACCGATTTGTCAATTTGGGGATAGGTTGCAGAATCAGCTCCTATGTTCTTTACACTGTCTAAACTACTGCCGGTATATCCGATGACCGACATTGTATAGGTATCGGCTGATCACGGTTTGGCCTTGAGGTCGAATGTGACCTGCGAATGCGATGCGACCATTGCTCGATCGCATGGTCGATGCACAAAGACAAGGTACTTTGATAACAAAAAGTCCGGGTGGCCTAAACCACCCGGCCTCCTAAAACCCCTCCCCAAGGTTCGGATCAATCTGCTTCCACGTTTTGGGCGGGCGCCACGGCCGCATCTGTCTTGGCCGGGCCGTCAGCCTTGCCTTTGATACCTTCCACCATGGCGGCCAGAGATGAAATGATCCCGGACGCTTCATACGGCAGGAAAATCTTGTTGGCTTCACCTTCGGCCAGTTTCGGTAACATCTCGAGATACTTCAAAGTGATCAGGTTCTCGTCCGGCTTTCCGGCGTGAATGGCGTTGAATACATTGAGAATCGCTTGAGCCTCACCTTTGGCCACAGTTTCCTGACGGTACATCTCGGCATCGGCTCTCTTTTTCACCGCCTCGGCGTTACCCTCGGCTTCGAGAATCTTCGCTTGTTTGTATCCCTCGGCCTTGGTGATATCAGACTGTCGAACAGCTTCAGCATCGAGGATAGTCGCCCGCTTATCACGTTCGGCTTTCATTTGGCGACTCATCGCATCGGTAATATCTCGCGGCGGGTCGATCCGTTGCATCTCGACGCGATTGACTCGCACCCCCCACTTGTCGGTAGCTTCATCGAGAACGTCACGAAGCTGGGCGTTGACCGTGTCACGGGAGGAGAGACAGGCATCCAGGTCCATCTCACCGATAACGTTACGCAGATTCGTCTGGGCCAGCTTGGTGGCGGCAACGATGTAATTGGCGATCTCATACCGTGACCGAACCGGGTCGGTGACCTGACAATAGATGATGGCATCGACTTCGACATTGACGTTGTCTTTCGTTATCACCATCTGTGGTGGTACATCGAGCACCACCTCACGCATGTCGACCTTGATGACCGTATCAAAAAACGGTACGATCATGTTCAACCCGGGATCGAGCAACCGTTGATACTTGCCCAGTCGTTCAATTAGACCTTTTTCAAACGGGCGAATGATGCGTATCGACATCGACACCAGGATGATGACGAATAAGACCGCCACGCCCAGAGCTACTGCTAATGCGGGATTCATGTTTTACTCCTTTGTATCAGACAGTCTCTCCACGTGGGCTTTTGTCCCGGAGATACTGACCACTCTGACTTTTTCATTTTCCGATATCTGTTCGTCCGCGCGCGCCGCCCAGACTTCACCTTCGATCTTCACCTGTCCACCCAGGTCGGGATCGATTGCTTTGGTGACCAGGGCAACCTTGCCGATCAGGGCGTCAATATTGGATTTCTCCGGCGACTCTTTGGTAATCTTTTTGGCCAGCGTTCTGGTCAAGGGTAGCAACACCGTGGTCAGCAATACGAAAATGCCGACCTGCCAGTAGTAGCTCTCCGGATAGAAATAACCAAAGGCTCCGGCGACAACCGAGCCGACCACAAAGCAGGCGAATACAAAGGTTGGCGTCATCAGCTCCAGAATCAGAAAGACAACTGCCGCCGTCAGCCAAACCCAAAACATTGTGGACATCGGTACTCCTTTTCAGTTTCAACCTTCGGTAGTATTACCAGGCGAGGCGCGCATTATTCAGGCAAATCGGATACAGAAGCACGCGTGTCGGACCGAAGGCGGATTGCTAATTCTATATTAATGAGGAAACCTCCACCGTCCTACCGAGTCAACATAAATGTCGGGCAGGCAGTTTTGTCGTTCCTCGTGCGCATGATTACTCCAATAAAGTCCCTCTTGAGAACCGTTTCGCACTGGTTCAGTTTACCGGTACACTCTCACACCCATCAAAGACCCATCATCTCTACAAAAGAGGACAAAATTGACCAAGAAAATACTGGACAGAATAGGACAAATTTGGTATCCTTATCAAGTACCGCTTGAAAACCCAATTCTTCCCGGAGGAATCCTATGTGTTTGCGAAGACTCCTACTCTTGTCCATGCTTGTCCTGTTGCCTCTGTCCGTGGTGGCGGCCGTGCCAAACATGATCAGCTACCAGGGACGCCTGATCGATACTGCGGGCGATCCGATTGCCGACGGCGACTATTCGGTTTTGTTCACAATATACGATGCAGAGTCCAGCGGAACTGTCGAATGGTCCGAAACTCAGACGGTGCCCGTGATCGATGGTCTTTTCGCCGTCAAGCTGGGAAGCGTCTCACCAATAACACCCGCCGTGCTTGATGGCCCCGAGCGCTGGCTGGGAATCAAAGTGGAATCCGATCCGGAGTATGCGCCTCGCGTCCGACTAGTATCCGTTGCTTATGCCCTACAGACCGAATCTGTCGACGGTGCCGCCGGCGGCCTGGTTACCGGTGATCTGACAACGACCAGCAACCTTGGCTCCACTGCTGACGATTTCAGGTTGACGTTTCCAAGCAATCTTACATTGCAAAGCAGTTTTAGTGAAGGGTCTGCTTTCGATGCCTGGCCGCTACATGTGAATATGGAAGAAGAATGGGTCGGTGTCGGAACAGTTGGGTCCGGTGATGCGAAACTGGAAGTTCGCAGTTCCGGATCGAGTCAGCCCATCATTCGTTTTGGTGACGGCTTCGGCGTTGCAAACCTGATTGCCGGGAGTAGTAGCATAAGTATCGCCACCGGTGACGGACTCCCGCGTCTTACTATTAGCCAATCCGATGGAAACGTCGGGATTGGAACAAGCTCGCCTGCTGAGAAACTTGATGTCGCAGGCACGTTACAAGCCACCGGCCTGAAGATTCCAACCGGGGCGTCGGGGGGTGCTGTGTGGACCTCGGATGCCACTGGCTTGGGAAGCTGGCAGGCGCCGTCCGGCGGTGGCAGCGGCTGGATCGATGGTGGCTCAACCGTTAGTCTGGCGACGACCACAGACGCCGTAGGAATAGGGATTTCAAGCCCAACGGCCAAACTGGATGTTCGCACCCCTCCTGGGGACGCGCAGATTCGTTTCGGTGATGCTTACGGCGTCGGAAACTTACATGCTGACTCCAGCAACGTTTTCATTTCTACCGGCGATGGAATCGCGCGTATGCGTTTTCTCCAATCAAACGGTAACATCGGTATAGGGACAAGCACGCCGATCTCGCTCATGCATCTGGAACGGAACACTAACAGCACAGAGGACGTAACGGGGTTATACAGCTATGTAGAAAACAGTAACTATGGCGTGCCCACAGCGGTCAAGGCAGTGGCAAGGTCAACATTCACGGACTGGAGACCAGAGGTCCAGGCCATCCGGGGTGAACTCTATACCGCTGGAGCAGGAACGGCCGGTTTCTTCGATGCCGTGTCGACGGGAACTGTTTCTGGTTCTAATTGCTACGCAGTGAGGGCCCAAGCGCTAGGAGGATCGAGGGCGTATGGCCTCTCTGGCGCTGCCGGCGAAGCTTCACAAACAGCTTATGGAGTCAAGGGGTACGCATACGATACAGACAGCACTTATGGAGGATACTTTCTCGCGAATGGAAACGACGATAGAGATAGGGCCCATGGAGTCTATGGATTTGCCTCAGCTGCGGACACTACCATTGGGGGGTATTTTTACGCCCATGGTTATTCAAGTACAACTCCCCGGGCGTGGGGAATCTACGCGACCGTCTTCGGCGGCAGCATTTGGGACGCTGCGGGTTACTTCGATGGAGATATTTTCGTTCAGTCGTCAATCTTATGGGGAGGTGGAAAAAGCCGAATCGACCACCCGCTGGATCCTGAGAACAGGTACCTCATGCACAGTGTTGTTGAGTCGCCTGAAATGAAGAACATCTATGATGGCAATGTGACAACCGACGCCGACGGATTCGCAACGGTAACTATGCCCGTTTATTTCGAAGCGCTTAACATGGACTATCGATACCAATTGACTGTGATTGGTGAGTTTGCTCAGGCAATCATTGCCGACAAGATACAGGATAACCAATTTACCATTCGAACAAACAAGCCAAATATCGAAGTATCCTGGCAGGTGACCGGCGTCCGACATGACGCCTTTGCCAACGCAAACCGAATGGATAATGAGATTGACAAACCGGCTGCAGAGATCGGTACGTATCTACATCCGATAGCCCATGGTCAACCGCTTGAGAAACACAGCAACTATAACATGAAAAGGCCACCGGAGGATCGCGCTGCCGACCTTGACTCGGACACCAACTGATCCGGCCTATAAGCACAGTAGATTCTCCTCACCAGAAACAACAAGGGACAGCACCGAAAGGTGTTGTCCCTTTTCTGTTGCCACCACAAAAATACGCCAACTCCACCTTGCCCTTTCCTGTGATCGTGCATAATTTGTCGAAGAGCAATACACAGCAGGGTTTGTCCGTTAACCCTCGGCTGCGTCATTGCGAGGAGTCTCCCGCTACAGGCGGGGGCGACGCGGCAATCTCGATTTGTTGCACATGTGTCACCCCGAGCGGAGTCGAGGGGCGAGCGGAGTCGAGGCATGAGATTGCCGCGCTCATCCGCGAAACGCGGATTCGCTCGCAATGACGTAAAATGCTGATAGTCAAGAAAGGGTACATGAAACCGTCCACTAATTCCAAACCATACAGCCAACTGGCCCGCGTCTATGATCTGATGGGCGCCGATGAACATTCGGTCATGATGACCGAGTATTGCCAAAAGATATTCCAACGATTCAAGATTCGACCCAAAAACATTCTGGACCTCTGTTGCGGTACCGGTACGGCCCTTGAGATATTCGCAGACCGGGGGTATACCGTATCGGGGCTGGATCAGTCGGCGGCTATGTTAGCCGTGGCGGCGAAGAAACTCAAAGGCCGCAAGATCAAACTGTACCAAAAAAGCCTGCCAAAGTTCAAGCTGCTCGATAGCCGCGGGAAAGCGACTTGTCGCTTTGACCTGGTGACCTGTTTCTACGATTCGTTGAACTACCTGAAGAATGCACGCGAATTGAAAGTTGCTTTCCGCTCAGTCTTTGAGCATCTGGAACCGGGTGGCTGGTTTATTTTTGACATGAACACCGAAGCATCTCTTCGAATCTTGTGGGGTGGCCAAATCTACGCCGGTGCTCAGGACGACATTGCCTGGATATGGCGGAACAACTTCCTTGAAAAAAAGAACGCCGCCGAGTGTGAGACCACTTGCTTTATCAAAGTCGGAAAGATGTGGGACCGGTTCGATGAAATGCACGTCGAACGAGCTTACGACAACGCACGCATCATTGAGATGCTCGAACAAGTCGGATTCGACGTCAAAGGATTCTACAAGTGCCACACCTTCCGTAAGCCGACGGCTAAAGCCTATCGGGTCTGTGGCGTTGTGCAAAGGCCGAACGGTCGGCGCTGAGCCAGTTCTTGTAGGTCGAAATCCCTGGTCCGAAGGACTGCCGTAGGCAGGTTTCGACATGTAGGACCCTCAACCGCGTTGGGGGTAGTTACTTTCTGATTGTTTCCCGTCCCAAGCAAGGCTTGAGACGGCCACCCGCCGAGACCCCTGACCCGTAGGGTGAGAAACACGGCTTGACCGTGTCATGCTGAGCGCAGTCGAAGCATGAAGTAGGGCGGGTCCGTCTTCGCCTGCGCGCCGCGGCGTGAACCCGCCATCGCTCATGTGGTCTCGTGGCGACCCCGCCCGACGCCAGCCCACAAACCGACCGGCTGTCATGCGAATCGCATAACAGCACCCGGGACTGGATGCCGGATCAACACCGGCACGGCATGACCCCATCTTTTTGAATACTCAGGCCATTTCGGTCGTATATAGAACAAACAGAGGAGAAGGTATGTCCTATGTTCCGATCAATGCAGCAATCATCGCCGCGGCGGCGGCCAAAGCTGCCAAAGACAGAGCCGAGGAGGAAAAGATGACCACCTATAAATCCGACGATCTCGACAAGTGGGAATTCAAAATCGTGCGTTCCAGCACCGGTAAGTTCAAAAAGCCGGAAGCTGTTCGCACCTTGTGTGCTCAGGAGGCCAAGGCGGGCTGGGAATTGCTTGAGAAATTCGATAACTGCCGTATCCGATTCAAGCGACGGGTGGAGAAACGTGCACAAGATCAATATCTTGAGGTCGATCCATACCGGTCCTCAGTGAGTTCGCTTGATGGTCGCCTGGGACTGATAATCCTCGGTCTGGTCTTGCTGCTTGGTGGCTTGGTTGCTTTTTTTGCAATTGGTTTTGACGTAGAAGTCACTGATCCCAGCCGTATTTGGATTCTGGTGGCGATAGTGGCGACGGGCCTCCTGGCCGTGGCTGTGGCACTGACCAGGCGGCGGCAGGGCTGATGGCACTGGCCCGCCCCATCCGGGACCTATTGGACAGGCTGTTCTGTCGGCTACACATTGGTCGATAATTGAAATCACAGTTCTTGCTTTTTCACGATATTTGATTATACTATCACGCCTTCGGAGCCGGGTAGGTTCCGGTGGTGATTCAGTTGCTTTTAGTGCGGCTGGGTTCTTTGACAAGATTGATCGGCATGATTTGGGCGGTTAGCTCAGCTGGTTAGAGCACCTGCCTTACACGCAGGGGGTCACAAGTTCGAATCTTGTACCGCCCATATATTGGGCAACTGGAACCGGGTGACCGTTGTGTGTTTGGTACTGCTTTCCTGCACCATTCGGACCTAACACTCTTCTGTGTGCTCTGTGTTAATTGCTTGAGAGAATCGTGCCGATACTTACCGATACGATCGGGGTTGTAGTTCAGTTGGTTAGAACGCCTGCCTGTCACGCAGGAGGCCGCGAGTTCGAGTCTCGTCAACCCCGCCATTTTTTGTCCCCTGTTAGCGCCGGGGTTAACTTTAAACTGCAATCAGGCTGAACCGCGAATGGGCACATCTTGCTTTGGAGAAACCCACCTCTCCCCCGGGGAACCGTATAGACAGTGATTACTCGCAAAATTCGCGACACGAACCTCACTCGAAGGATGAAGCGGCGTTTCGATTGGAAATATGCGATTTGTGGCAAATGTATACTGCTTCCGAACGGGGAGTACTATGCTGAGGCGCATCACATTCGCCCTCTAGGTGGAGGACATGAAGGAACCGAAGAGAACATCATACTGTGCCCAAGCCATCATGCTGAATTTGATAACGGATCAATAGCCATAAATCCTGAGAATCTTAGCGTAACTCATTATGATGGTAACAATTTGAGTCATGGCAAGACCCCAGAGTATTCTCTGAGCTATCTGTTTGTCGATTACTTAACATACCACTTCAGACTGTTCGACTTACAATCACAGTGATTCTATAAGGGAGAATTCAATGTCAGAAGAGTTCATCTTAGGACACATTTCAGATTTACACTTTTCTCACGGAGCCCACTATAGGGGGAAACACACACACTCAATTGAACAGCTCAAGAACATCCAGAGAATTGTTGAGAAGACGAACTTAGATAAAATGATAGTAACCGGTGATCTCACCAATTGGGGTGATGAAGAAAGCCTTTTGAGAGCACACAGTTGGCTCTTCGACGATTTCGAAGTTGGTGATGGCACTTCAACTGGCCTCAGGTTGTCTCCTGATAAATTGGGAATCGTCCCAGGGAATCATGACGCCTTCTGCAACACTACAGATACAGGCAAGGCTAAATCGATCTGGCAAAGGGGCCTAGAAAAATATAACGATGTTTTTGACCACCACCAGTTTACACCCGACAACTCGTGCCGCTATGATTGGATCCAAAAAGGCGACAGGGCACTATTCATAGTCTATGTGGACACGTGCTACATTGGAGATCCAAAAGAGGAAAAACACGGAGTAAAACTAAATGCTCAGAGAGCAATCTCCAAAGTCGCTCGCGGCGAGTTCAACCGTAAACAATCAAAACAAATAATGGCCTGGTTTGAGTTGGGAATGAAGGGAAAGCTAGAGGTTCCAAACCACGCCGGGGAGTTTATCCCATCCAGAGTATTTGCGACTAGCCTGAAAATAGTAGCAGCACATCATTACCTGTTTGAGCCAGCCGGTGCGAAAAAAGAGAGACTGTTACACCTGGGCCATTCTGAGGCAGCATTTACGGATCTTTTCTCCTGTGACATTGACATGTTTCTATGCGGGCACAAGCATCATTCGGACATTACGCCAACGACATATGGTGAGAAATTGTCAAAAAACGGCAAGAATCGGCACTTATTGAATATCTTCAGAAGAATCTTAGGCATTCAAATGTATCCAAAACAAATCAGAAGTAAACGCGGAATCTTCAGAAAGAGATCACTCACTTCCCTTTATAATATCATAACTGCCACAGTATTGAAACGCAATCGGGCATCTGGGGTAGATGACGGTAGCTTTGTTCACGATCTGATTGAGGAATTCAAGAACGGTTTAGCTGATCCAAGTAGATTTGAGAAAAACGTCTTCAAGCTCCTTACTCAACACGGGATTGATAGGGAGGACAGTTTGGGAAAGAACGAACTTGAAGATATTCAGCAGAGGCTTGACGCCGCGTTCAGCCGTGATGAAAGAGAAAGATTAATAGAAATAGCAAAGAGCATTGAAAAAACCGGGCAGAATCTCAGTACTCGACCGTTTTACCACGTAATGGCTGGAGCTGCATCCAAAACCGCAGGTCCCACAAAGAAACAACGTAGTTTCAATACGTATCACATTCAAGCCAAGAGTGGAGAATATAGTATCAAGTGCAGCAGATATAATTGGGACATATCGTTAGGCGAATTCACGAGTCCACCGAGAGAGGACCATTGGGTTATTTCGGATCATCACAAATTCGGAGTTGTAGAATAGTCTAGTTGATGACTCTGTAGATTGCTGTCCTTGGAGTCATTTCCCTATAGTACCTGTCTGAATATGACAAAACTAACAGAGGGTATACCATAACAGAAAGGTCCCAATCCTGTCAGTTACACCCCGCCATTTTATACTGCCCCGGTAATTACCGGGATGTTTTTGTATCAGCAAATGAGGTTGTTACGAAATGAGTGATGCAGGCTGTGGTAAGTCCCAAAGGAATGTGCCCAACCAATCGGTCAAATGAGTTACTATCTTTACATCCTGCAAAGCGAAGCAATCGACAGACTCTACATAGGAGTAACAGGCGACCTGAAGAATCGGATCAAGCGACACAACCAGGGTCGCTCACTGTCGACAAAGTCAGCCCGGCCATGGAAGGTGGTCCATACCGAGGAATTCAATACGCGTTCAGAGGCGATGATGCGAGAAAGTCAACTGAAGAAGTGGAAGAACAAGGATAGACTGAAACAGTTGATCAAGCTCGGGGCCAGCACTTCTGAATAGGTGGCCTACAAGGGATTGTGTACGCCATGGACTGGCGACGGACAACTGTGGTAAATAGTAGTTCAGGTGGTTAAAACGTCCCGACCTTGGTCGGGAAGGCCGCGAGTTCGAGTCTCGTCAACCCCGCTTTTGTTGAGATTGAGCCCCTTCAGCGATGAAACTGAAGGGTTTTCTGTATGTGGCACTTAGACTTGCACCGTCCAGCTGGCAGTTCGAATATAGCAAATCAACCAGTTTTCGTTTTTCGAACGGACTCTGCCTATCCCATAGGGCCGGAAGCTCTTGCGCAAGTTCCAAGATTCTCTGGGCTGTCGGTAGGATGTTCGCATTGTCGCTTTGTAGCGTGTTCAATTGAGCCTGAAGTTGAATGCGTTCAGTATCCCACTTATGCGGTAGAGTAGCCCAATGTTCGGCTGAGATCGTTCCATCAAGCTTGTCATAGTACGCTTGCTCCGACCACTTGTTGATTTGTCCGAGCCGCAGATCTATTCGCTTTTCTTCTTCGGCTACCGTCGTTAGACTTTTGTTCTGTCTCTTGGCTAATCCACTAAGGATTCTGTCGGCCTGTGAATTGGTGAGAACTAACGGTCCCAACCTGTCCGCAAACTGTTCGACAACAGTTGCGTCTTTGACAAACACGAGATCACATCCACCGGGCTTCATACCAGTGCAATGGTAGTAAAGGTATTTTCCCTTTTTTCGCCACAAAAACTCCCACGATGCCGTTCATCAGTGCTACAGTCCGAATATTAGCGTGAACGAGAACCGGAGTCAAGGCAAAGGTCTTGAGCTTCCAGGCCGCGTAGGGAGGGCGATTTCGCTTTCAAATAACAGGCACGCTCCTGTATATTTATCTCAGTTGTATAGTGAGGTTGGACAGTTTGAGCCCCGGGAAACCGTTCTGTTGGAAGGCACAGTGAATGAAAGTAGCCATCGTCTACAACCGTGACAGCAAACGTGTGATCAATCTGTTCGGAATGCCGAATCAGGAGAAGATCGGCATGAAGACCATCGACCGCATCGCCGCCGGTCTTCGCAAAGGTGGCCACCAAGTTCGAGCTATCGAGGGAGATAAGGACCTCGTGGACAACCTGGAGCAGTTCATGCCGCGCGTCGTCAAAGGGGAGTTGCCCGGCCTCGTCTTCAATGTATCCTACGGCATTCAGGGTCAGGCGCGCTACACGCACGTGCCAAGTATTCTGGAGATGGTCGGTGTTCCTTACGTCGGGTCTGGCCCGCTGGCGCACTCTCTGGCACTGGACAAGGTTGTAGCCAAAATGATCTTCCAGCAGAATGGCGTCCCCACACCCGAGTATAATGTTATGCAGACTCCCGACTCGGATTTGCCTGAGTTGCCGTTCCCAATGATAGTGAAACCGAAGAATGAAGCGGTTTCGTTCGGTCTTAGAGTGGTTAAGAATGAAGCTGAGCTGCGCGAAGGCGTTACAGCCATCTTCGACGAGTTCAGACAGTCGGTGCTGGTTGAGCAGTACGTTGAGGGGCGTGAGATCAACATCGGTCTACTGGGAAACAACCCGCCGGAAACCCTGCCGCCGGTTGAGTTATTATTCGGCGATACTGGCCCCGCCATCTATACAATGGAAGACAAGATGCGCGAGTCGGGCAGAGAAATAAGTTGGGAATGTCCTCCGAAACTTGATCCCGATGTGCTTGAAACTGCTAAGGAGATTGCACAGAAGGCCTTCTCTGCTCTCGGCTGTTATGACTGCGCTCGGGTCGACATGCGTCTTGATGGTGAGGGTAACCTCTATGTGCTGGAGATAAACAGCCTGCCAAGCATGGGAGAGCATGGCTCCTACACGATAGCGGCGGCAGAAGCCGGGCTGGATTTTGGTGCTCTCGTGTGTCGGCTGGTTGATGTGGCTTCGGCCAGGTACTTCGGTACACCCAGTCCACCGACCATGGTCAAGCCGACTAAGAACATCGGTCAGAGACTTACTTCCTACCTGGTACAGCGGCGTGACCAAATCGAGAAGCGTCTTCAAGCATGGACGCAAGTGTCCAGCCGGACCTCCGATCCTACGGGCCTGGCGGATTCGGTGCGCCGACTGTCGAAATTCTGTGAGGAAATGGCTCTGACACCTGATCCAGACCTCACCGATGAGCGAGCGGTCTGGACATGGCAGTCAAAAGCCGGACTTGACAAGGGTATACTTTTGGTTGGGCATCTGGATGTTCCGACACCCCTGAGTGCGCCTGCAGTCATGTTTCGCCGCGATCCCGAGTGGCTCTACGGCGAAGGTATCGCGTCCTCAAGGGCCCCACTGGTGTGTATGCAGTTCGCCTTGCGCGCCCTGCGAAGCATAAGACGACTTCAGAACGTGCCGATGGCCCTTCTTTACTATACCGATGAAGGCCGCGATTACCGCTACAGCCACAAGATAGTAGAGAACGCCGTTGCCCGTGCCGCGAAGGTCCTCGTTCTGCGTCCGGGTAATCTCGAAAGCAGCGTTGTTACGCAACGCCGCGGACGGAGGAAGTACCGATTCACCGTCGTGGGTGAACCGCGCCGACTGGGAAAAGTCTACCGGAAACGCGGCGTGTTAAGGTGGACCACTTTCTGCCTCGACGAATTCGCCAAGCTAACCTCCAAGGAAAGTAGGGTGGCCGTGGCGACCGGCGATCTGGGTACGGAGTCATACCCTGAGTCTCTGCCTCATCGAACGACCTCAACCATACTGGTCAGTTTTCTTGACATTACTAAAGCTGATGCGGTCGAAACGCAAATGCGCGAGATAATAAAGACGAAGGAGTTTCAGTGCAGTCTGGAACTGCTCTCAGATCGACCAGCCATGAAGCGGACCAAGAGAAACCGTCAGCTCTTTAGTGAGCTGCAAGCTGTGGCCGACGAGTGGGAGATTCCGTTGGAGCGTGAGTCGTCACTCTCCCCGTCAGTGGCCGGATTGGTTCCGTCATCGAAAGCCGTAGTCTGCGGCCTCGGACCGGTGGCGCGAGATGTTGATACGCCGCAGGAAGCCGTGCTCAGACTCAGTCTGATGCAGCGAACACTGCTGCTGGCGCAGTACCTGTCGGGCCAAGTAAGGAACAAAGGGAAATGACGCCCAGGTCACGAACAGACGTTGATTCGGATACGTTGGAGCTTTCATCTCCGAGAATCAGGAAGCCGCAGAGGTACGCCTTGTCGAAGTACGGGATGGTCTCCACGCAACACTACCTGGCCACCGAGGCTGGTGTGCAGATGCTGGCCGAGAATGGCAACGCCGTGGATGCCGCTGTGGCGGCTGCGCTTGCACTGTGTGTCTGCGAACCTGCGGCGTGCGGACTTGGCGGACAGACCGCCCTCATAGTGCACCGGGCCAAAACCAAGAAAACGTTCGTCTTCGATGGTTCGTCATTCGCTCCTCATCGGGCCATACCTGGTTCTATACCGAAAGAGGAACGACGAAGAGGGTACAAAGCCGCGACAGTGCCGACCACGCCTCGCGTTTTGGCTTATGCTCTTGACCGGTACGGAACCCTTCCCTGGCCTCGGGTCATCGAACCGGCTATCAAGCTTGCTGAAGACGGCTTTGAAGTCTCTGCGCTGCTGAATGCCTTGACCAGGCGTGAACTGAAGTTTCTCAGGCAAGGAACAGCGTCCCGACATTTTCTCAAGAAAGGACGCGATCCCTATCGTGTCGGTGAGCGATTCAAGCAACCGGCATTGGCTGACTGCCTCAAGAGGTTAGCCCGGCGAGGTGTCGATGACTTCTACACGGGCAAGATTGCCAGAGCGATCCACCGGGATATGGTCAATAACAAAGGGCTGATCAGGCGCGATGACCTGGCGCAGGTTCAGCCGCCGATTGAAAGACGGCCGGTCGCCTGTTGGTGGGAGGGCAAAAGAGTAATGACTATGCCTCCCCCAGGCGCCGGCCGCACTCTGATTGAGATGCTCAATATCGTCAGCCAATTGCCCAAAAAGATGCTGCGGCTCGACACACCGCGGTCCGTATTGGCGGTGGCCAGAGTCATGCGTCAGGCCTATAGAGATCGCCGTGATCGGCCTTACGATCCGAACTACTACGCGCAAGTATCGGACCATAAGATGCTCAGCCCGGACTACGGTAAGCGAATAGCCAAACGGATTCGCACGGCCGGAGAGACCACGCATCTGTCGGTCATGGACAGATTCGGCAATGCGGTGAGTCTGACGCAGTCTATTGAACGTGTATTCGGCTCGTGCTGCGCCGCTGAGGACCTTGGGTTCTTGTATAACAACTACCTAATGGCTTTCGACCACGAAGATATGTCGCATCCTTACCACCTTCGCCCCGCCGCCGTGCCATGGGCCAGCGTCGCCCCCACAATAGTGTTTCAGGGGCGCGTTCCCTGGCTCGTAATCGGATCACCCGGCAGCGAGCGCATCACGGCGTCGATTCTCCAGGTGCTTCTCAGGCTGCGAAATCAGTCGCCGCTGGAAGCGGTGAATGCCCCGCGCCTTTACTGCTCCATCGGCGGTAAAATCTCCCTGGAAGCCTCCCGCATGCGTAGTGACATCCCGGAATACCTGGAAGACCACGGCTTCGAGATCGACATTCGGGACCCCTACTCGTTCTACATGGGTTGCGTGCAACTCATACTGCGTGAGGGAAGCGACTATATCGGCGTTGCCGATCCCCGCCGCGACGGTGCCGCAGGAGGACCCCGACCGTGAGTCTGCCGCTGCTCATATCCGTTCCCCATGCCGGACTGGATATTCCGGCCGAGCTGAAAGAGATCAACCTGCTGACACCGGAACAGATAGTAGAGGATGGTGATGAAGGTGCCGGAGAGATTTTCGCGATTGCCGATGAGGTCACGTCCCTGGTGACGACCGAAATCGCCCGTGCCTTTGTTGATATGAATCGCCCGGAAAATGACCGGGCCAGTGATGGTATAGTTAAGACGGAAACCATCTACAAGGTTCCTATCTACCGGGAGCCTCTGGCAGAAGAACAGATCGCTTTCCTCCTTGATCATTACTACCGACCATACCACCAAGAACTTAACCGCCTCAGTAGTGATGTCATTCTCGGCATCGATTGTCATACTATGGCCGCAGAGGCGCCGCCGATCTGCACCGACGCTGGAGTCCAGCGTCCTCCGATCTGCCTCAGCAATGGTGACGGCACCTGTTCACAGGAGTGGTTGGAGTCTATGGTTGACTGTCTGAGGGAATCATTACAATGCGACGTATCTATCAACGACCCGTTCAAAGGGGGACATATCATTCGTTCACACGCTGCGGAGCTGCCGTGGATGCAGTTGGAGTTGTCGCGGGCGTCGTTCATGCCCGATGAGGACAAGAGGCATTGTGTGCTGAGTGCCTTCCAGCAGTGGTGTAGGAGCGTAACATGACTAACAAGCCTGAGCCGTATTTCGATCTGCGCCCCGGAATGACCCTCGGTCGGAATTACTTTGTAGTGGAGTTTCTCGGCAGTGGCTGGGAGGGCGAGGTGTACAAAGTCGAAGAACGTCGCACCGGCATTCTGCGTGCCGCCAAGGTCTTCTACGAAGGTCGACGGCTGACCGACAGGCAACTCAAGCGGTATGCGAAGAAGCTCCACAAGTTAAGACACTGTCCCATCATTACCCAATACCATCATCGAGACATGGCCAGGGTAGGACGTGAGCAGGTCGAGATTCTGGTTTCCGATCTCGGCGGTGGCGAGATGCTTTCGGCATTCCTTGAACGGCAACCTCGTAAGCGTCTGGCACCCTTTGAGGCGCTTCATCTACTCCACTCAATGGCTGTCGGTATGGAGCCGATTCATTTCCTTGGAGAGTATCACGGCGATATCCATTCAGACAACATTCTGGTTAAGCGGGTCGGGCTGACCTTCCAGGTACGTCTGCTGGATTTCTTCGATCTGGGACGGCCCACTCGTGAGAAGATGCAGTATGATGTTATTGACCTCGTGTCATTACTGTACGAACTGATCGGCGGACAGTCCGGCTACACCAGGGCGGGGGATGAAATACGGAGGATCGTGATGGGGCGCAAACACACTCTGATCCGGAAGAGATTCAAGACTGCCGGTCAGTTACGTATTGCATTGGAGAACATTGCCTGGTAAACCACTGAGCCGTGGTCGCGTGGCCCCTCCGCCACGGTCTTGTAGCGAGTTACGTCGCCGAATTCTCGATCACCCAGCCGCGGAACTCGTCTCGTAGACTACGTAGCAGTTGTTGCTGAACAACGAGTTAGTCCTGTCGGTGGTCAGCGAGATAATCTCGCGTTCCTTCCCAGAATGGAGAATTCAGATCCCTGATCCACCAGGCCTTACAGCAAGAAACAGAATCCTGACTCTCTCATAATGACGCGGAATCAGCTTCGCGGGATGTGAGACAGGCTCTCGCAAGCTCATCAGAAAGACCTAACGTACGGAGACTAACCGCGGACCGCGTAGGTCGACCTGAACCTCAGGGACAGAACCAAACTTTGCATGATGCACGCTGAATTCGAGTCTCATCGAGATGAGTTGGTTATTCAATAGCCTGCGATTCATGGCCAGTTGGAAACATGCCTCGGAACGAAGCTGTTTACAATTGTAGTGGAATCTTAAACGTTATGGGCTTTCTTAGTAGATGTCATTGACTGAATCAGTTGATGAGTGCCGAGGAGATTGAATTGCCGAAGAATCGAAGCAAACATCGTGTGGTAGTAGTTGGGGGTGGTTTTGGCGGTCTGTGGGCTACCCGTTCTCTCCGGCGGTCCGATGTGGAGATCACACTGGTTGATAAACGCACCTTCCACTTGTTCCAGCCATTGCTCTATCAAGTAGCTACCGGCGGATTGTCTCCGGCAGATATTGCATCGCCCTTGCGGGGTGTCTTGGCGCATCAACGAAACGTGTCTGTGAAACTTGGAGAAATGATCGGGATCGATTTCGAGGGGCAGCGTGTCCTATTGCGGGACGGCCAGTTGAATTACGACAGCGTCATTGTAGCCACAGGTTCGGAAAACCACTACTATGGCAACGATCAATGGAGAGGAGTTGCGCCCGGACTCAAGACTATTGAGGATGCTCTTCGGATTCGGAACCGCATTTACTCGGCGTTTGAGAAAGCCGAGAACGAAGCCGATTCTGATGAACGGACACGACTGACCACCTTTGTAATTATTGGCGGTGGGTCTACCGGTGTTGAGTTAGCCGGTGCCCTTGGTGAAATCGCCCAAATCACTCTCAAAGACAATTTCCGATCCATCAATGCTGCTGATACACAGGTTATTATCTTGGAGGCCGGCGAAGGTATCCTTGCCGGTTATGATGAGAAACTGCAAGCTGCGGCTGTAAAGTCCCTTAGCAAATTGGGTGTGAGCGTTCGCACAGGAGTCTTTGCGAAGGCAATAGATGAAGAAGGTGTGACGGTCAGTGAGGCCGGGCGAACTTACTGTATTGATTCCCGCAATGTATTGTGGGCAGCAGGTATCAAGCCCTCACCAGTCGGGGAACTGTTGGTTTCTAATGAAAACATGTTGGACAAGACAGGCCGAGTGCTCGTAAATCCCGACTTGAGCCTCCCCAACCATGAAAACGTATACGTTATCGGTGATCTCGCCCACGTAGAAGATGATACCGAGTCTCCCCTTCCCGGCACGGCACCAGTCGCCATGTCGCAGGGTCGCTATGTGGCCTCACAGATAACGCGCAAGCTCAATGGCCAAACAGTCAGACCATATCGGTATAGAAACGCAGGTCAGATGGCTGTAATCGGGCGGGCGGCGGCGATCGCCGATCTCGGGTGGGCACGCTTCTCTGGTTACCCTGCCTGGCTGCTCTGGCTTTTTGTCCACTTGATGTACCTCGTTGAATACGACAATCGGCTCGTGGTCTTCATTCAATGGGCGTGGAACTTCTTCACTCGTAATCGTGGTGCCCGTCTGATAACTTATGACACCCAGAGCTCAAACCGTCAATTGGATGATGATTCGACACGTGCAGACAAATAATGTGGAATAGTGAGGCTTAGAACTCAACTTCCTTCGGCTCGCCTGTCTTGCTGCAAATCACCACCACTGCTCTCGATCCGATTAATGTCTTGCCGCACGCTGTCGGACATTGACTTGCGCCCTATTGAAGCGGGCGTCTGACTGGCGCAATCATCGGAATATTGTACAAACACACGGAATTGAGTAACCTATTTGACAATATAATTGGAGACTTCTGTCGAGAGATAGGTTATAATGAGTAGTTAGTATTGATTTGAGTTCGACCTTTTTCGTAGTCTTGTCTTAAACCACAACACCCCGCTAGAGATTATCTCGAATTGATCGCGCAATCCTGCGCAATATGTCTTTGTTTTGAAGCGTCTGTCTTCTGTGGAACTCAGATCTTTGGAATGAGCTACAAAGGAGTGTAGAATGAACATCTACATCGGAAACATGGCGTTTGATACGACAGAAGATCAGTTACGCCAAGCCTTCGAGGGATTCGGGGAGGTCTCATCTGTCAGGATGATTACAGACCGTGACAGCGGTAAAGCGAAGGGGTTTGCTTTTGTCGAGATGCCTGGCACGGACGAAGCTAAAGCTGCCGTGGCCGGCCTCAAAGGTCATGAGCTTAATGGACGCACACTGACTGTCGACGAAGCGAAACCACGCGCCGAAAGCAACAACGTCCTGACCGGCAATCGCGAAGGTGGCAACCACTACCGCAAGGTGTACCAAAAGCCAGCTACCCACCCGCGTACTGCACGGGACCGGGACGGTTTCAGAGGAGAGTAACCTCCGGTTTGTCTCAGTGCCTTTTATCTGGAAGGTTGCGACGTGGACGATACTCTGGAGGATGTAGTTAGTTTCAGGCTGCTCCGGTATCTGAAGTGATGCAGAAGGAACACTTCTTCTGCTGTGACACAAGATAGGCATTGGGGTCGTGAGTGATGGCCCCTTCCGGTAACCATTCCCAGAAGTGTCCGAGGTCGCGACGAATCTTCTCAATGAAGTACTGAGGAACATCAGTCGTCTCCTGCTCGAAGAACCGTCGGAGCGATCGGTCCGTATCTAATAGCCGACGTATTTCGGTGAAGTATCGGATCCGACCGGCGCCTTCCGATGAAACTGCTCGCACAACGTTTAACCACTTCGGAATCATCTCCCTATTGGCCAAGAGACGCTTGAGTATCATGCGAGGAGAAAACGAGTACTTAGTCAGATCAATCAGACGATCGTAAAACTCCGGCCAAGAGTAATGCCGGGGCCTTACATTCATCTGACTGTTACTGAGTAGATGAAAGGGAAATGGGAGGACTCTATTGTCCCGCTGAAAAGTCAGATTAAGCGGTGCCGCCTGCCCGAATGCTGACAGTAAAGAGTAGGCGGGGAACGCCCCGGGCGTAATATCCAGGAAACGCTTGGTCAGTTCGAAGGGCTCCGGTCCCTCATCACCGTCAAGACCCACAATATGGTTGGTTTGCACATAAGGAACATGTCTCAGAATCATGTTGATTTGTTCAGATATTCTCAGAACCCTGTCCGATCCCATGGTTTTGCCCGCCCTGGATTTATTGCCGAGATCAAACCACGACTCTATGCCGGGCAAGAGTGCCTTGAATCCGTTGTGTTTGAGGCGCAGAATGTGCTTCTCCGAAAGCAACGACAATGTGGACTCAGCAATGAAATCAACGCTCCCAGGCGGAACAGCCTCTTCAATCGCATCCAGACAGTTGTCAAACTGAACGCCAAAACTTGGATCGTGCCACGCCACCCGAGGTCGCTTGAACTTGCCGAGTAAAAAACGCAGATCTTCCTTCATCGTTTCAACGTCCAACGGTTGGTATGGAACTGATGAGTCAATACAGAAGTCACAGGCATACGGACAACCCAAACTGCTCAAGAGTGGGATCAACTTGATAAACGGTGCTTTCCTCAACGTCTGTTCAATGTACTTCCAGCGCGCTCTTACACTGGGCATTTGTACAGGATGCCCGCTTGCTGACAGGTGTAAACCGTGAGGGCGATGCGGGGAACAATCTCCTGTGATTTCCTGGATCAGTGTCCTGTCGGTGAATCCCAAGACATAATCGAAGTACTTCTGAGCGTCCTGCGGGTAGCACCGTGCATGAGGCCCGCCAAGTACAGTAACTGTGCCTTTAGCCCTGAACAGGCTACTGAGAGCGTACGCAAGCAGCGCCGATTCGGTGAAAGATCCGATGAAAACCATATCCACTTTGCCCGGCAGTTCATTGAGGAGGTCTTCTCGGCCAGTATATGTGACCAGCGTAACTTCATGGCCCTGCTCTTCACACCAGATCGCTACAGCCTGCGGCATAATACTGGCCAGGTTCGCTCCCATTACGCGCATCCACAAGGTTTTTGTCGGAGCTTTGGCCACGAGATCAATTATGCCAATGGAGAGCTTGCGCATGAATGTCATCCTCCGAGCCGACCAATAAGCGCTCCGCCCTCGTTCTCCCAACTATCGGCAGCGGCCCTGGTGATATGGTCAGAAGAGTTCGAGTCGGGAAGACCCCAGGAGCTGAACTTATGCTCTGAGTCAACTGAGCCCGTTTGCAGTTGGAACATTGGATTGTTGTCTGTTTCGGCTGCGGAAATGTGGCCACGCTGCAGCGAGTGTAATATGTATTGCGGAATCAGTCGGCGAAGCCGGCCGAGTTTCGATTTGACCGATTCCACCCGGAGATCGGTTATGTATGCAATTTCCGCATGCGAGAACCGTTCACGAAACAACAGAATCATAATCAGCCGGGACTCCGGTCTGAGACGGGCTATTGCTCCTTTTACAGATCTGTCGGAGATCCTGGCTAACAGCGAAAGTCCCTCGCGGTCGATTGATGGAACTCTGTATTGCTGACCGCGGTCGTCGGTACCCTGCGTGGCCCTGCCGTTCTCATCAAGAAACCGGAAGATTGTGTGCTTTCGATTGCCACCTTTGCGGAACTCCCTAACCAGGGATCGGAATAACCGCGCTTTGCTGCCGACTATGTCACCGGGGCCGCTCCACGAGTGATAGGCCCTTGTCATCGTCTTGAACACCAGATCCTCAGCGTAGCTTCGGCGCATAGTAAGCCACTTGGCGCTTCTCCACACTGCCTCAAGGTGAGGAAAGGTATCCTCTTCAAACCGTTTTCGTTGTGCCGATTTCACTGTCAGCATGACCCAGCTCATTCTGCCCTATAGGGGCGCCGCTTCAAATCTTGTGAGTCTTTTTCGGGTGCGATTCGTACTGTTTGGCGGCCTGCGGCTCGTGGTTCTTAATGCCGCCGATAACGCGATTCCGAACCTCCGACGTGCTTATGCCTTCGTGATGACTGATGTTACCGGCCACTTTTTGAGCCGTTTCCTCAGTGATGCCGGCGTTCCTCATCGAGTTCTCGATCTTGGCCGAACGAAACTCCTCTTTGAGTCCTGATCGCTTTGTTATGGTGTCCATGAATCCACTCTTTCCCAGTTGTTTTTGCTTATACTCAACCTCCGGGTCACGCTGCCGCGCAGCCTATCGAAACTCTGTCCTCTCCTCGTTGATTACAGTGCAGACAGTGTTTTGCGACCCGAGGGCACATACTATCCTGAGACATCCGGCTACAGGTCAGATATATCGCCTGGATCGGCGCTCCCCTCCATGCGCCGATCCACGCGATAAAGTCTCAGTTACAGTATAGCTTGTTTATGAAACTGTACAATCGGCCGAAGGATTGAAAAGAGGATTAGTCCCTTGGATTGATTAACTAATCGGAGTCTTTGGAGGGACGTCTGCCTGAAGATCTCACCATTCCCTCAGTGAGGGCAAAGCTGGCCAATTCCAAACGGGTGTGAAGAGCCAGTTTCTCCAGAGTGTTGTGAACATGGCTCTTAACGGTATGTACTGCAATATTCAGCTCTCTGGCGATTTCCTTGTTACTCATTCCCCTTGCGATAAGGTCCACAACCTCATGCTCCCGCTTGGTCAGCTTGACCGCCTTCATAAAACGGTCTGCTTTGCCGCTTTGAACGGCGTACTCCACAATGTGAGAGAACAGTGATCCTGTCAGCGACGGTGGAAGTACCTTTTTGCCTTCAGCCACCGACCGTATGGTGTGCAGAAAGTCATCGATGGTGGCATCCTTGAGGATGAAACCGGACACTCCCGCTTTGACGAATTCGACGACTTCAGACTGCACCGGCATAAGATCCATCACCACGATCTCGGCCTTCGGATGTTTTCTCTTGATCGCCTCCGCGACTCGAATACTGTTCTGGCTCCTCAGGCCCAGATCAAGCAGTACAACCTGGGGCTTGATCTTCTTGGCTTTTTCCAAGGCATCACCATTGCCCGTCGCTGAAACGGCCTTTATATCCGGCTGTTCATTGAGCATGGCAGTAATGCCTTCACGCAGAAGGCGATTATCTTCTATCAAGAGCACTCGAATCTTGGCCACTGTCTGATCTCCGAAGTGATTTATAGCTCAAACTCACCAAAAAAATATAAAGACAATGGCAAAACGTCAAGCACAAAGGGCCCGAAAAAATGCTCCAGAAGAGCATGCGCCACAGACGTTTCGCTGATATCCGTAAGAACAGTTCTGTGTCTAGTTCGGCATATGCCAAAATAGTTTAGGCGTTTTGCGTTTATCTGCGTATACTGTTATAGAATTGGTGTTATCCAATTGACCGTTTTTCAAGCCTTGTTCTGGCACCTCAATCCTTGACGAACTTTTGAAAAGATAACTATGGCGCTATTACGCGCCAAATGAACGTTGTCTGTGGCGCATTTGCAAATGCGAACAGATAGACACAAAAGGAGTTTGTAATGAAGATCTATGTAGGAAACCTCGCTCATGAGACAACCGAGCCGCAGCTTCGTGAGTCATTCGAAGCATTCGGAACAGTGGACTCGACGAGCATCGTAATGGACAAGGACAGCGGCAAGTCGAAGGGATTCGCTTTCGTTGAGATGTCCTCAGACGACCATGCACAGAAGGCCATCACTGGTCTGCACGGCAAGGATCTGGCCGGGAACCCGTTGAAGGTGAATGCGGCCAGGGACAACTCGTCCTCCAGTAACTAGACAGAACGGTCGTTCCGAATCGAAGGAGTCCGGTTTATACCGGGCTCCCCCGATATCTTGTGAGATGTACGGCAGTGTCGAGCCAATCGAACCGGACTAAACCTGTGTGATCAATAGGGCCGCAACGCTATAGAAAAGCCCCGACTAGAGCCGTTCACGAGCAAGTTGCTAATACGAATGAAAGGATAGGTGTGCTATGAACATTTATATCCGGAATCTGTCGCCTGAAACTCTTTGCTCAGAACTCCTTGGATGTTTTGAGGAATTCGGTGAGGTGAAAGATGTCACGATCAGCACATACACTGTTGAAGGACGGCCCCGAGCCTCGGGGTTCGTCGAAATGTTGTCCAGAAAACAGGGTTTGGCAGCTATTGTTAGCTTGCAGGGCAAGGAGCTTAGTGGAAGTCTGCTGCAAATACAAGGAGGATAAAGGAGCGTGGCTTTTGGTCAAAGCTAACCTCAGCCAACCTGGCTACGAAAGGTTCCAGACCAAAGCCCGGTCACCTTCACCACTCAACGACAGTACTCGGAATCCCTATCGCCTCTTGGAAAGGAAACAAGTATGTCACTATTAGCATGGATGATCCTTGCATCCATCCCCGGCTTTTTCGGCGGTGCTGTGATTGTGCTTCGTAGAAGAGCAATTCGCGCGAGAGCCGGTAACGCAAAGCAGAAACGATTACAGAGGACATTTTGTTAAGAAAAGAGAGGCGCAGTTATGGTGTTGTTGCACATATCCGGGGTCTTCCTGAGAAGGCTAACGAACTTCGTCAGCGCCTACTTAATTTGGCCAGGCTGACTCGACATGAGCAGGGATGTATATCATGCGAAATCATGGAAAACGGGTGCGACTCAACCGAGTTTACACTCCTTGAGGAATGGTCGGACGAGGGAGCGCACACTGCTCACTTCGGCACCGATTCAACTCGGAATGCGATGAAGTTCATCCCAAGCTTGCTCTCCCCCGAACTTGATCTTCACAAGCACATACTGCAATTGAATTCGGTGAGATATGGCACCAACAGCTATTGTCTGGCGGCAAGATGACGTAGAACTGTTCCATGTGCAGGAATACGAGTACGGCTGGTGTCGATATGTTAAACCCTAAAAAGATGAACCGAGACAGATATGAATCTATACGTCGGTAATTTATCGCCAAAGACAACGGAATGGCAACTTCGCAAGGCGTTCGCGCGGCACGGCAAAGTCAGCAAGATCAGTATGGGCAAGCAACCACCTGAGGGCGATCCATTTGGCTTCTGCTTTGTTGAAATGCCGTTCGACAGTCAGGCTTCGCGGGCGATCACGCAACTGAACGGCGAGAAGCTTGGCGGCTATGCTCTAAATGTCAAAGAAAGCGGCGTGAATGTCTGAACCTGAAGAACTAGTCCGACTGCGATCCACGTGCGCTGATTCGCCGTGATCTCGACGCCTACGTCAAAGGAGCTAGATCCAAAACCACTCCTTTGGCCGATTTACATCTGCACCTAAAATGACATAGTTGCAAACGTGGAAAGCCGAACTGTACTGCAGCAAATAGAGGTTGTCTTACTAAGTAAGGCTGGCCGAGTGACTGCCGGTAAATGGTTGACTGTACCACTGGATTAGACGCCCTGTCTACTTAAGCGAAAGAGAAATGAAATGAGAAACTGTACGTTTGGAGTCGTTGGCATCTCTAAAAAAGAAAATGAGCGACGACTCCCAATCCACCCTGAGCATCTATTGCGCTTACCCGAACATGTGCGCCGTCAATTGATATTTGAGGAGGGGTATGGGGAGCCGCTCGGTATCGGTGATTCGGAGATAGCGGCTCTGGCAGGTGGCATTGCTACACGTCGGAAATTGTTGGCCGACATTGGAAGAGTTATCATTCCCAAGCCAGTGTTATCCGATTTGCAGGAACTTCGCGAGGGCGGAGTTCTTTGGGGCTGGCCACATTGCGTTCAACAGTCGGATATCACTCAGACTGCGATCGATCGTAAACAAACACTCATCGCCTTTGAGGATATGTTTGTTTGGGGGCCAAACGGACAGGTTGGCCGTCACACATTTTATAAGAACAACGAAATCGCTGGCTACGCTGCGGTATTACATGCCCTGCAATTAAGAGGCATTGACGGGCACTACGGAAACCAACGCAAAACGATCATTTTTAGTTTCGGCGCCGTAAGCCGTGGTGCGATATACGCTCTAAAGGCACGTGGGTTTAGAGACATCACAATCTGCATTCTACGCCCAGATCACGAAGTACGGGAGGAGGTGCTCGATTGCCATTATGTCCGGATTAGAAGAGGGAGAGGAGGGGAAGCGCGTATTTTGGTCATTGAGCACAATGGTAGTGAGAGGCCGTTACTTGATCTGATCAGCCGATCGGATATTATTGTGAACGGAACTATGCAGGATCCCGATCATCCCACCCTATTTGTGTCTGAAGATGAGAAATCCTGCCTCAAGCCAGGTTGCTTGATCATTGATGTCAGTTGCGATGAGGGGATGGGATTCTATTTTGCCAAGCCAACTACGTTTAGGGACCCAATGTTTAAGATAGGACAGGCAGATTACTATGCGGTGGATCATACACCAAGCTATCTCTGGGAAAGCGCCTCTCGATCTATTTCCGCCGCTCTCATCGTGCATCTGCCGGATGTGGTCGCGGGACGTGAGAGGTGGCAGGAGATTGAGACCATACGACGGGCAATAAATATCGACGCGGGTGTAATTCAAAAACCCGACATACTGTCCTTTCAGAAGCGCCAGTCGATCTACCCCCACGAACCTGTCAATTAGATGTAATGTATGGAAGGATCTTTCCTCTAAATCGGTGTAACAAGATGTACGTAATGTGCAATGAACCTTTCCGAAAGGGGTCGCTCTAGGGTGACAAAGGTGGAAGAAAAGACAGATGCAAAAGTAGGAAGCAAAAGGAAAGCAAAGACGCGCAGAAAGCGCGAGAGAAACAGGATAAACAGCCGAAGGGCATTCCTAAAGAGAAGCTATAATTGTACCGGGACGAACTTGAATTGACACTTGCATAATAAAGTGAGTGGTCATTTATCTCTGAGTTAACCAAACAAGGAGATAATTATGACCACTCAACAGAAGCTCGTCCAGAAGAAACTTACCCTTCTGGAGCTGGGGGAATACCTTCAGAACGTATCCGAAGCTTGCCGTATTAGCGGCTGTTCCCGCCAGCACTTTTACGATATCAAGAAGGCCTACGAGAGTCAAGGTTTAGAGGGGCTGAAAGAGAAGACTCGCCGCAAACCGTGTGTGAAGAATCGAGTAGCACCGGTGACTGAGCAAGCGGTGTTACAAATGGCTTTGGAGTATCCGGCCTATGGTCATATTTGTGGCGCAAAGGGCGCAGGGCGTCGAGAGTTTATCGTGGACATCGTTTGTCGCCGGCTTCACGCCGTTGCTTATCGTCACTGCATCTTTCTTCAACAGGAAAGCCTATTGGAAGAGTGAAGCGCGCGATTACTACCTGATGGCAGCGGCTATCATCGGCATCATCCTCTGGGCAATTACCGGCAATCCGAACTTGGCCCTACTGTTCTCGCTACTGGCCGATATGCTGGCGGGCATACCGACGCTTATCAAGTCGTATCGCCTTCCTCATTCCGAGAGTTGGATTGCCTATGCCATCAGCACATTCGGCTTCGGAATGTGCTTTCTGTCGGTTCAAACCTACAACTTTGAGAATACCGCTTTCGTTGCCTATGTGTTTATCCTCAACGGCACCCTTGCGATACTGGCCTCACGGAGCCGTAAGCATAGACAGGCGCCTGGCTAAGTCTTACCGTGATGTTGGGTGAACTCGATGTTTATCTTAACGCGGGAAAGACTGTAAAGCTTGGAGCCCTCCAAATGAAGATTGTTCATTCACCAGGCCACTCGCCCTGAGGACTTTGCCTTTAACCGGACCAATATCTCTTCTCGCGAGGTTGTCTGTTCAAGGGCTCTGTCGGTCGCGGCCAGCCTTAGGTATCTGAAGGCTCCAGGGGAGGCCGGGCTTTCCGCTTCACAGAATTGCCAGGAGGCTACCATAGGAGGTTACTTGCTCATACATCACAAAGTTGCGAAATTCGTGTAACCAACCCCGCGTTTTCCATATCTTCTGGTTTATCCATAAGTTAGATGTATCACAGACAATGGTTACATCTTAGGATTATTATGGCTGGTCGGGATCGTGTCTCACTACAGAGAGACTATGTGCTTGCCCTTCGCAGGCGTTCTGAGCAGGGTGAGCAGAACCTGGCGGGTTTGAAGTCGATTTCCTCAGCACAACAGCTGGTGCGCATTACGCACTCGGTGCTATGACAGTGGGTCAGGCCGAAGGTGTGGCCCAGTTCGTGCAATGATTCCGTTATGAGTCTGTCACGCATCTTCTGTGGTTCAGCCGGTAGCCCATACAATTCGTCTCGAAAACGGTGCGACGATACAACCGCTACTCGGCCGCCAAGCTCAGCTTCACCGAACACGTATGTCAGAACCGGTATAAAGAGATCCTGCTCGGTGATCCCTAAGACCTTGTCGATACACTTCGGATATGTTTCCAAAAGGTGCGAGAGAACCCAAGTGGAATCGACCTGGTTTCTAAATCGATCCCGCCCCTCTTCCAAGGAAAAACCGTTTTGGGCAATCGCCACCTTCGCTCCCAGAACTTCCTTCAAGGCCGCAGAAACTGCCTCCAGTAGGGATGCATCCTCGAATCGTAATGGAACAATTTGAATTGTCACTCTTATCTGCGCAGTCCGTATTTTTCGATCTTATGGTACAGTGTCGTCCTATCTATCTGAAGAATGTCCGCTGCATGAGTGACGTTTCCCGCAGATTGATCCAACACTTTTTGTATGTGGATTCTCTCTACCGATTCCATGCTCATGCCCTGCCGCGTGTCTGATTTCCCATTGAGAATCGGCAGGCATGCGCCTGCGACTTTAGGTCCTTCGGCCACCACGACTGCACGCTCGATAGCGTTGTGAAGTTCCCTGACATTCCCCGGCCAATCATGATTAGTAAGTAAGGTAAGGGCATCCTCAGAGAAACCGCTGACCGCTTTGTTCATGCTGGAGGCCAGTTTCTTGAGAAAGTGATTGGCCAGTATCGGGATGTCCGATCGTCTCTCTCTGAGCGGCGGCACCTGAACAGAAAAGACATTCAAACGATAGTACAGATCTTCTCTAAACTCTCCCTTCTCCACAGCGTGCTCAAGATTGCTATTGGTGGCACAGATCAGGCGGAAGTCTACATTGATAATCTCGTTACCGCCGACCCGGGTAAACTGTTTAGTCTCAATAACACGGAGCAGATCCGACTGCGTCTTGGCGTCAATGTTACCGATCTCGTCAAGGAAGACCGTACCGGTATTGGCCATTTCCAGTTTCCCCTTACGACGATAAACGGCGCCGGTGAATGCCCCTTTCTCATGTCCAAAAAACTCACTCTCGGTGAGACCGGGTGTCAGCCCTCCACAGTTTATCGTGATGATAGGGAAGAACCTTCGCGGCGAGGCCGAGTGAATTGATCGGGCAATTAGTTCTTTGCCGGTACCGCTTTCTCCCCTGATCATCACCGTCGTGTCGGTAGGCGCCACCGCTCGGACCAATTCGTGGACACGATGGATGGCCGGGCTATCACCTATGATCTGGTCGTACTCATACAACTCCTGGATGCGTTCCTTGAGTTGCACGTTTTCTGTCTGGAGCCGCTTGCGATCACCTATTCGGCTGACCAGATGAACCAGGTAATCGGGGTCTATCGGCTTTGTCACGTAGTCATCTGCACCATCTTTGAGCGACTTGACGGCGGTGTCCACCGAGGCATAGGCGGTTATCATAATAGTGGTGAGGTCCGGATCAATCTCCTTTAGCTTGCGGTTCAGCTCTATGCCATCCATGCCGGGAAGTTTGACGTCCAAAAGCGCGATGTCCCATCGCCCCCGCCTCAGTTTCTGCAGCGTCTTCGTAGCATCAGACGCCGCCTCGACAGTGTAGCCGAATTCCTTGAACCACTTGGTGAGAGAATCGCGAACACTATGTTCGTCATCTACTATCAAGATACTCAACGACTGGCCGTTCTTATTATGACCCACGTCTGTCTCCTTCTATTTGTCCTGATGCCGATATTGACTCGGCCGCGCTATTGTCGGCGGGGAGCCGTTTTGGTATCTCGACGGTAAAGGTGCTGCCCTGGTTCACAGTGGACTCTACCTCGATACGGCCGCTATGTGCTTCAATAATACCATATGCGACCGACAACCCCAACCCAACACCCCTGCCTCCCTTTTTGCCGCTGTAGAATGGTTCGAATATGTGAGCAAGAAACTCCGTTGGAATCCCGCACCCGGTATCCTGAATCGAAATCCTAACTGAGTCTTTCAGTTCGAGCACGCCAACTGTAAGGTGTCCTCCCTGGGGCATAGCCTCGACGGCGTTCATAAAGAGGGCCAGCAGCGCCTGTTGAAGTTGATTTCGATCGCAGACTGCCTCGATCGGCTCGTCAGAGAACACCGTGACCAGCGTGATCTCATTCAACTCCAGATGATGCTGCACTAACTGAAGGCCGTGTTCAACAATGTGTTTCACGTCCCGCGATGCAAACTCTCGCATCTCCCTTTTGGAAAACAGAAGGAGGTTCTTGACAATACTGCCGCTGCGCAGTGTCTCTTCACAGACTATTGACAAATCCCCTTCGATCGACGAAAGCAACTCCGGCGTGATTCTTCTCTCAGCCAGACGTTTCCGTGTCAGACGCGTATATGTCAGAATACCCTCCAACGGGTTGTTCAGTTCGTGGGCCACTGTCGCCGCCAGTTTGCCCAGCGAGGCCATTTTCTCCACCTGGGCCAGATGAGTCTGGATTTGCTGCAGTTCCTCGGTTTTCTGATCGACCTTCTCCTGAAGCGTCGCCGACCATTCGGTAATTTCGTCGTGGGCTTTCCTGAGTTCCTCGGTCATTCTGTTGAACGAGCTGGCCAGTTCACCGATCTCATCGGCAGACCTTATGGGTATCTTGTAACTCAGATCACCTTTCGCAATAGCCTTGGTCCCCTGGCTGAGAGTACGCACGGGAACAAGTATCAAACTGTAGATGAGTACACCAACAACGGTAAGAACGATTAGGACCAGGATGACCGATACGATTACTGTCTGACGCTGGTTCCTGGCCAGATTGGCGTAAACTGTTTCCAGTGACATCTGTACATCAAGGACCCCGAGCACGGTTCGCTCCTCAAGTGAAACATGGCACCCAACGATTGCGCAGGACGGTTCGTTATTGATCGGTTGCGTCAGAGCGAGAACATCGTGACCGCCCTCGGCGGCCCTGACAATACGTTGGCGTTGCGTTGTCCCCACCGATTTCAACGGCTTCGTCGCCTGATGACAAACCTGACACGCCCTTGATGTAATGGCTACTTGACCATCCTTTTCGTCCGGTCGAGTAGTAAAGATGATCCTGCCCGTTTTGTCGTAGATCCGAATCACTTCAAACCCGGACATCGTCTCGAAATTCTTGAAGATTTGATCAATATCTTCTTTTCGATTTATCAACATACTGTAGTGGATAGAACTCTCGATGAGTTCGGTGGTGCGAATTGCGCTTTGCCGAACCAGTTGCAACATGTCTTGCTTTTGATCAGTGATGGTGAGGACGGTGAAGACACTCAGGCCGATGAACATCACCAAGAACAGCGAGATGTATAATTTCAGTCCCAGCGACATATTTACTCAGACCCAACAGTCCGTTCAGGTAGTTGCAAGATAACTATGAAATCAAAATAAACAAGCGCAACCGGACCTAATGCGGATAAAACAAACCATAATTATCCATAAGGGCGACATGGAGTTAGGCGACCTTCGAGGGCTGCTTCCGGTGGGCATGAACGACGATCGTTCGATGATGGTATCGGGCATGGAGACCTCCTTCGGCACGATAAGCATGAAGACGAGAACAGCAGGATCGTGCGATGGATGTCATGGCGGTGGTGGACCTTGCGGATTGCTTTCACTTTGCTGCTTGCGCATTACGATGTCAAACTCGCAAAGCTCACAATCATACTCCAGGGGACAGAGCTTGAACGAGATCACGCCGGCAGTCATCCAGATACACCGTTTCTCCTTTTTCTCTGGTGGCCGATTGCCACCTGTTGATGTGCTCTGTTTCATTTATCCGAACCTCCGAGCTTGTGGGTTTGGAGCGACCCAACTACTCATTTGACTCCGTCAACCTTGGCGACTGGCGATCGGCATGCTATCCGATTGAAAGACCTGAGGACCCGCATTGATCCGATGCTAACCTGTCCGCCGTGAGATCGAAAGAAACTCTCGTTCAAACATCTCGATTGCGGCTTGATCCATCTGATCGATGTATCCCTCAATCAACCTCCCTCCATCAGAGAGGGTATTAGATTGCAGCACCGGTTGTGGTCGGCATCTCAGCACAAACTCCCTTAACCGAGCCATCTCGGCGGTCATCCATTGGCGAGCCGCCTTTCCTTTCCTGAGACCTTCACCCGCTCTGTCCAGCCTCTGTGGTTTCACCACGTAGATCCATCCGAGCTTGTACGGGTCGATCGTGAGCGTCTCCGGAGCATCCGCAAACACTGAATGTGTCTGAACCACAGTTCCGGAAACCGGCGACGTTAAATACAATTCCTTGTCACCTTTGCGAAGAATTGCCATGGTATCGCCTATGGTAATAGTATCACCCGGTTTCATCAGGTGGATATTGTCAGGCTGATAGAAGAAACTTGCAACCAACTCATCCACCCCGATTCTTGTTCTTCCCGGAGACTCTCTATCCAGCCACAGGTGACCGGGACTGAACAGATAGTCCTCCGGGAAAACAGTGGCGGGCACTCTGACCGACCCAGGGACTGTCGCTGGTTTTTTCATCCTCTTCAGGAGCCTTCCCAACAAGGATAGACCGACCAGCGCCACAATGAAGGCCAGTACCAATAAGAGTACCATCGCTATGCCTCGCTATGCTTCCCATTTGATTCCGGGATGAACAGAGCGGCGCCCATGAACGTCAAGAACATAAGCAGGATACACATTAGAATACCTCCTTTGCATCGTTGGTAAATCCACTGGACGCAGTCAGGTTTAATCGTGTCCCTGGTGGATTGGTTTTGGCTGCCCGATCATCATCGTGACAGCCGGTGCAGTCCGGAATATCATGAAACCGTCGATCGACATGGCAGTCGCCACAGTCCAGATCGACATGGTTTTCGTCGAGTTTCAACCCGGTAACAGCGTGCACGAAGTTTTCCGAATCCCACCCTTCGTGACAGCTGTTGCAATCAGCATTCATCTGTGAAATCCGCTTCCCGGTTGGGTGGCAGGAGGCGCAGTCCAGCTGGCGGTGATACTCTCCCAGTCGCCAGTGGGCCGGGTCGTGCTGAAACGGTGGCTTTTCTTTGTCACCGTGACACTTGTCACAACTATCCCCTTGGTGGCAATCATTGCAAATGGCATGAATCTCTTCTTCGGTCTTTTTCGCAGCGGTAGTCGCGGCACGGTCGTGACAATAGCCGCATGACTCTCTTTGATGACAACTGGTACACTCCAGGCCAAATAGGTCCACGTGTTCATTGTGATAGAAAGTCACCGTCGCGCCTTCGGTGTATGGTGTGTGATAGACCCGTTTGGCTGGTTTGATGATAGTGTGTTGATCGATGTCCGACATTCTCGCTCCGGCTTGCGACAAGCCGCTTGACACCGAACCGAGCGGTGCATGGCAATTGGCACAAGCGGTGCTGTGACTCCAGTCACGGTGACAGCCCATGCACTGCCGGTGATAGGCACCCTTCAGGCCAGGCTGGCCCATTGTCTGCGGCTGCGAGTGACAATCGCGACACGGCGGGAACTTCCCCTTCGGTGAATAATGATGGCAGTTGGAGCAACCACCATTCATGTCGCCCATGTTGGCATGGATACTGTGATCAAACCGGACCGGCTCGTATAGGTTACCACGCGTGCCGAGAACGATTAACCCCGGTCCTTCGGTCGGCTTGTGCGTCGATACGGTTCGGTGCGAGGAACGCATACAGCTCTTGAGACATGGATTGTCCATGGTCGGATTGGCGCACAGGTGACAGTCACTACAGGGTGGTCGTGAGATTTCTCCCATCGTGGCCGACTTGGCCACGGCGGCGAAAATGACGGCAACGGCCAGGGCTATATGAAAGGTCACCAGTAAGGATCTTTGTGTTTCTAATCTCATTTCGATTGCTCCGTGCCTTGTTTCTTGCTCGCTTTCCCACTTAATAGAAGCCAGAACAGGGTAAACAGCACCATGGCGCCTATCGCCATCAGGTACTCCTGGCCCTTGGTCATCGTCAGAAAATCTTGCAGTGTATACATACCATCGTCCTCAGTGATCGGGTTCGTTGACAAAAGCCGGGTGCCGATACAATGTGGGTGTTCGATTGACTATGAATCTGAACACGAGCAGACCGGCCGTGATTACCGTGACTGTAATTGCAATTTCCATCCAGCTTGGGACATAACGGTCGGAAGACTGCCAGTTCATGGCCACCATGGAGACATTGATCCGGTTGAAGAGGATACCCAGCACCGCCCAGGTTGCACCCACCCTGACCGCTCTGGCACTGCTCCTCCTTACCGCCCACGTAAGTAACAGGCAGGGACCCAGCACAAATCCGACCACCTCCAGCAGGAACCAATAGCCCAGTGGCGTTCCGAGCAGAGACCAAGTATGGTGGTGGGCCACACCTACCCACTTGAGACAGAAATAGGTGAACAACACGGCGGCGGCTCCTTTGCCCAACCCTACGGTGATGTCATCAAAATTGTGGTGATCGTTGGCATCGATCTGATGGCTGAAAACCCGATGGGAAAGCATCCCTTCGAATATCACCATCGTCAATCCGGCCGCGATGGCTGAGATAAAAAAGAAAATGGGCAGGTAGGGTGTATACCAAAGCGGATGCAGTTTCGACGGCGCCATCAGGAAAAGAGCACCGAGGGCCGACTGATGCAGCGTCGACAGAATGACTCCAGCAATGGTGGCGCCAATGGTCAAACGGACAGCCCACTTTCGGATATTGCGCCAACCGAGCGCTTCAAAAACGGCCGGAGAGAACTCCATGAATTGCACAGTTAAATACGTAGCCACATGCCAGCCGACCAGGAACATGACCGAGGTTACGCCATAGGAGACGAACATCGGGTACGGCAGTCGCCATGGTCGCCCCAGGTCGAAACAAAGTCCGACGATTACAAAAAAGTATCCGAGAAAGCCCGTCAGTATAGCTGGTCTGACAACCGGATGGTACTTCTTCATTCCAAACAGGTAGACGGCCGTTCCGATTGTAAACCCACCCGCGGCCAAGGCTACACCGGAGAGTACATCGACACCGATCCACAAACCCCACGGATTCGTGTCGTTCAAATTGCTGACAGCACCTATCCCTTGAGTGAATCGGATGATCGTCAACGGGATGCCGACGGCCATTATCATTGCCGCAATCACATTGAACGGCGTGATCAGACCCTTGAGATACGACTTCCATGTATGCCCCAACAGGAGGTCACTGTCGAACTGATGAGTTGAGGGAGTTTGATCCAAAGTGCGCGCCATCATGCTGCCCTTTCTTCATTGGTGTCGCCATCTTGACCGGCCGGATTGCCTCGTTCTTTTGTCGCGCGGTAAAGCCCAACCAGTAGCACCGGCCAGATGGTCAACACCAGGGGTACGGCGCTGAGGAAGCCTCGTGTCAGAAGTGGGTACTCTGTGTTACCCAAGTTCGTATCGAATCCGAGGTTTGCGAAATCGACACCGGCTAAGTAGAGCCAACTGGTTCCGCCCACTTCGTTCTCGCCATAGATATGATCCTGATATCGATCTGGGTGGTTTCGGATCTTGTCACGTGCCAATTTGATCAGATCGCTACGCTTGCCAAAGGTAATGGCTTCTTTGGGACAAATCTCGGCGCAGGCCGGTTTCCTGCCCTCTTTGATTCGATCATGACACATGGTGCACTTGCGCACCTCCGGCGAGGCGGCATCGAAGTAATCATACGCTGGAGCATAGAAGGGACATGCAACCATACAGTAGCGACACCCGATACACACATCCGGGTTGTATACCACCGCTCCCTCCGGCGACTTGGTAAAGGCTCGCACCAGGCAGGCTGAGGCGCAGGCCGGTTCGGCGCAATGCATACACTGCCGCTTGACAAAAATCGGCTTGTCGGGATCATTGGGATTGTCAAACCGGTTGACCACCGTGAAGTTGTCGGAGTCGGTGCGTCGCTGATTGTCGAACACCGAGTCGTCGGATAGATCCAAATCGGTAAGGCTGAGATCGTTCACCTTCTTGCATGCCTCTTCGCATCGCCGACAGTTGGACCCGATACAAATAGTGGTGTCGACCAGCATGCCAAGACTGTCGGGCCAGCCGTCAAACTCCTCGGTGGCCTCGGCGCCACCGGCCAGACCGGCCATGCACGAGGCGGTTGCCCCCAGTTTGAGAAAATCTCTTCTTCCAATGTTCATAAGGTGTCACCTGTTTAACCGCATTGTCCAAACCTCTCGCAATCAGCAAGTCTGCTACGTCCTTGTGATTGTATTCACATGAAACTCAATAGCAGAAGGTGTGCCAGACAACCGGCTGGCCCCACGACTATGACATAATGCGGTATACTACAATGTGTTAAGAAGAGTTACGGACCGCCAGCCAAAACCGCGATTCTCCCTGTGCCCATTTGATATGTAGGGAAACCCTACACCTTCTTAAGTGGTCCGTTATGATTGTCGTTGAACGCTAAGGGCATGCGCAGAGGGATGGGTGTGGTGATTTTCAACGGTTATAGTGGCGGAACCCTACAGTCAAACCACCGCGATCGTTCGGTAAGCAGCACCCAGTCGGGGAGCCAGGAGTAAGCTCGTCTAACTGGCGGAAGTTGGTCTTGCTGCGGATCGGGCCGCCGAATTCTCGATAACCCAGCTGCGGAACTCGTCTCGCAGACCCCGCTTTCTTGTCACACATCCGTTAACAAACACAACTACACTGCAGTCGATTCGCGTACAGGCATAGAACACCGACAGAAGTCGACATTTACGCCGAGATGTACATGACAGCCGAATCGACCGCGTATGCTGTGACTCTCGCCGATTCTCCGGCTTAAGAAATACTAAAGGGACCGATCCTGACAGAACTCGCAACGCTAGAACGTCATCAGTTTAGTACCGGATTTCAGGAACGCGGTTAGATCCGTACCCATATACTTGACTTCGATTCCAATAGATGCCAGTGTGTCAGATACCCCGTACAAGTCGGCGCACGCTTTGCATGCTTTTATATCTATGCCTTCACCAAGCATCTTCTTTATATAATCCTGGATGTCGGAGTCTTCGGAGGTCAGTTTCGAGGAAGGCCCCCAGACTATGAATGTGATCTCTTCCCACCATCCATTTTTCTTAGCATTGAATGCGTACATGAATACCATTTTGATGGCTACTTCTTTGTCACCACTCGTCCAGAGGATAACAAGGTGATCATCAACTTCATCCAATTGAGTTTGGAACTCTTTTGAACCAGCGTCATTCTGGGTGGGCTTCTGGTCCGAATCGGCAAGACAGGGCGTGAGAGCCATAGCCGACAATGCCAACAGAGCGATTAGAAATGCAAGGTTGGTTCTTTTCATGTGTATTACTCCTCAAGTTATGAATCTCTTTGGTCAGTCTCAGTATAGTGCCGTCCGAGAATCCAAACAACAGGAAGCGAGGAACGGTATTTTGACAAGGATAGAACTACCCAAGCTCCATGCGGACGATGTTTTTTCTGATTCTGACATCATCCGGCTGTTTGGATGGTACTATAAACCCCAGTTTTGTATATAGGCTTATCGCAATAGAGTTCTCTTTGACGACATTTAATGAAATTGTTTGGCAGTTGAGCTTCCTGGCTTCGTTGATTAATTCCTGGCAGAAGATTCGTCCGATACCTTTGCCCCGCGATGACGGCTTGACGACTATTCTCGATAAGTGTCCCCGGTCACTTTCAAATAGTCTGATCTGACCCAGTGCGAGTATTTCTCTATTATCATACAGAGAATATGTCCGAGTCTTCTCAAACTCGATAGCCTGGTATAACTGTTCCAATTCCAAAGGGAATCTGACTTTAGGCCCCGCCCAAACCAGACAACTCTCTGCATCCGGTATCCATGTCATAACGGTTTTTAGATCGGTTTTTATGGCAGGTCGGAAGTTCATGATTACATTCAAGTATAGTACGATTACTGCACGTCGTCAAAACCTTTCGGTAATTGTAGTTCAATTAGCGATAGCCTACTTTGTCTGTACCATCTTCATTATCGATGACAACAAGGCCGACACTGAAGCCTTCCGGCAGTTCCAAAGCAAATCAACATACAATCACCGATCGCCTTAAGATTGATCGATTGACCCCGATACAACCCCGCGCCGTCTGATACGACTATCAACCAACGTCAATAACCGACTGAAAACCGGAGCCTTGAGAATAAAGATACCCGAATCCTGCCTTTTGATTATACTTGTAAGGAATTCGAGACCGTATCGACTACTACTACGAGAAGAGGTTTGTCCTGACAACTATGTGAGACTTTTCGGCTTGGCTTTATAGTGATGAAGTTCTTCGAATTCGCAGACAGAGAGAGGATCAAATTGAAACACACCTATGTTTTTGCAGCCCTGGCCCTCACCCTTATCTCGATGGAGGCGGTTGGTCGCGAGCGTATCAGCTTGTACTCCGAATCTCCTCAATCCGGAAACGTGCATACCGTAGTTATGAATCCTCATAGCCAGACAGCCGAAGTGTTGATTGGGGATTTCCCGGCCGAGCGAGGGCTATCAAGAGAAGAGAGAGCCAAGAAACTCGCCCGGGAACTTCCGTCGGTCTTCAGGCTGTTCAACGTCAATAACGAGCTTGAACTGGTAACGGAAACAACCGACCAACTCGGTTTATCCCATCTGCGTTTCAATCAGACCTACCAGGGCATCGAAGTTTGGGGTTGTCAAAAGATTTTCCATTTTGGCCGGGATGACGACATCTATATGGTTGCCGGGCAGACTATACCTTCTCCGGACATTGACATCAAACCGAACGTCACAGCCTCGGACGCGGCTGTCGTCGCAGTAGAGCATTTGACCGACCAGCAACCACCGCAGGAGATCGTGACTAACCAGCGGTTACTGATTGTCCCGGAAGAAAACTCACCTCATCTTGCCTGGCAGGTGACGGTTACCGGCAAGAGCATTCCTTTTGAGTGGGTGGTATTCGTCGATGCACACAGCGGTCAATTCTTACACAAGCATAATGCCCTGTGTTCCGACGGTCCTGTCCTGAGTTCGGGTCCGGATTTGTGGAATGTGAACCGAGAGTTCCACGCTTACCAGATTGGTAGCGACATATCAATGATTGATGGTTCTCGATCAATGTTCACACCACCGGTGGATGACCTCAACGGAGTGATTGTTACTTACAAAGAGATTTTGTCCGGCAGCGATCCGGTTATTGATCCCAATCAGGATGGAATATTCGACGACAATGATGTTTTGAAAGCAGCCGTTTCCTGTCACTACTGGACCGAACAATCTTTTGAGTACTTTTATGATCGGTTTGGCTTAAACAGCTGGGATGGTTCAGGTGGCACAGTCCGCGTGAGTTTTTTTGATTCTGCCGACTACAACAACGCCTTCTTCACACTTACTGAGCTGGGTGATCCCTATATCGGCTTTGGTGACGGTGACGGTGAGAAATTTCGTGAATTCCACGCTGATCCCGATATCGTCGGTCATGAATTCACGCACGGCGTCACTCATTTCTCAGCCGGCCTTATTTACACCTTTGAATCGGGCGCTCTGAACGAGTCTTTTTCCGACTTCTTCGGTAATATGATCGACGGTACTAACTGGCTGATGGGTGATCAGACCGTCCTGGCCGATCCCGGATATTTACGCAATATGGAGAATCCGCACTTAGGATACGGATATCCCTTTGAATTCGGTGGTGTGCAACCGGCTCATCTGAGTGAGTTTGTAGACATGCCGATAGGCATCGACAATGGCGGCGTTCACTTTAATTCCGGTATTCCCAATCGGGTCGGATACCTGGTAGCCAGTACAATCGGTCGTGAGTCGGCGGCGGAAATCTGGTATCGTACTTTGACGGTTTATCTGACACCTTCTTCGAGCTTTGATTTTTGGGCACTCATGCTCACGACTGCGGCGGACGATTTGTACGGATCGACAAGTCCGGAGTTTGATGCTGTCGTGGCGGCGCTTGATTCGGTAGGTTTCGGCTCAGTGTTGGTGTTTCCCTCGGAGATCGATGGAGGCGTACTTGTTCATGGTGAATTATGGGACACAGTCATTACACTTCAAAACCGCACAACTGAGACGATTACGATTACCGATATAGAGAGTTCTCAGGGGCATGTGGAAATAGGTACGACTCTTCCAGTCACAACTTCAATATCAAATCCTGTATCAATAGACCTGTACTTTGACGCCACAGAAATCACGGATCCGTGCGACATCGGGACTATTAGAGATACACTGGAAATCACAACTTCGTCGATCATCACGCCTGAAATACTCGTACCGATTGAGCTGCTTCTTGGCGCCCCTACGACGGTGCTGGATCACGATACTGCTGTTATAACGCCAACAAACTGTTTTGAGATTCGGCCGACCAACCGGGGCGGACTGGAAAGGCTGTTTTCGCTCTTCGACTACGGAGGATACATAGGCTATAGGGGTCACTTATTCAAGGGTAACTTAGCGTTTATCGTTATGACCGTTGTTGGTGTCGACACGATTATGTATCAAGGATTCACTTCAAATTATCTCTTACTTCACCAATATCCTGAGCCAAACCTGGTCCCGGTGCAAGAACTTGAGTACGAGGAGGCAATCAACTCAGACTCCCTTGTATCCGGCGCCTTCGCCAGTAATGATGGTAGAATCAAAGGTACTTTTCGTTATCAGTATGAGACGGGAGGAATGCCGATCGGCTATTGCGGGACATATATAACTGTCGAGTACACTCTAACATCCGATTGCCCCGAACCGCAACCTGTACTCTCTGGAATCCACGGTTACATTCTCAATCCAAGCTATGAAGGCACCGGCGACACAATCCCTTACTTGATAGATAGTGCGAACCACATGATTACTATTCCCTGGGTTCCGCAGAACACTGGAGATTCAATCGTAACCGGTTTGGCGGCGTTGGACGACCCGCCCCGTAATGTACGGCTGATTACACACTCCTATCCCGGCGTATATTACAACCCCGGTCACATGTATCGCCAGATGGAGATGACCGAAGATGGCATACAGGTTCCAAATCATGATGGAGGTCTGAGCCACCTAATCACCTTTGCTATGGATTCGCTACAGGCGGGAAAGACTCTCAGATATCGTGCCGCCTACTTGTATTCGAGGGAAGGTCATGCCGGACTTCATAATGTCCTGGATCAAATACACGCCACCTCTCCCTCGGCCTGTTGCGAACTGAGGGCCGACCTTGACCACAGCGGGTCTGTTGACATTTCGGACCTTGTGCACATGGTCGATTACATGTTCAGCGGCGGAATCGAACCATACTGTTATTATGATGCGAGTATCGACGGCCTTGGCGAAGTCGATATCTCCGATTTGGTCTATTTCGTTGACTACATGTTCACCGGCGGTGATGCACCGCCCCCGTGCCCGTAGTCGATACGGAACGGTGCAGGCGCGCTCGAACGATTGATTGATTCGAAGGATCTGGTCGTCGTCCAACCGGCAGCGCCGGACCAGGTTTTCGGTTAATCTGGCCACCGTGTCCTGGAGAGGCCGAGTTTTTGAGTGTTGCATCGCCGGATGAGTTGGTCATATTCTCGTTTTCCGTCCTCGTGGATAGGATACCCAGTTGTATCTATCATACAAGATAATGGACGAAGACTCTCCACTCTCATTTTACAGGTCGGTTGATATGCAGCACAGTATTAATGCAACCCGGGCTTTGTTGGTTTCTGAACCGCCGCGGCGTAAGCCATTGGCATTGACTCGCTTCACCGGGGGTGGGAGCACCCCTGGGTGCACTGAACGACCCATTAACGGACAGCCACCTGCCTTTTCAGACTGTCTGAAAAAGACCGTGGTTGGAACGCTTGGTCTGTAGAATCACCTTGACAGGCTATGAGGGCGAATATATGTTTCGGCATCCGCGTATCAGGCCAGAGGAGCCGATACTTTGTCCACCCCCCACAGAAGTGGTGTTGAGTGGATCATGGCAAAAGGTACCTGATGGTAACGGCTGGCGCAGTGCGACATTTTTTGCTCAATCATCAGGCTGTTGAGTCTCTATAAAAACTAGTCGATCGAATTAATCGCCAAGGGCGCCGAGCCCGGAGTTGTTGTGGCATATTCACTGGATAAACGGGCTCTTATCCCGCTTTCTGAGATAATCGAACAAGCAGATTTCCCGCTTTCTGATTATCTCCCGCTGGATCAACTTGCTGCTGTCTTCGACAACCTGTATTACACCGAGGCGGTACTTTCGGACGACGGAGACAACCTCGTCATCGAGATACGATTAGCCTGGGAGGGTGCACTCGAACTGAGAATTCCCGGCTGCGATCTGTTCTCGTTGGTCCTCGCCTCGGCCGGAACGGAGTGGTCGACTGTCGCGGCGATAATGGTGATCGGCCCGGACTTTTCGATAACCCTCGATGATCTCACCTTTGGTCTCAGGTTTGACGAAAGCGTCTTGAAAGATGTCAACAGTAATGGACCGGCCGAAGTTACCATTACCGGTGATGTTGGCTTCTCACCCGACGGGATCACAATCGAAAACGCCACCGGGCCGAGCCTGGACCCTGCCTACCTCTGCGGAACCGGCATCATTGTCGAGGCTCAGGACATTCGGCCAGTGTTCGGCATATTCGATCTCCCTGAGTTCCTGGTCGATCACGAGGATTTTCAGGGTGTTGCCATAGAGTTGCTCGCCGTGACCATTCCCGCCGAGTACCTGAACACCGATCCCGGCGCCGACCTTCAGATCGCCATAGCCAATGCCGCCATCGGCAGTACCGGCTTTACCGGCAAGTGCGAGGTGCTTTCGGCCGACCTGGCCAATCCTGTTTCCGGCAGATTCCTTGGATATCCGCTGCGCTTCAAAAGATTCGGGCTGGACATTGTCCAGAATGCGTTGATTGAGGCGGCCCTGGCTGTTGATATTCACCTCGACACCTTTGACGAAGGCGGCAACGAAAAGTGGATCGGTCTCGACGTTTCATTCAACGCCAATGGAAACTTTTCGGCCGCTTTGTCGGCTGTACAGCCGCCGGAAGCCGGCGGTGGCGCCGCCTCTTTGGTGACTATTGGTTATCCCAACGTTGCGGATTTCGCCATCAACTCGGCGCGCGTGGCTCGTAATGGCGGCATCTATGAGATTTACATGTCCGGTGGGTTGAAGATACTGCTTGATGGCGCCACCTGGCCCGAAATCACCTTCGACGAAATCGGCATCAATTCAAACGGTGAGTTATTGCTTCCCGAAGGCGCCGGAATCACTTTCGCAAGCCCGCTTGTAGTGCAGTGGTATTTTGTTCGACTGACCATCGCCAAATTCCGTTTTGCTCGCGGCGAGTCAAGCCAAACGAGCCTGCTGATCGCTCTGTCGGCCGAAGTGAATCTTGTCGAAGGCGTACCGGCCGGGGCATCGGTTGAAGGGCTTACCATTGAGTGGGACCCGTCAGCGGGCGGCAACCCATCGGTTAGTTTTGAAGGCATCGGTGTCCAGTTTGCCGTGGCCGGTGCCTTTTCTGCCGGCATCGAAGTCGCCTTCAAGAATGAAGCCGGCGTTATTGAGTTCCGCGGCCAGGGCGCCCTCGAACTCTACGCTCTCGATATGGCCATCGATGTCGGTATCATCATCGGTTACAATCAAGCTGACGATTTCGCCTTCCTTTATCTTTTCGCAGACGCCCGTCTCCTCCCCACCGGTATTCCCATTGCCCAGACTGGTTTGTCTATCTACGGTTTCCAGGGGCTTATCACCGCCAACATGGCGCTGCAGATCAACACCGGGCTGGCGGCCGATGAACGTTATTACGAGGTTTTCACCAGACCCCCTATCGGCATAACTCACATGTCCAAGTGGGCTATGAACGAAGGGCAAAATGCGATGGGTGTCGGAATTGTCATCGGCACAGCCGATAAAGGCTTTTCGCTTAATGTAAAAGGGCTGTTGGTAATTGCCTTCCCCGACATCACCCTGCTGCTCCAGTGTCGCGCCAATTTCCTCAAAACAAAACCGGACCTCTCAACCTCCAGTGAGGGAAACCTGGATGCCCTGCTTGTCTACGCTTCCGGACAATCCACACTAAGCATCGACATCGTGGCCTACTGGGGAATGCCGCATCTCTTCCAGGTAACCGGTGCCGCGCGGGCTTTCTTCAGCTTCAGTGGTGTTCCTGGCTGGTTTCTGATGATCGGCGAAAACAGTGACGGTAAGCGCGTCTCCGCCCAGGTACTGGAGGTTAACAACACCTGGTTGTTCAGCGCCGGATTCTGGTTCAGGCTTGACGAGGACGGTGTCTTGACCGGGATAAAAGTCGAAGTCGGTGAACGATACTCCAGGAAAGGATTCTGGATCGAAGCACGCGGTTCGGCGAAAGGCAAGATGGGACTCCACTGGAACCCATCGCAGTGGGAGGGATCGCTTAAACTTGCAGGTCGAATAGGCGCCGGTTACAAAGGCGTTTCAGTCGGCATCAGACTGGGTGGATATCTGGGAGCGAACGTTTTCCGACCCACGGAGGTGAGGCTGCGGGCCAGGGCTTGTTTTTCTGCCCTGTTATGGGATGTCTGCAAAAGCCATACTTTCAAATGGAAAAGACCGAATCCGCCCCAACTGGAATCACCCCTGGTCAACTGGGCGGCAACACCGCGTCATTGGACCCCCGATCTTACCGGCACGGCCCGACCGGATGAAAACTCCCAGGTCACTCTGGACACCGGCCTGGTCAGGATAGCCGGCGGGACTCCTACCATAAAGCCGCACAGTGCGATCAGTCTGGATTTCGCCCGGTCTATGAAAGATGACACCGGTGACTTTAACGAAGCTGTTGCGCTTTCCGACGACGGTTTTGTCACTATCGGCCAGCGCTCAAACTACTCGGCCAGGTATGTACTCAACGACGTGGAGCTTATACGAGACCCCGGCGGCGCCGACGAAAACATCGCTCTCTGGGGAACCTGGGCTCGGGAGACACCTCATTATAATACCGTCTTGCGCCTGCTCTCCTCGAAACGGTTCGGCCACGATGGAACTTCGAGCAGCAGCTTTGTCGAACCACTCGATATTGATTACTGTGATGAGCCGGAAGACACTGTTGTCTGTTTTCCGTTGGACGATCTTGAGCCCGGTTATGGTTGGCTCCCGGACGGGTCCCTGTATCACTGGGAGGTGGGTGACCCCGATGATGACAGCCGCGACAACGAGGGCGGCGTAACGCTGGGTGAGGGCGATGTGCTGACTATTATTCCTCCGGGGCCGGTGAAGGACCCCGAGGTGGTGACAAAGCCGGATGATGGAAACGGCGCCAGGCCGGATGGATGGTGGTGGAAACGACTTTGCCGCATACCCGCCTGCCGCTTGGTATTCGCTGCCGCCGTGGCAATTGTACTGGCCTTACTGATGTTGCTGCGCCCCATACCGAGTATCCTTCCACCGCACGTACTGCTTCCCATACTGCTGCTGGTTGCCTTGTTGCTTCTGGTGTGGGTATGGATGTGTCACTGTCGGCGGCGTCGGGGGGAAGACTGCGGATCATGGGACAAAGAGAAACCTTCCGCCCAGTCAACCGACAAGGACCCACCGGATGAAAAACCAACCGACCCCGATGATCAAACACCGGGCGCGGATGACAGCGACCCTGACGACACCGATGATAGCCCGACCGAAACCAAACCGGCCGAGCAGGATGAGCAGGGATCGATTGTAATAAAACCTGAAAAGGGCAAGACGTTTACCAGAATTTGCTACAAACCGGGCCACGGCCCGTCGCAGTGGGTCACCGGCACCCAGAGCGGCGGTACATTGACCACCCATGAAGAGTGGACAGTTCCGCCTGAAGCCCAGATTCTTCAGCCCAACCAGTTGTATGAACTAAGAGTGAGTCATACGCCGCAACTCAAGGGTCCCGGGAACAGCGTTGATTCACAGCTCGGCTCACCGGTGGTCGAATCACGCCGGTTCCGCACCAGTGGCCCGCCATTATATGTCAATGCCCTGATCAACTACGTGCAGAAAGTGTATCCATCCAACGGCAATCGGCCGGTCTACACCGGCTATGATCTTGAAGTTGTCTTTCACGAAGCCTACGTGCCCTTCTTGTATACATCGGTGGGTGCTCAACTTCGCTTGCGACTGCTCGACGGACAGGGTAATGTCATTCGCGATGCCGAAGGTAACGTGTTATTGCTGGTGGTCTCATCTGAAGGCGAGGTTACCCAAAGACTGTCGGAACTCTGGTGGGAAAGAGTCTATCGTGAAAATGTAACACGCGGCTGCATCGAAGGTGTACCGGATTTCTCAATTGGATACAATACAGCCGATATCGATCTGGCCTCAGTAGATGCCGCCTTGACGCCAAACAGTCAATACATCGCGCAGTTGGTCAGCAACGATGCCATCGATGTCCCGCTATTTGAGTGGAGCTTCACCACTTCAGCCTTCGAAACTTTCACCCAGTTGTTGTCAAGTGGCCTGAGCACCGATATCCCCCATGTCACACTGGACGACGCCGCTACAGCCGGAGATTTTGATACCGTCTGTCGGCGGATCGGGCTTCGCACGATAAATTACGTCGATCGGTCAAAGATCACCCCCATCTTAAACATCGCACAAGATCGGGTCCTGGGGCTGCTTATCGAAGCTCCCGAACCGCTTGATGCCGTTCTCCGACTGACCGTCACTCTGGATAATAACAACACCCGCTTGATCGCCAATGTCGATCAGACTCGGGTGATTGTCGTGCATCACGATGGAGACTCGTGGCCGAAACAGCCGCTGGCGCTTAAAGCGACCTGGCTCAGAGATATCGGCAGTGTCGGTCAAACCTATGCGGTGGCCGGGGACACGGCCGCCGAAGAAGTGGAATATGAGGTGATGCTATGAGCCCAGGTATCTTTAATGCCGCCCAGGTTCAGATTCCCCCGACTCTGGTGGCGCCAAGTGATATCGATATCATTGCCTGCCGACGCAATGCCGGACCGGGATTGGACGACAGCACGCATGTGTATGGTGTGCGTTGGGGAGCACGATTCGATCTTCACTATCCTCTAAAGGGCTGGCTGGTCAGTCGCCTCGTCGATGGCCAACACCAGAGGCATCTCAATAACGGCAGTCCGTTCACTCTTCCCAGCACCAATTCCTGGAGCAACTTCCAGACTGACGCCGAAGCCCGGCGTCCCGCCGCGGGTCCGTACTTTACCACTATTGAGCAGGACAATCTCGAATTCCTGCTCCCCTTAATCCGGTTGGTTGATCCTTCCACACCGCTCACCGAGAGAATACCACTCACCTCAATCGTCGCCGATCACCTCGGTCATCCTCACGAAGAAGACGCCGGTCTGGCCTGGAACTACTGGCAACAGAATGATCCTCCACCGTTGGCCAATCTGCTGGCCGGAAGTGATTCCGCGGCGGTCACTCACTATTACACCACCCGCGCCTGGCATTTCCTTTTGGCGCTGGCCTTACGGTTTGAGTATGCGGTGCTTCTCGGACTCGGCGCCGATGACGTCGTGGACTTGCAGGGCGAGATAACCTATCAGGTGGAGGCTCAATGGGCCACTACCCAAGGCACGGCTCTGAGCGACCCGGCTAAGACCAATCTGCCCTGCTACGTGGCGCCACCACCCAACGCCCAGGCCGACCGCCGCCCCGGCTTGATTGAACATCCGGCCTTCGCCTCTTTTGACTACTGGGCTTTTCCGGCTGAGATGGCGCCTCAAGACCCGGATGGCAATCCCAAACCTACCGAACAGATGATAGTAAAGTGCCCGACATTGTATACCGGCTTGGCCTGGTCGGAGGCGCCTCATCCCGAGCGCCTGCTTCACCACGAAGCTGTCCTCTACGAACTCTCTCGTTTCCATCACGGTCGATCGACGGCGGCGCAGCCGACCGCACCGGCGCTGCCCCCGGATGCCGCTTTTACCGAACTGGAGCCGGGTGAACTGACCATGCATTCGGACACTGTACCTCAATATCTCGATCGTCCCGGTATGCCCTGGCCACCGCACGAAGGACACTATGTATACCGAGTGCGCGGCGTCAATATCCTGGGCGTAAAATCGACCGGAGCTGCTCAAACGTCGGTGCGGCATTTCGATGATATGGCGCCGGCGATACCGTCGGTCGCTTTGGTGTCGGACAGCCAACTGACTTTCAACTCGACAAACCCGACCGTGCAAACCGACCTGGACGTTCTGTGGCATGCCAGAGAAGATTTCAACGGTCCCGATGCGACCGAATTCCGAATCAGCACCTCATGGATTCCCAAGTCGGCCGTTGCTGTGAGCATTGAGTCGGTGGCCGATATCGACGGTCTCACCGCGGACTTGACCGTGGCCGATCTGCCCGGCACGGCCGATCAATATGTGGGAGTACCGCTTGTCACACCGGGAGGCGGATATTCGATTAAGACGCATACTGTCGGCTCCCCGGCCACTATCACGGTTTACAAGTCATCAGGTGGAACGCCCAGTACACCGTCATCTGGTGTCATCTACACCTCCGGTCCAGCGACGGCGCTGACGCGCGTGGCGCGACATGCACGACGGCCCTCGATTCCTGCCAAGGTCTCGACCGTTCACAACCTGTCACCTTTGGTCGTCGAACTGACGACCTTGACCGCCGACAACTTGCCTGATGGGGAACCGGTTTCTCTTTATTTCCATCTGCTGCGTTCGTCATTCGAGGCCGTGCCCACAGGCCCGAACCGCTGGCGGATTCCAGAACCATCCGCCCAGGATCAACGCCTGGTAGTCCTGTCGACATGGCGAGCAACTTCCGATCCGGTTGCTCATCTGGAGGAATCTCCGGTAATCGTCTACCCCGGTCATACTGTCGGCGTCGATCTGCAACCCCCGGCCGGGTTTAGAGCCGGACTGCTGGAGCTTCATGTAACGGCGGCGGATGGCGCCGGTTATATCTACAGTCCTAACCTGCCGGCCACAGATACCAGCTTGACGGCCCTCACCGGCAACGAAAGCAACGCTGCCGTGGCGGCCATCTCGGTACGTTCTACCGACCCGCCCGTGGCACCGACCATCGCTCCCTTTGATCCGTCAATCATAACCTGGGCGTCATCGGCGGCGGTCTACGCCGAAGATGCAGAATTCGAACTCACCTGGGATGCTGTCGGCGGCGTTTCACACTACGAAGTGTGGCGGGCGATGGAAGGAGCCATCACCGGCGCCCATGTTGACATGTCCGATTCTGACCTTCGCACACTGGCCGCGGCTCAACCCGGCGCGTTTGACATGCGCAGCAACGAAGTGTATCTAAACAAGTATCGTGACCGAATACCCGGACGCTCACCGACAAGAGTGTTATATCGAATCCGGGCCGTAGACATTTCAGGCACACCCGGCCATTGGTCCGACTTGATCGGCCCGGTGCGGGTGCCCGATGTTCGACGACCGCCGCAGCCGAATCTACTCTCGGCCGCCCCTCCGGACGGACAAACCGAGCGGACGATCCAACTTACCTGGACCCAGGCCGGTCCTGTTGACGGTGTCAGATTCGAGATCGAGGCGCGCCGAGGTCTCGACCAACCGGCAACTCATCTGGGCACCCTGCCCCCCGGCAGCGGCCCGGATGCTCAGGGTCGATACACGGTAAGCATCCAGAACGTGACGCCCGGGGTCATATTCCATTACCGGTTGACGGCCGTGCGGAGCGCTCTTGATCCCGCCGATCCCAGCGGTAACGCTCACCGCGATATCCTCGGCAGTCCATCCGATGACCTCCCGGCCAGGGCTTTGGGTGATCTTACCGGACCGAGCAACGTGACAGCAACCTACGACACCACATCGGCGGCCGTCGTCGTTAGTTGGAAAAATGAGGATGTTTATCGGTCGCTCGAAATCCGACGAAAACTGAGTGACGGCTATCGATATGATCGGTTGGCCGTAATTGAGCCTGATGTGGAATCTTTCACCGACACAACAGCCGCAACAGGGACACACAAGTATCGGGTTCGCAGTCTGGGTGCTTCACGTCTTGCTGACAGTGATGATTCGAATGAGGTGGTAATACCATGAGAGATTTTTTGAGGTTCATGTTTTCCGCAGCGGACCGAGATCGAATCGATCCGGGATCGATCATAGTCGAAGATACGACTGTCCCGCCCGCGGACCAGGAAGGGGTCCCGCTGCAATCGATGAAAATCAGTGGGACTGTGATAGACCCAACTGCACCAGCGCCACAACTTCGTCCCCTCTTTCCAGGTGAAACGAGGTTTCTGGCGAAGGCTGCAATGGCTGCCAATCTGCCGGACTGGTCGGATGTAGACCTGACCACAGCGACATACAACAGTTGGCAAACAAATGGTATTCTCGAAGGTACTCTCCGGGTCATAGACCAACTGCCGGATGTCAAGAAAGGACTTGATGAGCAGGGTGCCTCTCTACAGGAGGTGCCGAATATTGCCTGGTATAGTCCGGTAATACTCTCTGAGAACTTCCTCTACAACACTGTTGCCAACCCTCCATTATCAACGCGCAAAAAAATAAAGGGTCCCAATTCTCCCGTGGCTGTTCTTCCAGGCTCGTCGAATTGGCCAAAACACGCCGTCGCCTGGTTTCTACAAGGGCTTTACCCGCACATCCTGAGACTGGGCGCCGACGCCACGCAAGATGATATCATCCGGCTTGACATGCCCACGATTAAGATGGCCGCCGATGGGTCCTTTGATCTGTATATTACAATGGCCAGATCGCAACCGGCGAGCGACCGCAAGTCCCACTTATTCGACGATGCGTCTCCCGGGATAGGCCGCCTTTGGGCTGCCCATTCAATGAACGGCATTATCCCAGCCCGCCATGTCTATCGTGAGCTTAGGAACAATCTCCTTGACGCCAACCTCTCGCATGCGGTAGTCGATGCCATCCTGATTGACTGGCCGAATGCTCGTCGTTACCAACCGGTTCGTTTTACCCGTACCTGGCTGCAGACTCTTGCTTCCGGCAAGAAAGTCAAGAACTGCTCGGTGTATTTTCCAAAACAAAAGATCAAGGTGCGCAACTTGGCCGACGACAGCATCCGGCTGGAAAGAGAGATACCTGCCCACGGTGTTGTGTACGTACCGGTGGAACCGGGCGAGACCGGCGCCAACCAGCCGCAAGTGTTGATCGAGATTTCGGGAAATATGAAATGGCTTGACGGCTCGACGCCTAATTCATGGCAGTTTAAGGGCGACACAACCCCACTACTATACCACCTGGAAACGGACCAGCCGCACATCATTCTCCGGCTGCCGATGTCGCAGGCGATGTTCGAAGAGCCGCAGCCGATAAAGGCTCCCAAGGGACCCCGATGTACCTATTTATCCTTCCGGCGCACGGTGCGCGCCCTGGTGGACAACCGCATAGCTGGCGGGCGGCTGAACCGCAAACCTGGTAAAACGAGCAGACCAGTCAGGGCTCTTATTACCGAGGCCTTTGGCGAGACCGGGTTGTCTCCTGCCAATCGGCGTGTCCGTGTTATAGTCAAAGGCCGACCACCCGTCGCAGCCACAGACCTCAACGCGGCGCAGGAAAAACTAAGACGTGTTCTGCAACCTTTCTTCACGGCTCCTGCTGTTGCCGCCAGCGCCCCCGGTAAGGACCTCACCGTGGCGGATGTTGGCTATTATATATGGCTTTCCTCCGTGACGATCGCCTCCCATGCGGATACCAGTCCATATTTTGTAAATAATGTCCACTTCGGCCGAGGCGGCGCAGGCGCCCTGGTCTACCTGGGTCTGGCCGATGGTTATGCCTTTGATTCCAATCAACTACCATCTGAAATCGGCAACACTGTAGATGACGCTCTGGGTTACTACTACCGTTTGGCCACCGCGATGCGCGACAACCTGATAGAGGGAGCAGCCCTGCAATTCTGGGATGAATCCGCCCAGTTTGAGGAGGTGAAACAGAGAAGACAACCCTGTCCTGGCGAGTGGTGCGGTCATTCTCTCCTGTTTCATAGCTATAAAACGAGCGGCGGCGTCAGGACCGGAGTGAATCTCGTTGATCAGTACAGTAAAAGAAAAAAAATCCAGACTTCCCCTTTCTCGGGGCCAGACAATAATCGTCGCCTAAAATGGGACGATTTTGGGGCCAATATCTGGTGTGCCGCAAACTGGAAAGAATAACAGACAGGCACGAGTCGGTTGTCTGCCAGGCGTGTTGACTGAAGTTCCAACCCTGCCCACCGCCTCTGTCCAGCCGACAAAAAGCTTGCGGCCCACCGAGAGATTGGCGTAGTTTCTGTTGGAGGGAACTAGCCGGGCAGCTTTGCCTCTACATCGGATGACACCGGCCGGTCCCTGAGACATTGTCTTGTGAAAGCGGGGTCCGAGAGTTGTGAGTAAGGATGCGCCCAAGCAGCCGATGTCGGCCAAAGCACGTCGGTTTCTGAATTCTGTTCTCTTGTTCGCGGTGCTGGTTTTGGCCCTGGTCTGGTTTAACACTCATCTGGAGCCGTATGCCCGCCATAGTCTACTCTTCGGAACGCCCCTGACGCTCTGGGGGTTTTGGCGAATCCTCAAGGAGGCGTTCGATAAGTCGGTGGCGGATCAAACCGAAGAGGCGACCGAGCGGTTCATGTCCAAACCTCTGGCTACGGAGGTTTTGGTTATCGGCCTGGTGTTGGGCGTTGTCCTGATGGGGTCGACCAGTTCAATCTACTTTGAGTATGACGGCACCGGCGCCGGCAATCAGACATTTGATATCGAAGTCGTCAGATCAGCCGACAGTGTCACCATCATGGAGCCGATGACGCTGTCCGCTTATGACGGGGTCATAGGACAGACTTTCCTGTGGAATTGGTGGGAATGGCGGTCAAAGGACATTCAAGTGAGAGTCAAAGGAGCCGATATCTATTCACCCGTGAACACTCACTTGTCCCGCTGCCGAACCGTGCGGCTGGCTATACCCGGCAAGTTAACCTCGCCCGATCTGTATCTGCTCCATTTGATTCCCGTTGGCCCTCTGTATAATAGTCTCCCGCTGCATAAGCGGCGGGCACGGATTGTGGCCACGCTTTCCATCGATGTCAATGGCCAATTGCATACTGTCGATGGTTTGCGTCGCCAGGAAGTTTTTCTCGGTTGCCCTGAACGAGAGTTGAAATGGGCGGTGTCACAAGCCGATGCGGAAGAACTCACCGATCATATTCAGGATTGGTGGCGTGAACTCAGGACTCCGGAAGAAACCGTGGTAAGGAATGCAAGGATGATGCAAAGACGACGTCTGTTGTATCCAACGCCGACTCTTAATCCCCATGACACTGTGACAATCACAGTGTCCCTGGATGACGACAGTCTTGTCAGCGGGCCATACACGGTAGTGATCGAGGAGGATACTCCGGTAAAGGTGGTCTATCTTGAGTGGAGAGAGTAAGATGACTCCAAAACGATACTCCGGTGTCCTATTGGCCGCGGTGGTTCTTGTAAGCATACTGATCGCAGGTCTTCCGACTGTTGGCCGGGCGCAGGAAACTCTACCCGAGATTGGCTTGCAAGTTGTGATCGAATCAGTGACGTTCTACGATCACTGGCACGATTCCGCCGCCGTGCGCATTCGGATCCTGGAGCAGTTCCACGCCGAGTGCAGCACCCGGTTCAGCTTTGTCAACTGGTCGACCGAAAGTACGCCAGCCGATTCCACGCAGGCCGACTCAGTGCAGAGTGATTCCGTGCAGGCCGACTCCGTGCAGGTCGACTCCGTGCAGGTTGACTCCACGCCGTTGGATTTTCAACTGCTGGTGAAAGTGGTGGGCCAGTCATACGACGTTGGTGAAGAGATCACAATGGAGTTCTATGCCTTCGTCAACGGCGCCAAGAAGCCGGTGCCCACCAAAGAGCTGGAATTATTGTACGGCAAGTTCGACACGCCCCCGAGCAACGATCCCGAGGCGTTCGGAGATACTGTCATCGCATACCTGCACGGCATGCTGAACCGAGAGTCGTTCCGACAGAACTTAATAGGAGAGTTCCTCTCCAAAGTGGCCCTGGGTCAACAATTGAACGTCGATAGCTCACTGAATCTGATCGTTTTGTTGTTACCCTGGGATGACATGCGGCTGGAGGCCGGATCGAAATTCAATGTCGAGTTTGCATCATCGGGCGTGTTCACGCAGTCGCCACCGGGTAAGATGCACCTTCGCTCCGTGTACCCGGACGGTGAAAACAAGCACATAGTGTGTGAGGTTTGCTACTTATTCCACGGTAACCTTCGTGTGAATGATTGTGGCGAGGCGTGGGTGGAGGAACTGGTCTCGGTGTTCAAGCCGTCCGCATGCAGGGACCTCCAGGTTTATATAGAACACTATGTCCAGAACACGAATCCGCCCATGATTAATGGCCGACCCGGCCCATAACGGTGTAGGCGACGGAGCTATGATGCTTACTGACCAATCAGCAGACTGCCGAACCAGAACTCTGGCCGGACTTATTATGGCCGTCATCGGTCTCTGTCTGTTTCTGCCTTCCCCGGCCTCAGCCGGTGAGTTCGATGAAATGCAGACCTCCGTCATTGCCATGTTAACCAGCGGTGATGAGTGGAGTGCTTTGGAACTATTGGCCACCGCCAAGGAGCGGTCCCAGTCATCGAATGAGCCCACCTGGCAGGCCCGGTTCCATCATCTCACAGGACTGGCTTACCAACAACTGGCCGACTCAACCCAAGCCGACTCTCTTCACCGACAGTATCTACTGCTGGCCATGGATGCTTACTACGGCGCAACTTCGCTGCTGCCCGATTACTCGGCGGCGTTGCACAATCTCGGCAAAGTCTATCAAGAGTTGGGCAATCAGGACCTCGCCTTCCGCTATCTGAAACAAGCAGTAGAGTCGGCCCCGGCGGGACAACCCTTCTACAGCGAGAGTCTGGCCAAATCGTATTTTCAAGTGGGCGATTCAACCGCGGGGTTGACATACATGGCCATGGCCGTAGCCCAGCAACCCCATCAACAGGAACGACGCGAACAACTGGTTTCACTGTTACAGGTTCAGGACAAAGAAGCAATTATCCGGTTTCTTGAGGACATGCTCAACAACGGCAATGCCCTTAGCGCCTTGGATCTGTCACTGAAACAGCTTGCCGACACCACTTGGTCCGCTTCCATCAAAAAACGACTATTCGGCATTGTAGTCGCCTCGCTTTCGCAGGGAGCTCTTCAAGCCTCGTTGGAGCTTGACAAGACTTCACAAGAACTGCTTGCCCGGTTGGCCTCCGATTCGGTGCTGGCCCCGGCGGTGTCGGTGCTGCAGGATATGCTCAGGATAGGCAACTCCGCTGATGTCGATACAACTCTCGTCGAAGGAATCACGCGCAGAGTAAGCGGGTTGGACGAGGAGCTTCAACAGCAGTTTGATCAACTGGCTGCCTGGCTTGGCGAAACCCAACTCAGACAGCAGAAGTACGAGGCGGCACAACAGTATTTGGAACTGGCCCATGCCACCGGTAACCAGCTGGATCGCGATGTGTTAATCTCCCTTTCCGATGTCTACTTTCAGACGGGCAATACCGACGAGCTACGCTGGTTGGCAGAATCTGAAGCGAGCCGGCTGTACGAAGCAAAAGGTGAATCCTATCGCCGGGGCGATCTTCCGGAAATCTATCGATATCACCGGACCCTGGGTATGATGTATACCTTGACCGAGAAGACCGGGCTAAAGGGAAGCGGTTACGCCACATCCGAGTTTCAGTTGAGCCATGCCCTGAAAGCTGCCCAGCGATACAACAGCCAGGTTGCCGAGGGCAACCGTATCCGGGTGGATGATCGGGTAGTGATCAGTCTGGCCGATACCTACGACCGAAACGACAAGCCGAAACAGGCTATGGACCTGCGCACCGAGTGGTCGGAAAACTATCTGGACATTGGGGATCGTCGGGCTGCCAATGAGGTCTTCCGTACCATCGACGTCTCCAATGTCGCCAACTCCGGTGATCAGTCCGTAAAGAAGCGGTATCGCCGTCTTAAACAAAGGCGTCCCTGGGAAACCAACATGGATCGCCAAAGGGATCGCTTCCAGTTGCAGATCGACGAACTTTCGGTCGAGGATAACGGCAGCAGCATATTTTTCGGTGCCGGCGACCGGGCCAAGAAAGTTGCCTTGATAAACATCGTGTCCGGCGACTACAATTTAATGGCCGGTCTGAACAAACTGACAACCGTCGAAGATCGGGCGGCTCGAGTCGAAATCGTTGCCGGAGTCGTCAACGATGTCATTCGTACCAGTGTGCCCTCAATCGTCAACGACGTGAAAGACCGCGAAGCCCACACCCTGCCGGATCGGGAGTCCGTAATTTTCGAAGCCCCGGTCTCACCCGAAGAGATGCGTTACACCTGCATCGCCTTCACTACCGATCAGGACCTGGTGCAAGTCGAGGCGGCTTTAGCCGACGTTGTCAACAATCCGTCCTTCTCCAGGTTGGTGGATGATGTCGACAAACTGGTGAGGACCTCGCCGAACTATTTGGTGGAGGCCGATCTGGCTATCAACCGTTACATCGCCGATCAGATATTGAGCGGATCGGCAAAAGCGGTCGACAAACCGATAGGTGTTTACCAGGGAACCTTCAGCCGAGGGGAGGCATACCCCCAGGGTATCATGGATCGCCATGCCGTTGAGGATAAGTCCGGCAATCTGAGGCTCAGGGTTTCTACGAAACCAGTCAAAAGACCTCGAGCGCGGCGGCATTAGGATTCCCACCGCCGAACTGGACGACGGGTCCGGTTTGGATTTGCTCTGTACCAATGAATGTGAGCCTGAGTTTCCCGCTATCCTCATGGTCGATCCGAACACTTCTCCGGCAGCGTTACCCGGGCTGGCGGCAGGCGAGTCGCCAGACAGCACCAGCACGGCAACGCAGGTCACTTGAAAGCTCCAGGGCTTTTTCAACAAGCCACTCCCGGCGGGTTTGAAGGTAAACCTATCCTACCTGGCTACATGCATTTGGGTGGCGCGGCTTCCCACCACTCCTTGGAAGACAAAACCACCTCCGAATAGGCTTTTTGGCCCGGACTTTCCCTGGGTAAAGTAACATCACCATCGTCCGATCTAGTACAGTAGAAGTCAGGCGTATTGCGCCCGGTACGAGCTTGGTTCGTATGCAAACGCCGACACCTCATCGAATTATATTGAGTTGCAGCTTATGACTTGTATCCAATCCGCCAAAGTCACAACTACGTGGCAGGCCTGCGTTTCGGACGTACTTGACACCGATAAACCCGAGATCGCCCGATTTGGCGATGTTTAAGACTCCCACCCCGAATGGTTGAGAGACAATGACGGACGACGAAAGACACTACCAGAGCCTTTTTGAACAGGGGCATGATCCCATTGTCATCTTTGAGCCGGAGGGTGAGGTTGTGCTGGAGGTGAATGAGTGTGCGTGTCGGGTGTATGGTTTCGATCGCTCCGAGTTTGTCGGCATGTCGCTTGAGGTCATCTCAAAAGATGTCGAACGGGGGCGGGATTGTATTCAAAAAACGCTCAACAGCAACGAGTTTCAACGGTTCGAAACGATCCAGTATCGCGCCGATGGTTCCGAATTGATTCTGAGCGTGAGTGCTTCAACAATCTCGTACAAAGGTCGTCGGGTGATCCTGACGGTCAACCGTGATGTGACGCTTCAAAAAAGGGCGGAGGCAGAGTTACAAAAAGCCAAGAGACTGGAATCGGTCGGTTTGTTAGCCGGCGGCGTGGCCCATGACCTGAACAATATTCTGGGTCCTCTGGTCGGCTACTCGGAGTTGATTCTGAGAAAGCTGCCCCCGGACAGTCCGTTGAGACGGCAGATCGACGCTATGGCCAAATCCGCCCAGAGTGCTGTCGACGTGATCCAGGATCTACTCACGTTGGCTCGTCGTGGCCGCTATGAACTTGTTCCGATGGACCTCAATGAAGTGATTACAGACTATCTGGAATCCCCCGGTTTTCGAAAGATTGTCGAGGATACGCCCGGGGTGTCGGTGGAGAAACGGCTCGAATCGAGTCCGCCGCTCATCAAGGGTTCGGCGGCTCATTTGGGCAAAGTTCTCATGAAGCTGGTCTTGAACGCCATCGAATCCATGAGCGATGGCGGTACTCTGACCATTGAAACCAGTTGTTACGAAGGCGGCCGTCTCATTTCGGGATACGATGCCATCACGCCCGGGCCGTACCTGGTCTTGAAAGTTCGTGACACCGGCTGCGGTATCTCCGCCGAGGAACTGGACAGAATCTTCGAGCCGTACTATTCTACCAAGAGGATGCAAGGTCTCTCAGGCAGCGGCTTGGGCCTTTCGGTCGTCTACGGAGTGGTGAAAGATCACGACGGCTACTACGACATTTTGTCCCAAGAGGATGCCGGAACGGAGTTCATACTGTACTTCCCCGTGACCAAAGAAGCCCGACCTGAGCCAAAGTCCCCTTCAAATTGTGCGGGCGGTCACGAAACAGTTTTGGTGGTCGACGATGACAAAGCCCAGCGAGAGATGGCCAAAGACATTCTCGGTGGTCTCGGTTATCAGGTCAGCCTGGCCCGCAACGGCAGGGAGGCGGTCGCGAGCCTGAAGAGTCAGCCGGTTGATCTGGTGGTGCTCGACATGATAATGGAGGAGGGCTTCGACGGCCTGGATACCTACCGACAGATCGTGGCGGATCGACCGGGTCAAAAGGCGATTATCGTAAGCGGATTCTCGGCCTCTGAGCGCGTGGGAGAATCCCAAAGGCTGGGGGCCGGCGCTTACTTGAAAAAACCTTACGACATTCAGAGTATCGCCGCCGCCGTCCGGCTTGAGTTGGACAAAGTGACGGCCTCGGCTACTATCTAACAGGGATATCCACCTGTCACTTCACACATAATAAGGGTACCGAAGCGCATTTGGCAAAGAAGGGCAGGCCCGAAAACAGACCTGCCCGGCCGGCGTGTCACCCTTACGTCTCTCCCGTCGTCCATTTTCAAGTTGGACAAATCCAAAATCCTCCTATATTGGATATAACAAAGCACTCGGAGGTCCCCAATAGTGACAAACAGATTTGTTTGTTGGTCCTTATGGATCGTTGCGATTCTGGTTCTGTCGGCCGGTCCCGGTATGGCCGGCGTGGACATCCAGTTTTCCAGTCCGATGGTTGTGGATTCGACCGTCGACGCGGTGCCCGCCGTTGACATGACATCGCCTATCTGTACTCACATAGTAGGTCTCTGTGAGGGTCCCGATTTCAACCTGCTGCTGATGGCAGTTTCCAGAACAACCATGTTTGTTCGGATAGACAAACAGGGTGATCTTATTGACACCCTTCCACGGGTATATCGCGACCTGGAACTTAGCCTGGGCTACTTCAACACCTTCAGATATGTGGCCTCTGCCTGGTGCCAACCGTATTTCTACATTTTCGAGACTCGTCAGGATTCGTTGTTCTATACGCGGATGGACGAGCAATTGAACCAAGTGGACGCTGCACCGGTTATGTTACTCTCACCGGATGATTTCGAAGGAAAACTGGTCATCGACGGTTGTGATGTATGGCTTGTCGATAGAGGTGGGTCAAACGGTATCAAGCCCATAGTCACCCTTATACAATTACCATCATTGGAGCCGGTTTTTGAAAAACTGGTAGTGCCGGTGGACGTTTGGTCGTCGTGGGACTGGGCGGCTTCGGACGGTTTGTATCTGACCATTCGAAACGACGTCGACTCGGTATTCATGGCCAGACATGTGTCCCGAGAGGGGACCGTTGAGATTCTTCCAACTACTTCGTATGCCTATCTGGACACGGTCAGATTTCGACATGACAGTATGATCCCTTTTGGCGCTGATTCGGTACTCTACAAGTTGTTCGATGTGCGAAGTGACACCAACATCGTTCTCTATTACACCGTGCTTTCCTTGAAAGATAGGTCTGACACGGTTGAGTTGAAACGTCTCGTGCTTCCCAATATGTCTACAGATAATGCCTATTTCCCCGCCCATGGCGGGATGATTGACGGACCCTACCTGCTTATTCCCGGCAGATACAACTCAGGTGCAGAGAATTCTGCTTACCTGATCCAGGTGGACCTGACCACTTCTACAGTCGCAGCCAACGGTCCGATAACCGGTGAGCTTGATGGACCCTATCTCCCTGATCTTCAAATGACGTCAGACGCCAATTCGATGTACTTCTTCTTTTCCTACTACTGCAACGCCTCGCGGTTGACCCTGGCCAAGTCTGACCCGTTGGTAGCATCTTCAGTCGAACCGATCTATTACACCTCAACGAACTATCGTACACCCACCATCTGTTTGGACTCTTCCGGTTTGCTTATGTGCGTCCAACGTCTGGATTCGTTGGGTGAGAGTTTTCAGGCTTATAGGTTCGTCGATCCGATGAACCTCCAGGCCAACACCGCGATCACCGTGTCGGGCGGCGAGGGTGTGGCATATCGTCCATGGCTGTATGATCTTGGAGAATTCAACGGTCTGGTCTGGTTGGACGTTATCCCTGATTTTGAAACAAGTCCGTACTTTGTTCAAAAGTTCACCGCTTTCAGCGGTGATGTGGCCGATCTGGATACCTACGTAAAGCTCGCCGATGTACCAAGGACTCTTTGGAACCGCCAGCGACATAAATCAGATATCTGGTTGCAGGACTCCTTCGCGATCCTGAATGCCCCCATAATGGTTGGGGGCAATGATTATGGAAGCGGCACATACAACTGGTTGCATCGGCTTGGTATCCCCAATTGGCAGGACCACTCGGTGCTGTATGGATATCCCTCAGGCGGAAGTCCCGCCCTTTGTGATTATGGCGACTCAGCAGTAATAGTAGCGTCTGATGTTTGGGTCACCGGCTATAACCACCACGGATTTCCCGATTCCTACGACGGCGACTACAAGGGCTATGTTGTAAAAGATGCTCAACCGGTGAAGGAGATGGGCCTCGATCCTGTCGGTTCGATAGACTGGTGTCCGCTTGATGTATTTCCCGCCGTGCTCGGTCAAGAGCAGGTGCTTAGCCTGAGTTGTGTTGATGAGCTTGTTACGTTCACTGAAGCGGGCGGGAGCTTCCAGCCGCTTTTCGATCTTGCACCTTACACTCATGGTGGCTACATCGACGCCGGAGGATTCGACCGAGGCAGCCTGAAACCGATTGAGACGAATGACTATTATGTAGTGGTGCTTCAAGGAGGACACCTTCAGCATGTAAAACTACTGGTCTTCGATAAGACCTTCAACTATGTAGACAGCGCTCGTGTGCATTTTGAGGGGATATTTAACGAACTTTCCGAAGTTGTCTATCTGCCTGACGACGATGCGTTGGTCTTCGCCTATTCAGCCTGGCTGCCCCATCCGTTCGGCGCGCACCGCGTAATCATTCAGTCGGCTCGATTTATGGGACCGACCTCTGTTGAAGACCAACCCGAGAGGGTACCCGAACACTTTTTGACGTGTTCCAATTATCCTAACCCGTTCAACGCATCGACTACAATCGAGTTCTCACTTAGTCATCAAGCATCCGTGGTCATTACTATTCGCAATATTCTGGGACAGAAAGTGGTTGATCTCGTGAACGGTGTCAGGCAAGCCGGATCACATCAGGTCAGTTGGGAAGGAATAGATTCAAAGGGACGACCTGTTTCCTCGGGCGTTTACTTCTATCAAATCAAGGCGGCCGGATACCTTCAGACCCACAAGATGATGTTACTTAAGTAGAGAAGCATCCAGGACGTATGCGGGCACGTTTCGAGAAGTATAGACACACCCATCCAACAGGATGATCCCGTTCACCCGGACTTCCGGGCTTTTCGTTTAAGTTTCCGATTGCGTGTGGTGTCGCGGCGACCCCGCCCGACACCCGTCGCCCACGACCCCGTGGCCGTCAGGCGAGTCGCCTGACAGCACCTGCAAAATGTTGGTATGTCGGGTCGGGTCACACCTTTCCGAAGTCGACCTGTTTGAAAAACTCAACCTGAGGTTCCTCGGCTACGCCGGCACGTTCCATCGCTGCCTTCAGTTCAGGCGAGCGCAAAAAGGTCTCAGCCTTCTCGGTACTCTCCCACTCGAAGAGCAAAACCAAATCGTTCGGGTCGGTGCTGGGGTGGAGGATGCGGTAGGATTTCTCGCCTGATGATTTGCGTGTTTCGGCGAAGGCATCGAACTCCGTCTTCCAACTTGTGTAGTCGTTCACTTTGTGGCGAATAATGATCGGTATCATCATGACTCCTTCGTTTATTCGTTAGCTTGCTTCTACTTTTCCAACCGGGCCCCACCCGACGCAAAGACTCAGGGCGGGGTACCACAGCGCTTCTGTTCTCATCAGAGAGTACGCACCAAAAACTGGAGTTGTTAGCTCTATATTGCCGTTGTGGCGCCAGGACCCTGCGAAACCCTACATATGACACAGCCTGTGCGCTCAGTGTGACAGAACAGGTGCATACAGCCACCGCGTGTTACGCCTGCTGTTTCTTATAGTGTTCAGCCGCGCGACGGGCCATTTCGTCCGGGGGGACGTCCTCGATATGAGTACCAATCCACCAGAGATTGCCGCAGGCATCTTTCACCCCGGCGTTGCGGTCACCATAGAACTGGTCGGCCGGTTCCATCACCGATGTGGCCCCGGCCTCAAGCGCCGCTTTGTAGGCTGCGTCGGTGTCCGGGAGGTAAAGGTAGATCGACGCGGGCATGGATGGGTGTTCCGGTTTGGTCTCGCCCATCATGATTATGGAGTCACCTATTCTCATCTCGGCGTGCGAGACAACCCCTTCGGGGGTCGAATGGACCTCTACTTCTTGTGCGTTGAACGCCTGTTTCAAAAAGTCGATACACTTGGTGGCGCCCTCGACCACGAGGTATGGAGTCACGGTGTGGTAACCGTCGGGAACATGTTTTACAGCCATTGTGAATTCTCCTTTGTTTAGAACAGAGAACACGCCGGGGACTGATTTGTTTCCGACCCCGTTCGGGGTACGACCTCCGTCATGGACTAATAATGTCTACGTTTTGTCCGACATCTTTCGTATTGTCATCATAATGGCAGCCTGCCGCTATCTGCAAACGCGGAGGCTACTCCGCGCGCAAAACTGAAAGGAGCACCCAACATGGGACAGACAAATCAATCGATAACCATTCAGGCCCCGGTCGCAAAAGTGTGGGAAGCAATCAGCGATTTCCATGATGCGAGCTGGGCGCCGAATGTGATCACCGAACTCAAGCCGGTCGGCGATAAGCCGGGCGACCAGGTCGGCTCCAAAAGAGTGCTCAACGGCGTCTTTCACGAGACACTCTTGACCTTGGACAACGATCAATACAGCTTCTCGTATGCGATCACCGACGGTCCGTCGCCGCTTTCCCAGGACGAAGTGGACAATTTCACCGGTTTCGTGAAACTCAGTCCGGACGGCAAAAACGGCGGGACGCAGGTCCAGTGGTCATCGTCCTGGCAGAAAAACGATGAGCCAGTTCACGAATTCTGTAACCCTATCTATGATGCCCTTCTTAACGACATGAAGAAGAGCCTGGAGTAATAGGTCGGGTCCTTTATGGACCTGACTTCCAGGTCGGGACCACAATCGGCCGTAGCGGACTGACCTACCGGCTCGACTTTCGGACCCCTTCAGAGGTATCCTGGAGATAACTGTTGCCCTGTGCGGAGTGATGCCATACCATAAAGAGGTTAACGCCACAAAGTCGAATGCGAATATAACCAGGCACCGGCGAACTGTTCGCCAAGGAGGGTAACACGATGCCGAAACGTAAATGGGAAACAAAAGCAAAGGCCGATCTTCCGGACATCCGTGACTGGATGTATTCACCCCCTCTCATCCAACTCGAAGAGTACATCGATCCTCCGAGGAATCTTCACATCCTTGACCAGGGGAGAGAAGGAGCATGCACCGGATTTGCCATGGCCGCCGCCATCAACCACCTTTACGCACAGGCCGGACAAGACACCACGGTCAGCGCCCGCATGTTGTACGAGATGGCCAAGGTTCACGACGAGTGGCCGGGCGAAGACTATGGCGGTTCCAGTCTGCGCGGCGCCATCCATGGCTGGAAATATATGGGTGTCTGTTCGGAAGAAGAGTGGCCCTACTTTGTAACGAAAAAGAGGAAGGGAAGCCTGACCATCCAAAAGGCCAAGGATGCGCGCAGCCACACTATTGGATCCTACTACCGCTTGAAGCCGGAAATAACCGACTATCACGCCGCTCTCAACGAGACCGGGGTGATCGCAGTATCGGCTAAGGTACACGCCGGTTGGAACGCTCCTAAGAATGGACGGATTAAGCTGACCAGTCCCGATGATGGTGGTCACGCCTTTGCCGTAGTCGGCTACAACGAAGAAGGTTTTTGGGTGCAGAATTCCTGGGCGCGGTCCTGGGGTGAAAACGGTCTGGCCCTGTGGACCTATGAAGACTGGGCGACCAACCTGATGGATGGCTGGGTATTTCGCCTGGCTCTACCGACGCCTCAGATTTTCGGTATGCGGCCGGGTTCCACCGTGGAGATCGAAGAGGGAACCGGCCGAGCCAAAAAACCGGCCGTCAGCCGTTCGGAGATTGCCGGCCACTTCATTCATATCGACGACGGTGCCTACAAAGAGACTGGGCGATACTGGAGCAATCGAGATGATGTCGAGCAGACGGCCGAGCTCGTGGCCAACGAAACCAAATACAAACATCTATTGGTCTACATGCACGGTGGATTGAATTCGCCGTCCGCATCGGCCCGCCGGATAGCCGCGATGAAGAATGTGTTCAAGTTGAACGGCATTTACCCCTTCCACATCATGTACGACACCGGTCTCGCCGAAGAGCTGAAGGATCTCATCCTGCGCAAGAAAAAAGCATCGGCGGAGCGCGTAGGCGCCATCAGTGACTTCTCCGACTGGCTCCTGGAAAAGATGCTTGGCATACCGGGTACACTTTTGTGGAATGAGATGAAACAGGATGCCCACGATGCATTTGACAAGAATAACGGCGCCGGTACCGATGCCCTGGAGCGATTCGTCTCGCATATTCGGCGTAGCGGCAGACGCATGAAAATTCATCTGGTGGGACATAGTACCGGCGCAGTGGTGATTGCCCATCTGCTTCGAACCATGAGGCAGCAGCAGATTCAGATCGCGTCCTGCTCACTCATGGCGCCGGCCTGTTCGGTCGATCTGTACAACGAAGCGTACTTGCCGGTGTTGCAGGGCAAGACGAAACTTAAACTCACCGATTTGACTATCTACAACCTGAATAAAAAACTGGAAGAAGATGATACCGTTACCCTCTACAAAAAGTCGTTACTGTATCTGGTATCCAACGCTTTCGAGTCAAAGAAAGAGCAACCGATTTTGGGCATGGAGAAATTCAATGACAAGGACCAGGTCAAACGAGTGAGATCTCTCCCTCAGTTTTTCTATTCCAACGGTAGCAGCGGCCGGCGCACCCGCAGCACCACGCACGGCGGGTTTGACAACGACGAGTTTACCATGAATCATATCCTCAGACGTGTGCTCGGAGAGGCACCGGCCCATCCTTTCACCGAGGACGGCTTGAAGTACTGAGAAAAGCAGCAGGTCAGGTCCTTCGTGGATATGACAGCCGGAGTTCCCCCAAGTAGGTCAGGACCCTTGTGGTCCTGACAAATGCGTCAGGTCCCTAAAGGACCTGACCTACCTCTCGCCCTTTGCACCAATCCCAATGCCTCACTGTGAGAAGGGCCAGAGGGCCGTTTATGGCGGATTTATCACCGTGCTATTCGTACTTTATCGCCTTTACCGGATTCGACCGGGCCGCTCGGATGGCCTGGAGACTTACCGCCAAGAGAGCTATCAACAACGCCGTGAGTCCGGAAGCGGCAAAGATGCGCCAGTCGACTGAGATGCGATAAGCAAACTCGGCCAGCCAGCCATCCATCACATAGTAAGCCACCGGTGCACCGACGACATTGGCCAGAACCACCAGCACCAGAAACTCCTGCGAAAGAAGTCTGATGATGCCGGCGACCGAAGCGCCCAGTACTTTGCGGATACCTATCTCCTTGGTGCGTTGCTCAGCCGTGTAGGACGATAAACCCAACAGTCCCAGGCAACCGATAAAGACAGCCAGCAAACAGAAGGTCAGGGCGATCTTGCCAAGCTGTTCTTCCATTTGATACTGGAGGTCGAAAGACTCATCGAGGAAGAAATAGTCAAAGGCCCGGCTTGGCGCCAACTCCTTGAATTTGTCCTCCAATCGACCAACAATCTCGCTGATGTCCCCCCCGGCTATCCGGGCCGAGAAAGTCTCTAAACCATCCTGTAGATTCCCGATGTACAACGGCACGATCTCGGCGCGCAGAGATTCGAAGTGGAAGTCTTTCACCACGCCGACAACGGTGCGATCTACAAAAGCGATTCCCGAATCGTTATGGACCCTCTGCTGGATAGTTTTGCCGATTGGATTCTCCCAGCCGAATCGACGGACGGCAGCTTCGTTGATAAGACAAGAGGAACCGCTGTCTGTGGTCAGGTCGGCGGAGAAATCTCGTCCGGCGGCCAACTCCATGCCGAGTGTGGATAAGAAATTGTGGTCGACGTTGATATTTGCCATCAACTCCTGCTCATCCTCGGCGTACCCTTCCGGGTGGAAGTTGGTCATGCTGTAGCCGTTGCCGGGGGTGCCTTGTGATGCTGCGATTGCGACGACGCCGGGAACTTTTGCGAATTCGGCTCTCAACGACTCCATCGAAACTTGTTCGGTGTCACTCGGGTTGGGGAAGATCACAACGTGCTCTTTGTTAAAACCGAGCGCCCTGTTTTTCATGTACTCCACCTGGCCGAAGATGGTGATGGTTCCGATTATCAGTATGACTGATATGGTAAACTGAGATACCACCAGGATGCGTCGGAATTTCGAGTTCGATGCACCTGCGGTCAGAGTGCCTTTCAGGACTTTGACCGGTCTGAACGATGACAGGAACAATGCCGGGTAGCTGCCGGCTACCAGTCCGACCAGGATGGCCAGCCCGACCAGTGCCGGAATCATCCATATCGGTTGGGTCATATCGAAAACAAGGTTGCGTTGGGCGAGTGAATTAAACAGAGGCAGTGCTATCGGCACCACAGCAATAGTGAGTACAACAGCAAGGAAGCTGTAAAGCAACGATTCTCCCAGAAACTGGCCGACCAGTCGGCTACGCGCTGCGCCGAACGCTTTGCGCATGCCTATCTCCCTGGCCCGCCCGGCTGAACGAGCGGTGGAAAGATTCACGAAGTTGATGCACGCAATCAGCAATATGAAAACGGCGATCGCGGAGAATAGATAGACGTAGGTTATGGCGCCGGTCTGGGCGGTGTCGCTGCCGAAATCTGAGTACAGATGGATCTCGGCCAGCGGCTGAAGGAGCAAGGTAAGGGTGGCGCCTACCTGTTTGAGTGTCTCGCCCAGGTTTTCATCGATGATCCCGGCTGCCTGGGCCTCGACTTGTCGAGGGTCGGCGCCGTCGGCCAGCAACAGGTAAGTAGGGTTGCCCATGGCGCCCCAATGTTCGTGGGGGCGACTATCTTGAGCGTAAAGGGTCTCAAATGAGATCAGAAAATCAAACTGGAGGTGCGAGTTGTCGGGCATGTCGGCCATGACACCGGTAACAGTATAATCGAACTGGTCGTCAAACCGAAGCACCAGACCAACCGGATTCTGGTCGCCGAAGTACTTGTGCGCGGTTTCCTCAGTCAGCACGACACTGTTGGCCGTCGATAGAACAGTTTTTTTGTCACCGATGCTTATGGGAAATGTAAACAGATCCAGCAGCGAATTGTCGGCGTAGAAAAAGTCCTCCTCGAAGAATTGCTTATCCTCAAAGGTCACAGAAGACCGGTTGCCGGGTCTGATTCTGGCTGCGTTGAGTACTTCGGGAACCTGTTCCACCAGGGCCGGGCCCCACGGTGCTCCCGCCGATGGAGTGCGTCGATCAGCGCCGCCGAGGGTCAGATGGTGGTAGATACGATAGATGTTTTGGCCGTTCTCGTTGAACTGATCGAAACTCAATTCCGCGTGAACCCACAACATGATCAACACACAGCAAGTCATACCGACAGCCAGCCCGGCAATATTGGTCAGGGAGTAGCCCTTGTGTTTTTTCATGCTGCGCAACGCTATTTTGAGATAGTTTCTATACATGGGCGCTCCTCACAATGTTTTCTGTCGCCACCTGTCCGTCGAACAAGTGAATAACACGACCGGCATAGTCACCGTAGGCAGGCGAGTGAGTCACCATGACCACGGTTGTGCCCTGTTCATTCAGCTCGGTGAGCAGACTCATCACTTCATCGCCATGGGAGGAGTCCAGATTACCGGTCGGTTCATCGGCCAAAATCAATTTGGGTTGGGCCACCACAGCCCGTGCCACCGCCACGCGTTGCTGTTGGCCGCCCGATAGCTGTTGCGGAAAGTGATTTCGGCGCGGCGTGATATTCATTTGGGCCAGCGTTTCCTCCACCCGCTCTTTGCGACTGGCGCTGGATTCGCCCAGATAGAGCAGAGGCAGCTCGATGTTCTCAAAAACGGTCAACTCATCGATCAGGTTGAAACTCTGAAAGACAAATCCGATATTTCGCTTGCGCAAGCCGGCCCGCTCTCGTTCGGAATGGTTGGCAACAGGTTGATCGAGAAAGTAATACTCACCACCTGAGGGATTGTCCAACATTCCGAGGATATTCAAAAGTGTCGACTTGCCGCAGCCCGATGGACCCATGATGGCCACAAACTCGCCGCTCTCGACACTGATGTTGACACTGTCCAGAGCGGTCGTCTCGACCTCCTCGGTGCGATAGCGTTTTACCAAATCGGCGGTTCTAATCATCTGTCTCTCCTTCGTCCACACTCAGGCAGTTGTCTTTGCATGAGTGCTATTGTTCGTAGTACGTAATTGACTGTTAGTGAAAACGGTGTTGAGGACCAGCGTTTCGTTTTCGACAGTGAATCTCCTTTGTCTTCATAGACGCATGTTTGTGGCCGAACACACACGGCTCCCGCCGCAGTTCGGTCCGATTCAATTGTCTCACGCCGCTGGAAAATGCAACCGGTCTGTCATGCCGCAAAATGGCCCGAAAGACCGAGTGTAAATACACGTATCTACATTTCGTAATGAGCACCCGGATGTTTCAAAAAAGATCAGATTACTTCTGTGGTGATTAGCAGATTGGCGGCGAAGGACTTGGCCAATATGTGATAGACTACGATCTTGCCGGCGCCTATATTGGGCGGATGATTGAACAACGAAAACTTATCGACTTGGTTTCGGTGGGACCGGCCACGCTGAGTGACTTTGACGATCTTGGAATCACGGAAGTTGAGCATCTGCTTGACAAGAATGCCCGCGAATTGTACGAGCAGATGCAAAAGATCAAGGGGCAAAGACTTGACCCCTGCTGCGAGGACGTTTTTCGGGCGGCTATTGAGCAAGCCAGAGACCCCAACTTGGCCCCTGAAAAACGGGTGTGGCATTATTGGTCCAAGGTGCGCAAGGGTGACATGTAACTTTTGATGTGAAGCTGGGATGCTCTGTCGAAACCTGCCTTCGGCAGTCCTTCGGATCAGGGGTTTCGACCTACGAAGGCTCACAGGCTGTTCATAAAGGAAACGACGGGTCCCTCCCTCCGCCATCAGCGGAACCAAAACCCGTCGCAACACAGGGTCAAGCCCTGTTTTTCGCGCTATGCGCGTAGCGCCAAAGACCCATTTATGGGTTACCTTTCGGCCAGGATGTCGCCATGCCGTCGAGCCATGTCGATGAGGTTTTTCAGTTCTGCAATCTGTTTGTCGTTGCCATCTATTTCGTCCAATACCGCACGGACCGACGACAAGCTGGAACCACGCGCCCAATACGACTCGCGCAGGATTTCGGAAAACTCCGCCGATGCCGCGGCCAGTTTGAAATCGTCCGAGGCGTTTTTGAACTGCTTGTGAAAAACATTGTACCGGATCGGCGTGCGAACTTCGGTCACTTCATCCATCTGCGGGTTTTTGTAACGAATGTACACACTGCCCAGGTCCACCGCTCGTCGGTGTGTTATGAGATTCACTTCGTATAGCGCCGTCACCTGGTGACCGGCCCCGATCTCGCCGCCGTCCTCGCGATTGTCGCGGAACTTGTGATCGGCCACATCGCGGTTCTCATAACCGAGCAACCGATAACTGCTCACCACCTCCGGATTGAAATCGACCTGGATCTTGACATCGCGCGCGATCACCTGAAGAGTGCCGGACAGTTTGTCGACAAACAGACGCCTCGCCTCGTCCATGTCATCGATGTAGGCATACTGACCGTTGCCGTTATCGGCCAACTTTTCCATGAGCACGTCGTTGTAGTTGCCCATGCCGAAACCAACCGTAGTCAGAGTGATGCCTTGGTCGGCGCAACGTTTGATCATCTTGACCAACTCATCGGGACCGGTCTGACCGACATTGGCCACACCGTCGGAGCAGAGAATAACCCGGTTGGTACGTTTTGGATCGAACATGCCATTGGCCATTTGATAGCCGAGACGAATACCTTGCTCGGCGTAGGTCGATCCGCCCGGGAAAAGCATTTGGATTTGGTTGATGATCTGTTTGCGATGGCGGACAATCGTCGGCTGCAAAACTGCATTGCCGGTTGAACCGTAGGTGACGATACCAACCCGATCACCCCACGTCAGTTGGTTAACCAGTAGTTCCAGCGAATGTTTCACCATTGACAGACGGTTTTCACGACCCATCGATCCCGAGACATCTATCACAAACACCAGGTTGGCCGGTTTGCGGCTTTCTTCGTCGAACTCACGCCCGCCAATGCCGATCCTGAGCATACGGCAATCGTCACCGAACCGCGAAGGGGCGCCCTCCATCTGAATGGAGAAAGCCTCGCCGGTTTTCGGCTGATGATAGTCGTACTCGAAACGGTTGACAAATTCCTCCACGCGCACGGCATCGCTCGGCGGGAGATGACCACGTTCCAAGTAGCTGCGGGTAAGGGTGTATGATGCATCGTCGACATCGATGGCGAAAGTGGAGAGAGGGTCGCTATCGGTGTTTACAAAAGAATTGGTGCCGTAGTTTTGAAAGAACATGGCGTCAAATGGCGGTCCATCGAGGTAGTCGGACTCGTCGTGGCCCGGAGGATAGTAACCGGTGCCGCAACGGGGCTGCGGGGTCGGTTGCTGCGGTCCGCGGGGCGTGCGGATAAGCTTCTGCGTTGTCGTTGACTGAGGTGTTACGGGGGCACACAAATTAAGTCCGACCTGGCTGCCTTGCTCGGCTTCAGCAACAGATTCCCTGCGGTCGGCCTGGCCGCCGGCTGGATCGCCGGTGGGATCACCTTTGGCTATGTTTGCAACCTCGCCGGACCGACTGCCGCGAATGAAAATCTCGCCGTCTTTGTTGGTAACGACGCCGGCAACCTGGGCAAGTAACTCATCAACAGATGTTACCGGTCGTGGTGTCGTGATCTTCTCTTTAATGATAGTCACTCGATCGGAAGTTTCAAGCTTGGAAATGAGGTCGTCCTCAGCCCTGACAGTGATCGTCTGGCCAATGGTGGTCAGTTTCTTTTCAAGCTTAGCAGATACTTCGATGGTCATATTGGGTTTTACTTCGATCTGGGTGACTTCCACAATGTTGAAATCCAGGTGAGCTACTTTCAGGGTATAAATCCCCGGCTGCAGCCGTCGAATGACATACTTGCCCTCAGGATCGGTCATAGCGCCGAAGTGGGTGCCGATGACCATAACCGAGGCGCCGATTATACCTTCGCCGGTTTCTTTGTCGGTGATGGTTCCTTTGATCTGGCCGGTTCCGACGGCATTGATAATGACTGTCGAGCCGACCATCAGGACGACCGCCAGCAGACACGGGAGCAGTTTGTTGCGGAGCATTTTCCACCTCCTTGACAGGGTGCGTTGGCGTTAGAACTGTCTTTCAGGAGGGGATACAGGTTAAAGACGGTTATCTTCCCGGAAATGTTTAGTTTGGGGTGGACGACGAGACTTTAGCAGTCCGATTTGGAGGGAGCTTTGGACACCCACAGTGACATCCAGATGCCCATAGCCACGGTGGCGGCAAACAGAGAGGCTGCGGCAATGAACAAGTATTTGTTCAGTACGACGTAATTCCACTCTTGAGAACAGACTGTGTAAAGGAACGCGAGAACTATAACTAGCGGTGTTGTCCAATAAAGGAAAGTCCAGATGGGAGCGGGCTTTGTCAGGTCCTCCGGTTTGCAGGTGAGCAGTTTCGCGCTGGCAAACACCGTAATACTCAGGCAAGTCAAAAAAACAACAAGGTAACCTGTGGATGGGAAATAATCGCGAGAATAGGCACCTGACAGGTAACTCAGAACCACAAAATTGCCCAGTATCAGAAACGGACTTGCAACCATCCAGCAATAACAACGCTTCAAGTCCGTGGTCTGAGTCCTCAAGGTGCCAGCCCCCTTCGGTAAGTCCCGAGATAACCTAATGGCGACATTGTGGAGTTCCTTAAACATTTGCCATGCGGAAACTGCACACATGGAAGCCGCGAATAGCATTACAGGGATAATCCATCCTACCAGAATTCTAATTGGTGAACTATCAAATGTCTCCGTCGAACAGTGTTGCTGATAGTCCAGAAAGACATTATCCAATATGTAAGCAATAATACCACAAGCAATCACCAAGTATGGGGCAAGAAGGAAGACAATTATACGTTGATGAAACCTAAGGTTACCTTGGACATTCTTTCCGAGAGGTCTCCACTCCAGGAAGAAGAACGCATTCGCTACGAGCGGGGCAAGTTTGGAACGGTCCGGGAAGAATTGTCTGCAAATCAGTATAGACTCACCTGCTTTGGAGAACGCACCCTTGAGCCAGATCACCATGAAGGCCAGGATTATCGACACTGGGCCAAACACATCCTCTATTTGCAGGCTGGCCCCTATAAGCGGTAGTTGATACTTTCGGCGTCCCACGCGCCGACCTCTTGTTTCCTCGTTCACCCGATATCGGTCACGTACTTCCTGTAATGCAAAGGCGATTCGGTGAGGCAGTCGGAGCGTTTCCAGTTTCTTAAGTGATGTAGCGTATCCGTTCAGAGAGTCCAGCTTGATATCCATTGAGTCAATGAGATTCAACTCTTCCACAAAACTACGAAGATACCACTCGCTTTGCCATGTAGCCAAAGCGTCAAGACGATTATCCAGAGCATACCCTATGGAGTCTTTGTCCACTAGCTTTTTAACAGTTATGCTGTCACGATCGAGGATTTCGCCGCAGTGGTTAAGGGCCAGACTTGTAAGAGCCTCACACAAAGGGTTTGGATTTGTTGCTCTGTCCCTCGACATGTCACCTTTGGCGATTGTAGCCAATTGCTGGGCAAAAATCTCCTGGGAAGCCGAGGGTCTCAGTGGTTGCCATCCAAAGACCTGCTCGAATATGAGGATGAACAGGAATCCACAGATTATGCTAATAGTGAACAGAATTGCACGTGCACCACGGACGTTTTCATAAACTGTCAGGAGTGCAGATCGTTGCGAGTGAGTTAGTTGCTCATCCATTCGGACACAAGACCTTTCATCGCAGCTACCCGTTGTTTTCTTGAAACCTGGTGCAGTAAGTATAGGTTGGCCCTACCCGAGTTGCAAGACATAATTCGATTCTCCGGATGATCCGGGACTGAAGAATCCCCAAGGGCGGCCTTATTGTGTTTGCTCTGGTGATGGCAGCCCAGTATCTACGCCCCCCCAAGCCGTTAAACATGAAACAGTTGTGGCTCGTCTATCGTAGTAACAACAGTATGGGCTGATCTGGGAGGTCGTCAGTGGGCGACCCACTTGAGCCTATAGAGACAGATACCTCACCTATACCGCCGCCGGACCTTAGATATTGACAAAAAGAGAGATATTTGTATATTGAAACGTACCTTCAAGTACTTACGAAGGCCGCAGACTGACAACAAGGAGGACCGGATGACATGAGAGGCTAACGCCTGGTCTCGCCGCCTAATAGTACCCTCACGTGATATATCGGAGATAACAGCAATTGTATAACTGGATAACTTGGAGAGTAAAAATGACAATCAATCGCACAGCGCTCTTGCTGGCTGTTCTAGCCGTGCTGGTCATGGTGGCCGGTGCCTCAGCCGGGCAGTTCGTGCCGCGGCCGGTTCAGGGCGAGAAAGCCACCGGGCTGCAGAAGCTGAACATCAGAGGGGATGTGGTCTTCGACGATCTGTCTTCCGAGATAGAACCCAACGGCGAAACATACACCAGCTTGCGCCAAGGCGGTGAAGATATCGCCACCGCCACACCGATCCCGGCCATGCCGTTTGCCGACACCGGTAAAACCGATGGTTACGCCAATGACTACGACGAAGCCTGCACCCAAACCTCAAGTTCACCGGATGTCGTATACTCCTATGTTCCGGTAATCAACGAGGTGATGGATATCAACCTCTGTGAGTCCAGCTACATGACCAAAATGTATATCTATCGGACCAACACAGACACGCTAGTGGCTTGTAACCAGTTCGATATCGCATGCACCAATCCCAGATCGGCCCTCTTTAACGTGCCGTTGTTAGCAGGTGCCACGCACTATATTGTCATTGACGGTTACAACGGTCAGTTCGGTGACTACATTGTCGCAGCCGAAGTTCGTCAGCCGGTAATCACCCAGGATGTTCACCCGGCCCTGGCCGACAACGGCTCGGGCGACCTGGTGCTGGCTTTCCGTGAAATGGCTGAAGATGGCGATCATGTTTACTGGCAGGGTTCAGCCGATGACGGCGCCTTTTGGAGCAGCGCGGTCTATTGGAGCGGGCTGCGTGATTTCCCGTCGGTAGACTATTATGGTGGCGACACCGCTTTCTTTGGAACGGAGATTACACTCGGTTCCGGAAACGTGCAACTGGTGGAAATCTCAAATGCCGCCGATCCGGCCACCGGCTACTCTCAGGTCTATTGGAACTGGGATTCGTATGGCTGGAACAACATGAAAGCTTCCGATATCGCCGCCCAGGATGGCGACCGCACCTGGAACTTCGGCATCATCTCCCATATCAACAGCACAACCTACACCTCGCCGCCCATCGTTGACGGACCGTTCGTGCATTACAAGACCGACACAAGTTTCGCGACGATCAGTTGGTACAACGACCTCGACGGCTGTAACGCGACCGCTTGTGATGTGGACGCTGTTACCTTGCGTACTTATTCGGTGTACGATCGTTTCGACCCGGTAGATACGACGTGGGGATTGTTTATTCGCATGGATTGGATGGCGGATTGGGACGACACTTTGATCTCGGGCGGTTTCTCCTATACCGTGGGTGAGATCGGCGAGCACGTTCAGAATCCGGCCGTGGCCGTCCACGACGGACATGTGCTGATCGCGACCGAATACTACACCACCACCGCCAAGGCGACATCCGACCGTGACATCATTCTCTGGAGTGCCGCCGACAGTGGAATCGGCAACCTGGTTACGTCGACAGTGGTCGCAACCGATGCCGATGAAACCTATCCGGAACTCGCTCATGTGACCGGTCAGACATATATGCTTACTTTTGTGCGCGACGATACACTGTTCAGCAAACTGACCGAAGATGCCGGCGCCAGCTGGGGTCTGGATTCGGCTATCGCCGGCCCGGGCGTCGGTGGGAAGTACCCGGCCGAATACTATGTAGTTAGCGCCCCTCGCTGTCAGGATCTGGCCGACGGCGGCAGAAAAGTGGTCTGGGAATACCAGACTTATCCCGATCCGGACAGCCAGATATTTATCAACTGGGCGGTTCTGGCCGCGCCGGCCGATGTCGACGATGACGGTGTCCCGGATGAGAGCGACAACTGTGTCGACACGCCGAACCCCGGTCAGGAAGACCTCGACGGTGACACTGTAGGCGATGCCTGTGACAATTGCCCGACCGATGAGAACCCCGGCCAGGAAGATGCCGACGATGACGGAGTCGGTGATCCCTGCGATCAGTGCCCCGGATTTGACGATCTGGCCGATGCTGATGCCGACAATGTACCGGATGGTTGTGACAACTGTCCCGGTGTGGACAACCCCGGTCAGGAAGATTACAACGCTGACGGTGTTGGCGACGCCTGCTGCTGTATCGGCGCCATGCGCGGCAACATCGATGACGGTATCGGTGACTTGATTGCCATTGACGATCTGGTTTACATGGTCGATTATATGTTCAACGACGGTCCCGCGCCGCTATGCTGGGATGAAGCTGAACTTGAAGCGCCGTTTGGTGACTTCGGTCTGGCTATTCCGGACCTGGTCTACCTGGTTGACTACATGTTCAACGACGGACCTGCGCCGGTCGCCTGCCCGACCTATTAAGTAGCGACCGACACGGTATTTACTGACGACATACAAGACAGCCACTCTGCAAAGAGTGGCTGTTTTTTTGGTGTGGGAGGCATCTTGGTCTGGATCACTTCCGACCGCTCGTTCGCTTGAATCTCTGTGGCCTTGACTTATAGGAGGGATAAGTTGTTGTGAAAATGTGTTGCATCGCACTATATTTCGTAGGCAAGAAAACAACCTCCGGGTGCTGGTTGGAAAAAGCGCCAGCGGCAAATAGAGCTACTCGTTTGACAACTGCATGTAAAAGGATATAAACCGAACCATGGCTTATCAATACGACATCTTTCTTAGCTATCGTCGGAATCCGGAGACGCTTCGCTGGATTCACCAACACCTACAGCCGCTACTCACCCTTCGCGTGAGTCTCGAACTCGGCAGGGACCCGGTTATCTTTATTGATGATCAAATCGAAGCCGGAACCGACTGGCCGCTTGAACTGGCCACCAAACTGGCCACATCGAGAGTCCTGATTCCTCTTTGGTCGAAGACCTACTTCAATAGTAAATGGTGCATGGAGGAGCTGTCAATCATGCTCGCAAGAGAAGAAGAAACTTCTCGCAGAAAGCCCGACAATCCGAGAGGGCTGGTGATACCGGGAATCATACACGACGGCGACGAGTTTCCAGCCGAGATCAGTCGAATCCAATACTTCGAGCTTCGAGAGTGTTTTAACGTCCGTATGGCCAAAGACAGTCCCAGAGCTGAGGAGTTGGATGAAATCTTAAACCAGCAAGCGCCAGCCATCGCCAAAGCAATAGAGGCTGCGCCCCAGTGGCAACCGCAATGGCCGAAGACAGCCGCGGCCGAGTTCTACCGGGTCTATTACAACGAGCAAAAACCAACCCAAACCGCTGTTCCGGGACTCGCCTAAGATGAGCAGTATTGTAACTTTCTACTCGTATAAGGGCGGAGTCGGTCGTAGCATGGCGCTGGCCAACATCGCCCTCTTACTCGCACGTCGTGGCCTCCGTGTGCTTGTGGTCGACTGGGACCTGGAAGCCCCCGGCTTGGAACGGTACTTTGCTTCAATGAAGATGGAGACCGGTGGGGCCGGCTTGCTGCCGCTGATTCTGGCTGCGGCCGATGGTGAAACGCCTGACTACCAAGACTACTTGTGGAAGGTGATAGATCATGAAAGTGACGTGGCTTTTGCCTTGCTCCAGAGTGGTCGCGAAGGTAATACTCAATATGCTAAAGAACTGAACAGGTTCAACTGGAGTGCATTCTTCGCCGAACAGGGGGGTGGGGATTTTATCGAGAACCTCAGGCACAAATGGAGAGAGCACTTTGACATAGTCCTGATCGACAGTCGAACAGGACTGACCGACGCGGGGGGGATTTGCACTATTCAGCTTCCCGATATCGTTGTCCCCATGTTTACGGCAAACTATCAAAGTCTGTATGGTGTCCGTGATGTAATCCGATTCGCCCAACGGGCCAGACAGGCCCTGGCTTATGATCGGATGCCCCTAACGATCTTTCCACTGCCTTCAAGGTTCAGCGTGCGATCAGAGTTTGAAGAATCTCAGGACTGGATTGATCGATTCGAAGAAGCGCTTTCTGAGTTCTATAGCGATTGGCTTCCCAGCTGGGCCAGTCCGCGCTCGGTCCTCGAACGGATAAAGATACCTCAAATCGACTATTTCGGATTCGGCGAGAAGCTTGCGGTGGTGGAGCACGGAATGAGCGATCCTGAGAGCATGGGGTTTGTGTACAATCGAGTCGCCGAGCTTCTGGCCGGTGACTTCTCCGATATTGAAAAGTGGCTGGGGGAAGAGGCCAGAGCCGAAGCAGAACGGGCAACCAGGCTTACCAAGTCTATTACCAGTCAGGTGTCCAGCGTTCCATCGGGCGAATATGAGTACGACATATTCGTCAGCTATGCTCAGGGTCCGATGCTTGCCGAGTGGATGCGTGATTTTGTGCGGCTACTGTCTCAGTGGGTTGAAGAAGCGACGGGGAAGCCGCTGAAAGTGTTTTTCGACGTTGGGGAGATCCAAATAGGGGACTCCTTACCGGCTCGCCTTGGTACCGCCCTTGCCAGGTCGAAACTTCTGCTTGTCGTAGCTTCAGCGCGATACTTTCACAGCCAATGGGCAATGCGTGAGTGGCTTACCTTTGTCCAACGTACCAAAATCACCGGCGCTAACCTGATAATACCCATAGTTCTCAGCGGTAGAAAAGTGCTACCGCCTGAGTTCACGAACTTCCAGTATACGGATATGTCCGATTACGCCTACTCAACTAAAGCCTTTCGAGAGACCAAGAAATACTTCGAGTTTCAGACCAAAGTTCGAGACCTGGCGCAAGATGTTGTGCAGATGCTTGAAAAAGTTCCCCCGTTCGACCTGGCCTGGACCATCGCCTCGGACGATGATGTTGACAAGCTTACATCACCAAAGTTCGATGGCCCCACCTTTCTTGATTCCTAACGAGGCGCTTCACTTGATCGCTTCTTGCCGGCAAGTCCGTTTGGATTACTCTTTGACCTGAAGATAGACGAACCGGGTCGTGTCGATCTTACCGTCGTGTTCCGTGGTCAAGGTCACCAGCAGAGTGTCGGTCGTCTTGCGATGAAAGGAGATACCTTCAAAGATGGCCTTGTTGTTTTGCATCTTCACGAATGGAAACGTCACCATATCATCTTTCGTTTCCCAACCGGTCAGATCGGCATTAAAGTGTTTGAGTTTGAGGGCGATGCCTGCTGAGTCTTCGGCGATAATCATCAACTCGTAAAAGACGATCCGGTCCTGCTGGATGAGTTTGAACATCCCCATCATGCTGTTGCCCGAAGGTGCGTTCCATACTTCCTCGCAGATGCCACCAAACGCTTCCCCCCGCCACTGGCCGGCGATGAACGCGAGGTCATCTACTTTAGTTGGGTCGTCGTTGGCTGAACGAATCGAGCCGGTGGGGACCAGTGTCCCAACGATCAAACAGACAAGGCAGAGTGACCCTAAGATCGGCCCGACGTATCTTTTGTTATGCATCATGTTCGGGTTCTCCTGTTTACGAAGTTTAGACGCTCCACATGTGGTCGGAGCTTTAGCCGATTCATTACAGGAAGATACTCTTTTTGTGATTTCAATCCAATGCAGAAGAAAGACATTTGCATGTGCTGTCGGCCGACTGGCCAAGTCGTTGCGGCGGGTCTTGCGAATTTGTGTAAGCGAATCTGTGTGACCCGCCGCACTTGTTCGGAGTAGAGCAGGATCGCCCAACACCACCGTGGCCGAAAATATCTGTTGACAAACCCATCTCGATTGTGTAACGTGGCTCAGGGAAAGAGGTGTCGGACAACAAACAATCATGGGCAACTGACACCTGTTGGTTTTCTGTCTCACGCACGGGTGGGATAGTCTCTTTCCTCTGAGGAATACCAACTGATCTGACCGACAACACAGAGCGCACAGGCTTGCATTTAACGGAGTCATGAGCAATGAAAATCATTGCTTCATGTAGGCGGATAGGTATGCCATGAATCCAATTCATGTCGGGAGCCGGAGGTGCGTATGAGCGACAAATCCACACGAACAAAAAAGAAATTCGCCATTCTCGTAGGATTGGGGATCATTGCCGCAGCCTTTGTCGGCTTGGTCGCAGGGAATGAGTATGTCGGATGGCGACTTGGGTCCGCGGCGGTGAAAGGGTCGGGTCCCGGTAATCCTCACGAAGTAGGTCTGCTGAAAGCGGGAGAGATGTTCCCGGATGTGGAGCTATTCGACCTGGAGGGTAACCGGGTCAGCACCCATCAATTCATTGGGAAGAAGAGTACGGTTGTGATGTTCATGATAGTTGACTGCGCGCCATGCACGCAAGCTATCGATCAATGGAAAACGTACACCGACACACTCTCGGCGGATTTGCAGCTGGTGGGTATCTGTGTGGCTGAAGTGAAACAGGCACGCGCCTACAGCGAAGAGTCGGATATCCCGTTCGCGCTCTATTGCGACACCGATCTCAGCTTCCATTCCAACTATGAGATCAGCCGATTCCCGAGCCTGGTCGGCCTGAGCGCAAACGGCGTCATCGAATTCATGCAGCATGGGTTCCACGAGGGATTTGATCCATTCGAAGTAGTTACTGCAATCAACCCCGGGGAAGAGTCATAGAAGGATCAGGCAGAAGCCTACTTCTGTGAAACCAGCAACCGCTTGACTGTTGAAAGGAGGTGAGTAACATGCGGAAAGTCACGACCATACTGTTGTGTAGTGTTCTTCTGGCGGCTTTTGCCGTCGGATTCATAGCGCCACAAACGCAGGCTATAGAAATACACTACGCTTGCAGATCAACCTACCTGTTCGCCGGGCTTTCTTACACGTGCTGTTTAGTTTCGGATACTGACTGCCAGTGTTCGTATGAGAGCTGCTACATCACTTCAGCCTATTGATCGAGGTAGGAGTAACTGTTTGTCGCTGGAGTAAGTCGACGTGCTCCAGCGACCGCATTGAAGAGCCCGCATCGACGGTCCGAAAAGTATTTTGTGCGAAGATTCTATCATTGAGATTCGAGGATATATAATGCGAGAGAGCTTTTATGGATAGATCGGTTACTGTCAACACAGATTACCGCCCCGTCACAGACCGTACCCTTTCCTTCCGGGGGTTGGCGGAGGTGTTCTACAGTCCGACGGCGTTCTTCGAAAAGTCAAAAGAACGCCCGAGCCTCCTTGCGCCGTTCATAGCGTTCGCTGTTCTCCTCATCACCTTTTCGCTGGTTACGATTGACATCAGTTTTGAGACGCTGATGGAAAGAACGCAGGAGCAGACGCAGGGTCGAATGGAGTTTACGCCGGAAGAAGCGCGTTCCATGAAACGCCAGGTTCTGGTCAATGACAACGTGGTTTTGTTCCTGGTCCCGCTGATTGCGGCAGGCTTGTGCATGCTCTGGGGAAACCTTGTCTACCCCGGCGCGGCCCGATTCAAACAAGTGCTTTCGGTTATGCTCTACGGCGAGGTAATCTATGCAGTCGGCAAGATTGTTCTGGCGCCGTTGATGCTCATTAAGCAAACCACGTCGGTGTCATTATCACTCGCCGTGTTGGCGCCGTACCTTGGCGAGAGCCGCCTTCTTCCCCTTGCCCTGTCCCGGATTGACCTGTTCCTCATCTGGGAGATTGTTGCTATCGGCATCGGCCTGTCGATCATCTACGACGTATCGCGCAATCGCGGCTATCTTTATTCGGTCCTATCGATGGGATTGCTTTCGGTTTGTTCTGTGCTCTTCAGGGCTGTGCTAATGATGCAGTAGAGAGACGATGCGGACGGTAGGGCGTCCGCCGCGGCGGATTAGCGGTTCCGCCAATGAAAGACGGCAGAACCAGAGGCAGGGTCACCCAACACCACCCAAAACAAACATGGGACGGGTCACGACGACCCGCCCCACGATGAAGCTCATGTTCGAAAACTATTACTTCAGGAGCATCATCTTTTTGGTCTGAACGAAGTCTTCGGCACGTATGCGATAGAAGTACACGCCGCTGGCTGCTCCGTTGGCATGCCATTCCTGAAAGTGGTGGCCGGCTTCGAGCCGCTCGTTCAACAATGTCGTCACCCGCTGTCCCAGGACATTGTAGATATTCAGCGATACGTGACAAGCACGGGGAAGAGCGAAGCCGATCTCCGTTGTCGGATTGAACGGATTGGGGTAGTTCTGGTGCAGGACGAAGTGGCTCGGCAGACTTGGACCGTTCGCTGAAGCAAGGACGGTCGGCAGCACTTTCCGGATGCTCTTGTCGACCGCCAACGCCTCGGTCACGGTGTAGCGTCCTTTGAGACTCGCTATCTCACAGCTACCGGCTTCAAGGGTCATAGGTCCGTCGAGATCAAGGATACCTATCTTCACGACGCGCCCGTCACTTCCCGACACCATGTCGATTTGATCACCGCCTAACTTGCGCACGACACCATCACCGTCTCCGACCAGCTCCAGTTGCAATCCACGGATAGCGATATCTGCATCCAGGCTGATAGTCGTGTAGCCATCCGCATAGTCGAACAACAGGGTGACGCCGGGGTCGGCCTCCGATGGGGCACAGAGTGATCCGCTCTTGCCGCATCCGGCCGGATCGGGGCCGCCGCTGAACATGTAGTCGACCAAAAAGACGAGATCGGCGATGTCATGCTGCCCGTCGCCGTTAATGTCGGCCTCTTCCATGCAATGCGGGGCGGGACCACCGGTGAACATGTAGTCGACCAGGTAGACCAAATCTGAGATGTCAATCAGATCACCCGGATCGTAGTCGATGTTTCCCCGAAGCGGTGGCATGCAGCAAGACACCGACACCGAAACCTTGGCCACAAAGGCATCACTGCCACCTCCGTTGTGAGTCAGGTCAGGGCCGATCTCAACCGGGAAGGATGCTTCGTCTGAGTTAATCGATCCTGCGATGTAAGCATTCCCGATCTGGTCGACCGCGACGCCATTACCCTGCTCGTCGGCTGCACCTCCGATATAGCCACAGTAATCCAAGGCCGTGCCGGCGGCGTTCACTTTGGCCACGTAGCCATCGGATGCGCCATTGAAGGTAAGATCGGGTCCCTGGATCACCGGGAACGATGCCTGGGTAGACCATGTCTTGCCCGTTACATAGGCATTGCCGGTGGCGTCGATGGCGACACCGTAGCCGCTCTCGAAATCCTCGCCACCGATGTACCCGCAATAGGTCAATCCGGTTCCGTTGACCATCACTTTGGCGATGAAAGCATCGTTGCTGCCGTTTTGTGTCAGGTCGGGACCGACTTCCACCGGGAAGGACACCTCGGTTGAGAATGCATCACCGGCCACATAGGCGGCTCCCTGTAGATCGACAGTGATTCCGTGTCCATAGTCCTGGTTGGAGCCACCGATAAACCCGCTGTAAACGAACCCCGTTCCCATGTAATCGACTTTGGTCACAAATGCGTCGTTGGTGCCGTTGTGCGTGAGGTCAGGGCCGATATGAGTGGGGAATGTAGACTCTGTTGAATTGGTGTATCCGGTAACGTATGGATACTGACCGTCATCCACGGCTATGCCATATCCGTAATCGTCGCCGGACCCTCCGACATAGCCACAGAAGATCAAGCCGCTGCCGTCGGCGGCTACCTTCGTTACGAAAGCGTCGTACTCGCCACCGTTATAGGTGAGGTCCGGTCCGACCGCGAGTTGCGACCAATAGTTCTGATCAGAGTTGGTGAATCCGGAGATGTAGGCGCATCCTTCGACATCAACGGCGATAGCCCTCCCCTCGTCGTACCCGACCTCGCCCAGTCCCTCACCCCAGCCACCGATATATCCGCAGTACACCAGACTGGTGCCGGATGCATTCAACTTGGCGGCAAAGGCATCGCGTGTTCCGGACAGACCGTAGTCCGGACCCACGATAGTCGGAAAACCATACTGAGATTCGGTGTAACCGGTGACGTAGGCACAGCCTTCGGCATCGACGGCGATTCCGCAGCCGGCATCGCTCCATTCACCTCCAATGTAACCGCAGTAGATCAACGAGTCTCCCTCGGGGCTGACCTTGGCCACAAAGACATCACCGTAATAGTTGTAGGTCGGATCGGGACCGACCTTCACCGGGAAACCCTGCGATGAGGATGAGAGGGTTCCGCCTGTGATATACGCGCATCCCTCGGCGTCCACAGCCACGGCATGACCGAGGTCGCCGGATGATCCGCCGACGTAACCGCAGTAAGCCAGATCGCCACCATCGGGCTGCGTCTGCGATCCGGTGATCTGGAAACAGTGCGGTCCGTCCCAACTGGGGAAGATAAAAGTCCCACTCTGAACGGCCCACACCCAGTTCCCACCCGGATTGTAGAAGGAGGAATCCACGCACAAATGTTTGCCGCTGTCGGCGTCCGATACTTTTGTCTGGATCCACCAAACCTGATTATCGAAAGGTGCCGTCATGCCCTGCAGGATAGCAGCGGCATTGAAACCTACCGTGTCGGCGCCCGATCCGTTGGCGCTATTGTAGTTGATGAAGGGTCCGAGGTCGAATATGCCTGACCATCCCAGGTTAATGGTGTCGCCGACAATCGGCTGCCAGGTAGCGCCGTCCGGCGAGTAGACTCTGAAGCCATTATTGATACCGTTTAGGTTGCTGCCGGGGTTGTATGTAAGCCGCATGACGAACTTGAGGTCTTCGCCTGCAACAAGATCACCGTCGTAAGAGCCAATAACGGTATCGAGCGAGATCGCACTGTCCACAAGTGGAGTCATCTTCGGCACATGAACACGGTAGCCATATCCGTTCGATTCGCTGCTGTGATTGCCTGCGGAGTCGATCAACTGAGCGTAAGGATCAATGCTGCCGTCGATGGTGGTGGTCCAGTCTCCCCAGACAGCTTCATTGTCGTTGTCGAACTGGAAGCGGAACTTGCTGAAGATGGCATTGTCACACGGCGGGTTGTACCACGACACCCACCACGCCGAACCTACTTTGTGCAAGGCATGTTGCCATCCGTTCGGTTGCACCCAATTGCTGTAGTTTGATTCGATGCTGTCGTACACTCTCACGTGAAAGTCACAGCGCCCAAACTCACCCGGTGTTACGTCATAGAAATAGGTGGATGGATGCGTCGAGTCGGGACCACTCTGTGGTTCACAAGTGACCGTATCGCGCACCGGAGGACGCGGATATACAACTACCGCCGCTTCCACTTCGGTAACCTTGGCGGTGGGATAGACCCATGGCGGCAGATCGTCGCACCAGATGGTCACCTGCCGGCTTTTCGCCTGCGGATTGGGATTGGTCCCTGGGCCGTATTTGTCAATCGATGTGCCTTTGGTTATGTAATAGTAATCCGGCATCTCCCAGAGACCACCGGGACTGATACCAAGGGTGGACACGTCGTAAACGTCGTGCGACACACTGATGCCGTCGTTGTGTCCGGTCGGATGATTGTGATTGGGTCCAAGAACGCGACTGGGCGGAAAAATCAGGGAGGTCTCGGCGGCGTCTTTGTCGGGATCGGATAATCCGGCCATGTAACCGATCTCGTCGACCCCGGCCATGGTGGTGAAATGACCGCCGATACGTTCCCAGTGTATTTCAAAACAGCCTTGCTGCGGCATATCCGGAATGATCTGTTGCACCTCCCAGAACCCGAGCAGCAGAATCACATCATGACAGTCCATCAACTCATCACGACAGAACTCGTAGGTCGGCATGTAGTAGGTGCTTTCGGCCAGTTCACCGTGACAGTTTTGCAGGTATAGCCACTTTCGTATACCGCTTTGCATACTGTCGACATGAGTGCCCGACGATGGAGCGACATTGGTGCTCATCAGTTCGGCCAGTTGCTCCACAAAGTCCGGTGCCGTCACACCGGCCGGTACCAGGTTCCATTCCGGGTGTAGAAGATGGAACCACCAAAGGCAGTCCGCCGCGGCTGTAGGTCCGCAGAAATTCTGCCAACCGCTCTGGTTCTGGTCAAAGTCCGGCATGTAGATACCGTTAGGTTCCTTCCACCAGATTTCCTGCTGCCCGTGGACAATATCAAAACAGACCTCCGGGGCGTCCGGATCGTTCTCGCTCGAATTAGGATGACCCTGAAAGTCCGGAGCATAGCTGCCGGCATCATCGTTGAACGACCAAGGGACGCTCGGCTGCATGAAGATGTTGTCAACACAGAAACCGTTGACCAGTTCATCCTGTCCGGGATCTATATAAACGGCCATCGTATAACAGAGAGCCTGCGGCATGTGAACAGGCAGCCCGGAGCCCGGCACAAACACTACACCCCCGATTCCGATGGAGTCCGATGACAGGTTATCGATCGAAACAACCTCCAAAAGTCCTGAATCCCACGCGCCGACAGCGTCCCCCTTTTCCTGGACATATTTCGAAGCACCGCCGTGGTTGGGATCAAATTGATAGGTACGTCCGATTGAAAATTCGAGGCCGAGGCTCATCGCGGTAAGTACAGCGTCGTTCATAATCCAGAATTCGACGATATTGGTGTCGCCGATGTAGGCAACGTCGTCGCCTCCGTTCAAACGAACTTCCACATCACCGAGTCCGGATTTTGCGTAATTGCCGCCGGACGCCGCCGACCGATCAGATGCGCCGCGCCGATTCATCCGTATCTCAGGGTCGATGATCAGAGGCTGCGTCGGATCATAACGGCCGAGGCTGAAACCGTACTCAAAACCGTTTTCGGTAGAATTCCGAATAGGATTGTAACAGGACGGCACTTCCACCAACTGGCCTTCAATCTGTTGATAGGCGAACGGGGTACCATCGACAATGCTGCCGAGCGGTGTGCTTACAACCAGTTGTCCTGCTTTATCAATCGTCACGCCGGTGGCTCCACGGTAGACCAGCCTGATCAGGTTGGGATCAGCCCCAGGTTTCACCACGAAGTCGTATTTCAGCCGGTTGGTCAATCCCGTATAAACGAGGTCGATACCCGGCCACAGATCACGGTGAATCAGTTTCCGAAAACTTGTAAGATCGATCATCCAATCTTCCGGCTGCCCCTTGAAGTAGCTGATGTTCGCCCCTGTTGGCTCCTGCCCTGTCGGGCGACTCGGCTCGGCACCGACATAGTCTTGTTTCACCACCCACCTTTGGTTGTACCCGGCTTGTTCTTTGGCGGCCGTCAGAGCAAAGGTAACACCATAGGGCGTAAAGTAGGCCGTCTTGTCGGTTCCTTCCAGGCAATAGCTGACATCCTGGTGCAGTTGACCTCGGTTCTCAACAAAACAGAGCGGTGCGTTACCGAACAAGCCGCCGATGGTGATTCCCCCTACCACTGGGTCTGCTGAAAAGGGTCTCATTCGCGGCTGGTGTTGGACGACCCCGCCCGAGACAGGCAAGCCCCTTCCTTGTGCTTCGTGCGCCGGTGTCTCCTCCGGATGAGGCGCCTGGAAGGCAGCGGCTATGCCGACAACGGCAACCGCGGCTAACACGATGGTGAAAATGTACGAGTGTCTCATGTCTTATCTCCCGTTTTTGATTGTGGTTCTCACTCTCGCCTGTTCATCTGATAGGTTCTTTTGATCAAGTGCCGATGTCTTGCAACAAACCCACGCTTTTGTTGGATTAACCGACGGTATGGGGGACTGTTGAACCCCATGCAATTCTCGTCATTGCGAGACCACGCGCTTCGCGTGGACGCGGCAATCTCATCACTCCGACATGCCGGACTTGATCCGGCATCCGTCTTCTCTTGTAGGTCAGTTCTCTCTTCTCTTGGAGACCTGACACGGTCAAGCCGTGTTCCTCCGAACTCGGCGGGTCCACGACGCGGCGCGCAGGCGAAGACGGACCCAGCCTACTAAGAACCGCGACGTGCATGTTACCGTTGGTCTTGTCTCCCGTCATTGGAGGTGTATGTGACCCGGCGCCGGGCTCCACCGAACCGGACTGCCCCTTGACAATCATCGCCAGGTGTCGCTAATTGAGATAGATACATCCAGTATTGACGGAGAGAAGTGAATCGATATCTGACTAAGGCCCTATCCGGTGATCGCAAGGCCGAGGAACAGTTATTTCGAATTCTGCGTGCGAGATTTTTGACCGTGGCCAAAAGAAGAGTTCGAGAGCCCGATGAGACCGAGGACGTTGTCCAGCGGGCCTGCGCAACGGTACTGGAGAAATACAAAAGCGCCGAATTCCATCAGGGTTTTGAGGCGTGGGTCTATACGGTGCTGCGAATGAAGATAGGCAACTACCTTCAGTCCAAGAAAACCAGAGCTGAAAGACAGGTCGACGATCCGAACAATGAACGCATGGCGACCAAGGCAAGCGTTCAGCCCGACTGGAATCTGGAGTCGGCATTGGTGGAGTGTTTGAAGAAGATGGTTATGATTCGCCGACAATACGCCCGCGCCCTGAGTTTAACTTACCAGGGATACGGTGCAGGCGAGATTTGTAGTCGTTTGAAAGTGTCGCGCAATAATATGTACTCGATTCTCAACCGAGGACGTTCCATGCTGAGCGAATGCCTCGAAACCGGCAAGGTGTGAGCTATGTCAACGTGTACCGACCATAACAAAGGAGCCCTCCTGCACGCATTTGAACTGGGCTTACTGGACGATACGGAACGTGAGCGGTTCGAGATGCATTTGCTTGAGTGCGAACACTGCCACACCCTGGTGGACAGCTTTGAATCGGAGGCTGCTATCCTCAGTAACAGCAATCGGGTGAAGGCAGCAGTGGATCAGTCCCTGTCCACAGGTGAGACCGGGGAGTCGTTATGGCAGATAATTTGGAGACATCTCTGGCCGAGTACGCCGTTTATGCTGAGACCGCTGGTGGCTTACCTGCTGGTGCTGGTCTTGCTGATCCCGGCCTATCGGGGATTTAGAAGCACCGATCAGGCATCCGTCAGTGAGTATGGACAGTCTCTCCACCTCAGCCCGATTCGTTCAGTTATGACAAGCCTGAGCAAGCAGAACGGCAGACATGCTCTTTTAACCTTCGAGTTCGACAGTTACCGCCTTGGCATAGACTACCGGGTTGTGATTGAATCGGAGGACGGCTTGATAGTCTATGCCAACCCGGAATTCGACAACTTTGACCAGCGAGAGGTAGCCAGCCTGGATCTGGATCTTACCCGTTTGGAACCAGGGCGATACCGACTGAGTATCTTCGAGGCGCAAACTGAAAGGGCGGAAGCCAAGCAGGTATACTTGTTCAAAATAACAGAGTAGTCTGTTTCCATGCAGGCTCCACCCGGGCCGCTGCGCCCCGCCGTCTGCGGCCCCGGAACGCTGAACGCGAAAGGTAGGCTATCATAGTGACCGTAAAGCCTCTGGTTGTTGGACTTGTCATCACCATAGGTTTAGGAGCTTCTGGTGGTTCTGCCCAGAGTTTTAGCGAATTGCTCACCATCGCCGACTCGCTGTCCAAGGCGCAACAACAGGACTCAGCAACGGTCATCGCAAGACTTGCTCTGGACATGGCCGAGAGTGAACTCGGCCCGGAGGACACGGCTGTCGCCACGGTTCTGCACCGGCTCGGCGTGTACCGCTACTACCTTGCCGATTACGAACAAACCGCAACATTGTGGGAACGAGCTCTGGCCATCAGGGAGAAAGTACTCGATCCGGCCCATCTGGACATCGCCAAAACGCTGAACAACCTGACCGCGCTGTACAAACATCAGGGCAGGTATGATGAGGCCGAAGTGGTCGGTACGCGTGCCCTCGCCGTATATGAGGAATCCTTCGGCTGGGACCACAAGCAGGTAACCGGTCCCTTGAACAACCTGGCCTCTCTGTATGTTGCCCAGGGCGAATACAGCTTGGCCGAGCCTCTCTACAAACGTGCTCTGGCTATCGGCGAAACTGCCCTGGGGTCGGATCACCCCAACGTCGCGCGCTATGCGCAAAACCTGGCCAATCTCTATGTGCGGCAGGGTAGGTACACAGAGGCAGAACCGTTGTATCAACTGGCCCTGACCATAAGAGAGAAGAAGCTGGGTCCGAACCACCCACGCCTGGCCACCACCTTGAACAACCTGGCCGTGCTGCACCAGAAACAGGGCAAGTACTCAGAGGCTGAAGCACTCTGCCAGCACGCACTGGAAATCACAAGGGAAGCTCTTGGGCCGAATCATCCCGACGTGGCCATTCGGCTGAACGACCTGGCCGTACTCCACAAGATTCAGGGCAGGTACACAGAAGCCGAAGCACTCTACCGGCAATCGTTGAATATCCGCGAGACCTCTCTGGGTTCCGATCATCCGCATGTGGCTACCAGTCTGAGCAATCTTGCCGTTGTCTACAAACTCCAGGGCAGGTACACGGAATCCGAGACTCTTCACAAACGGTCCCTGGCCATCAGAGAATCAGTGCTTGATTCGGAGCATCCGGACGTGGCGACCAGTCTGGGCAACCTTGGGGGACTCTATCTCGAGTTGGGGAAATACACGGAAGCTGAATCGCTGTACCGACGAGCACTGGCAATCAGAGAAAAAGCACTCGGCCCGGACCACCCTGAGTTCGCCTCAAATCTAAACAGCCTGGCTCTCATCTGCGCCGACCTTGGACGACTGGCCGACGCCGAGATTCTCTATCGAAGGTCACTGGCCATCAGTGAAAGAACGCTGGGCGTCGACCATCCCGACAACGCCAACATGTTGAACAATCTGGCCCTTGTCTATGCGACCCAGGGAAAATTGAGTAAGGCCAAAAAAGCCCACCAACGATCGTTGGCCATTAGAGAAAAATCGCACGGCTGGGACCACCCGATCCTGGCCACGACCCTAAACAACCTTGGCAATATCTTCCTGATAGAAGGCGACTATACCCAAGCTGAGAGGCTGTGCCTAAGGTCCCTGCGTCTCAAAGAAACGAGCCTGGGTGGTCATCACCAGTCACTTGCCACAAGCTTGAACAACCTGGGGAATATCTGCCGAGCACGAGCCGACCATGCCGGAGCGGTGTCATACTACCTCAGGTCACAGACGGTACTGGAGAACGCTCTTGGCCCGGATCATCCCCAGTTGGGATTGAGCCTCAAGAACCTGGGCGTTGCATACGCCGCGCAGGGGATGTTCACTCAAGCCGAGTCGTGCTATACGCGATCGCTGGCCGTTAGGGAACAGGCCTTGGGTCCCAACCACCCTCAGGTGGCGAATGTTTTGGATAACCTGAGCCGGTTGTATCACCTTCGCGGTCAGCCCGAGCAGGCTTGTCGCTTGGCCGAGCGTGCTTGTATTATCAACCGAAACAGCTTCATCGACAACGCCGTGGTGCTTACCGAGCAGGATGCACTTGGCTATTCGCAATCGATGCGCAGGTCGGTTGACAACTTCTTCACTTGTTATTCCAAGCATGAGGCCGCCGACAGATCCGAAGCCAGGAAGGCGGCCGACATTGCAATGACCACCAAGGGACTGGTGACCGACGAAATGTTCGGTCGACAACGAACCCTGGTGTCGGAGTCCGATTCATTGATCCTTATTCTGGCCGAGTCCTTACGACGGGCCAAGTATCGACTTTCTCGTTTGTACGTCAGTGGACCCGGCGACGATGTCGGAGAATATCGAACAGTAGTCGACACGCTCCGGACAACCATTGCCGGACTGGAAGAGGACCTATCCCGCAGCAGCATCAGCTACCGAAGGCGCCTGGACCGGGTCAACGTTGATACCGAGCGGATCCGAACCAATCTCCCCGGGAACTCTGTTTTGGTCGAGTATGTGAAGTACGATCAGGCTCAACCAGGCCGGGACAGTTCCATATCCCACTACCTGGCCGTCGTCGTTTCCGGAGAGGCCGAACCGGTTGTGAAAGCTCTTGGTCGGGCATCGACCATCGACTCTCTGGTGGAAGCCTATCGCCGACACATCTCTCGGACGGCTGCTTACCGCAAACTGCTACCGGAAGATCGTGAAAGCTACTTGACCATCGCCAGACAACTTTACCTCAGCGTGTGGCAACCAGTCCAATCGGAGGTTGCTGATCAACAGTTGATGATAATTGCCCCCGATGGCGCTTTGAACATGATATCTTTTGCCGGATTGGTTGACGATACCGACCGCTACCTGGTGGAAGGACACGCTATCCACTACTTGTCGTGCGGACGTGATCTGATCCGTTTGGATCATGAATCGCCATCCGGCAGCGGTCTGTTCGCAATGGCCGACCCCGACTTCGATGCCTCGGTCGCCCAACGAACTGTGAGTCCGGAGACCCAAAAACAACAGCCGACCGAGCCGGTACCAGGCCACAATTGGAACCTGCGATCCGGTAACGGAAAGTTCAGGGATGTCCTGCTGGCACCACTGCCGGCGACGCGAACCGAAATCGAACAAGTCGTTTCCGTATGGCGAGATTTTACGGAAGAGCCCTTCGAGACATTCCTCGGTCCCGAGGCCAGTGAGCGACGATTCAAGGCTGGGGCGCCGGGCCACAGGGTGATTCACATTGCCACCCATGGTTACTTCGTCCCCAGCCGGATTGGGCGACTCCCAACTGTTGACCATGATGATGCCACCATCGGATTGACCGACTTCAATCCACTGTTACGGTCTGGTCTTTTTCTGGCCGGGGCCAATCTTCTCGGTGCCGGTATCGACAGCACCGGCGCGGAGGATGGTGTGCTGACCGCTTATGAGGTCTCTTCGATGAACCTGGTTGGCACCGATATGGTCGTATTGTCGGCCTGCGAAACAGGATTGGGGAAAGTCTTGCAGGGTGAAGGGGTGTACGGTTTGCGACGAGTCTTTCAACTGGCCGGAGCCCGTACCGTTATCAGTGCACTTTGGCCACTTTCGGACAAGGTCACGGCCGAGATTGCCGGTGGTCTGTATGATCGACAAGATCAGTCCCTTCCGGAGAAACTCCGCTCGCTTCAATTGAAGAGAATCCAGCAGTTGCGAGAGCGGGGTCTACCGGATCATCCTGTTAGTTGGGCCGGGCTGATTGCGGTGGGAGACTGGCGTTGAAGGTATGACGGCCGGGCGTGAGTCATCACACGCCGAGCAGCCATCGACCATGTCTTTGCGATAGTCGAACTGATGGATATCGAAACAGAGCCCTGCATTACGTGTTCGGCTCGAATATTCTCGGACACAAATAAGCGGGCCATCGCAGACTATCTTGGAACTGCCGCATGAACCTATAGAGGAGATTGCTATCGAAGCGCCAGGGAAAAACATATTTATATGGCGGGCCATCGTGGACTATCTTAGAACTGCGGCATAGGAGTTTTACGGTGTCCCCGTTCTGAACTACAACCGAAAAAGGGGTCTGCGGAACGAGTTCCGCAACTGGGTGATCGAGGATGCGGCTTAAGAACCTACTTTGATTATCAGAATCTATGAGTGCAAGCGAATTTCTAACTTACTAATCGTCAATTACTTGGTGCAGCTATGGCAGTCCACTAACGGCGGTCCCAGTCGAAACATATGGTCTATCAGGTAAGTCAAATCGGAGATATCGACAGCACAATTGCCATCTACATCGGCTTCTCCGAAGCAAACAGATGGCGGTCCTGCCCTGAACAAATAATCTATGATGAAGATTAGGTCGCTTATATCTGCTGTTCCAGCATTATCACCATCGGCATCGCCTGTCACTCCATCACAACAATGGCCAATTGTAAAGCAGTAAGGCCCATCCCACTCCGGATATTCAACAAGCCCTCCAGGCGCTGCCCATTTCCAATATCCACCTGTTCGGAAAAAACTTGTATCAATACAAATGTGTTTCCCAATGTCTGCACCTACGAATTGTCCGATTGCTATACTATATGGCACGCCATCAAAACCTGGTGGTAATCCCTCTCCGGTTATAAAGGCACCTGCAATTCCTATCGTGTCACGACGAGGGATTGCAGTACCTATAAAGCTGTTCATTACAAATATGGCATCAAAATTAGAGGATGGAATCAGTCCACTAATCGTGTCTCCAAATACTGGTCCACTCCAGTCAGCGCCGTCGGGAGAATTAATAACAAAGCCATTACTGATATTCCAGCTGTTTTCAAAAGCATTAGTGTATCGCAGGGAAAAGACGACATTAACACCTATCTGGATCGAATCCCCTCCAAATTCTCCGGCCACGCTTTCCAGCGAAATCGTCCCAGCTGGTTGTCCATATGCTTTCAATGGGGCGAAGCTCAATGCAAATACGACTTGCATCAAAAACTTGACACTTGTCACAGAATTTGTTCTCTTCGACTTTATTAAATCCACTGCCAGACTCACTTCAGCAAGAGCATTTTCTTAGTTGCGAGATAATCACCTGCAACGATTCGATATAAGTATACTCCGCTTGCAACCTCATTGCCGGCATCGTTGCGACTATCCCATTCTATTTCGTAATCACCCGGAGGATGGTTCCGATTAGTTAGTGTTTTGACCTCCTGTCCTAACACATTGTAAATCACTAATTCAACATTAGATGCTTTTGGAAGACTAAAGTAGATAACTGTTTTAGGGTTAAACGGATTCGGAAAATTCTGGCTCAATGAAAACTCTTTGGGAAGCGTTGGCTCGGTCGTTGAGTTAATGTCTGCAAGAATGCTGTTGAATGCAATATCAGCAGCTCTTGCTGATTCAAGCCGGAACTTTCCCGGTATTCGAACAGCTTCGGTTTTTCCAGCTTTAATCGTGTTGGGGCCATTCTTGTCAAAAATCCCAATCCTGACCACAGACTCAACCTGACCAAAGATCATATCCAGACTATCATTCACAAGTTTCATCGGTTTGGCAAGATCCGTCCCAACAAGGGTCAACTCCAGCCCTCGCAATGAAGCCGAAGCATCGACAGAAACAGTCGTGTATAAACTATCGACGGTCGCATTGACAGCCACTGACACACTGGAAGTTTGATTCGTTTTAGCTGCAGGTGGGTCGCAGGTAATTGGAGACAACGAAACGTACAAGTAGTCGATCAGGCGAGTCAAGTCTGCAATGTCCACTTGATTGTCATGGGTGAGTTCTGCGGCATAGAGTGGATTTAATGGAACCAAGTTTATGAAGAGATGATCTATTAACATTGTCACATCTGAGATATCGATTAATTCATTCCCATCCAGATCACCTCTATCTCGAACAATGAATACTGAGGCATCTGCTGTTCCAGCATATTCTCCATCCATTCCATAAGCTACGAAAATGACACGACCTGTGTCATAGCAATTAATGATTTCTGGGTGGGAAATAATGCCGAAAATTGTGTCTGGCACCGCGTAAAAAGAGGATGAGTCTTCCAATTCAACGCTCCAACCCGCTGGGAAAAACTCAAACATTGTGATTAATAGGGAGTCACCAAAAGCATCACCCAATGGGATAAAAAATGGATATATATCTCCGTCATCCTGATCACGAAACGGAACAGCATCATGTTCACCAGGATCATCACCATGAGGACATCCAAAGGACGATCCAGGGGCACATCCTCCAAACACATGTGCCATTGCTCGGCAACCTGGAGCAGTCTGAGGACACGGGTCATTTGCGTCAGGTATTCCGTCCCCGTCTGAATCTCCTCCAGGCCTTGGACGAGCATCGGTATTTAGTTGTCGTCCCGCACTTGGTGCAGGAGGTGGCGGTTCATCATAACAATAGAACCCATCACCCAGGCCACCAACTGCAGCTCCGTATATTGGTCCAAGGTAGAGCCCCAACATGTCGCAGCCCATCATACAAGCAGCTAGCCGACTGTCAGCAATTAGCCGATCAGTTTCTGTACCACCACCACCGGCACAATAAGCAATATCATGAGTGTTACAGCATTGAGTGTGACAATCTGTAAAATCTGGCACGAGTACATTGAGTACTCCTTCTGGGCCGCAACCGTTGGGTGAAGGATCGCAATCACATGGTTCCGAGTGACTGTATTTCAGGACTGCTTGTGAGTCTGAGTTCAGTCTGAACATATCTCTGAGTATCACAAGCGTGGCAGATAAGCGACGAAGTACGGTATCCTGTTTTGTCCCTAGGTATTCAGTAAATCCTGTCTCCCACCTGTTCGCGGCCATGTCTGCAACTGGCGATGAAAGAAGTTGTATTAAGCCACTTGCCTCATAAGAAGCTAGTGTTGAATACTGTTCTTTTGTTAGTCCCATAAGCCGCAATGTCGAATAATCCTGTTCACCGGTCACTGAATCAACGCGAACCTCATTTAAGATTTGGCCCTCCGAACTTTTTAACCAAGCCCAGGTTTCTCCCATCTCCATACTAAATCCATAAAGCAGAGTATCACTCGATACACTGCGAACTGAGGATTTACTCAGTGAAAATCGTGGGAAAGCCCGGATTTGAAAGCAGCCGTGTCCGCTAGCTGGAACAGTGAAAGGGAATGAAGCGATGGCCGTATCAAGGGCAAAGAGAGGAAATGCTGAAGCTGTCCCAATTTGATTCCAAGTTGAGGCTATTCCAAAACCCGCATTAAGAAACACGACGCTGTCTATAACCATATCCTCTGAAGAACTACTGGTAAAGGATGCGATGATTGACAAAGTATCTCCAGAATAGATGTAGCCAGATCCAGGTGCTGTTGTCAACGTCACACGTAAATAGTTTGAAGGACCTTCGAGACAGTTTTGTCCAAGGTGATTACTAAATACTGCCCAATCTGCTCCATCGACTATTCCATCGAGATTGTAATCACTGCAAAAGGTTCCGTTGAAGTCTTGAGAGTTAATTGAGAGGCTTCCGTTGGGATCGAGTGATCTGATGGCAACCTTTGCAATCATCCCGTGTGACGTCACCACCTTGACTGAGTCCTGAGTGCAACCGCCGGCATTGACCCAGAAGCGAATGTTTCCGTCAAGACCCGACACACCCGTTGCTGGCACAATCGGCCACGCCGCTTCGGAGGGACACCCGACAACTCCATTGCATTCAGTAAAGTCCAGCCAGACATCGTTTGAGCCCGCGACTGGTTGGCCAGATTGATCGCTGAGATTTACCACAAATGGGATATTCCCAGCAGGTGATAGAATGATGTGAGTTTGTGTTGACACTATGTCCGATGAATCGGCTAACAAAACAACTCCAGAATCTCTATAATTGACTCCAATCAGTGTCGTATCCAAGCCCTGAAAATCAGAAAACGTCCCTACGTGAGAATTGTAGTCAATAACTTGGAAACTGTCTCCGACAATTGGTTCAAATAGATTGAAATAACTTACGCTTAGGGTTCCGTTAAGTGTTGCTTCACCGTTTACATCCAAAACGGCATAGTCTGTCGTTGGGACAGTGCCTCCAATTTCAATCTCAATAGTGCCACTGGCGGTTTGCACAAAGTCACCATTAACTGTCATTTCTCCGGCAGACGCACCAGGTGAAAAAACCCCAGCATTTTGTATAAAACCATTAATAGTACCCCCTCCCAAGCATTGAGCACCTGCACTTACAAAAAGCGACTCTGCACTAAGCACTCCACCAGATTCAACCGTGACAAGTCCTTGATCATGAAAGTAAAGACTGTCGAAAGTTGTTTGGCCCCCTGAACGAATGAGCAAGTCATTGCATCTAAAATCTGCACCACCGTTGACCCAAAATACTGTACCGCTTCTAATAGTTGTCGTAGTTAGCACTCTCAAAAATGGTTGAGTTGTGCCGTGTTGTTCGGCCCGTGCAGTGCTGTACAAGTCGAGTGCCGATATTGTGTCTAGGTTAGTAAAAAGTGGGGTATATTTGGACGAACCATAATTCTCGTTGTCAATTTCCACTCTTCCATAAGTTTCGGTACTGTCCTTGAAGTAGATGGTTCCCGCTGATCCCGGTCGAGTTGCACCACCACGAACATAGATATGTGTCTGGTCAAACCCGGAGATGTCTGAGTAGTACACGG